>TARA_R110002003_G_scaffold52_23_pt1 | contig 43414 bp, 37 predicted proteins | sample TARA_R110002003 | Tara Oceans TARA_R110002003 (sample SAMEA4396441) | marine metagenome | biome: Westerlies Biome; feature: [SRF] surface water layer (ENVO:00010504); material: water (ENVO:00002006), including particulate matter (ENVO:01000060) such as... | depth 5 m | reverse complement strand
CATGACTTCCACATCATAAAACATACGGAAGAATGCATTCTCGGTTGAGGTAACGAGTTCGGAGATGTCCATGTTAATTTTATAAGCCCTCTCGCCCTTGTCGTTGAAGTTGTGCAGGACGTTAGATGTGTTGCTGCCGCTATCGGACTCCACGCCGAAGTTGCGTTGAAGGTACGTCCACGGAATATCGATTTGCGAAGGGAAGTCGATGATCTTCTCCTCTTGGGCAACCTTGACAAGAGGGATAATCGCCCAGCGATAGGAGTGACGCAGAACACCGATGCAACAGTAGAAGCCGTTGTAAGCTTGACGAGAACAACCACTCCAATTGCCGGCTTCGATCGACGAAAGAAGCGTGTGAACGCGGGCCATGTCCACGCGTTCATTGAGCTTCTTGATCATGAGCGACCGGAATCGGTCACGACGCTCAATGTTGACGTCGTCATCGAGCGACGGGCTCTCCGAGGACAGTAATGGGACCATCTCCAAGTAAATTTCGTGAAATGGGAGAAGCTCGCTGGGCCAGTCGCCATGGTTGGCTTTCGGCGGCCAGCTACCAGCCCCATCAGCGTGAACCAATCTAGACAATGCTGCTCCAGTCTCGTGGCTCTTTTCGAGCACCTTGAGCTTAGAAGCTGTCTTGCTGTCGGCGCCTTTTGTGACTGTGAATGCTTGCCATATTTTGTAGGCCACAGCGGCCAATGATAGGAGGAGGAAGAGAATGGAAGACATTATTGTTGGAAGACGAGAAGGACAACAGGAGGAGGGTTGCTCGATGGGTATATGCAGAAGTAGAAGGAGGAGAGAAGATATTGCGAAGCTTTTATGTGTTCTTGGAAGTTTGTCTGCTGATAGACCTGATACTCCAGCCAAGCAGTGCGATCACATTTCACTTATATTGTGCGAGATGTTATGCGCAGCCACGCCCGAGAATATTATCACGCTTACTTGTCCGAGCATCATGGTACCATGGTATGGCCTTGAATCTAATCCGAGATCAATGGCGCCATACCGCCCCAGGGGACAGTGCAAGGCAGATGAAACGAGCTACCAAAAGCTGATGTAGGCTGATTACATCCATACCTGTGGTGACAATGAGACAATGGGACATGTTTGATGCAGCTCACAGCCTCTCTTCATCGCCACGATACTTCGGTGTAGAAAAAAAAGAGGGACTGAGTAACCGTAATGGTTGCCAAACTTAGCAGATACGGTGTCGGAGGCTGACACGTAGTCTGGTTGTACCCGGTAAGCTCATACGCAGCATATTTTCAGACATAGACTTGCTCCGCAAGACAAAAAGTGAGGTAAGATGTACCTGATAAGGTGCCTGAAGGCTGATATGTTCTCTTTTTCGACTAGTGGTGTGCCAAGAACGCCTAGCGGCTATGTACTGCGCGGCTCAGATAAGCTTCCGCGGCGGTACTCGGTACGTGCATTAGCGAGCCTTTGGGGCTGAACCAGCACCTTCCGTGGCAGTGTTACACAATTCACCGCTCCAGTGAGTCGGAATTGGCTGCTGCTCAGCTGCTGTCTCGCTTGTTCCTGGATGCCATAAATAGCACCTCAGCCGCCGCAAGCAGTTAGAGGGGAAACAAGCTTTACCCAGTCCCCAGCCCCTGCGAGCCGTACCGTCAGGATTATTCGTAAAGATCACTGGGGCCTCAGCCTTACCCATCCGCATATGAGATACGGTTCGCTACAGAGGAGTCAGTGCGGAGTATTAGGTAGCTGGCGGAGTTGGAAGTATTAGTTAACCAATACAAGCTCGATAGCAACTCGGATGTAATGACCTCTTCTTTCAAGATACATGTAAATCAAAACTGAGCACAAGGTGGGAGGACGGTCTAGTGAGTTGAGTTTTGCAACAAAGTTTCAATTAATCTACTATGACCGTACGCCCTCTATGTGACCGCCTAAGAACGCCTAAAAAACACCATTACGCCTCATCTATGCCGCAAAAAGATAATCAACCAAGATTTTCACCTTCTACGAGAATGGTGGTGGGATTGAGAAGGGGGCAACGTTAGTCCCAGTGATTTTCGGCTTCAGAACATCAATAACGTTCTTGAATGAAGCTTCGTGAGACTTTCCCCAATCTGTTCACATTCGAGAGTTAGCTTTGCAACAATCAACTCGTGAGATCAAACATTGACATACCGTTGACAACGCCCCTAGAGCAGAGATAAGTGCTCCATCGAATCAGAGTCTCGTCTCCGAAAACGTAGTCCCCGCTGATAGTGATCCAGTACCCACCCCAAGGGTTTCCGGTAGTATTGCCAACCGCTTCTAGATATTCCAACTTCTGGAGAAAAGAGCCGTCGGGCTTTACTTCCCGCTTGGTGAGCTGGTGAGAGGTAAAGGTTAGCAATTGGTCTGCAGAGGCAGTAAGTAGACTGGAAGGGGTCAAAACTAACAATCTCGGTCAAGTTGAAAGTTCCTTGCATTGTCTTGTACGTCGATGTGCGCTGCGATCTGCCAGGGCGGTTGTTTGGGCCATCTGTCTTGTACGGGAGAGATCCGCGCCAGGCAGGCTTTTGAACTAGATAGAATTATCAGCCTTTTTCCCGGAAGTCTCTGTGTCGTCAAGATCCAATAATGCTTGGCTTACAATCGTTCATGAGTGCCTCGACGTCCGAGACAGGGGCACCGACAACGGCCCAGGTAACAGACTCATCGTAGGTTGTGCCAGGAGGGCAGACGCAGTCGGCACCAGAATTTGTCGCACAAGGTGTTCCAGAAGTATAGTTGCCCTGAGTTGGAGCGCTTAAAGCACTGCCAAACAAGAGCACAAGGCCGAGAAGGTTACCGATGACAGTCATGATGGAGATGTGGAGATAGGCAGATTATCTGACAGCAAGTTGAGAATTTGAAGATAGAAGAAAGTTCCTTAAAATCAAACCACGAACGGCGAAGATAATACTTGAAAGTATAGACCAAGAGCGTCGATATGATAAGATGAACCAGAAACTCATGAAAATCGAGTGAGCCAAATCAATAGGAACGTGCAAGTTATCTGTAGAGCAATGTTCAGCTTCGATTGCACCGCCTGGAGCCTTGAAGTACGGAGCCCGACGACCAAGACAAGCACTTTGGGATAAAAATCTAAATGCGGGACCGCATTAGACAAGCAACGACAGTGCCACAACGCCATCGAATAATGGCTGATTGCCAAAGTCCATTGTCGAGGCGAATGACGTCAGCACAAAGTTTCTGCGTTTCAAAATATCAGAAGTGATGCTGACCGGGATGGCTGTGTAATAAGCGCGGCTCTGCGGAGCGGCTCTGCGAAGCAAGTGAGACAACTGCCATCTCATCACGACTTGACACGTGCGGGGCTGAGAAGGTACAGGGGTCACATTAGAAAGCCACAGTACCCGTCACTATGGTAGCCAATGAGAACAGCTGTCGCACAACAGTCTATTCGCAACAAATTTTCTGCGAGTTGCAAGATAGACTTTTATGAAAATAGAATAAGAGTGAATTAAGTTCAAGAATAGCCAAAGTAAAAACTTAGCTATAGAGATTAGCTATTGTTATTATTGAATCGTTGTCGTTGAGTTGAGTCGGGCTACCACAACGCATCGTGTCTCAGCCGCACTCCACTTCGACGGTATGCACCAGGTAAGATACTACTGTACACTGCTAAGCCCAACACGAGCTAAACCACACTTCGCCCATCGATGCCCTTGTCGAAATAAATTCGCTTATCGAGAAGCATTCTTAGCATGCCAGGTTCACAGCCCGAGCGCCTCAGGGCTCAACTTCAGCTTACTGGTTGTTGTTTTCGGTTCTAGCCGAGAGCTGACGGAGGCTTAGCCCCCTCATCGGTTGACCACAGCACAACATGGCCAAGAATGGAATCCTCGGACACTCTAGGCCCGTTGGCTTCGATGTACTTGAAGGGCTATGTCCGTAGCTGAAGGTAACGCATCGTCGGTTCACAAACAAGTTTCCTCATATATTTCCTAGGCAAGGACACTGTTCTTCCCTATCTCAGTTTTCATTTGTAGACTTTTTTTGGTCACTTTCATCGTTTATCTACCTTCTCAATTGGTGGTTCTCCTACTTCTATCTCTATTTTCATCTGGGTCCTCAACACAATTATACAGAATGAAAGCGCAAACACTCGCATCTTGGCTCGTGTGCAGCCTCGGCGCTGCCATGGCTGCTCCTTACGCGGCCAACATCTCATTCGATCCCCAGAAAGCAGCATCTCGCCAGTTGTCGTTCTGGCAGGAGGATCTCAACGTATATGTGGCCAAGACCCTCCAGGCTCGCCAGGCAGCCGCCAATGGTACGGCGCCAAGCTGCACGGCGGACAAAATTGTCTACCGCCGAGAGTGGTAAGTCATGTCGAATAGATCTCGAAACATCGTGCTGACTTTGGTATTAGGGGATCTATGCCCACAAGCGATAGGAGTGACTACATTGATGCAGTCAAATGTCTCATGAAGCTACCTCCTCTGAGCTCGCCAGACGAGGTGCCTGGCGCGCGGAGCCGCTACGACGATTTCACCGCCATGCATATCGTCTACTCGCCCATCATCCATCACAGCGGCTTGTTTCTCACATGGCATCGCTTCTACACTTGGTTGTACGAGAAGGCTCTCCGTGACGAGTGCGGCTACAAGGGCGGCCAGCCCTACTGGGACTGGACGCTGAACTGGGACGACCTCACCAAGTCACCCGTCTTCGATGGCTCTGCGTACTCCATGGGAAGCAACGGCAAGTCCATCCCACATGGACCGGTTAACGACACGGCTCTGGGATCAACCCGCCTCCTCAATCCCGGCACGGGTGGTGGCTGCGTCGAATCAGGCCCATTCGCTAACCTCACCATCAATCTTGGCCCCTTTGCCCTGCTGCCCGAGGGCCCCAACCACGGTTTAGGCTACAATCCCCGCTGCCTGCATCGCGATTTCTCGGCCGAGTGGAACAATAACACCAAGCCTACCGACATCGTGGACGTCATCAGGGGCTTCACAGACGTTGTGTCCTTCGACAAACAATTCGAAGCCCTCAAGGGCCCGCACGCCGGTGGCCACTTTGGCGTAGGTGGAATGATGGCGGACCAGTACGCCAGTCCGAGCGACCCAGTCTTCTGGCTACACCATGGCATGATCGATCGCGTCTGGACCATTTGGCAGAGCCGCGACCCCAAGGCCAGAACTACCCAGACTGGTCGAACGGTTACCGCACAGAATAGTATGACTCCCTATCTTCCCGCTTAATGCCCATGCTTTCATAACATATGCTAACGCGTCACCGCAACAGTTCCCCCAAGTGCCAATGCTACTTTGGATACAATGATGCCCTTCGGTATGCTTAGCACCTCGCAGCGGCTTGGCGACCTCGTTTCTACCATCGACGGCCCTTTCTGCTATCAGTATCTATAGGCGCTTTCAAACGGCACCATGATCGCATTTAGTGTTTAAAACTTGCAGGCGCTCATAGAGGATTTTGTTGCATTTTAGCATGGCATTGCAAAGGCGCAGGGTATATACAGTGAAGCACGCATCAGGATCGACCGGAGTCCGAGGCTGTAAATTGGTTGCATGAATCTTTGGTTACTATAAATGATAATTTAGACGATCCTGAAGAATACTTAAACCCGTATTTTCATGCGAATAGTCCCACCCGGGCTTGTTAGGATCAGCTCACTTCGTTGCGTCGTCAGTAGCAACAAACGATACTGATCATGAAACCAGAGTACGGCTGGACAAACCACGTCAATATGTAGTCACGAGCGTGATATTATATCTCCGATACTTCTGTGGAACGTTGGAAATCGCAAGAACCCAGTCCTCGAGCCGGACGCACCGCCGAAGCTGGTCAACGTCATGATCCGATTGTCCATCTTCTCGGCTACCTCGAAGTGGCACGGTGCTAACTCTTCGGCATCTTCTTGTGTGAAGTCTGTCTTCCTCCATCTCGGTCACGCGTTGCTGTCGCGTCCTCGCAACTGTTATAAAACCAACATCCTCGCGACGGTGATGATTGGTGAGCGAGACAGCGAATTTGAGGACGTTGCAACCGTCTTCTCGTCCAGTCCGAAAGCAATACCTGCCCTCGCACTCTTAAGCAGTAGTGTGAAAGTGCGCACTTCTACCAACCTACTCCAGCCATTGTGTTGCTGAGCTCAAACCGGCCCCGTAGACCCCACACTCGCCGGTCACAGGTTCGTTTATCCTGCTGTGTCGCGCCCTACGCTTTGCACTCAGAATGGTGCACTTGTGTCATCAAGGTCGCAATGTCCGAGTTTGCATCCCCATATGGTCCAATCGCAATGTCAATCCGGTCTCTTGCTGTGAGTCTCAGGCCATCCTGTCTCGGTGGAGCCCCTAAAGTGTATGTGCTCTATGTCCATGTGTCGGCGCATATCTGAATGTCGTTCGAACGGGCCATAACATTCAACGCATCGGTATTGGCTGGACATGGCGTTGGTGGGGGTATGTGGCTGATCGCTCTCAGTCGTGCGGATGCTTTCTAAACACACCACCAATGACCTTACGGGTTCAGGCCTCACGTTCGATGCGCTAACAGTTAGAGTTTGACCAATCAAGCGTCCGCTAATGATAGACAGCTTAGTGAAGAAAAGGCGGTCCACGTTTTTGTGACCATTCATCGAAGAGTAGTCGTACGGCGTCTTTCCTTGACAATCATACGTCCGAATATCGTTGTACTGTCCGGCGCGAGTGAGTAGAAGTTCGCAAATCTGAACGTGTCCATTGGCTGCAGCGAAGTGTAGTGGTAGGCTTCCAAGCAATGTTTTGGCCCCGGTATCAACTTTAGATTCCAGGATAGCCTGGACAATCAGCTTCCAGCCTTTCATGCATGCAATGTGCAGCGGAGAGCGGCCAAGATTATCCTGTTTGTCTATGAGCAGACCTGAGTCTCGACTTAATTGCTCCATAATCCCAGGATAGTCAGTCCGGTCAAGCAGTGATTGGTCATCGAAGGCTGCGTGCCAGCTCGTGCGATTGAGGAAGTTTGGTAAACCCAAGCCTTCAGGATGTGGGATACCAAGGCTCAAGCACGGAACCTCAGCTGCGGGGTTGTATTCTCGAAGTATCTTGGCCACCTCAAGAAGGAATTTACCGCGGAGAGCGGAATATTGAGCTAGTTCTGCTTCTGTTGTGGTGTGACTACAAGTGGAACAGCGGCTGAAATGCTTTTGTAGCCGAGATCTTCCAGCAAGATACTGAAAGGCTGGATCATTGAATCCCTCGAGTCTCCACAGAAGTGTGTCCTGATGTGAAGGACGGCATTTGAGACATTCCCTCGATAGTTCGCGATCTCTGGCCTGTGCTAGAGACTCAAGGGCCATGGACTCGAACAGCTGGGATGAGATGGAGTAGGTAGCTGCGACTTCAATCGAGAGACGGTGTATCACTGGCTCCGCTACATCGTTGACGAGCCACGTTAATTTGGCGTGATCCGTCCCCTGTAGCATTGTATTGATGTTCCGTACGTTGAAAGGCTTCACCATGTTCCGAACCAGAGGATCTACGGTAGACAGTGTCGCTTGCATAATCGTATGGTAATGTCTTAAGATCAATCTGCACCAACTCAGTCAGCTTCTTTGTCTCAATGCAGGCATGCAGTAAGACAAAAATCGATGAAATAAGTACTCACGACTGGCGAGATAGATCCACAGAATTCGAGCTTGAAGCCGAGCTATTGCAACCTTGGCTGGGAATTGTCCTCAGTGCATGTTTGCCGAGACGTTGCTTCCTACTGCCTTCCGAGCAAGGGAGGCCCATTCTTCGGCAGCTATCACACTTCGCTGGCCAGACACGGTTCGGTGGACGGCACTGATGGAGTCAGTTGCTAAGGAGCTCCAAATCGGGCCCTGATCTACCTTCTTTCTGTCTTCCCGACATTTGTCACATTTGACCATGTCAAGGGGACCCCTCTTCAGCCTTTGGCTATCCATCTCCTGCCTGTGCTGCTGTCACCAGAATCGTCGGTGTCGGCTAGGAGAAGCACGAGCGTTGTTGCGTTGTATTGTGATGTGCCCGTTTAATTAGGATCATGTCCCAATTGACGCGTGAATCATATGCTCCTAATACCTACTGTTATTTCACAGAGCCATCGCAATGCCTGTCGAATTATTGGTACTCCGGCGTCGGTGTTTCCACAGAGTGCACGAGGAAGTGTTTTCCTTCAAGACTTGCGGAATACTCCCTCTCAGAATGGGACCAAGCAGCGTCCGGGAGACGGGCACTTTATCCATCGGGTGTGAACCTGCGAAGCAACTCTTACAGCCTGGAATAGAGCATTGTGAGGAAAGCCCGACAGAGTGCGAAGCACGACAACGGTGCAGCTTTCACCCTTGCACTGTCGGCAAATTTGGCGTGCAGCAACCAATGGGGTCGCTTGCCAGCTTTCGCACATTTCATCGCACTCTCGCACCACAGCGCGATTGTTGAGCCAATGACCTGAAACGCTGTGATTGTGGCTGGGCCAGCGGTCAGTGGTCGCGACGACATATGCACATGTCGCACACGCGACGGCCCTTAGCCCGCGGTTGTTGCTGTCCAATCAAGTCCACTCTGCCCCGATTTTTGGTCCTTCAAGCTACATGATCATCGCTTCTTGTCGTTGTCAGCCTTGATGGTCAACTCTCCGGGGAAGGCGGCACACGTAGCGGCGCGACATGTCGTATCGTTCGGCCTCGGGGGTCGCGGGAGCTCGCCGGGAGTCGCAACCATGACGTTTCGAGCACTTCGTGCAGAGCATGCTTCCCACGTCGCACCATTGCTCGCATCAAAGGATTTTCGAGTGTCGCGGGTGGTGAATTAGCGTAGCGAGCAAAGATTGGGAATTGACGAGGTGAGCTTGGTAAGTGTGCGGCTGGCATGGACGTGTGGGCGATAAAAAGGGAAAACAGGATGTCTCGATGCCATGACAGCAGCTCTCTCAACCTCGAAAAGCAGGAGCTAGCGCGGTCTTGGCATGTTCTGAACAGCTTGAGCATGCATTACACCTGCCTCTTACTTCCGTTGTTTAAGAACGATAGCTTTACGAATGTAGAGAAATCTAGACGTTTAGTAAGACTCGCTTACATTAGTTTTGATGAGGATCTGAGGTTTGTGAGACCACATCGTTCTTCGCCCCGGGCCGCATGGCACCCAGCGGCAACTCACTTGTATTATGTCTAGAGATTGGCCGCAAGATATCTTGACACTGGACACGATCATTAATCATCCGCAGAATAATATGACGCCTGCTCTCAAAAATTAATCCCTCACTAAAGCTAAGCAAACATCAATATCTGTCAGTTTTTTAACACAATACTACCTAAATGCAGTAATAGTTAGGCCTCGTAGAATGTACAATATGAAACGCTACATTGTTTACGGATCTTTCTACTCGAAATTTTTTAATCCGAAAGTCGTGGTGGTGGTATCACGCTGAAGAGTCATAAATGAACTTCATTCACTATCGAGGCAAAATCGCACATCACATTACACAGCCACAAACAGATATTATGAAGTATCAAGCCCTTAGGCCATTCATATACGCATCCCGCTCCCTACCCCCAGTGTCATCCATAGATGCTCATTGATGATGAACCCAATCATGCGCATGCAAAGAAACGCCCATGCCCCTTCCCGAACGCCATGCTCAAATTGACCAGCCCGCGCCATCCCTCCAAACTAAAAATGCCAGATGCTGTGATCAACTGAGAACAATTTATCCAAACCCAGCCCTCATGAGGATGAACTCGACGCAACCGACCCTGACTCCGCACTCGACGATCGCGTCAAGTCCTCTCCGTCTAAACCACCGTTCTCCAGTTCTTCGGCGATCTCCTCGTACCACTGCCCATGCGTCTTGCGATCGACGTCGCTGACCCTGCTCAATTCATCGCAGATATCTGCAACTTGCGAAACAAACTCGGGCAGACCCGTGGTCGCAAGACCTTCCGTAGCCGTGCTGGCGGCTTTGACGCGCTCGCCGGAGCTGCTAGCCGACACGCGATTGAAGATATGTGTCTTCAGACGCTGGAATAAGACCTTGAGCACCGGATCCGACAGCTTGCCCGACTCAGCTTGGGTGAGAAGACGGGTGATGGTCGTGGATAGCTGTGCACGTGTCGAGGGTGGCATATTGTGGGACGATTCCAGCAGCGACGAGATCTTCGAAGGTGTGGCAGGATCCTTCATATATCCATCCTTGAGCACATCCCACATCCTGTTTGCTTGGGGTTTCCACGGCGATCTGACATCTCGCTTGAGCAAATTCTTGGCCGTGAGCAGGATGCCGCCGATGATGGTGATGCGCATCGCGTCTTCACGAATACGCGAGATGCGGGCACGGTCTAGCTCTAAAGTCTCTGGCAGCTCGGAGTCGCGAAGTGGTGGTGTAGCGATCGCGAGGTCGACGAGGCCACGTGCATAGATCTTGTGAGCTGTAGGCCGATTCATCGGGTTATTCTGGCTCCAAGGGTCGCGCCGGTCTGCTTCGGTGTGCATGTTGACGGCTGCGCTTCGCCACCAGCGTCTTGTGCGGTGCAGCGCGATCTTGCCCTCCTCTAGATCTTGCGCAAACATGCGTTGCTCGTACCCAGTCGCTTCTTTGATGAGGGTCGGCGCAGCATTCATGAGGAGAAAGTTGGAGTAATCCAGTGAAAGCAAGTCGATAACGTGTAGGAGCTTGAAAAGCTTTTCGACCATATCCGATAGCTCACCTTCTTCTTGAAGCTCCTCAGCGAGAGCAAGTACCTGTTCGTCTCTGATGGGCGCGCAAAGCTGGGGAAGTACTGATGCGATGAAGCCAAAGAATTTCCCATAGGAGAATAAGCCTTGCCTGCATTGCGTGTTGATCAACTCCGGATCAAGTGTCTCCGATATGAGGGTGTGCATCGAGTTGCCAGCTTTGAGTAAGCGGAGCAGCTTCCCCCGTATGTTCTCTGCCATTGCGACAGTCCAAGCTGTGCTGTCACCATCCTGGAAACCCCTTAGCATCGAATTGCAGAGCTCACGGTTGAGCGCATCTCTCAAGTTGGCAGTCGGCGATGCATCGATGCGGTACTCCTTGTCAATGGAGAGCTCGTGAACAAGGATACGATTGTCAGGGACGACAGTAAAGACCTTCGATAGCGACTGAGCCTGATGGCCTTGCGAAGGAGGCGATTGGTGACCTTCCACTGAAGCCGCAAGCTCGGAAGCAGCTTCGGCCTGCATAGCCGCACTATCGCTAGCCGTCGGTGAGTCTGGTGTCGCCTCCACAGCAAGTCGCGGCCGTACAGTCTCGCCAACAAGCTTCTTCTTCGGTCTTGACCTCCGACTCTCGCGGATGGCCTTCCTAATCAACGTCAAGGCTTTGTCAGGCCCTGCCAATTTTTTTATCTTGCTAAGCAGAATTGCTTGGTTATCCCGAATGCCGTTCCTATACTCATTCGCAACGTCGTCAACAGTCGCATCCTTGACACTCTGCCAGATCTCATCAAGACTGACAAAGGATGCAACCATGGTCTCTACGAGCGCGGAAGAGTCTCGAGCCTTCCAGTCGTTGAAAGCGTTGACGAAAGCGCCGTGAGCCAAGAGAACGGTCTCGGTTCGTGTTGGAGAAGGAATGTAGTAGTTGAAAGTAGTAAGTTTCCCAAGGGCGGACTCGAACGAAATGATAAGGTCCTTAGCCTTGGTGATAAGGTCCTGCTCCTGATCACCGTCTCGGCTCAGAACGTGAGCCGGATGTCCCAAAATGAGGTATGCGGAGAGAAAAGTCCGGACAGCTGTACTTCGAGCGATCGGATCCTGATCTGGAAGCAGGACAAATATCGTCATGACCTTCTCGGTGATCCTGAGCACCTTCTCGTCCGCAAGCATCATCGTGATGTCCTCGAAGCTGGTGTCGCGGATCTTCTCTATCGACAAGCCCAGCTCCAGCCATGCATCCACGATGCTCTTCCTTACCCTCGCCCTCCAGGCCAATTGTATCCGCTTTGCAGCATCCTCGGAGTTCAAGGCGGGTCGCTCTGTGGATTGCTTCGGGTCGACAGGGGGCGAGCTCGCGGTTCTGGGCCGGCGGGGGTTGCGCTTGTATTCCAGTCTTCGCCTCTCGGCGTCGGCCAGTTTCTCTTCCATCTCCACGCGGTATCGGCGCTCTTCGGCAGCCTTGCGCTCTTTCATGTCTTCGGCCACCTTCTTGGCTCGCCTGACCTCCTCGGCGCACGCGGCCGCAACCTGAGCCAGATGTCGTTCGCGCGCCACCTTGGCTGCCAACGCGCGCTCTTCACTGTTTGATCCTCGCGGGGTCGACTTCGCCAGCGCGGCGCGCAACCGGACCTGCTCGGCATGCGCAGCTCGGTCTGCTAGTCTCGCTTTCCTGGTCTCGAGGATGGATGTGCGGCGGAGATGCTGGGCAATGTGGTGGCTCTGACAGCTGTTGCGGTAGGAGCGGTTGGACGTGTGGGAGTGCGTCGAGGACAGCGAGTTGCGGCGGGAGGATGCAGCCGATGACTTGCGACGGTTGTTCGAATGTCGATAGAAGCGCGCGGCGATGCGTGGTGGAGGCGCAAAAGGGTGGCCGTTTCCGGCGTCGTCTGATAACACCATGTCAGGCTCCTCTGGGATGTCGTCGTTCTCGCGCTGCAGCTGTAGCTGTGTGCTGACCATGTCGACCTCGGAGTCGGTGAGAGACATGGTGGCCTTATATTGGTGATTCAGGAGTCGCGCGGACGTGTCGTGTTGGGCCAGGGAATGATGTCGCTGGCCGTTGCTGATAGATGAAACAAAGCACGGCCTCGGGAGTGGCACTTGTTTGGAATGGGCCGCAAGCGTTCGAAGTAAGATGGAACGCGCCTAGAAGCGCATGCAAGAATATGTTACACAGAAGTGAATGGCTCCGAAGCGGCTCAGTGGTCGGCGTTGTATTGACGTCCGCAAGCGGGAGTGATAAGCTGGACGGTGTCTTCTCAAATGCTACTGTTGTTGTGAGGTAAAGGCGCAGAGCAAACGCGCTGTAAAGACAGCGGCGATAGACAAGTGAGTGGGAGAAAGAAGCGCTGCGCCGGATTCATGGCAGAGCAGAAGGTATTGCGCGTGGCTGGGAGGGGTCGTCGCTCGTGCTTTCCATAAAGATGACGAAGCGTTCAGTTAGCGTTGCCAAGGATGACCGGCCGACAGTGCGGAACGCTATCGAAGCAGATCGACGACTTGCATCTTTCCCACCCCACGCCTCAGCCTTACCAACGCTCTCGTCCCGGATCAGTTCAGTCGAGTCACAGATATGATACCCCGGTAACCCTTTCGCATGACAGGATAATGGCATCCTCACCAAATGATGACTTGAGAAGCAGTGGCTTACACGGCGAGACCTTGTTCGAATGCGAGGATGCCAGTAAGTAAGTAATATTCCCATTGCAATTCGTAATCACGGATCATTCTTTTCGGCAGGTCTCGCTGTATTGGGGCCATACGAGATGCGCCAGCCTGGTGTTCTCGATCACGTCCACCTCGAGCTCCGCGAAAAGAAATTTTGCAATACCTGCATCACTCGGCACGCACAAAACCCATCGTGTTTCTGTGTGCAAACACTTTTTATCGAACCCTCTGCAATGTTTTTCTTTTGAAAATCCGTCTGCGTACTGTTCAATCCATCATCTAGTCATGGCATTTGCGACCCATCGGTCAATTCCAACCATTCTTGAAATCTCCGCCACTCCTCGTACTTTCGACGTATCTGGTGCTCGGAAGTCTTTTGATGGCGTGTGTAGCAGTCTACATCGAGTCAACTAAACTCTCGTCTAGAGAGCGTGGATTTATGCTTACATCGGACGGGCCAGCAGAACCACTGACGTAGGCTCGACGATGACAAGATCAAAGTGGCTGTGATACCCATCACCGCAACTCCAATGCCAACAAGTGTAAAAATAGCTTCTTTAGACCAAGATGCAGGAGCTGGGCTGGAGTTCAAGGGTAGACTCCTAGCTGTCTGGGCTGGTGCGGCGCCCGCCGTTCCAAGGACCGATACCAGGAGCAGAAGAAGTAGGTTGAGAAGTGACATCGCGCAGATATTGCTCGAAACATCAATATCACTTGGAGTTCAATGGGTTGCAATCGCCCAAGGACTCTGAAGAGGAAGTAAGGTGCAATGAAGAGGTGTAAGAGAGGGCTATAGCATCGATCTGATAGTAATATTATACAGCAACTTGAAATAACGTCGAAGTACGTGGTTGATATGGGGGACTTCGAGGTATTTATATGCGGAGAGACAGCCATCTCAAAGTCACAACTTTTGTTGCGGATCCATCGAGGAATTGACGAAATACCAAAAATTGGTGCGCCGACAAGGCGAACTAGAAAACAGGCAAATGTTACCGGTCCGTGCGTCCAATGATAGGTCCCGGGAGGCCGCCACCCACAGCCGCCACCAATGTCGGTATGGAGGAAAAGCCTCAGTCCGCAGCATGGTGGTGCAAAAGTACGCCAGGTGGACATTCCAAGGCAAATCCATGCAGCCTTCTAGGAGGGAAGGATCCGGCCAACCAGCGACAAACGTCGCCGCTCAGACTGTCCGCGATTCACCACGACCGGCAGACTGGCCCTCCATAGATGGAGCGCTGGCTAGCACTGACGCATCGTGCCGGTGCTGCAAGTCCGGGATAATGTCGCTGCAACAGGTCACCAGTCAGTCGGTTGAGATGGCTGTGGGCCAAAAGCACCAGGCTCACACAATCTCGAGTCTGCCTTTAGTTCCGCTTTACCACCGATGTGAGAATTCAACGCTCCAGCGTCCAGCATCCTGCTGCACGCCGGCATCCACATTGAGCACAATCCCTAAAACCGCTGGTACATCGTTCCGTGCCATCACTGTCGATTATTCGTGCCCAGCGGCCAGTCTACGGAGGAGCTCGTATTTGGTGATGCACCGATCTTGGTGGCCAGTGCGCGAGCTCCTTCGTAGCTTAAGCCTGCATCCGCTAGGTAGACCGCCAAGTATCATGGCCTGCAACCGTGCGGTGCGTGCTTGAGCTGCTTCCAGCGCGAGTCCCTGTAGGATCCCAGATACTGCGGGTTAACCAGGGGCATCCATACCACCACCCCGATCCTGACTGACACATTGGTAGACTTCATGCGCCTACAGAGCCACTCGCTACACCACATTGGGACCTTATATCGAGCTCTGACATGTCGCGCTAGTCACCCACGTTGAGCACAGTCCACAAAGCCGCTGGATCGTCGGTGCCGCGAGCTTGACAGGCCTTCCCCAACCTACTGGGCCGTGCGCAAGACCGAACTTGGACTTCTCCGGATTTAATTATGAAGCCTCAGGCGTACTTAGTCACATGAGGATCAACAAGTCAAGACAGACAGATTACTTCGTCTTTGGACATGGCAACGACTGTTTGCACAGTTTTGTCTACAAATATTTCCATTCGAGATGTTGTTGAACTCAACGCACCGTTGCACCTCCATTTCCTCAGCAACATTCCGCGTCATGATCTATTCCGTCGCTCGGTCAGCTCCATGTATTCTTGAAACCTGACAAACTCTTCGTATCTCAGTTGCAGTTGGTTCCTCGAATTCTCGTTTCGGCGCGCCATGTAATCTCACTAATATTAGCAAGAAATGCTTCGAAACAGCGCACCTGGTCTCCACACGTACATGTACAGGGTTGGCACATCCAACGACGGAAGTTTGGCAACGTGATCAGTAAGGTGATAAGTATGCCGGATACAGCGACCAAGACGCTGATTAGGGTGATAATTTCCTCTTTCGACCAACCGGGTGATGTGGAGATGGGCTCTATGGACGTTGATATAGGTACTGCAAGAGCAAGTGTGGAGAAACAAGCGACGAGGATGACGCGGAGTGGTAGTGGTAAGAACATTTTGGTGGATGCGCAGGGCGATGAAATGGTACGCGACAGCTATGTGGAATAACGATGGATTCTTGAAAAGAACTGTGCGTGTAGTTATGGAGTCGCCGCAAGTCCGTGGTAGTTCTACAATGGAAGCAGTGGTGAGGAAACTGACGTTTTTAACTTGGGTCAGCTACACACACACATCACCGCATTAGGCCGATGTCACCAAGCCTTGTCCAATCAACAGTTAGGTGACGCCCAAGAGCCGAGATGGCACTGCCCGTAACCAAGGGCTAAGCCTCGGCCAAGACCTTACTTGGCAATCACCTGCCGGCTCATCTCGCGACCTCGTTTGATTTGCTCACAACGTTTGGGCTTTTACAATCAAGGAAAGACCACCTACACCGAATCCTGCGCCCCAAAGCGTCGCTTTCGTTGCCACTCATCCCGCGCCCTGGTCCACGTCAACTGCGAATTTTGAATCTCCCAGGTATGATTGCCGAAGAGAAAAGCTTCACCAAACTATCTCATCAATGTTTACCGCCATCGTTGAGGCCCTGCGGCCAAAGAATTTGCATGGCTAGCTGTCGGCTGACAAGACGCGTCATACAGTCCATCCAACCTCAGCGTGAAATATCAATCAAACCCGAATTGAAGAAGAAACCAGTAGCTTTGCGACAAACACGTTCGAGTCTCCAAGTCTAATCAAGGGCACAAGTACACTTCGTCATCGTGCGGTTTGGCCGATCTGGACAAGCTTAAGGCTACCATGAAGAAGTCGTGTGAAGCAAGGTCAACTCTCATCCAAGAAAATGCGCGATACCGCTTATTTCCAGCCCAGATCTCGTCGGTAAGTGTCTAGCAATCACGTTTCAACACTCAATTACGACTTCATTCAGCATCCGAATATTGCCTCATGGAACGATGCAACTTGAAGTCAATTCCAAATACTCCTGTAACCTCAGCTAATCATCATATCTCTGATGTAGTTGTTGCCTGGATTCGTTGCGTCCGCGATTTGCAATGTCTAGAGAATATTTTGGTCAATGTTGAGTTTACGCTGGTCACAATGTGTCTTACTCACCATGTGAGGATCTGTACACCCACCAGAAACAGTTGATGATGCTCATGACTGCAATCACTACGCCGATGAGGGTGTAAATAACTTCTCAAAAGACACTCGGCTGGGTCAAAAGATATTCCACTAGGCCAAGAAATAAACCCGCTTTACATGATATAATCTGCACTCACACGAATTTGCAATAACGCTAGACAAACAATGGCACAGGCTCCTAAACTACGTCTCTTTATCATACAAACAGTGTCATCTTTTCTTGCCCCCAAGACATGCTAGTTCATCTTCTTTAATCGTCTGCATACTATGACACAGTCATGTCATGGTGAGGGACGGCCTTCGGTCGCCTCACGCCATTCCCTGAATTCCAACCATTCTTCGTACTTCCTCCTCAATCGATATCGCTGCGGACTACAATAGCACTCCAAGCAATCTATATTTTGCTTAGTTTCCTATCAATACACTAGCGTTGGAGTAGGGCAGAACGTACACTCGAAAGGTTTGCAAAATAGTCGACGTGCTTTTGAAAATTTCAGTATCGCGATCAAGAGGCCCAAGCCTGCTATCAGAACGGCTGTCAGACCAGCTTTGGCCTCCACGGACCAGGCTGAGGATTCTGCTTGATCGGAAGCTATTGTGCGAGTGGTGATTGTGTCAAAGAGTGGGTGTAGTACTGCTTGTACCACCACCAAGATGAACGCAAGGAGCACGAAGCACAGACCGGAATGTCCCATGATGACAAGAGATGAGGCTGGGCTGGTCGCACGCCGCGTATGTCAAAGAAGGATTTAAGGCGGCGTAGAAGTTGCTGGTAATCGAGAAGGTGTAGCTGTTCGGATGATGAGTGGATTGACAAGATATTGCAATATGTACTCAGATCTTCACATATATACAACCGTGGCGTCTTCGAGACTTGGCGTCGCAGTTTCCGGGCGTGAGCTTAACCCTTTAGATGATGGTGCGTTGAGCCCTTTGTTCGGTTTCTGCAAGGTTTAATGCACACTGATTGGCAATGTGGATCTGCCAAGCTCAGCCACCTTCTATCACGTGTAGCATTCTGTGCCTGATCGCAATACTCAACCAATAGCACTTCGTGCCGACCGTTATGAAACCACACTGGGCTAGGCGAGCACTTTACACGCGCTGAACCGCCCTTAGCTTGAGCGCGTAGTCAGATCGACCGCGCTTCTACCTAAGATGTCCTTAGGAGGCACTATCACATGCTTTTAGCGACCTCACATGTACCTTCATGGTTTGCAAAGTTGTGTCTAGCCCTCGTGGGACCCAATGTGTGCCTCATGCATGGAACAATCTGGTCAGGTAAAGTGGAGTTTCCGTTGCGAAGATGATGGGGACACAATATCAACCGAACTTTTGCGTAGGCAAGGAACTCGATACTTCCTCGTTACGCACAATGAACGCCCATTATATGGATGTCATCCTATTTTCAGCATTGAAAATCATCAACGTATATTTCGAGAGGAGTATGAACGATTGCAAGTTCAACTCAGGTGTTCGAGGTGAAGAAGTGTAAGAAGTGAAGATTGCCTGACTAGGCGCCGTACTAAGACTGGCGAAAAGCCCGGCGCACGGAAACCCAAGCTTTGTGACAAATGTACTTGAGGAGGGGCATTGAATCCCAACAACTCGATGCGCGGAAAGCCTGACGGCGTATCCCATGCACCTTGGCTATTGCCGCCAGACTAAATCATAGGACTAGACAATGGTGGTTCTTGTAGCCGCCCAAGACGCTGAAACTATTTTTTGGGGCTTCGCCTGTCATTTCTGATATGTCAATCGGATAGGTTGCTCGAAGTTCAGTAACTCCTTGTTGCTATCGTATGAACCAACCAACGCTCGTGTTTACTTTCCCCGTCGACACTTTCGTCGACTTCCTCAGCCGCCGCATACCTCACGGCTTCTCTAGGTCCCCTCTAACCTTCATCCGTATCCATGCTCCAGAATGTGTGGTCCATCCCATGAAGGAAAGCGGCCCGCGCGAAGCACTTGAAGCATAAATCATAATCAGGACAACTCTGACAAGTGTATTTGGTACCGTAGATCATACACTATCGTGCCAGTCAGCCCGAAATATTCAATGTGTACAATAGCAATATCTTTTGACTTACCGTGCAGCTGTTACACACGGCAGACCACCGCTTGCCCTCCTTGATCACGTGGCCGTCTGCGTCAGGAGTTGTGTCTTTTCTTTTCAGCGCGGACGCGAAACCAGAGTTGTCGTGAAATATAGCAACGTCCCAGGGTGTCCATCCATCTTTGGTGTGACAGTCGGTCTTGGCACCGTGACTGTCCACGAGGCATCGAATAAGCAAAATATCCCATTGGCGACAGGCCCAATGTAAAGGAGTCCAGCCGTCATTGTCAGGCTCGTTGATTTTGTCTTTACTCATGCTGTCTGAGAGGAGGTAGTGGAGAACGTCAAGTCTCTGGCTTCCGCAAGCAAAATGTAAGGGTAGCCGCCCGTGCTTATCGGTTGCCAACAGCAACCCTGAACTTCCAAATTTCTTACACAACACTCTCAAGTTGTCGGTGGTATCCCGCTCGTTCAGTGCCGAGCAGCCTATGTGGGCAGCACTGCGCCCTTCGTCATCCTCCTCGTGGAAGTCGAAGCCAACTTTGTCGAGGATGAAGGTAACAAGATCTGGTTCTCCTGCGGCAACGGCGGCATTGAGCATCGTCCCGTACCTGCCGCCCTTGATCATTGGATTGCCGCCTTGCTCTATGGGATACTCCACCATTTTTTGCTGTTTGATCAACCGCTGCTTTACGGGTTTAATCTTCCTGGAATTCCGGGACAGCTTCTGATACTTCCATGATACGGCTGCGATAAGAGGTGTATGATACTGGCCGACCAGACTATTGACCATGTTGTCTTTCACCCAACCCGGATGGCCAAGCAGGGCCCGAGCCATCGTGACATTTCCGTAGTAGGCACACTCGTGAAGTGCACTGCCGTAGTATCTTTTCGCACTTTCGAAATTTGGATCAACTCCATAACTGAGTAGCAGCGTGACAAGTTTGTCTTCGTTGTGCCGGAGAGCCACATGGAAGCACTTGTTCAATACTTCTGTCCCACACAAGTCCTCTTGGAGCTCAAGTATTGTTTCGAGCGCCACAATCTCCCCACGGCGCGTCAGCTTCATCAAAGAGTTGTCAGCGCCGTCGAGTGCATATCTCTCACCCCGCTCCAGCAACAGGCGTATGATCCCGAGGTGGCAGCGTGCAGTTGCGTCAGCTAACGGAGAGTCGCCATACTTATCAAGGGTGGAAGGGTCAGCTCCGCGCATCAGAAGCAGTCGCACTGCAGCCTCATTCCCATTGTATGCACACACGTGGAGAGCTGTGCGCTGGGAACCGTCGCCGGTGTTCTTGTCCGCGCCAGCGTCTAGTAACGTAGCAAGAAGCGTACTGTTTGCAGTACCAGCGACGTACAAGAGCACGCTGTTAAGGACGGATTTGACAGGTCTAAATCGCTGGTTAGTGAGCAACCCCGCAATCTTCGTGGCATTTGACTTGTCTTCGATGTGACATAGTCTGGCGAACGGATAATCACCGGCGGCATCATTGTCCAACGGCCAGGCATCGGCGCCTTGCTCCATCAGCATTTGAGAGACGTCGAAGAAGCCCATCGAACAGGCCACTTCCAGGGCTGACCATCCGTCTTTGCTCTTCCGGTTCAAATCAAGCCCTTGATATCTCAAGAGGAGCTGTAGCAAGCCCACATTTCCGCGGCGGGTGGCGATATGGACAAGTTCCCGTTCGAGCACCGTCGCTCGCCGTGTATGTTTTAGAAGTAGAGACACGATAGCCTCGTTCCCAGATCTGATAGCTACTTCAAGAGGGATAGAGCCGTTATCATTCTCTACCTCGAGTGCATCGTCAGTATTTGGCGGCATGTGATCGATCAGCTCGCCTTTTGGGTCCTCCGCAACATTGTCGCCCCCTCGATCTGCGTCGTGTGAAGCCGACATGCTGCCTAGCACAGCCTTTCTGTTCGCCTCTAAAAGTAGTCGCAACATGTCTATATGACCATTCCTGGCAGCTAGGTGAGCTGGCGTGTCTTGATCCTTTCCTGTTGCTGATACCGACGCGTCTTTCGCCAGGAGAACTTTTGCAATGCTGAGAAAGTTGTGAGTACTTGCGCAGTGCAATGGCCCATCAAGCCCGGAAGTGCACGTGAGCGGTGTTGTCACCTGCATATCAATCACTCGTTTTACTGTGCTTATCTGGCCGGTTTCGGTGGCAGCGAGTAATATGTCCACAAAGTCAGGTTGGGTAAATGTAACACCGCAATCCGTCAGCAGGTGGACTAGTTGAAGCTGGTTGTACTTTATTGCTCGGCGAAACAGTTCTTTGACATATTGGCTCATCTTTTCGCCGTTGAGAAGTTGCCTCTCGGCATGTGGTAATGCTCGCAGAATCAGAATCCAGCCTGCTTCGAGGGGTGAAGGAATGGATTGGAGAAGCTCAAGCACTCCGGGGCTTACTGATATGTGGGAAAGGCATTCTTTCACGATTGCGTCATTTCCTTGACGAATTGCGGTCGTGAGGAGTGTCATTGCATTCTGTTTGACTTGAGCCCCGTCTACTAGAAGTAGATCGAAAGCGTTCTCAGGAAGATACGCGAACGCTTGAACAAGAGACGTGGAGCTACAACGGACCAGTTCATTATTTGGCTGGACTGAGTCGGTGCTGCCAATCCCTTGGTGCCGGAATTGCAGTATACTGAAGGCTACGGCGCTTTGGACGTCACCTACCATAGCAGAGCAAACTTGCGCGGCAAGTTCGATAACTGCAATCGTGTCCGCGAGATGGAGGCCAATATTTTGGGTCATTGCAGCTAAAGAAAGCTCTTGCATGGTGAATGGTGCACCCTCTCTCCTCACCGTCAAGCTGGACGCGTCGAAAGCGAACTGCGCATCGAGCCAGATATGTACAAGGTCAGGCTCGCTGTGAAGTAGCTTTTCTACTTCGCTACCATCGGCTCCATCGTGGGATGCACGTGAGAAATGATGGAGCCAGAATGTGACGGCATAATTGAGGAATGCCCACTCCCGGTAGATGATGTGTTCGCTATCAATTGGTCCGGTCTCTCCCACCTTCGACCAAAGAGATATGTATCTCAAGCAAAAAAGAGCTAGCCGCATTTCAGCATTCGGGCCCACGTCGAGCCAAGCAGGGATATTGCCCGGTGCAAGCTGTTCTTGTCCCGAACTATATGCCGAGCAGGCAGGGAGGAACCAGATCTGACCGTCTTATACATGAACCAGACCTGAAAGCGAGTGGCGAAGATCGAATTCGAGGTCCAAAGGCGACTTCTCCTTAAGCTGCCTCACGGATGATGGGCATTGTGCAATGGCGAGGGCGTCAGCCAGCTCCCGTATTGCCAGCGGTCGTTCGCAGTAGCGTAATACGCTGATAGAGTCGACAATAAGCAGTCTGTCCGCTTCTGGCGTTCTCGTTAAGATCGAGCTGGTGCCACATACAAGAGCAAGATCCGTGGTAAGTTGATGCTCAGACAGCCATTGGCGATTGTGCAGGGCGCAGAGGGTTGAGAAGATTGACAGCGGCTGAGAAAGACGCTGCGAGAGAGCCGTCACTATCTCGTCACCGAGCACTCTCAGCAAGGGCTGTCTGATAGGCATGGCTGCGAGCCATGACAACATGTCGATACGCAGGCTTTCTTTCGCGGTGCTGTCCGCCATGTTGACATTTAGTGTGTAGGAGGTCTCGATAGAGGAGCCATGAATGCGACCGGGTTCAAGGATAAGCACGATTTGGATGGTTCGTTCTGTGCTTCTCGTCAACCTTAGCAGCCGCTTGACGGTTGTCAACGGGAAGGTGTCCGCGCCGTTGGGATCAAATGGGAGGCTCAATGCAAGCAGCAGATGCTTGTCTTCCCCTGTGGTCAAAAGGCACTGGAGCAAGGCCCAGAGAAGGGATTCTCTCCAGCAACGGTTGCGTCCAGAGAAAGCGTCCTTGATGTCGCCGAGAAGTTCGGAGAAGTCCCAATCTGCATTTGGGCTGCTGAGCATATGGAAACAAAGCGACATCAGCAGACGCTCAGTCGCACCGGCACCGGCACCGTCATGGGGAAGTATGGCTGGCGTCACTCGAAGACTGGGCTGCGATTCTGCCAGTTGAGTAACGAGGGAAGTGACGAAGAAGGGATTGTCAAGACCGCTAGGAAGATGAAGCCGGAAGTACTCCTTGTCGCGTGAGACGATCCAATGCTTGATCAGGTCTGCTTGCACCACTGACGACGCAAGATGTGTGAACAGACTTGGATAAGGCAACGATAATGACAACGACGATGGTGTGATTGCATCATCCGAGTCAAAAGTTTGGCCAGGTCGCAATTTCCAGTTCCTAGGCAGTACACCAGCCTTCTCCAGCCAGCGCCGGAAAAGATCGCACACATCATCAGTGTTGAATGCTGTCTCTGTCGTCTCCGACTCTGCAATAGTCGCTGGCAGACCGTCTTTGCTTGTCGAGTTGTGCGACTCGCTCGAGTCGATCGATGCAGAGCTGTCGCTCCAGCCATCATATACAGAGGTATCAGAGCTAGCAGACGCTGCCATGTTGGAGAGTGTGGTTGGTATGTTATTGTCGGCGCCGGAGCAAAAGGAGTGAAGGAGCTGCCCGCCCACCTCACGCCTACATTGGGCGCTGACTCCATGGGCGCTGACTCTATGGGCGCTGACTCTTTGGGCGCTGATTCTTTGGGCGCTCTGATGGTATTAAAGGCGCGTCCAACCACGTCCCCGCCTCTGTCCTCTGTGTCATCATGCACCTGTACTACTGTACTACGGACGCGACTGCGTCCCATTGGTGGTGTTACGGAGCTGAACAACCAAACCCGCACCTTCTTGTTGGGGGCTTTTTCCTGGCACAAAGCCTCGTCCATGCCCCTCTCCTGATGGCCAGCATCCCACCCTTTTCTTGCTCGCTACACAGGAAGCCAGCTCACATGGCAGATCTACTGTCCCTCGTGCTGGCAAACCACCGCAAAGGCACGCGCGCAATCTCAAAATGACAACGTAAATGATATGACAGAACACATCAAAAGAACAACAACCGAGCTCCATCCGGACATCAGAAACTGGAAACTGCCAGAGACGGTACGCCGAAAACAGCTGGCTGAGGGGAAGCAGGACGACGACACCGATTCCGACGATTCAGATTCAGAGAGCAAGAAGGGCAAGCGTATCCCGCGGGACGAGTTATTGAAACCCTTCGATCAGTATAGAGCGGACGTCGATTCTGATACGACTTATGCTGCGTTCGCTGCCCAATACTACCACGACGTGACTCCCCCTATCCGCAAGGATTCTAGAAAGAAACGCAACTGCATTATATTGTCAAGGGAGGTGCAAAGCCGTCATGGAATGTATGGGCCAAATTCATTCTCGATGTGGTCAAACACTTGCCTGTGAAAGTGCTTATCCTGCAAGGTAGGCAAGTGATGAGAAAATCTGTCTGCATGCGGCCATCGAGTCCGGTGAAGGTCTTCCTTTTATCAGCTTGGCTGTTCATGGAGCGTGATAGACCAGCCATGTTCATCCACGAGCTCCTTGCGAACGATGAGCAGTATCAAATACTCTGTTAGACTCCGCGACATACCCTTCCGGAGCTTGTCACATATGATAAGGCCAATAGGTCTTCTCTACGCACAGAACTTAGGAGGGTAAAATATTTGCAGCTCCCACACTGGCGGTTATGCCAGCACGGCACACTGTAGTCCGTTTCTCCTCTAGCTGGTAGCTCTCGAGATTTGTTTCAGAACCGCTGGCCTGGTAGACTAATCGCCACCGAAATACGCGCAAGGTGGCTTGGTGACCGCAAACGGGATGACGGGATAGTAGAGAGCGTTGACGTGTTTCTAATTCTCGTTGTGGCTTGCTTCAGGCTGAGTGAACATGGTGCTGTCGAGGGATTGGAACTCTTCCCTGCCGGAGACTACCCAGCACGAAACGGCTATCCGGCAAGAGGCCAATTTTTCGAATTTCGGCAATTGGCGTGAATGGTAGCTTTGGTTGAGCAGGGGTAACTAAGGGGTGCTCTCAGAGAAAGCTGAAGGGTCGTGACGACGCTAGAGGGAAAGGAGGAAATATTACGCGAGGCAATAAGTTACCGTACCGTAGGGACCTCGGCTGTGCATCGCTCACCAACAATAGCTTTTTCTTCTTCCAACAACAACCTTTTACACCTCACCGAACTCCCCCGCAAGGTGTGAACAGCCATTCAGTCGTATGATTGCAATTCTACGCCGCCATTATCACGATGCGAGTGACGGAGCAAGCATCCAACCTCATTCTTAATCACGCTTCTTCAGAACCTCGCCAACGTTGCTGCCTAACTTGTCAACTTTGGAAATACGACTGCAAGCCTGAACTATGCTAGGTATAAGCTTCAAACATTGCAGCAATAGTCTCGCGCATTCACCTACCATCGATTTGGCTGCTTGCCCTCAATGAATATTCTGTCGAACGTTTCACTATTATGAAGCTTACTCATCGCGCAAGCATCAGGACTCGTAGCGTACGGACGATTTGAACTCCAGCCATGACGTCAGAAAAATCATTTGTACACAACTCTGTCCTATAGAATCAAGACTTACGATGCCAGGGGCGGAGTGCGGAGTAGCGGATAATTCCGCAATGGGCACTAACATCGAAACTGATGCAAAGGTGTGCACTACATCCAGTGATAGCAAAAACTGCAACGAAAGGTGGCACATCAAGAGCTATATAGAGGGACTGTACCGCACTCTAAATCATTTGCTTCAGTACACTATCCAATCCACACCGCCACGAAAATCCTCAGCAAGCTGACATCAACATGTCCTCCTTCAATGCCACGACCAGCGCTCTCGATGTTGCGCAAATTCACCGCTCTCGCATCGCCGACAAGATTGTCCTCATAACTGGCGTGGCTCTCGGAAATATCGGTGAAGCCACCGCTCGCGCATTTGCTCACGGCGGTGCTTCCACGATCATCATCACGGCTCGCGACCAAACCAAGTTACACAACGTCACAAGTGCTCTCACTGAAACTTACCCAAAGACAAAGTTCCGAACTCTAATACTCAACCTCAGCTCTCTCAAAGCGGTACGTGATGCCGCGAACGAGATCCTAAATGATGAGGCAATCCCACAACTCGACTTCGTCATTGCGAATGCTGGAGTGAACAGCTTCGACGCCCCACGAACAGAAACTGCTGATGGAATCGAACTGCACTTTGGCGTGAACCATCTCGCCCATCACCTGCTTATCAAGCTCCTCCTACCCAAAATCAAGGCTGCTGCTTCGAGAAACGCTCCGGGCGAAACGCGCGTCGTACTCGTGAGCTCAGCCGCGTGCTTCGGCAGTCCTATCCGATTCAGCGACTGGAACTACGAGAAAGCTTCAAACGATGTTCCGGACGATGAGAAGCCAAATTGGGGACCTCTCGCTAGCTTCATAGGTCGGCCGCAAAAGCCCGCTCCGTTCGAAGCAAACATTGCTTATGCACAATCGAAGACCGCAAACATCTTGACGGCGCTGCATCTCAACAAGTTGCTCGGTGCCGAAGGTGTCTACGCGTTTGCGCTGATGCCAGGATATGTGGATAGCAACGGCGCCAAAAGACAGATTCCGAAGATGAATGAGGCTTCGATAAAGGGTCTAGGCGAGCCAAAGACTATCGACCAGGGCGCTGCAACCACCTTGGTAGCTGCAACATCTCCAGAGTTGAAACCCGGGGATGGCTGCTACTTGACGGATTGCAATGTTGATATGAAGAACTGCCCGTCTTTTGCGAGCGATGAGGTAGCGGCAGAGAAGTTGTGGATCCTGAGTGATGAGATCCTAAAGACTCGAGGGTTCTTGTAAGAATTAGGGTTGTAGGTACATGCACATGGCAGGCATCTGGCGCTAAATCCGTGTACCGGAGAGACTGGGTGGGTAAGTGAGAAGCAGTAATCGGAACGGCGGTCTTGGGCGGCCAATGACCTAGTAGGTTCTACATGGGAAGGCGATGGGTATATCGCACAACTTCTTGTTAATCATATCGGTAGACATACAGATGGTATAGTTCGTCAGTGCCTCACCCCAGTGTCTACCTAGATACTTTGTCCTCTCCCGAACCCTCTTCAACATTGTCGATTGAGCATGCAGCAGAATCTTGCCTCCACTAATCCAATAAGCAATGGCTTATCGAAACCTGTCACCATTGCAGCTTCCCCCATGTCTCACGTACTACGATTAGTCGTCATTTCTACCCAGTCCTTGAACTGCAGCCACTCGTCGTACTTCTTTCGCATCGACCTTCGTTGTTTGCGCGTAACGCAACCTTATTGTACGTCAGCACGTGGGTTCGCTTTGACCGAAAAGAGAGCTACCAGATTACATACCTTTAAACCAATTTCCCGCTGTTTGCGAAGTCTTCATGACGGTGATGAGGATACCGATGACTGCAATGACAACCCCAACGAGAGTGAAAATAGCTTCTTTTGACCAACCGGGCGTTGGCAATTGAGTGGAAGCTGATCCTGCTGGTGGAATGGGTACTGCGTGAGCTGCCAGCAGGCCAAAAGCACTGAGCGGAAGCACCATGAGACAAATGGTAGGCATAGTAACTAACAGCCGGCGCTAGCAGGTGTACTAGCGAACTTCGATTGGAGGTTGTGGCAAGCTCGTTGCACTGAAGCGATGGTATGGTGTAGGAAAAAGTTCAATGCCGAGACTAATTTCTTGTTGCGCAAGTGATCGGGTCGTCTCTAAGGACATTTTGAAACATCGTCCAAGGATGCATACATATATAATCGAGAATGCAGCGGGTGCAGCTCCATTCTCGAAGCAAAGTCGTGGCTTGGCAGATTCTTGGGATGAGGTTGTGGCGCTTTCCGACCTTCATGGGCCTGGCATCGATGAGCGTGCAAGGTCTCCAGGCCCCCCTGCTACTTCTGTGTAACACCTGGCTAGAGGCCTTACTATTTGTAGATAGCCTGTTCAAGTTGCATCCAGCTGTCGTGGTTCGTTGGTGTGCCGTGTAAGGGCTGCAGACAGGAAGCAGGATTCGCTGGTGCGTGGGAAGACGGGTTGCGGGTCGCGAAACAGGGTACGCTGGTGTGTCGAGTAAGGGCTGCAGATGGGGACAAGGATTGCGCTGGCTGGATGCATTGTGCATGGCCGGTAAGTCCCAATCATTGGTAGCGAGTACCGCCAGCGCTGAAGAGTGCTCGAACCGGTGAAGTCGTGGGTGATCTGCCTATATCCACAAGCGTACCGTCACTAAAAGGAGCCTTGCGATGAGAAGGTCTCTGGATGCTCTGCTGAACTGTCCAGAGTAGCAGCTTGCAGATAAGGCGTCCTAATATATCGCCCAAAGAGGTCGATGAGAGCGCATTATCGTTGATGACTTCATTACTGTTTATGATGCTTCGCTGGAGAAATGCTTGGATGGAGAGAATGTAAAACGCCTTCGAATGCAGGAATGCCCATATCACTTTTGAACAGCCTCGCCATTTGCAGTACGCTTCAATACACACGGAGTTAAGAAAGGAGAGCTATTGTAACAGCAATGACCAATCCCAGGGCTTTGGCAGACGGCTGGTGGCTTGAGACTGCATATGAGCGAGTAGTCGTCCCACAGCATGCGCGATTGTATGTAACGCCGTTCGCTCGAGCGGCAACTTCGAAGACGGAGCCGGGAGTAGGTCCTTGGTTGTAGAAGTCCACCAGAAGAAAATTGGGTGGTCGGTCCCATTGCTCTGTTCAGGCAATTAGCACTTAACCTCCTTTTCTGCAGTTGACCATGTACATAGAAATAAGACATGAAATCGCGATACATACCAGCACATTGAGTTGACATTAAGCCCAAGCTTCCCGTCCCATTAACAGCGTTGGTCTGATTGATCTGCGCCGTATTTGGGACCAAAATACTCGAACTGCCAATCACGATTTCGGCATTTAGGTTGTGGTTCGCGATGTACATCATGTTCTTCGCCTGGTCGTCGCTGATGCCCTCCGGTCGTCCGATTGTGCATGGGAAGTTGATGTCCGTCGGCGAGAATGGCGTTTCCCAGATGTTGTAAAACTCCCAAAGCATGTATGGTACGTTGGTGGTATCGAAGTTGTAGTCGATGAAGGTAACTACGCGTTTCTGAGCGAGGATCATTTGTCCCAGTGTTGGCCAATCGTCGACACCCATGACTGTGTTCGGTGGTTGGTATATGTAGTCGATGAGGCCGGAGGAACGAACTGGTGCATCGAAGTCGACAGAAGTAACAAGTGGATCGCCATTGGAGTCTTTGTCGCCCCAATTATAGTTGCCGAAGAGAATGGTAACCACATCGAACGGATGAGTTTCGACCCAAGCTGTCACTTCACGCAGGTAATCTTCCACAGTGCCTTCATTGAGCAGGTCGCAGGAGGTATGGCAGTAGTACAGCGTTCCATTGACATAGTGGGCTTGGCCTTGAAGCATGCGAATTCCATCGTTGAGTTGCTGAGTTACGCCGTAGTCCTGGTTGCGTGCTGCATTATTCTGTCGCGTGAAGGGCGAGTTATGCGCACATACTTCGGTTATGTTTGAGTATTTCCGGTCGCAGAATTCTACATAATTGTTGCAGGGTTGGGTGTTTGAGGGTCGCGCTGGTGCAGTGCGCGTGCTAGTCAATGCTACGGTCCTGTTTCCACCGCCAATCTCTGTGAGAGGATTTTCGGTTGAAGTTGATCTTGATGTTGTAGCGTTTGCAGCACGCGTGTTGCTTGAACCTGGAGGCCGTGATATGGTCGCAATCGAACTGGCTAGGAAGTCTGAACCCAGAGTAATTGGGGGAAGATAATCGCTGATGATGCCACTTCGCGAAATACTCAATGTAACGACTGACTGTGACTGAGGTGCCGTTTGGGAGCTGCTCTGGGATGCGGCGAAGCCGGCAAGCCAGAGCAACGATATGGCCTTCGATTTCATGTCTGCTCGTTGATTGAAGATTCGAGAAAGACGAGATTAACGCTCCTTGTCGCACAATGATTGAGATATGTGTGGCGTATGTCACAGCAAATTGACGAATATGGAAAGGTTAGAAGGTTAGCCGAGAAGGATTCAACGTGCGCGGTGTCGAGGTCGACTCAACGGCTCTTCCGGGTGCCAAAACGAAATCAATATCGGTAGCGATGGTACATCAACGGCCTGAAGGGAGAATTGGCCCAACATGATGCGGCAGTGAAGCTTTGATTGACTAAGTATTCAGTCCGCGCTTTCTGCCTCCTTAAACGGCCGTGCGATGTGACGTCAAGTACCCCAACTAAACGGACTTTAAGCTTTCCTGTGACCAACGATCGCCAGAAGCCGCGCGACCGTCACACTAGTGCTGTTAGGCGCGCGTAAGCCCAAGATCTGGATCGTCTTCGTGTTTTTTTAATTATAAGATCGGATCCCTGCGGATAAGAGGCTGCCGGTATGTCGACATGGGGAGCTATCGGTGACTCTCGACGCCATTTTCTTCGAGAATATTGATATCATGTACTTTGTTTAATTTTCCAGTGACACAGTGCTTTACAAATTTGAGCATTCCTGCAAGAAAACCAACCGCTCCATCCAGACGGCCGCCTCCCAATCAACCACTGAAGAATTCTTCAAACTTGCTTTTACCCTCCATCGCCTGAATCTCTCGCTTCAGAACGTCAATTCTGTAGTTCTTGAATGCCTTCTCGATCCTCTCTCTGCTCGCGGGATCCTTTGTGATCGTCCGAGATGCTGATGCGGTGCCCGTGAGCAGGCCGATCTCACCTCCTAGGAAAAGGCCGCCAACAGAGAAGAGGAAATATGTTGCGGCATCGCCCCATCGAGACGGCGAAAGCTTTGCTGAGATATCGGGAATAGGTTCTTGTTGATGTAATCAGTACTCCATCACAGGACCAACAGGGGAGGATAATTATACCCGTACGACCGTCTGCGAAGCGCACTTCAACAGGCTTCTCCATTGCCCTGAAAGCGTTGAAGTATGCCAGGCGCATCGCGCGCAGTCGGAACGCGGCGTATACACCCAAACCAACACCGATAAGAGAAGCGACGCCAGCATGCGTTGACACTTTTCCACCCGCGCTCTTCAACAAGTCACGATCTTGTTGGTTGAGATCATGCTGAAGGTGTTCCTCTGCGAGCTGCCTCAAGTCGTTGCTCCTGTTGGAACGGAAGGCGGCCAATGATTCGGACATATTGCTTGGGGAGAATAGGCGACTGCTTGTGTACTTGTGTTGCAGAGAAGGCGCGTCGATGCGTGTCAATTGCAGTTTGAAGTTCTGCGCCTTCCATTGATTGCATTGTGATGACGTACGTCACGCCATGCGCGGCAAGTCGCGGGATCTAGCCAAGAGCGCTCTCAATTACACGCTACCACGTGCAAGTTATTGGCGATGACTAGAAATGTAGTTGCATTGTCAAGTCTCCTAGATACCACTTCACAAACTTGGTACCAGGTACATTGATCGAAATGCGGAATGAAGGGGATGTTGCAGGCATCTCAAACAGGTAGGAGTCCAGACCTTGTTGGTATTAGCTGGCCAAGGCTCTAGCCTTCGAACTGTCGACGCGAAGTGGTCATAAGCTTTTTTACTCCTTCCTCCCTATCCCTTACACGACAATGTAAACACTCTCGAGACGCGTCTGGGAAGCTGCCTCTCCTAGCTCTCATCTCGCCTCTTCAGTCGCCGACTTGAGCCGTTCCCGAAAAGCCGTAGACTACGAAACGCTTTCAGGAGGCCCGAAACCTCTCTGCTTGTGGTAGATGGATGCATCAATGGCTTTGGCTTCGCTCATCACCTTCTTAGTCCAGTCTGACATAGGTTCTAGGGCCTTGACTTCGGTGCCGAGCTGATTGCTCTCGTCGAGTGCATGGATTGCTAGGAATGACAACTCCTCGCTTGTGTGATCTCCGTTCGAATGCTGGCCAAGAAGGCTGAAGCGTGTAGTCCTTAGCCACCCTGGCTGTTCAGACATTTGCTGGTTGTGTTCGTTCCGGTACCATGCATCTAGGTCTGCTTCTCCGCCCTCTCCTGGCTGCATCATCGCAAGCATGATGGTGGGCGCAGCATCTACAATGCGAGGAATCAGCAGCCACTCCCTCCCATCGGGACTTGTAACCCCAGCTTTAGCTTACCTTCACTGCGTTTTGAAGTCTCATACAACTGCACGAACGAGTACGTTCTCCATTCGAACTCAACATGAGCATCGATAGATCCCTTACACAAAGACAGTCTGCTTGACTTCGCGAAATCTCCAAGCTGACCCGCTTGGATTGAAGACAGATCTGGCACATCATATAACAAGAGTTGCTGCTTGTTGTAATTTGGATTGGCGGCCTTATACAGTGTAACGGACTTGATGGTGCCGGTCGCCAACAAAGAGGGAACAAACTCCTCGTCGAACCAAGTGTGCATTGCCTCTTGTGATATCTCCGAAGACTCTCGTAGCTTGAAGAAGCTGAAAATAACGCCAGGTCCTGACCACGCTGGCTGTTCGGACATTTCGGCTGTTCGCAGCAGACAAACTTTGGATGGCGTGGGAATTCGGAAGCACGGTATCAATCAATTTAGCAAGCAGCTCATGGAATCAAGATGCGGATGTTCTTACGTCTGAGTACAGTTCAATATGCGCACCTGCTTGCACGCAATTGTCGCGTGCGGAGAAAGGCTCGGCCGTAGCGGATGAGCTTATCCGTGGAGTTGGGGAATGCTCATATTGCTCCTCACCTACCAATCTTATGATGTCCCTCAATGTCGCCCTGCACTTCCAAAATCTGCCTACTCAAGTACCTACTAACATGCTTACGATAACGACTGACTCGATATCAATACCTAAAACGCCATTGAGAGGAAATAGCGTACTTAAGCCAATTCCACTTCACTGAAGTCAATTTTGCCGAGTCCCAAAATAACATCTCCTACCTCCACTAAAGCAAACAACGCATGTTCCCATCCTATCAAGCGAACAAACCTCTACACTTATCCAAACATTGATTATCACGATTCACAATCCTGTACAACAAGCGAACGCACCTCGACTAGTTCAGCTTACTCAGTCTTTCCTACGCGAACTTTAGCCCCAAACAGCTAGCATCCCCGCCCACCACGTCTGCAAGCTTCTAAGAATGGAACCAGGCGCCACAATCCTCGCAATTCACATTGGCCCATCCCACGCACTCCCGTCGGGATCGGTAATGGGACGTTTGTGCGACTGCATTCCCTACGGGCGCCACGGCGGGGCAGTGAGAGAGAGCTCAGTGTGACCAAGGTTGGGTGCCGACTACGCCGTTTTCAGCCATGACCGAGCTGTCGTGATCCGCCCGTCTGGGTTGTATAAGATCAGCAATGTCAGCGGCTCTCACTCTTGTGACAAGGCGCACGCCCTTGGTTGTGTCCGGAGCTGTCCAACGTTCTCGTCTCTTCAACACCGCGCATCATCGGGCGACACTTGTGCTCTGAGAGTCGGATCTAGCGGCCCAGGGCACCATGGGCGACTTCAGGCCTGCGATACTGGCGACGAATGCGGTGCTGATTGTGCTGAGTTTGGCGGCGATTGCGTGTAGAGTTGGGAGGAGGACGTTCTTGGTCGGGTCGTTTAGCTGGCATGATGGTGAGCTGCGGAGTCCTCCCTTGCTTGGCTGGTGGATGTTTGCTGACAAAAGCCAGCTCTCATCACTCTAGCAGCCATCTCAGCGTCGATCTTCTCGATATTGCAGATGGTTTCAACGCGCTTCGGCGTTGGCCTTCCCAACGCCGAAGTCCCAGACTCACATATGACAATCATCCTAAAAGTCAGTCCCTTCACCCTGGGGATGTTCGAGCGCACACTGACTTGACACAGCTCGTCATGGCATCCCGCATCTTCTACTTCATATGCAACTGGGCCGTCAAGCACTCATTGCTCCTCTTCTACGCTACCCTAACAATCGACCACTACCCGCGCCTCAGCATCTACACCATGCACTTCCTCGCCTTCGCCTTCGGCACAACGTGCATCTTCGTCACCATCTTCCAATGCATTCCCGTGCGCAAGATGTGGAGCCCAAAAACCCCAGGACACTGCATCAATATGGACCATTTCAACTACTTCAACAGCTGCTTCATGCTCGCAAACGACCTCGTACTGTACGCCATGCCGCTACTATTCACCTGGAGACTTCACGTCAGCCGACCACAACGTATCGCCGTCAATCTGCTATTCGCGCTCGGCGGCCTCGTGCTCGCCGCAAGCGGCGCAAGGGTGTACTTTGTGGATGCGCAAGCCAAACATCCGGACTTTACCTACCGTTTCGCCATGACGATGATGTGCGCCGTCATCGAGAACCACCTTGCCATCATCGTGGCCTGCGCACCAAGCATAAAAGTCATGTTGCTCCATACGTTCCCTAGCCTGCAGAAGTCGTTTGAAAAATTGGTCAGCAAGGGCAGTCGGAGTCAGGGCAGCGAGGAGCTTAGCATTGCGAAGATTGTATTGCCGGATGTGGAAGCTGGCTGGGATGCGGGTGGGAAGGGCGTCAGGCCTATGAGCGAAAGGACAGTGACAGGGGAAAGCGGGAGTGGGAAGTGCAAAGCTGGTGGGGGACGGAAATGGTGGCGAGCACCGAGTAGTTGGGAGGTTGACCGGGGCGGGGTGGATGGTATAAGTGGTGTATTGCGATAATTCAAATACACCAACTGTCCCTTTCCATGAGCACTTCATATCCCTTTCATCCCGTCCAAGCGCCCTACAAGCCTCCTCCCACCGGCCGCGCATCCATCCTAAGCAAGCACTCGCGTGCCGTCCTCGAACTCCACAAACATAACCCCACCCATCGAAACGCCCCAGTACTTGGGCACTTTCCTCGCAGGTGGCCTGGCCGCGCCCGCCGCATCGACATCCACCCACTCATCTCCATCCGCCCTTCCCTCCCTATCCCCGTACACATCCCTCACAGGCTCTCTCAACCCATTCGGCCCGCCAGTCTCTTTATGCTCAAACCCCGTCGGCGCCCCAATCCACAGCTCGCGTGTCGTCTCATCACGACCCGTTGAGTTCGCCCTGCTGCGCGAGACCAGCGTCTTGATCCTGCGGAGTGCGCGGCGGAACATGGACGGGTTGTGATTTCGCTTTGTGGGCGGAAGCGGCGGTGTCGGGAGCGCGGTGACACTTGTATCCGCGGCCTCTTGTAAGTTCACGAGCGTCGGGGGAGCGGGGAGCGGGGCGTGCAGGTTTGGTGTTGAGTTGAAGATGAGGGAGTTCATGGGGAGCAGGTGGCGGGAGTCGTTGGGGGGCATGATGGCCTGGGATGTTGGCGGTAGTGATGTGGTGGCTTGATGTTGGAGGTCGTGATGTGGTGGTTGATGCGCTGGCGTTGGTGCTGGAGAGCCTGTCGGCTTGTAGGAATGTGGATTGTCGTTTTGTGGGTGTGTGCTGTAGTGAGACCAGCATAAAGAGACTGAGAGGTTGCGATGTTGCGATGTTGTCATGGCGCGTGACGGAGGCTGTTGCTATGCAAACGGGACGCGTTGTTGTGGTGAAAAGTCGGGTTGGCAAACGGTGTGAGTGCGCGTGGAAGATCGAACAAATTGGAGAGGGACGAGGCATGATACAGAGTCAGCGATAGGGGAGGAGGTGGTAACGATAGTAGGACATCAAGCATCGCGTGTGTATGCTGCACGTGACAGATGGATGTGAACAAAAATGTTACTCAGCTACAGCAGCTTGTCTACGATTACATTGACCCCAAATCTGTCCGAAATCGACGCATCCATCGACCAGGATCCGGCAATCCTAGAGGTATTGCTCTATCAGCAAAGAGCGAACGCCCGTACCAGTGACCGACTATATGAAAGAACTGCCATGCCTCAACACGTATACCCAAGGTTTCCGGCTATTCTATATGAACGTAATGTGGGCGCGATCTTGTATCTGGGATATCGTACATGAAAAATTTGATCGCTATGCAAGTAAAAGACGCAAAACGCCGTGATGAAGATCAGATGGATGCTATTGGGACGGCAGTTGATGCGCCACATGATTCTCTTGACCAGACTCCGGCGGTTCTCCTGTTTGCATGGTTGTTAAGACCTGCGGATCTTGCTCGGCTGTGAGTGGTGGTCGGGTTGAATGAACAGATTGCGAAGACGATGTGCTTGGAGCAGCTGCAGCTGGTGACGCCTTTCGTGCAGGCTCCTCTGCTTGCACGTATGCAATAGGGCCCCATATCCGCCAGTGTAGGAGGATTATGTGTGTGATGCGATTGGCGATGTCTTGCCATTTTGCGGTTTCCGGGTTGAGCGTATGATAAGAGGATGACGTATCGGCAGCGTGGAGGTGAAAGAAATGCGTGGGCTGCGGTGGTGAAGTCGTATTCGCAACCGGGACGAGGTCGTTGAAGAGGTCTATTGGGGAAGAGCTAGCATTCCGGTCGGTACAAGCAAGGACTCGGTGAAGCAAGAGCGGTTCAAGGCGTGGATTGTGTGTCGTGAAGGAGTTGGAGAACATATGCAGAAGTTGTTCATTCGCTCGACTGAGTATTTCGTGAGAGCATGCCACAGGCTGACCAGCAACGAGTGATGCCTGTCGCAGGATTTCCAATGACAGGGCCTCAGAGTTCATGACCCATTGGCGAGAACCATTGCCCATAGCATCGCCCATGATAGCTACGAGGGCGGCGTGGAGCTGATGTCGAACTGTGGGCGACACGGATCCATCATGACCGAACTGCTTCAAGGAAGCTACGAAAGCATCCATGCAGACCTCGATGTGAATCAAGTCTTCAGTTTCTGCTTTAAGTGTCTGCAATCGATCTTGATCAAGATAGAAGGTTTCGGGAAATTCATGTCGGCCGTCGCGGTTGAACAGATGCGCGATGACTGCGCGAACGAGGATCTCGAGTTTGACAGACGGGCCATCGGGTGCTAATGTCGGGAACTGCTCTGTGAATTCCCATGTTGCGCGAAGATACCAAGCATGCGCAGTGTCTACGTTGACGCGCGATCGACGGCCAACCAGTCGGTCGAGGTGGTAGTGCCTTTCGAAATTGATGGTGTCATCGATCAAAAGTGTCTTCAAATTCCTGATTTGATGGTTGGCAACATCCTAGAGATACATTAGTATCAGTGTACGGGTGATGGCTACGCAACGTACAAGCTTCATTGCCTCCAGTATCGCCAATGATTGTCGCAAACCTTGCACGATATTGGCAGATTCGTGCTTTTCAACCCCCTCGCGCGTGATGTTGACCATATTGTCGACGAGATCATCCCGCATTGGTGCACAATGTTCCTTGAGAAGCTGTGCCATCCACTCCGCCAGTCGGACTTGGTCACATACCCCTCGTTCGATCTCTTGCATCAGCATGGGTACGTCCAAATGCTCGTCTACCCGCGAATGATCTCGGTCTGGCACCAGACTCTTTATCACTTCTTGGATAGTCTGGAATATGACTGGAATGCGTCGTTTTGCATGTTGAGTAAGCTGCAAGCAACGTTGGCTATTGCGATCTCGTGGAGCCGGGGTACCATGGAATAGCCTGGCATAGAGTTCCAGCTCAGCCTCGAGTGCCTTCCAATATTGGTCTGTAGTCTTTTTCTTCTGTTGTCCTTTCGCTCCATCGAGGTTCGGTCTGAAACTTAGATCGCGATCAAAGTTGACGTCATGCCGCAATCTGATGTTGGTAATGACGTTCTGGACGTCGAGCTCACTTAGCGACTGCTTGGTGATGGGAGGGCGAGGTGAAGCTTCTCGAAATGCCTCAGCTAGCTCTTCATATTTCTTTTTCGAGCCCATCGAGAGAAGCATCTGCACTAGCTCTTCAGAACAGTCTTGGTAGCGATAACGTGTCGGTGGTGTTGGTGGTGTTGGCGGTATTGGATAGGCGAAGTGAGTAGAGCCCCGATGTCGTGACTCTGTTCGCAACCCAGGCTCGTTGGGACAACTTTCTTCTGACGATGGTCCGTCCCGGCTGGTTAGAGGTATATGCCATGCCGACGTCGACCTGTCCATGTCATCTTCCGCCGCTGTGAGAGAGGCATAGCGGGTCGTCGCAGCTCTGAGAGAAGTGGCTTTGCTGCGAGTAGCCTTGGGGGTCCGAGTGTCCATGTCGTTAGACCGACCGGTGTTGTTACGATTCTTTTGCAGGGGTTGAGACCTCATGAGCGGACAGATAACCGGTAAAGGATGACGTTGATAGTCACAGCTCGTGACAGACGCGTGGGAGCGCAGCGCTGGTGATAAGTCCGGGGGAAGCGAACGCTCAAGAAAAGCGCGTTGGGTTGCTACAAGCGCGATCTGCGACAAGTCAGCCGCCAAACCATACGAGACAGGGCGGTTTGCAAGACGCAAGCGGGAACGTGTTCGTAGACTGTTTGACAAGGGCTGCGGGCTCCCGCATGAACGAACGAAATAGCTCCCGAGTCAGACAGCACGAAGATGCAGCAAGTGGCGGATATCGTGCTTGGTGCAATCGTACCTTTTCTCATGTGCCGTTTTGCGATACTCGAACCTTGAAATCTTACGTGCGCAAGTGTTTAGAGCTTACGTTGGGGGACATGGTAAGGGGGTACAGAGTAGTCAGTTGTGCTGAATGAACGACAACGACGTTTGCGGAAGCCTGATGAGACGGCTTCGGACAAGAGCCACTTTGCAAGAAAAGCAAAGTGGGGAACAGCGCAGAGGAGCACAGAAGCAGAGAGACAGACAGGAAGAATACTACTGGAGGTAGCTGCGGTAAGGCGTGGGTTGCTGCAAGGTGCGTTGCGGAATTCAAACAGAGTTGGACTCGTGCCTGCGAGCAGCGTGTGGTTGTGCGGTCTTGGAGGATGAAGTCAGAGAGACAGCCCTTGCGTACGATGCACTTGTTAAAGGAGAGCACAGACAGCGCTTATGCCTTGACCGCCGTATCTTAAATTGTGCCGTGACCAATATTTGAGACGCGGACGCGATCGCCACAGCACGGCCTGCGGCGCTGGGGCGTTCGTAATCGTTGCTTGGGGGCAAGCCTGTGTGTGAAGCGGCAATGCAGGCTTTCCTAGCACCACACCGCTAGTCATCCGTGGCTTTTGCCATGGTGAGAATCTCTTCACGTCGCAGAGTTGCAGTAGCGCGGTCTTGCTCGTTGTCATACCCGGCGTTGGGAGGGAGAAGGATGCATACAGAACACAGGCATTCAGTTCCGCGGCCATATGCGGTTAGCGTAGAAGAGCGGCTGTCCGGGATTGGTCGGGCGCAGCCACAACCGCATCGCCAGCCTCACTTTTTCGAAAACCAGGGCGAGCATTTTTGGACGGCTGCGTGCCAACCATCGCACGAGAAAAGCAACTCCGCTCGGTTGGCTGTCACCTCGAATGGCTGACCAGTCCTTAAAGCCTCATGTCTTTGCCCTCTGGAGGTCCGCCGGCGTTCAACAGAATGCGTCGCTTTTTTTTTCTGCACGCTCCAGTCGTGTCTTCTCTGTGCATGTGGGAGATGGAACGGGCGCCTGCAATTGATTATGCGCTGTGCGTGATGTGCAAAGCGCAAGTGCAGCGGCGAAATCAAGGCGGGGATCAATGTCGCTTCATTTTCATTCGAGAGGATTTGTCGATCCCGAGATGGAGCCGATGACACGACGACTGGATGACCCATCGATGAGGTGTCTGGAAGATCTCCAGTGATCTTGAAATGCCCGAGAGGATTCAAAGGGCGAAAAGGTAGTGCGGCCTCTCATGATATAACAAGTGGAGATGTGGCAGGCAGGGAATGATGCGGGTGCGGTAAAGCTAGTAAGTGGAAGATTCGGTCAAACGTGCCCCCACGAGTAGTGACGATCACATCCACGCTGAGAAATCTCCGAGCACATGCAGAAACTAGAGGTGAAGAAGAAGAGCATGGGCCCCATAATTATATATTAGTAGGGCTGATGCCGGTGGACCGGACAGGCAGCGACGCCAGCTTCGAGGGTGGCCGTCACGATGTCACCCGATCACTTTTGTGGCTAGTCCTGCATCTAGTGCTTGAACGGCCACGCTTACTACGACGCCCTGAACGTAGCGCTCTGATTGTAGTCCTCTGTCTTTCCCAATCACGAAGCAGATCTCGTTATCCTCATCGCCTGTTTCAAACTCCCTAACCTCTTTGCGAAAACATCATGTCGACCATTCGCTCGCCGACCGTCCTCTCTGCTCTCTACTGCTTCACCATTGGCTATACCTCCTCGCGGTTCCTCCATACCCCAACGCGTTACCAACTTGCCCTCCGTACCTCACGGCTGGCGCCCTTGCCCTTTCCATGCCGACTACTTCTTCCCTTATGCTCTCCCTCCTCAACATGTCACGCCCCTGTGACCCAAGTCTGCTCCGCATCCACTCTTTCCTTTCCTGTCTTCCTATTTCCCTCGCGCAATGCGTACACCACGAACACGGCCCGTCACGAGAGAAAGTGTGTGATTGTCTGCTGCCTCGCGGACATGCTTGGACCGGGTTTTGTGATCTGGCCGACGAACATAGGCGCAGGTAGGGAAATGTGGGTACGGGTGGGCAGAGGCAGGAACTCGCGCTGAAGATGATGATACACATTTGAAATGTGCTAGGTCGTGGGATGTATTGAGGTTATCGAGCGTCCTCTGCGTTATGTCCGGTGACGAGATGGACAAGTGGGTGCTGGATCTGTAAGATGAGTTTCGCTGCTTATACCTCCAGGATCCTGAGATTTGATTTCAGATTGGATGTCGTTCGAGATACCGGCTGACAGCCAAAGGTGAGTATTTGATCTGCTTCGAGCTTACTGAAGCCCATTGACTCTTTGAGCCCCACTGCGAATTGCGTATTAGCAAGCCATCTTCAGCATTGGGAACAATGGCGATCAAAGATGATGAAGACAGCAACAAGCTGGCGATTGTCGTAGGACAACCAACAATGCTGTTTGGGCGGGTCTCGTTTGAAGACAGCAAATCAAGCTGTAAATTACTATGTGGAGAAGCCAACACGCTGTGTATAGCTCGTCTGCGAAATCTGCAGGACGACATTTTAGGCAGAGGAAATAAGAGATGAAATATGTAGAGGAGTAACACAACGAAGCTGGCGTTGAAGGTGGCAAGACTGTGCAAAGCTTGACGAACTCCAAGTTGCTGGCGATTGCTCTATTGCCAGCCGATCCAGCCTTACGGCCACGTATTGGGTCAGGTCGCACGCGAAATGCTTCGCCAATATTGACCCGTGCGAAGGCTAGATCGGAGTCCTGATGCAGTAGTCTGAGAACATCGCAATTTTGTCCACAATGCTAAACGGCCTGTAGAAGAAGCGAGCCGAACCAAAAAGTCTATACGCGCAAAGGCAGAACCGTGCCAGCCCTCTAAGCCGCGGTATCCATCGGTTCTGACTTTGTTTGCTTGCCCGTGCGGCCACGAGGCGGCTCCTGGGGGCTTCGCGTATCGTGCTCGTCTGAACTACTGTCGTCGTGAGGACTCTCTGGTCTGCTGTCGTTGAGGTTACGTCGGCTGCGGGCCATCTGCAGCATTGTTAGTATTGTCAAGGATGGGTCCTTCCAGTTGAGACATACCCATGAGCGCACACCACCAATCAGGCCCAAGTTGTAACCAGCCGCGAAGTCTGATGACTCTCGTGCACCAGCACTCTTCCCAGGAATATCCAGATGGCTGAGTCTCGACAAAGCGGACGGTGATCGCGCAGCCGCGTGTGCGTCGAGCGCATCGGCAGCCTCGCGCGTGGGCGTTCTTGCAGGGCTGGCGGGCCGACTTGACTGCCAGAATTGACGAATGTCTTTGCTAAGCTCCTGCCCTGTTGTTGCCCAATTCGCCTTGATGCTGTCACGGAACTCTGCCATGTTGCGCTTGAAGTCGAGCTCGTTCTTCTTCAACCACGAGACGTTGAGTTCTCTGCGAGACGTGCCGCGCTTGAGCTGTCGGTCGATGTACTGGTCGTAATCACGGACAATCCTGCGTCAGTTAGCACCGACGTCGATGTGTTCTCGTAGAAGAGGTTAGTCCTACTTTGTAATGATGCCCGTTGTGCTCAGGCCTTCGGTTCTTTGCGTCACCAAGAACATGCCCTTCTCTTTGATGGGACCATAGATATCGTCTCCTTCGTCTGCGCCATACGGTAGGTCGTCGTGGGCAACATAGTCGATGTTGTGCTTCTCGAGAAACTCGGCGGTGACGATCCAGGGGCAATCCTCGATGACCTCATCTACCCATTTGCAGTGTCGCACGCTCTCGGCGCGCTCTGTCGCGGACAGTACCGTAAGGCCCTTCCTCTTGTGCGTCTCCTTGTTGCCCGTGACACCGACGATGAGATGCACCTCGGGAAACGCGGTCTTGGCTTGCTGGAGCTGTCGCATGTGTCCGATGTGGAACAGATCGAAGACGCCGTCGGCGTAGATACGAACGGGGCGTCCTTGTGGTGGCGGGTTGGTTTTGTAGCCGACTGGGTCAACAAGACCTGCTTTCGGCGGAGGCTCCATGCGCAGTGTTCCCGCCTCACCGCCCTCACCACGCTCATCTCCAGCGATTGACGAAGTCCGTCGGCTCTTCTTGCTGGCCGGGCCTTCGCTGTCGTCCGCGTCGCTACCTTCGGCCGCGTTCTCACTCTGCACGGCGCGTGCTCGCTTCGTTGCGCCATTGGCGTCGGCCTGTCGCTCCTTCTTGGACGCGACCGCTTGAAGCACGGGGTCTGTGGTGCCTTCGTCCGAGGCATCACGTGAGGAGGGTTGCGCGACGTCCATGGCTGATTTCTTGACGGAAGAGAGCGTGGTGGAGCGCTTTCGTTTCGGTGGCATCAAGCGCGGAGCAGGGGAACCGAGGTAGATGAGCTGGGCGGCGCGGCAGTGACCGACGCGCGAGCTTCGTCACGTAAGGCGGCTCTGATAATGTTGGAAGTGGGAGGGAAGCGGGTGCGCAATGACTGAGAAGTCGAGAAGTCTGGGGAACACGCGGAGGAACACTGTGGAAGCAGTAACGGGCGGGAGCCAATAATAATAGCAGGGGTCGTGACGTTGGGGCTCACACAGCGTGAGTTGCTGAGCACAACAGCAATAAAGGACACGGGAAGGTGGTAGGAGCTGTAAAGAGGAGTTATTTAGGAGAGCGTCCGCACGCGTAAATTGGCATCAGTCCATAAATTTGGCGGCCTTCCCTGATCTCAACTTGATCGGCAATGACGTCGAAGCCACCCACTGCCTCCTGCGCCACATCGCAATGCGCAACAATCGCCGTGCACCCCACGTGCAGACATTCACATCCTGTTTTGCTAGCATCTGACAGGGGTCTCGTTCTCCTTGTTGGAAGACATCATAAATGGTCATGGCATGTTGAAGTCACCAGGTGGTGCAATGGTGGTGATAAGTCGTTGCCGATAACATAAACAAAGCAATAGCGTTAGTAGAGCGTGTATATCCTCAGTACCTTGTTAATACATTATAATATATGTGTCAATCAGCGTGGAAATATACACGCTGCTTTATATCTCTATCACGGCGTTCACCCGTGGGTAGCTTGCTTACACAATCTGCAA
>TARA_R110002003_G_scaffold722_7_pt1 | contig 43624 bp, 50 predicted proteins | sample TARA_R110002003 | Tara Oceans TARA_R110002003 (sample SAMEA4396441) | marine metagenome | biome: Westerlies Biome; feature: [SRF] surface water layer (ENVO:00010504); material: water (ENVO:00002006), including particulate matter (ENVO:01000060) such as... | depth 5 m | reverse complement strand
AAGAGTCACCTCTTGTACCCATAGATAGTGCTCATGCACGGAAAATGCACGAGATTGAAGAACGCAAGAAGCAGCTCAAGGAAAAACTCGAGCAAACGCACGAAAAGCAAGAAAAGGACCTCGCCAATGACTCGCAAAAGACACAAAAAGAGCTCGAAAAAGCCGCCGAGAAGCACACTAAAGAGCGCAAGAAGCAAGAAGACAAGTTCGAGAAGGAAATCCGCAAACTTGAAGAACGCCGAGAGAAGGAAACAAAGAAATTACTTCTCAAGCAGAAGAAAGAAGCAGACAAAAACCAACTCCTAAAAGCTCAACGCGAACGCGATGAACATAAGCAGAGAGTTGATATCCTTGAGGCTGAAAATAAGTTGCTGAAAGAGCAGATTGGAGAGCTGCAGAGAGAGAATACGGCGCTAGTAGCGAGGCTGGGGAAGACGGATGTCGGCAGGGATATCTTGAAAGTCGTGAGAGAGGAGGATATGAAAGGGCGCACGAGGGCCAGTTCAAGAGCAAGTAAGAGTTCGGCCAGGAGTACCAAGGGAAGCGAGAGTAGTGGGCTTGCGAGGTCCAGTACGGAGCCTGTTGGGAAATGAGTGAAGTGGGGGAAGGAGTATGGATATTTGACTTCCTGTGCATAACTTTGAAGGGACTTGCGAGTATTGTGATAGATGGAAGGTCTGAAAGTGGACAAACTGCTACCGTTGGGATTCCCTTCCAGCATCAAGAACACATGCAGATCATTATGCCATGCTCGCTGTACCGTCGAAGCCCAAATCTGACTAGTCTTATCCTAGTAAGGCAACTTCCTCGGTTGCCGATGCGCATGCGACCAGATAGCCGCAGCTTACATACATCACACAATAACTCGCAATACTCATCAGCTTGCAAACTTAAGGATACTTCACGGCTTAGAAAGGCTGCATCTCGTGTACAAGACCCTTGGCGAATGACGTCTTAAGCCGAGTATCGGAGGTTTCACGTCTTCAGTCTTGATTTCCAGCTGCAGCAAGAGGTTGGACAAATTAGGACTAAAACGGCGGTAAATAAATCAGAGGACGAGTTGAGTCAGACAAAGAGTACACATACCTTTAAGGAAGTAGATCAAGGGCCAAAAGAGCTTGGAAAGCACACTTTAATCTCTGGATAAGAGCAAGAGGTCCAGCCTACTACAACCCCCACACATCACGCCCAAGACGCAACACAGTAGCTTCGACCATGGCCTCGTCAGGGGAAAACGCCACATACATGACCAGCAGCGATCCGCCGAAAGGTTCATCGTCTGGGGGAGCGGTGAAGCCAACATTACTCGCCTTCCACGGCTCAGGAAGCAACGCCACGGTCCACAAAGTCCAACTCGCTCGTCTCACGCGGGTGATAAACCCGTATTTCCAAGTCGAAAGCCTCGAAGGTACCCTCTCTCCCTTTCTCAATTGTCTCTGCCCACCTGCTACCCAACCCCACGCCACCCCACTTACCCTTCGTCCCTCAGATTACACCACCTACCACACTCTCTCGTCCATCACAAACAATCATCTCGAACTTGACATCCGCTAATACATACACCGCAGCCCCCTTCCCCTCCCCCGCTGGCCCAGGCGTCCTACCCTTCTTCGACGGCTGCGGCCCATTCAAGCGCTGGCTCCCGCCAACAGAGAAAGTCACGATCGACGGCATGCGTAACGGCGAGTCCACGTCCGCCATGTCACCTGAAGTCGAAGACCTAGTATCATCCACCGTGCAGCGCATCCGCGCCTCAGGCGGCCAAGTAGTCGGCCTGATCGGCTTCAGCCAGGGCACCAAAGTCGTCGCGGGACTGTTGCGCGGCAGCGAAATCAGACGCGCGTTGGGCCTGGCCGACGGGACCGAGTGGTGTGATTTCTCCTTCGCCCTCAGCGTGTGCGGCTCGTATCCGCCGCCGTTGTTTCCTCCTGGTATCATGAAGCACATTTCGTCGGAGCAGAAAACAGCTCTGTTGGCGGCCAAGATTGGCACGCCGGCGTTCCATGTACAGGGCGCGCAGGACGAGTGGAACTGGGCGGGGCAGGGCTTGATTGATAAGTACTATGATGTCGGCGAGGGGAAGAGTGAGGTCGTCGAGTGGGATATGGGACATCATTATCCTGTGGCGGCCGAGGAGAGTCAGAGAATCGGGGACTGGATGGTTGCGCAGTTGAAGCGGGATAAGGAGGAGAGAGCAGGACGGTAACGAGTCATAGACAGCTATAGAGTCAAGTACATATCGTAGCATTTATTCTATGCCAGCAAAAACACCGTCTCTTTCCAGGTCTTCTCTAGAGATCTTGGGCATCGGACTAACGGCATCAGCGCGCTTGAGTGCGCTTTCTATACTGTCCCAAAATCTAGCTAGATCCAGGCTTCTTGGGATTCTGCAGCCACCCTCGCCTGCGGGCAGTTTCTTGACCTTCGTCCTGCCGAGCTCTCCTACTTCGGATTGTGTCAACGAATGCACTCCTTCTGTGACTACATCGACCTCGAAGCGTTCTCCGCCGTGGTCGTCGAAGAGCTCGGGGTCGATGGCGGCTGCTACGGCAAGCGGATCGTGGAGTGGCGGGCCCTCGGTGATGGAGAAGACTTCTGCGTACGTGCCTGCGAAGAAAGACATGATTTGCGTGAACAAAGCCCGGAGCGCAGATGGTGTGCGGTCGGTATTGGAAGTGGAAGGATCCAAGGGTTTATCAGAACCGTATAGTTGCGTGTGGCGGACGGCTTTTGTGCCGAGGACTTGATGGCTCAGATCGAGTGGTATCAGGGTGGTTTTGGATTTGAGGACGGGGTGGGCAAAGATGAACTGTGATGCTTCGGGATCACACTGTCGTTGTCAGTATGAGTGTTGCTGATCATATAGTCGATGTACTTACGTAGATCTATGTTTCTGTCAGTATAGTACGACTGTGGGAGAGTGTTTCGACGCACATTGAATTCAGCATATGCTGTCCAGTTGCCAAAGCGCTCGCCCTCGCCCTTGACCTTGCCCATAGGTGCGTTTGTGAAGCCGCCACCAATCGCTCCTCCCATGATCGACAAGCCCTTGATGTGTCCTGCCAAATCCGGGTAATTCTGGAATAGCAGGCCGATGTTAGTCAAGGTGCCCGTCGATACCAACCATGCAGTGTTTGGCGGTGTGGCAGTGAGCGCGCGGTACATGGCCTCTAGATAGTCCACATCAGTGGCTGCAGGCTCGATTGGCTGTGGGAGAAGTGTAACTCCGTCCAGGCCGGACTCGCCTGGTGTCGTCAATGGATGTTTGGAAGTACGGAGCAGCTCGTGTACCGTGAATGTCGGCGGCGTGCACTGCGTCGCGGACGATTGGCTTCGCAGCGCCCGGGTAGACTTTCACATCGCGCCTGCCAATTGCCTCTAGGATCGCCCGGGTGTTGAACGTCGTCTGGTCGAGTGCTGCATTGCCGTGGACGGTACTGACGCCAAGGAGCTCGACGCGAGGGTCGTGGGCGCTGAGAAGAAGGGCGTATGCGTCCTATCCGCGAGTGAGCAATGCAATGGCACTGAAGTTATGGCACTCACATCGTGGCCGGTGTCCTGCGGACGTTAGTATGTCGTTGGGGAAGGTGCAGGCGGTGTACAGACACAGTCTAGCCACAGCGGGATTTTGGCGGAAGAGCTGGCGGCCATCTTGACTGAAATACCTTCAAGGCGAAGACGATGCAAGCGAATAGATTGTACAACGGAGACAGAGACACAGGGTCCAATGCGGGCGGGATGTTTGGCGGGGTGGGCGCTGGTGGCTGATAACCCGGCAGCCGGTACCCTTTCGATAAGCGCATGTTATTGATGCCTGTTTTGCATATCCCTCTGACAAGAGTTTGGTTCCGAGTAGCAGTGCATTGTCATACTCCATCCCAAAGACCCTGGAATGACTCTATTGCCGCGTTCATGAGCAGGTTTTGATAGGCTGACGCGCCTGCCTCGTGCGCCGGCGACTATAAGCCTCAAGAACGGGCGAAGTCCGAACACAAGTACTGTCTTTGTCATCTTCATGCACAACCTCGACTCAAAAGCCACCTTTCTCTTCGCTACCATCCGCTGTTGTTCATTTTCTTGAATCTCCAGTGCAGTCAAAGTGCATGGATTTTTAATCCACCAACCTCCCGTTGGATTCCGACGATACCAGGACTAAGAGCTCACATTTCTCCCATTGAATTCCACTTCAGTTGCACGATGGAGTACTTACGCCGACACGAAGGTCATACCGAAGTCAAGACTGATCAGTACTGGGCATTAGGATACTATTTTGAAACGCTCAGCGATGAGCAAAAGCACCAACGACGAGAGTATCTCGTCTGGTATGGCTTTGTTGCGCAATGGTCGGTCCTGGTTATCTTCGCGCTGTTCCAAATGTCTTTCTGTGTTGGTTGGATGTTGCAGAGCGGACTGAGATATGAGCGGCCAAAGTCACCATCGTTCACCAAAGGACCCGACGGAAAGATTGGATGGCTGAGGAAACTGCGAAGCACATCTACCAAATTGAAGTGGTGGATAAGCAAGGACGTAGTTCGAGGATGGGATTGGGGGACGAGAGGAGAGTGGATTGGCGCAAGTGGTTGGACGATATGGCTGCTATATCTCTGCATAGCAAAAACCGGCAATGGTAAGCATTTCAAGCTGGCAGCGTCTAGATGCTAACAAGATCAGATTATCTGCACCTGACGAAACGCTTTGGTCAAGTTGGTGCCTCACAACTTCCAGTCCATTACCTCCTAGCGATGCGAGCACCTTATTCTCCTGTTCAATGGCTCACTCGGTGTTCTCACGAGCAATTGAAAGCAGCGCATCAGGTGCTTGGCCGCATCCTATTCTTCCTCCTCCTGTTGCATGCCGCCTTTTACCTCAACTTCTTCGTCCTCTCGGGCTTTCTCGCGAAACGCATCAGAGACTGGGATGTCATCTGGGGTCTCATCAGCATTATCCTCTTCTCCGCCATCAGCACAACAGCACTAGCCTTCATTCGAAGGAGGAGTTACCGGGTTTTCTACGTATCACATATCGCCATCGCAAACCTCATCATTTTGCCCATGTGGCTGCACGTATCGCACATACGCATCTTTGTCTATCAGGTCATTCTGGTGGAAGCGCTTCATCTCGTATTTCGCGCATTGCGATTGAAGCTATATCAAGGCACGATCAGGCTCCTACCTGGGACCAATTTGGTCCAGATACGCATACCATTGCCCGCAAAGAGTTCAGCGTTAAGTTGGAGGCCTGGGCAGCATGTCTACCTGAGCAGACCGTGGGGAAAAGCAACAGCTCCAGCATTCTATCAGCAATGGCTGATGACAAACAAGACGAATCCATTCACAGTCGCATCCATCCCATCAAAAGACAAGGAGCTTCTTCTGGTTGCAAGAACCTTGAATGGCAACACGAAGTACCTTGCAGACCTAGCGCGCTCACTTGCACAAGGTGGGAGTGGATTGCCAATGCTCCCAACTGCTGGCGGCGACATTCCAATTCTGCCGATCGCTCTTGAGGGCCCATACGGCGCATCCACACGACTTCCTGACCTCTCGGAATACGACAAAGTGCTTTTGGTAGCCGGTGGAGTCGGTGCAACCTTCATCATGCCAGTCTACCGGAGCATTTTGGACCTACACGACCCCGCGCCTGCAGGTACGCAGATACGGTGCGTCTGGGCTGTCCAGAAACTCGCTGAAACGCAATGGGCATTCCCAGAGACCCTTGCCGCCGCGAATGGAGACAAGGATGGAGATGAGGATGTTGTAGCGAACGGCGCTGGCTTGTTGCACGGCCCAAGTGCGGTTGAAGTCTATGTCACACGCCCTTCGGGACCGAGCCTGCAGGTAGACCAATCTGTCTTCGCCGTAGACGATGACGACGAAGGGGAGGCAATCGAGATGGCGGAGGACGAGCAGCTCTTGAGCATGGAGGAGCAAATGGACAAGCCGAGGAAGGGCATGGTGATCAAGAGCGGTCGCCCGAAGCTAGATGCCATAGTGCATGAGGTGTTCAGCAAGGGCATGAAGACTGCGGTCATCTGTTGCGGGCCGAAGCGACTGACTGCGGATCTGAAGAAGCATGTTGAAGTGTGGGTGAAGAAGGGGCATGATGTATTTTGGTATGACGAGACGTTTGGTTGGTAGATGGTCTGTTTAGATTCATACCACAGTAGAAGAACTTTTCGGTAACCGTGCAGATGTGGAGTATGGATGCTATGCCGGCAAAGTAGATTTAGTGTTTGGCCGCTGACCAGGGATTTGGGTATTTTCCGGACGCGCCTCTCCAGGCACATCCATAATGACATGGTGGTTGTGGCACTACCCAAATGTTTCACAATTTGATGCAGTCTCGCAAAATACAAGGCTGATTACTTGCCAATGTCATACATAATGATCCGTCGCGAGTCAAGTGACGGCGGCGCAGACAGGAGGCCAATCCCCATTCACCACGCTATGGCCCAGGTACCGAAGCCTAGGTCGTGCCTATCGGGAATGGCTCCAACGGAAGAAGCTTGTATGCATGGTTATGCAGGCGCGCAAGGGCAGTGGGTGATCGCTGCAGCTGAAGATAATCAAACCCTGACCTCTGGCTTCTCGTGCGGCCGATCAGAAGATGCATTGTTGTCGTCGTAGCACATTGCAGATATGGCGATATAGTAGAGTTGCGGGAGCCAGGTCGTCTGCCATCATGCTCCCACCACAACTGAACCTTATCTGCGAATCGTCCTGGCTATCTTCTGTTCCCTGATCCGCGGCCACGATCCCGAATAGGCACGTCCGGGCGCATCTAAATTGTGCCAAGGGGAGTCACAAAGTTCCCCGTCCACTAGTCTGGGCTCCAGCTTCGCTCGCTCGGAGAACTTCCTCGCGTCTACGGTCGCGACTCTCACAAGATATTGCAGCTACTGGGTGCTGAGCGAGTGCAGCGCGGGAACCATCGGTCGCTAACATTCATTTGTGTCTCTTTACCATATCTTTTCTTTTTAATAGGCCGCGACCCCGACTTGCAGGGAACTGCTTGCTTCGCGCATGCAAACGCCCCCTCATAACCTCCGCCCTGCCTCCTCACCCGCGGACCGTCCCAGCTGCTCATCCATGGCATTTTCTCGATAGCGGCCTTGCAAAAACGTTTTGGTGGACCGTTGGCCTGCGACACGCCCAAGCGCGACGACTCTTGCACCGCCGTCTCTGCCTGCGTCGCCCCTTCCCCGTGCTGCGAGACATTGCACCACATCGTCATCGCCCACCTCCACTGTCTCGCCGCAGCATTCGACCCTGTGGCTCCTCTGGAAGGTTGAGACGCGTCCTACACGGTCTTGCATCCGGACAGCCACACCTTCTATGGCCACTTTTGCCTCCGCTCGCCAGCAACCAGCGCCTGCACAGCAATTGACACCCCCGAGTAGTTCCCACGGCGGAGGAGCACCGTGGGATCTTGCTGTCCCAATCAACAACACTGTGCGTACACTCCTCATCCCTGATGTCATAGTGTCGCATCGCGCTGCGCAGCTCCGCACTACTGCAGCTATCGTTTTGCCGCCCCGTAGCGCCAGCACAATTCCCGCGTGCGTCCGAACATAGAGGCTCGCGAAGCACGATGCTGCTACTCGCCAGCGACTACTTATGCTGACTACGTCTCCAGGGTAATACCTTTGACCAGGAACCACACATGTCCGACTACGCTACTTCCGCTTATCGCCAGCCGCACACCTCCCAAGCTACTGGTTTTGCGAAGCCCGTACGCTCGCCAACTTGGGACTCGCCAAATCAGAGCTACGAGAACGATAGACTCGTGCCCGAGCGCACGAATGAATTGCACAAGAAGCCGAGTGGAGACATGAGCGTCATTGGTCAGGACCAGGACAGTGTGCTCGAGTACTACAAAAGTCACACCAATAACAAGAAGGGACCGACCGCCGTCAAGGCGAAACCTAAGAAAAAGCCCGCGAGGGGCGGCCCAGCAGATCCGAAGTGGTCGGCGATCGAGCATGATGAAAACAACTGGATTCACCGAGACAAGCTGAAGGAGATTGAGACGAGAGAGCTCGAAGAGGCAGGTTTCATTGGACCATCCAGCAGGTCCAATAGCCGCTCGCAGAGCGCAACCCGACGGCCACGAGATCGCAGAGGGTCCGAGGCGGTCGAGCAGAGTCAGGACGAGGATGAGCGAACTGCAGCCCGCCGCATGGTCTCCCCTATACCGGCTGAGGACGAGGATGCAACAGAGGGCTATCACGCTTATGGCAGCCCGACTGCCTACGAGGAATTTGGTCCCGACAGCATACCGACTTCGCCACGAGCAGGCAATCACACTGTCAGACCCAGCACATCCCGCATACCCCTTGCGAAGACCAGCGGCATTCCTGTTCCGTCATCGGTGGCGGAGCGCGACGCGCCACTGCCTCGGTCGAGGGCTGGTAGTGAGAACTGGAACGGGGATGTTCTAGCAACCAATGGCGCAAGGGTCCGTAGCGGAAGCGTTGGCAGCCAAAATCTGCTTGATGGACCAGAAGGGCAACGGCAGACAACTCCGCCATTTGGACATGCACGGAAGATCTCTGCGGCCAACGGATCGCCGCCCAAGTCACCACAGAAGTCTCCCATGAAAGCCAAGACACCCGGAAAACCAACGCCCACATCCGGGGCGCGCAAGACCAGCGTGAGGACTCAGGCGAAGAATAGGCAGACTTCTGGAACATCACCTCCAAAGCGTCCTGGTACAAGTGGGGGGTCCGTGTCCCGACCCACTACTAGCCATAGACCAGAAGGAGAGGCCCCCTGGCTGGCGACCATGTACAAACCAGACCCACGCCTTCCTCCGGATCAGCAGATCATTCCCACGCACGCAAAACGCATGCAGCGAGAGCAATGGGAAAATGAGGGCCGGGTCGCGTCCATGTACGACAAAGACTTTCAGATGCTGAACACGAATGAGTTCCAGGACAAGCGTAACTCACAATTACAGCCACTCGATCTCGAAAAGGCCCAAGCGAATGAGACTTGGCCACTTCCGAGTCCAACAAAGCCAGCCTCGATCGAGGAGAAGGTCGATACCAACACGAAGTCGCAAGTGAATGAGCAAGGTGGTTATAAACTGACCCCAAATATACCACAAGCACAGAGTCCTCGTGTGGCTTCGCCGAAACTGGCCCCTCCGATCGTTTCGGCGGGCGAATCGCAGCCAAAGACCACTCGACTCCCAGACCCGGGCGACGAGAGCAAGGAGAAAAAGAGCTGTTGCTGCATCGTCATGTAGCTTTCATTACCTCATATACCCATTTCTTTCCTTCGTTTCGCTAAATACGCTCAAGAGGCATTTTCTTTGTATAATGGCGTTTGTGGAGCCAAGGTTCGGCGCTGGTGGCCAACGAAGTACTCGCACTGCTCTGCATAACGAGCTTACAGCGTACAGTGAGGTTTCCTTTCTTCGATTGTCTGTTACTTCTCTTCGCAAGCACCAGCGAGCGTCTGCATTTCTAGAGCATTGCCTTTATCACCTTGTATTACCGCCCTGTCAAACAATTTGTGGGCCATGAGCATACTCGCCCGGCACTTCGCCAACTTTCATGTTTTTGTTATGCCAGGACGTATGTCCAAGCGAGTATATTGGTTCAGATCTATTTTGAGAGATCAACGAGGAATGCGAGCATGGGAGATGCAGGATGGCTGGTCCAGAGCGCAGCTGCGAGAGGCTGCGATGTGGCAGAAAACACAAATCGTTATAAGATGTTTGAGGAATTTAACATCCACTGTTAGACTGAGATGAGTCCCTCCATGATGTGTCCACACACTTGTGCCTAACATGTTGCTACTTTTGAGTAGTGGGACATCGACCCCCACTCGATGAGTAGCAATCTATTCTGTGACGGTCGTCAATTCTGAGCTGTGAGCACTAGGTCGTTCCGTTGTTAGGCTTGCTGATGGCATGATCACGTGCAGTGGCGCTAAGTTTTCCAGCCGCCCACTAGCGCGCACACGGGATATTCACTGGCCAACCTCGAACTTTTGTATCTTCCACATATCACCAACACCCACTCTTCGAGGAAACCCGACAAGAAATCAATCATCATGGTATGCACCCACCCATCAGAACCGCCGTCCCCCATCATGTGCCTTCACAGCAGGGACGAGCAGAATTTTGCTACCCCGCCGTCGCCAACACCCGCTTGCACACATCACTAACACGACCTAGTCGGACGGAGAAGACGATACCAAGTCCCAAGTCAGCGCGGCCGCTGAGGTCGAGGTCTCCGCGGATGCGTCCGGCGGCAAGGGCCAGATGTCCGTCCTTGAGGCGCTCAAGGGCGTCCTCAAGCTCGCCCTCATCCACGACGGTCTTGCCCGCGGTCTGCGCGAGGCTTCCAAGGCCCTCGATCGTCGCCAGGCGCACATGTGTGTCCTGAACGAGGCGTGTGAGGAGGAGGCATACAAGAAGCTTGTTGTTGCGCTTTGCAGCGAGCACAAGATTCCCCTCATCAAGGTCCCAGATGGCAAGCAATTGGGCGAGTGGGCTGGTTTGTGTAAGTTGAGCATGGCGGACGGCTGAGAGGCTAGATGCTGTACACTTGAGTCATGGACTGAGTGCTAATGATTGCAACAGGCCAGATCGATCGCGAAGGCAACCCCCGCAAGGTCGTCAACTGCTCCTGCGTTGTCGTCAAGGACTGGGGTGAGGAGTCCCAGGAGCGCAGCATCCTCCTCAACTACTTCCAGACCGAGCAGTAGACGTGACATGTCACGTATACCACCCGTCACATCGGTCTTCACATCTCAAGCATCATGTCCGCTTCGCTGCATCGGTTAGGTCTCGAGGTTCTTTGGTGGACTTTCGACATAGCATGGATTCTCTAAGTGGAATGGGCGGGGATGTCAGGGCACAATGTGGTGGGTCCCAAAGGAATAGATAGCCTTCGTGCTAGCACATCAAATGAGGAACGATTGAACGGATCAAACAAATATTGGCTTTGTGATGCTACGCAGTAATGGTCCACCGGCTCAGACCTTGATGACTGACCAATTAGTTCTTCCTGCGCGCTGAGTATCAAGTAGATACTCATTGGCGAGAGTCCGAGGAACGAAATTTTGGAGAAGCATTGCCATTCAGCTAATACGGTACCTGCCGCTTACCACTCTAAGTTAGGACTTTTTACGGAGTTTGACCGACACCACCTTCATGTATTGGAGAATCCAGGTATGGTCGTCGGACTGGCATTTGCGGGGTACCTGGTTCTTTGCCGTCACATTAGCCGGCATGTCTTTCACAGACTTAATATTCCGTTCATCTAGAGCAGAGTCCAATGCCCGAGCCCATGATTTCACAACAAAGCAGGAGTTGTAGTCCTACATACAATCACTGCTATCCACACCGGCAGTGTTATGGTCATATGAGACGCGAGCGCTCCTAGTCCTCGGGACAAGTTTGTGGGTACTCGGATCCCAGTTCAACCAAGATGTATCATTTTATCCGCAATGATCGCCGCTTCATCTAATCCAAGGGCTTGGTACGGTATTTGTATGGGTAGTAGAATGAGTGCAGGTACGGATCTCCGGATTACTAGAATGACGACCAAACCGATGTCGAATAGGAAGCCTCAAGTCAACTTAAGACGTTATAGGTAACTGTATACCTTCAGGAATCTCTACTACTGCATCTAGTCAACCCTCTCTCTCTCTCTTCTCTCCACCCATCAACATCATGAAGCCCACATACCTCCTCCCCATCCTTCCCCTTATTGCCGCCTCCCCAGCACCTACAAGCCACCCCTCCTCCAACCACAAGCCAAACCCCAACGCCGCCCCCGGCCTCGGCGCCCTGGCCCAACGCGCCGGACTTCTCTATTTCGGCACCGCCATCGACAATGTTGTTCTAAACAACACCCGCTACACCTCTCTCGCCTTCAATCGCTCCGAGTTCAACCAAGTCACCGCCTCCAACGGGCAGAAATGGGTGCACATTGAGCCCCAACGAAACGTGTTTAATTACACGCTCGGCGACCAAATTGTGGATCCGAGCAAGAAGGCGGGCCAGATGCGGCGGTGTCATACGTTCCTGTGGCACAACCAGCTTCCCGACTGGTTGGTGACCGGGAACTGGACGAAGCAGGAGTTACTGGGAATACTGGAGAATCACATCCGCAACGAAGCGTCGTACTACTGGGGCGATTGCTACGCGTGGGACGTTGTAAACGAAGCCTTCAACGACAACGGCACGCTACGCAGCACCATTTGGCTCGACACAATTGGGCCGTCGTACATCGAGCACGCGTTTCGGTTTGCGCGGCGGTACACGAGTCCCGGGACGAAACTGTATTACAACGACTACGGCATTGAACGCGTGAACAATAAGAGCTTGGCGACGCAGACGCTGGTCAAGGACTTCCTGCGCAGAAAAGTCCCCATCGATGGCGTGGGCTTGCAGGCGCACTTCACCGTCGGCAGGAGCCCCAGCTACGCCGATCTTCGCGGCGCACAGCAACTCTTCACGGCCCTTGGCCTCGAGACGGCACTGACCGAGCTCGATGTCCGGCTCGCTCTTCCGGGCAACGCGACAGCTGAGGCCGAGCAAGCGCGCATCTATGCGGATGCGACGAGGGCGTGTGTGGACGAGGAGAAGTGTGTTGGCGTGACGGTGTGGGATTTCTGGGATCCGGTGAGTTGGGTGCCAGAGACGTTTCCAGGGCAGGGTGATGCGACGCTGTACCGGCAGAATTTCGAGAGAAAGCCGGCGTATTTTGCGGTCGCGGACGTGTTGAGGGCGGCGGCGAGGAATGGGACGAGGGGAAGGACGGGGTGGTAATTGGGTGATGAGGTGTCTGTAGAGCCTTAGATGTTGCTGTTGTTAGCAATTGTAGTAGTAAGATATGCTATGAAAGGAGGCCGTCTTCGATGAACGGGTGACCTCAGAAAGGGTCTAGTTGTGTTACATGGAAGTACCGTATAGAGCGGTCGCGTGTGAACTGTGGCATAGCTGGTGCTCAAGTTTAAGCCGTGTCTTCCCTCGGAGTCCTCAGCGTGAGTGATGTCGGTACGGTTTACATTCCGATGGCACTGAGCTAGATCGACAGCGAGCCATTACTGCTGCACTCGTAAGTCGCTTGTGCTTGCTTCATCGTACAATGATAAGAGAACTTATAGCGTGTATGCTAGTTAGGAGGGGGCTGTCACAGCTAGCCGCAGGCTTCTCAAAGCTACTGTAGACAAGCTGTAGTCGTCTTCTTGATGCCCAATATGCATGACGAGCTTATCCACGCGGGAACTAAGCATTGCACGTGGTAATTACGTCGTGGACGACACCAAGAGCAAAAAAGCCTCTCTCGGATAACGGCAAAGGGGGCAGGCCTGCATCGTCATCGCGACTCTTGATGGCACACTTCTTTAAGCTGTTGGTCGGAATGCCTTGGTATTCTCGGAGTCTGGATCGTCCTAGCGCGCGAGCGGATTGTCATGGGCGAGCGTGGAATGTTTGCTGTAGGTGTAGTGATGTCGTTCGTGGTGAATCGACCTAGTATGAGGAGAGCCGCGAAGAGATGGCAATGTGCAGCCAAAAGTTGCAGTGCATGCGCCATGGAGACCTTTGAGACAGCCTTAACATAAGTCATAATCAACTCAACGTCCGCATTAGCGAATATCCCTGATTGACCACGGTGAATGATGGGGCCGTGCTTGGCAATGCGGCGTGAGCATTCCGCTCCAGGCAAAGTCTTGGTGTTTGCGGAAACTCGGGACAAGAATTGGCAGCGTGACCCTCAAGTCAGCGCTGGTTCTTCCCAACATCCAAGACCTCTTGGAAATACCACCGGCGGCAACTTAGGTCATACTCCAGCGGCGTCGTCATCGTACCCACAAGCGATGGTGGCGGTGCTGTCTTGTTGTCCGCTTGGGGGAAGTACGAAGAGCCGCCGACGGAGCTGCAACAGTGAGGCCCTGCCAATAAAAGCACCATGCACGATATCGCGCTCGTTTATGTGAAAAAGGTTGCATATCGAATCGTTACGTCGACCTGCTCTACCTGAAATGATTTCATCTCGGTGTTCTGGGAAGCACGCTGCGACCCCGCAATCGTTTCCGAACTGTCCAAGTGGCGAGACGCCCGGGGCCATACCCATTCAAAAACAGATCGAGGCGAACAGGTTTCCATTGAAACTTGTCTTTCAACGAGCATTGCTCTCACGTTCGCTGTCCTCCATCGACCGTCTCTACGCCGAAATCTAATGCATTGACTCAGCAAACACGTCACAAGAAAAGCGTGCAGTGGTAAGCTTGCGAACTCGAACAGCACGTGTTGTCACTTGTTAAGAGACAACCTCGCCGAATAACAGAGCAAAGGCTGCCCATGCTGACGAACCAACGTGCTGCGCCTCCATCAAGAACCCCTGAAAGCTCAATCCTGCTCTTGGCTTGTCTCGGCTTGCGCGGAGAAACGCTTGGCTAGCAGAACTTGGCCAAGTCCGCTGAAGTGGTGAGGTGACTAAGGTGACTGTGAACCTGGAGCAGCCCACTTGGGACGTCCTCAGAAGCTGGACACAAGGCACGTCTCATGATGACCATACATGGGTAGAACCCGAATGTCTTTGTGTGAAGATCCCAACGGTGGCGACAATATTGTGTTGTTGGGTGAACCTCCGGCATGAACTGCACAGTAAGGATAGATGACGAGGGCGGGAATGATTGTGAAGACGGACTGTTTCGTGGCACGTACATAGCTGCTAAAGGGCGTTCGGCCGCGGCACCAAAACTCGAGGAGATGCTGATGTTCTCCAGTACTAGAGGGCATTTCCAGGCTCACGCGAGATTCGCTCACTGTGTTGCATTCGACGAAGCGGTGTAACAAGCAGTTCCAGGTCGAGTACCAGAGTGCCAACGCTGATGTGATATGCATCACAAGTTGTACGATGCAGCGCAACGGAAGGACAAGAATTTCCGCTTCTCCAAGTTTTACCAAGGCGACGAGAGTTTCCGCGTTGCTCGGCAGAGGTTTTGGTTCGCTTCGCGGATCGCCCATCGTTCGCACTGCCTGCCGATCGGGGTCCACAAGGTCAACTACTGGCGGCGATTGCCAACTGTCCTGCATTTCAAGGATTCGAGACAATATAGCAATGCAGCGATGAGGCACGTACCGGCGCACGCCAGCATTGCATTGCAGTCGACGCGGGGTTGGGAGACGCCCAAAAGCGGTTGGCAGGTGGCAGGTGGCGTTGGAGCTGGGGCTATGGCGCCAAGGCGGCGCCAAGTGGCTAGCGTCTGCTAGCGCCAGTTTCGCCGGACCAAGAGAAAGTCGCACTTTCCGCTCTGCTGCCGAGCACGCCCCGCGCCTGCCGGCGTACTTGAGCAGGTCTTTCCCTCCCCAGCGCTCGGCGCTTCCTGCATTCCTTACAGTCACCTACCCCAGGCGCGCTTCCCACACAGCGTGCTTATTGACAGAGTATCTGCACTTGGCCTGAGCTGTATCGACATCTTGCGCAACGAACGGTTCCTTTGACCCTCGAATCCCTCCGCCAAGAGCCCTCACAATCGCGACCATGAGCGCTGAACAGGCCGCCGCCCAAGCGGCTGTCGCTGCTGCTAGCACGCCGCAACAACAACCGCAGGGCACTCCGCAGCAGACCGCGACAACTCCTGCTTCTGTTTCAAACTCATCCGGCGATCAACTCGTTTGCCAGTGGCAAAATTGCGGCGAGCGACTCCCTTCTGCTGAGCAACTCTATGTAAGTTACGACCTCGCGAAGTTACAGTCCCCGTTGTCAGCCTCTTCCACAAACGTCAAAGTTATACGTCTGCGACATGTGGCCGACTGTGCAGTCATCTCGGAACACTCAGCTACCGTGCCGTAACGCTAGGCTAACAAATTGCAGGATCATGTCTGTGAGCGTCACGTGGGCCGCAAGAGCACCAACAACCTGAACTTGACCTGCCAGTGGGGCAACTGTCGTACCACGACAGTCAAGCGTGACCACATTACTTCCCACATCCGTGTCCACGTACCGTTGAAGCCGCATAAGTGCGACTTCTGCGGCAAAGCTTTCAAGCGACCCCAGGATCTGAAAAAGCACGTGAAGACTCACGCCGATGACTCTGTCCTTTTGCGCTCTCCTGAGCCGAACCGGGGAGGACCTCACGGCGCTGGAGGCTACCCAGGCCAGAATGGAAAACGTAAGCTCCCCTTCTCATCATACCCACAAACACGGTCGTTCCTTTTTTCCTTCATTTTCTAACTGGCGTACTACAGTGGTCGCTGACTTGCAGGCGCTTGCCGCTACAGCGAGTGGATATCAGTATCCTGATGGTGCACTTGGTCCAAATGGCGGTTACGGTCAGCAGCACCCTGGAGCAGCACCCGCTGGCTTCTATGGTGGCCCACCCCAGAACTCTGCCTATGGTCCTGTTTACTATGCTGTCAATCAGAGTCAGCAGCTGAACAACGACTACGAGATCCGAAAGCGTGCAGCTTACGACGCTCTGAACGAGTTTTTCGGCGATGCCAAACGTCGCGCCATTGACCCCACCACCTACTATGATGTTGGTCAGCGTCTCATGGGCCTTCAGGGGGTGCAACTTCCGGTTCTTGGCGGCGGCGGCGGTTATCCAGGCGGCGGCATGTCCGAGTATGGACATGGCGGTTCGATGGTTGCGCAAGCGACGCATCCGCCCATGCACCACCCGTACTCGCTGCCGCTCCCTAACCTCAGGACCAAGAGCGATCTGTTGAACATCGACCAGTTCTTGGAGCAGCTTCAGAGCACTGTTTACGAGAATCCGAACCATGCTGCAGCCGCGGGCGTTCAACAGCCAGGCGCTCACTACGTTCACACTGGCGCTGGGTACCGGTCAAGTCATTCGCCACCTGGTCTTTCATCTAGTCACTCTCAGTCCTCCCACGCCACCGCCATTGGCTCCACCAGCGCCGAGACTCCTGCTTTGACCCCAGCATCTAGCGTCATGTCTTACGGCTCTCAGCACTCTCCCGGTGCAGCACACGCGGCGAGCAACGTTTCACCTACCGCCAGAACATCCGTCGGCAGCATGTACCCCACACTGCCATCTGTGAGCGCAATGTCTGATATGTCAGCTGCGGCTCCATCATCTGGCCTTGCTCCCGCTTTTGATGCTGACGGTCGCCGTCGGTTCTCTGGCAACCTTTTGCAGAAGGCTGCTCCCGATCGACGTGACGCCGACCACATGGATACCTCAAGTGACGGCTCGTCTCCGAAAGAACGTCGCGATTCTGAGCAGGATAGCCTGCATCACAATGTCAACCAGTTGGCTATCCACTCACCAAAGGTCGACCCAGCGCTACGTTCTCCCAGCGTTGGCTCGGATGCTGCCACAGAGACAGGTGACTTGTCACAACAGTCATGGGTAGAGAACATCCGCGTGATTGAGCGACTGAGAGCCTACCTAAAAGAGAGACTCGAGGCCAGCGACTATTCCGACGATGAGGACAATGAGGTCAAACAGGAGCGCCACATGAGTGACGACGACGCCCACAATCTATACCCTGTACTTCGTGCTGTCCAGGAGGGTCGCGAATAGGCCACTGAACCTTGACAATGACTTGAAGTGCTCATGAGTTGTTTTGGTAGGCGTTTTGGTGTCGCTCACGGATAGGTCGGATACCTGGGAAATGGCCGTGTTGTTCGCCAGCATGGATATGATGATTTTGGAGGAGTGCTACCTTTTTAAACAGGCTTCGTGCCTTGACGGTCGGATATTTTTTATGCCTTTACTGCTCGTAGCGTGCAATTAAACCAATTTCCCATTCTATGTAAGCGTGCATCCCCCTGTTGCCTAGCTATCTTCAATCTCCATTATGATCTTGAAAATGGGGACCTTGCCAGTGCTACTAGCCAAGCTATGGTCTTTGCGCAACGACACGCATCTGGGCAGCGGAAAGTCTTATCATTGCCAAGAATGTGACAAATTTGGTTGGCCTCAGTCCCCCACACTCTGTACGCGAATCGACCGTCTGAACAAGCCTTCCCCACGTTGCTATCGGTCCAGAGCGTCGGGTGCCATGATGTACAAAGATCGCCCCGCTCAGAGATGCAACCTGTCTGACATCGCACCTTTGTCTGTCGACAAACATCCCACATTTGTGATCGTGCATTTTCCGCGCGCGTATCTCAAGGCCTATCCTGAGACATCACTCTGAGCGTACCTAGCGCACATCGCTGCCGCACCGCTTGTAGAATCATCATCTTGTTGCGATTATGCCGTACGGACGCGGTGGTGCAGGCAACATCCTGCAGGCAAAGGAAGAGAGTAAGAAAGTCGCTGAGGTGAGTACGCTCCGTAAAGCGCATCATTGCTCAAACATTGTCTAACATAAACTCCAGGACGTCGAAGCCAACCACTCCTCCTCCACCACATCCACCCTTTCCGCCCAACCCACATCACAGCCTGCCTCTGAATACGCGCACATGGGCCGCGGAGGCGCAGGCAATTGGTTCCAGCCCAAAGAACTTCAAAAGGACGGCACATTCACCCAACCCACCGACTCCACCGCCATCCCGACAGCCTCGACGCCGCAAATCAGCACGCCGTGGCACCCTGAAGGGCAGGAGTTACCGGTTGCGAGGTCGGGACGTGGCGGTGCGGGGAACTTTGTCTGGAGGAGTGAAGAGGAGATTAGGAGGGAGAAGGAGGGGAGGGAATTAGATGAGTTGAAGAAGAGGGAAGTTGTGAGGGAGAGTGTGGAAAGGGGGGTTGATGAAGGGTTGGCGAGGCCAGGGAAGGCGGTTGTTGGGGGTGAAGGGGGGAGAACGCGAGGGTGGTAGAATGAGGAAGAGCGAATATCTCACTCCTAATTTCTAGAGGCACTAAAAATCCTTCTATTCTGGTGTATCTCTTCTAGGACATGCAGCCACAAGGCCTGGCGGTGATTCATAATCGCCAGTGACTTTGGATATGCCTTCAATGGCACGGTACGCGAGGGAAATACTCACGGTGATGGCTTAGAATATCTGCTGTTTGGCAACGTGTTGCCGATTCTCAATCGCAATGAAGAAGTAGCCAGGCTCTATACTGGGTTTAGGCACAAGTAGGCAGTGACCAGAAATTCTTGTTAGAACCCGGTGTAACCGATTGGTACGAAGTGCTAGCCAATTCACTTCGTACTCCCAATATCACAATGAGTTCTGCCTCAATCAGGGTTTATAGGTTGACTGGCTATGTCTTTAGAGCCCAGTAGCCTTTTGGACATAGACAACGATGATAGATTTGTGCTGTCGCTGGGCGTCTCATTAGATCCAGGGACTTTTCCTCTCTTCTCTTGTCAGATGTGCGACGGCGTGCAGATATGCAGCCTCCAAAGCCAGTCACTCTCTATCGTAATCTGTATCACCTTCATGCTGTGGCTGTTGTCACGGCAGCTGTAACACTGCACATGTGTTGATGCAGCTGTCTGTGATGGGCAAGAGCCAATGACGTCGCTTCCTCTTTGGGATGCAGGGCCCGTGCGCTTTGTTTTGTCTTGGCATCCCATGACGATCTAGCCCACAGCATACACAGCTTCTCCACCCACAGACCACCCCAATCTCCGCCCAACTGCATCGCAAGAGTCAGTGTACAGTTGCTCGACACTCACAGCTAACATGGCGCGCCGCTCAGCACGTCTGCAGAAGGTATGCGCATCTTGATCGCTTTCGTCTCACCTTTTGGTTTGTTTACATTTGCTAACTCGCCAACAGCAGCCCACACCCTCCGCTGACAGTTCCACCAAGTCGGATGACGACAGCTGGGTGACCGCTTCACCTCACGCGGAGCTTCCAGCGCTTCCTGAATTGCCTGCTCTCCCTGATCCGACCGTCAAGACTCCACAAAAGCCGGCAGCTGCGGAACGCCAGCCCGCTTCGAAGCTTCCGCATGCGACGGCGACTCCCACACCGCGGACAAAGTCGTCGAAGTCTCTTTTAGCAGCTATGACGAGTCGTACGCCGAACAATCGCACTCCAATCAAGCCGGCAGGCGAAGAGATGCACCCAGCCCATCATCACGCGAGCACTGCGAAGGTCCTCGATGAAGCGCGCTGGTTGGGTTTCCAGGCGTTGGGTGCGCACACTGCGCCGCCAAAAGCAGCTGGCGCAAATCAAGCGACTCCCTCAAAGACTCCCGTGCCCGCTTCTGCAGCCGATCTACCCGAGTCGTCGCCTGACTTTCGCTTCCGGTTCAAATCTCCATTCTCTGGTTTTGGTGGCGCAAAGACGTCCAGGCAGAATGATCACACCCTTAGCCCGAGCACCCGCAGTCTGCTGAAAGAAGTAAAGGGCGGAGACACTCCAAGTGGAAGTCGGGCGCTCTTCGGCGCGACCGAGTTCTCATCAATGGCAGATATCGCGCTTGAGCGCAAGAAGGTTGCGCCAAAAGGCAAGATGGCCCGTTTCAGCGATGTTCATATGCAACAGTTCAAGAAGATGGACTCCATCGCAAACCACCCCTCCGCTTTCCGCGCAGATCCTACTCGATTCAAGCCAGTGGTAGATCAGCCACCGAAGAAGTTACCGTCGACACTTGACCTTTCGAAGCCCGAACCTAGCAAACTTAAGCGTACACAATCAAAGATGGATGTCTCAGAGCCTACACAGGCATCTACGAGCGGCTTGAAGCGTACACAGTCGAAGATGGATGTTGCAGATTGCAGCACCAGCAAGATTCTGCCAACACCCCTGAAGCGCACCCAGTCTAAGATGGACTTGACTGGTACCAGCCTGCCGCGTTCTCAGTCGACTGTTCGACTGGTACCTCCCACTCGCGATAGCCGACCCGTCTCGCGCGATGGCCCTGGTGATGGTAAGTCTACACTCCGTAGAAGCAGTTACCGACATCAGAAGTCTTGCAATAATTCGTGGGCCCTTCAGGCCCCTTGTCCCCATCTGAAGAATCTGCGAATAGCTTCAGGACGATCTCAGACTGCTTTCCTTCTTTCTCCCAGACAATGTTGTGCTAACTCTTTCATTCCAGGCAACCCAGCCGCGAAGCGTGTGAAGCGTACCGAGGTCGACGATGCTGCCACCACCCGTCCCGTGTCTCGAGACGGCCCTGCAGGGCCTTCTGTACCTGCAACAGCCACTCATGCTCGCAAGATCACCTCCCAGACTGCGTTGCCTCGTCTTGCTGCTCGGCTTATGACGCCTACCAAGTCTTCCATCGCCCGGTCGCAAAGTGTCAAAGCAATGAAGAGCACTTCAATGATACCATCTCTCAACAAGTCGCCTTCGAAGAGTAATCTCTTCTCGCCTACCAACATTGCTCAGGCCATGCGGGATGGTGCGAGGGAGAGCATGCGTCAAGTGAGTTTCATTGCCCTGTCGTGTTCGACTTGTTCATCTACTGACTGTGACTAATAGGCAAGCCACAACTTGCAGCGCGTACGCTCCATTCTGCGCACTCCCAGCCGAAAGTTCTCGGATGACCCAGCCAAGATTGCTGCGGGAACGCACATGTCTCCTCCTCCAGCGTTCAATATTGGGAAGGCTTTGCCTGCCCCTCCTGCCACGGCGCCCGTTAAGAAGCAAGTGATCTTCTCTAGCAGCACCCTGCAGCGTGCCGCTGAGAATGAACTTGGCAAGTCACCTTCACCCATGAAATTCAGGGCTGGTAGCGAAGTACCCAATGGTGCTATCTTCTATCCTACACTGGCAGGCCTTCAGAACACGGACATCTCGCAAGACTCAGCGTCTCCTACGGCTTCGCCATCGCGACGTCTCACATTTGGTGGAGAGGCAGCGAATCATCCGCGAACCTTCTCTTTCGAGGCCGGCAAGACAGTCAACTTTGGTAAGTCCTGTCTGCCTTCAGTATATTAATGACTTCACATTGTCGCGCTGTAGATCCGGAAAGCTCGGGCTGACATCACTCTAGGTCCTGCATCAACAGACACCATTCGGATGGTCCGTAAGAGCGATGCGTCTTCTCTTGTCGAAGGTACGAAGCGAAAGCTCGACACTGTTCAAGAGACCTCCGACAAGGAGAACAGTGAGCCGGCGGAGGACGAGTATCGATCTGCAAAGAAGATGAAGCCAACACTTGCTACGCCATCGAAAACCCCTTCTGCTTCCAGCAAGCTGCCTCGCCGCACGCCGGGCCGTGGTAGCGCCATTAGCAAATCTCGACTTGCTTTCCTTGCTACACCCAAGCGCGGCAAAGCTTAGTTCGGCACAGGTCGTAATGTTTGGGTTTCTCCGTTGACAGGTGGCTGCCAGGCAGCTACTACGACGTTTGTGTTGCACACCTCACCTACTTGGACCTCTGAATCCACTTAAGCTACTAAAAGCCGGCTCCTTCATCAACCGGCCATCAAGCAGTCATGGCGACTCCGCTGTTGCACACCTCATCTGTGCGGGCGATACAGAGGCCTACAGGCTGCAGGCGTTTTGGTTGTATTGGTGGCTGTAATCCACGTTTTCCTTTTAATGATTCAGGTGGTGTGGTTTCTCTTTCCTATGTTACGATATCTGGCAGAGGTCATCGGCGATCTGGCGTTCGATGATGGTCAAAATTTCTTTGTCTCTAGTCTCATGTTTCCATTATGATTGCATAACACGGCACGACCTTCATGATCATACTTACAATATGTATTTGTACCACAACAAATGGATGGGCTGTATACTTGAACAAACTGCGTCATGTGTGGTGACACGTTTGCTTGGTCAGGATACCCTTGCAACGCGCTGGGCTGATGATCGTTGATGTGGCGGTGAGCCATGGATTGCAGGTGGACTGTTCAGTGTCGTACAAAGACCTCAATTATCGAGTCTGTCATGGCCATGGTAGGAGTGGTCAGAGCTTACAGCGATGAGATGGTGTTCTCACAAATCGAGTGAATGAATGACTAAGCGTGGACCCTTCCTTTCTGGCGGCCGTCCGGGCGTTCTCCGGAAGTCGACGTCAGGCCGCTTCAACATTTCGCCGATTCACAAGCAATACACAGGCTTGGACAACCCCACCTGCAGAATTCACCTGCACCTCCTAGCACCTTCCCAGCTGCTTACTACGTCATTCTCAGCCTTGCTCTAACTCAGCAGGGCGGCCCAACATCAGCCTTCACCGTGGCGTCGCTCACTACATTTGTCGACGACCTAAAGAAGTCTTTGAACTTCCTCAAGAATCACCCTCTCTTGTCCACAACCTCAGATCCCGTGGTTACCAATAACGAAGATCTATCCAGAGACGCGCTCTCCAAACTCACCAAATTTGTGCAGCACGCCAGCGTCAACGATCTTATCGAGTTTGTCACCAAACCCCGCTTCGACGACCCCACGTACCTCACCACCCTCGCCGTCGCGTTAGCAGCGGTGTTCATCACCATGTCTTGGTTCTCTCGCTCAGGCGGAGGTGGGGGCTGGGGTGGCCGCTTCTCACCCTTTGGCCGCCCAGGGAACTCCCCAAACTCGGGCGTAGTCAACGACTCAGACTTCTCATACATCACGAACGAAGACTTGCGAAGGAACGGTGCGGCGCAGACTCCAGAAATTGTGGACTGGGACGACAAGAACCCACAGCGTGAGACCGATGTGCTAGTCTTCAAGGAGAAGCGGACACACTATCCTACTCATTTCCCCGCACATAGCATACGCGACGGGGATCTCAAGATTGGAACGGTCCGGCAAGCAGCTGCGAAGAAGCTGGGCATCGTTGACCCGCGACGGATACGGATGTTCTTCAAGGGCCGCAATATGAAGCACGACGAGCGAAGTGCGCGTGACGAGGGTCTACGAGGCGATGGCACTGGTAGTGAGATTCTAGTCACTGTCGGCGAGGCCCCAGTTGGAGGATTTGCACCGGGCGCTGAAGACACAGCACAGCGCGCATGGAGCGAAGGCGAGGACGAGGAAGACGACGATGACGATGGCGACTCTGGTGCGAACACGCCAGGAAGCAAGAAGAAGCCTCGCAAGCGGGGCGGCAGGAAGAGCAAGAAGAAGGGCGCATACTCTGCCAACGCATCCGGGACCTCCACACCAGGCTACGTTGGCCAAGGAGCCGGCTCAGAATATCTACCGATACCCTCGCACATCAACGCACAACCGCGTCCGACGTCTGCACCACCGTCGAATCCTCCTCGCGCTGAACCACAGAGCGCGATGGCGAAGCTCGAGGCCCTGGCCAGCAGGTTCCACACCGAGTTTGTGCCGATGGCCGTGCAGTACATCAATAACCCACCAGAAGAGAAGGCGAAGCGCGAGTTCGAGTACAAGAAGCTGAGCGAGACGATTTTGACGCAGATTATCTTCAAGCTAGATGGTGTAGAAACAGAAGGCGACCAAGACGCGAGGATGAAGAGGAAGGCGATTGTGAAGGAGGTGCAGGGTATGCTTACCAAGTTGGACGAGGTCGGCAAGGCTGGATAGGTGCCTTTGACCGCTGCATTGGCGTAATGGGGGCTGCGTTGACACGGTGCGTGTGAATATCAGCGGTTGTGTTTCTTGTCAATATTTGACGATAAATTGATATTATGGGGAAGCATGTAGCGAACGGCGCTCTATGAAGGGCCGATGTTTCGATGCCGAGAATTTAATTTTACCTCGAGACGCTCTTGAATATTATGGCTTCGGCTTGTAACTCGCCACATCTCAGCCTCGCAGCTCGTCCAAGCCAAGTGCCAGTACGTTATCAAGGATGACACCCTCGCCGCCCACAGCAGCCATCGTTAACTCGGCACACAACACTAAAGGTCACACCATCACTCTACAGTATGATCCCCGCATCTAACATGTATACGGAAAATGTCTCAACGCCTCTCGAGACGTTGCGGGAATGTTTTGGCCAATGTTCTACGAACTCGACCAGGAGCACACTGCGATTTCGCATGTACGAGAACCCTCCGAATTAAACACTATGCCGTGTCTCGTGCCTCTACTGATTGTGGCTAGATCTCAAGACACTCACGTTGCATAAGTTAACACCACCCGACTCTTAACTCTTCACTAACAAACTTTGCTTCATTTGAAACCTTGAATTTCTATCAGTTGATTATATCTCGACAGGATCCTACTAGTGCAGCTCATTCTGCCAATCTCGGCCCGAGCACGCAACCATCCTCGTTTTCCCGTGATCACGCACTGTACAGTTGGTTTCGACGAGCCATGTCGACCGGCCGCGATATGCACACCGACGATCTGAGTGTAGCGTTGCTCGGAGGTAGCCAAGGTGCAGCGCGTTTAGCGCGCTAGCCATTCGGCGGAATGGGTGCGCGATCAGGAAATAACGACAATGTTCTGAGGCGCTGTTGCAAGAGGAGAAGAACACCTACCGTAGAAGTGAGGCGCCGGCGCTTGGCTCACACGACATCACCCCCCGTTGGGGACGGGCGGGCTCGGGCTATTTCACTGACCATCTCCTACACTCCGCATTCCAAAAACCGTTATGCATTCGTCCACACTCGACGTTTCCGAACATGGGCTCAGCATTTTCATCAAATGCCCCACAGACAGCGAATAATCCCCGCCCCGACCGAGGAATGGCCACACTCCCGGTTCAAGAGCCAAAACGGTACCCATATCATGGCGTCTCCGTCCCCATAGAAGCAAGCACAACACACGAAGATTCGGAAGATTGATATGCGGATTTTTTCGAAGTAGCGAGTTGCGCACCCCATAGAGACGGCAAGAACGCAGGGCTATATGCACGACCCTAGAGAATTGGAAGGCTGGCCTGTTGTCAAGATCCGCAAAGTTTAACAACGTCTGGGGGGAGATCATCCGAGGATTGTTCGGTAAGCGATTCCCATCACATTGCGTACCGGATACATTCAGCTTACAAGGCGAAGTTACGTCGGCGATCTTGAAGACGGAAGTGTAGTGGTCGAGAAGACATGTTTTGGTCCATTCGACATGACGCTGCCGGCGATGACTGTGCCCGTGCCTGAAACGCCGACTCGAATGGATAGAGTGATGCTGAGTTTGTACTATCGCTGGACTCTGCAAGGACTTTCAGCACTTAGCTTCCTGCACTCACACTCGGTCTTCATGCGAGCTTTCTCTTCCCAGCAGATATGGCTGCGACCCGACCTCTCGCTTGCACTGCCTGGGTTCGTAAGCGCCGACATCACAGGAGACACGATGGATTATGGAGAAGGCGGGATGATAAGTGACGAGACCATGACTTACGACGACACTGCGGTGCACGGCAGCATCAAAAAGACATCTTTTATTGGGCAACATTTGTCTGGAGACTCATGACGAATGACTACACGGAACATTCGCGCTCGGCTAGCACCCACTGTTGGGAGCCTTGTTGCCCGGTGGAGGGTGGTTGCGACCCATCTGCCCCTGACCACTTCATGACGTTCAGTGATAGATTGAACCGCAATATGTTCCAAGACTTGGGAGAGGCGCGGCTTGGCTGTGTGCTTTTGAAATCATGGAACAGCCAGTATGAGAGCGCGGACGAAGCAGCGGACGATATAGTGGCGATCGCAGTGAAGGTGGGCATCGTGGTAAACGGAGATGAGGTAGTTCTGAACGAGAAGTGGGAAGATATGTTGGAAGTTGTCGAAACGGGGCCACTGCCGCGCGCTCGAAGTGTCAGGTTTAAGCTATCAGAGTGAGCAGGTAGAGAACATGCAAAGGATGCTACATTGAGATACTCTATTGTGTCCGTCAATTTACGACAGCTTCGGATGGGAAGGAGACCACCTTGGTGGAAATTATGGCGACCAATGTCAACGTGGTTGGAAGAGCTTCTGCTGCAAGGCTGGTAATATGAAGCGATACCTCGATATATGCACTTGGACCGAATGCGACAAGCCATGCCCATCGGACAAGCCCCATAAGCTCACCACGGATACGGGTGGTAAGTAGATCATGAAGTACGAACTCCTTGTTATACACACACTGACTTCGAACAACAACGTCTAGGTCCACAAGCTAATCCGAGATGTGGCTGGAAAGGCTCAGGGGACCCTTTTGGAGGTGAAGGTTCTGGATTCCGAAGGCTCTGTTGTCCGCAAGAGAACTCACTCGGCAATTGCAATTGGGAATCTTCCAAAGTTTGTTCCAGCACTTGCGACTTGGGCAAAATCACTCTCGACCTCGATCCTCGCGGCCCGGACCCAAGGTCCAGCTCCTGCCATAACGGCCGTCAGCAAGCCTTTTGCTGCGAACCACCCGGTGGATTTGCACGTCCGTTCGCTCCCTCCAACCACGAAAATCTCTTCCCGGAAGACCAGCTTCCACCGGCGGATGCGATTCCCAGTTACGAACTCGTAAGCTTTGGAGGACAGACTTCCTTGGGAAACCAAGAGCCAGACCGTAGTGGTGTGGCCTTTTTCCTTATCGCTGGTCACAGCTCTGCAGTGTCGTCTATGAAGAAGAGAGACAATCCAGGCCTTGAGTTCCTTGACTGTCCCCACAACATCCTTGAGCGACCCGATCATGAGGTGCAGATGGCGCGCATTATATGTACGCAGAATAATGTCACGGACTGCTTCAGAGTCAAAGAGGGCTTAGTAGAAGGAACAGTCGTTCAGATGCCAGATGAGTGTGACGGTCCGTCATGGTCACGAGAAGTCTCCCTCGAACTAGCAGCCGACCAGACAATTCTTGCTCATATCCAAAAGCGAAATTCTACATCTGCTGTGTACGAGTTCAAGTTCGATTACAAATTCAGGCTCGTCCGGCGAGACATAGAAGATTAAGCATCCGCCCTCGACTACTCCAACGTTCCTGGCTATTGGTACGCAGTCATCGATACGCCTGATAAGAAGAAGCGCGATCTCAACTCGCTCGTCGAACGATTCTTTGGCAGCTCCGAAGACTGGTATGCAAATATCAACAGCCTCAAATATGTCGATACCCTTGGTCTGAAGCTGTCGGAAAAGCTCGACAAGCTCGTGTACCACACCAGCCAAACCTGCGATATACCTGCTTCTGAAGGTACAGAAGCAAAAACTGGGGAGTCTATCAGCATCGTCATGCAAGGAATACTAGCGTAGTACTTCACTATAGCTTCTCGATGATCGCTACGTGGGAGCCGGGCTCGGAAGTGAAAATCCATCAGGCAGCCGGCTTCGTCCGCCCGGTTGGGTCAACGGATGTCACCTTCAAGATGGGTGGCGCTGGTGTTATCGACACTGCCAAAAGCTTGAAAGGCTCGACAATTACGAAAATGCTCGGTAAGAAAGGCGTGGCGGGCCACAATATCTACAAAGGCTGGGCATTCTTCACTGCTTACAAGGAAACGGGAGTGTAAATACGAAGCGGCAACGGAAACGCTGGTGCTGTTCCCTTCAGCGGTTATATGGAAGCGTGCGTCAAGGCGGACTGGGGTCGTTACAACGTCCACTTCCTAGCAGGAGCAACAATAACACCGCAAGTTGGTGCGGGAGAAGGTGGAAGAGACGAAGACCAGGTCAGCGAGAGCGACAAAAACAAACTTGTACCCGCTGACAAGTCTCGAATGGGCTTTGTGGAGGTCGGTTTAACGATGCGGCTAGGCCTTAAAGTCGGGATGTCATTCTTAAAGCCCTACCAGTTTGCTGTAAGTGGTGAGCTGCCCGATATGTATGTGTCTCAATACGATTACGCGCATTGTTCTATTGGGAACAACAACAACGAGGCTTGCTTGAGTACTAGTATCGGATCTACTATGCAGAGCGAACTAGAAGAAGGAACTTATGCCGGCTGGAACATGGACAAACTGACCCAGATCTGTGTACAAGAATATAGTGGGGCTGGAAGCAAAGAGTGCTTCAACCAAAACGGCCAGAATAAAGACCAAGCGCGACGGCACTGTCCATCACAAGGAAACTCTCATCTAGTCTAATAACGCAAATCTTTCGGATTCTTCAGCTCTGATCGAACGACAAGAACTCCCCGACGAACCAATCAATTGGGACGAGATTCCACTTCCTGGTGGAAATTTGCTCGACAAAGGCTGGAACGGGTTAAATCCCATACTCAACTGCGATGGTTGTGGCAGCTGCACTCTGGAAAGCTCGCTCAAGACCCCATGCTGCGGCTGCACTTGCCTGTCTTGCAAATACGGATTCTACCCAGATTATCGACCTGGTGGTGAGTCCGATAAGCCAGGCCTGGATCTGGGTGGTATTTTTAGGCGCGAGTTGACTGTAGTAGGTGGCAATAGCCTTAACAATAGTACTACGGACACAAGTTCCGAGCAGCTGGTGGATATCATAGAAGCGCATCGACTAATGGAGCGAGCCGACCCTACGAAGAAGCCGAGCTCGAGTACCATGCCCATCAACTTTTGCGGCGGTATGCAAGCTCGCTTCTCCTACCCTGCGTATCCAAACTTCCTCAGGTTCCCAAATTCGCAGGTGCGATTCGACACTCAATCAGATGCGGCCCCTATCATGAAGTAGTATCGTAATTCATCCGCGAGCTGTACAAGTTGCGCCATTGATAGATTCGATACGGCGGGCCAAATTCGCGATCAGACCACAGGAAATTTGAGGCCAGAGTTCTATCAAAGTAAGCTATGCTCGCCAGAAATTACTTATATTTTGTGCACAGCTAACGACTCTCTTACTTAGCCGAACATCCTTTCGAGGCCCAAACCATTAGTCGCTTCTTCGGTGGCATTAACACCGATACCAGCGACGCGCTCGACTGCGCTGGGATTCTCAGCAACATCGTAGACGATGGCAATCCCTTCAATGGCGCTCCTGGCACTGTGATCCAGATGATGATGCGACAATTGGGAGGGTGGGGTACCAGAACTTTTGCTTGGGATCAAAGGCAGCGCCTTGCCGCCTTCTTGACCAACTCGAACCGCCTCAAAGGGGAGATCAGAGATGGTAAAACCCCTGGCGTGGCAGCTTTTAATGCGCTACTCGCCGGCGACGAACAGCTTACATTCCTTCGCACCTTCAGATTTATCTTCGCCTACTGGAACCACGACGACATTTCCAGGTTGGGGCTCCTGGTGCGCCAGCTATAGCGGTATATATGGCATCTTGACCCGATTTGACCAGGCGTACGGAGGAGCCAATCCCGCGCCGGCCAATTTAGCAAGCAAATGGGCTACTTTCAATCGAAGAGAGCTCGATAACATAGCTAGGATTGGGAGGGACTATGTGGATCTCCTCTACAGCCTGAAGAAGCCGGTCGGAGGGCTATGGGGTTATTGGTGGGATTTGAAGTGGTATACAGTGATGCGGGCACCGCTTTTGAACCAGCGCTCGTATATTCAGTTCAGCAAAACGTGTCCCAACCTACCGTAGTCAATAGGGCAGACAACAGGTGTTTGACAGCTGAGCATGAGAGTGCCTTTGTAATGCAAGCTTAAACACGTGATGTTTACAATCGAGTTTTGAAAAAGTCCTTTACCATGGATAAATGTTGCGCTGACACATAGCAGTCGGAGTGGTTGATTCGACGAGTACAGATTACTACTTACTACCATCTTCCTGCACCGGCTTCGCCACATACGGCACAGTCGATCGATAACTCTTATGACGGACCTGAATCAGTCCAACGGCACAACGCCGATCTGTCCTTCTTACATGCCTGTATCCTCTTCTCCCTCGCACACAGTGCTCTGATACAGTACCTCGTGTGCTTTGAATTGAACCCAACCTCTCGCGCATAATCCGGTGGCAGGTCCAGATCAAATGTTCCCGGTAACCTTACCTCATCTCCTGCCCTTTCAAGCTCCTCGCGCCAATCGATGATATACTGAATCAGCTCCTTGGCCATCATCCACACAAACGGACCGCATGCGCCGGCGTCCAGGACTGCGTTGTCCTTGCGATAGCCTTGCTGCGGCGTGTTTTTTGCAAGTTGCGGATGCCACTGGGATTTATCGCTGGGGGGTTGTGCGATATCAAGCCCAGTCTGACGAAGAAGAAAGTATGCCCCACGGTAACACAATATCTCCATATCGTTCACATCGAAGTAACCCAAAGAGTCGTAGTACATCGCCGATAGCACCGGACCTCGACAATCCACTACGAGCAATGTCCAATGACTTCCGGCGTTGCCATCCGGGACCGTCTCTAGGTACGTTATGTCGGTAGGTAGATAACCGTCGCTGATGGGGAGGAAAAGGAAGTCTTTGTCCTGAATGGCTGCGATGATGTCTCTGAAGGTGGCCCAAGTATCTTCACGGGCCGTACCTGGATGAATCGCGAGCTCCTTGTCTGGGTCTTGTTTGCGTCCGGCTTGAGCGAATTCCATGACTTGCCAGGGCGCGAGTAGCGCGATACGGTGGTTGGTGCAGTCGGTGACGTTAGCTAAGAGCTGGAGCGCAGTTGCTACTGTCTCGTCTTCAAACCAGCCAGAGTTATCAGCCGTCTTCAGGACATCGTGAAACTGATTGTTTTTAAGACTGGAGTTTTCGAGCTCGACGTAAATATCGTCGTCCTTTGGTAGAGAGTATGTGCCTTTGTAACCCCGGTCGAGGATTGCGTAGTCTGTTGGGTTTGGAAGCTCTTCAAATAAGCTGGTTTCCGCGGTGGGGATGAACCATTTTTTATGCATCTGTTCGCAGCAGGTGTCATCTAAGACTTCAGCACATTTCCAGTTGCTCCAAATGGGAGGCTTCCATTGACCGGCCCACTTCACGGTCTGACAGTCGACGGTCCAGCGACGTTTTCTATGGGTTTCAAATTCCGCATCTAAAGGGTCAGGTACAGTACTTGGGCGATTTGAATAGACTCCGAGATTCTTGCGCCAGTGGCAAATGGTCTTCCTCACGTATCCGGAAGCTTCCATAATGTATACGTTTGGTTCGCCCTTGCTATTTTTTCTTGAATTTTTGGGAGCTTCAGGGCCGTATGTTTCGTGAAAAGAGTGGCATAGCTTATGTTCGGATGGCACATGATGCTAAGTCTTCTCACAAAGGCGTTGTTGAACCTACAGTTCTTTGTTGCTACAGTTCACACAAGAGCCCAAACAAAGCTATGCCAACTATGATGCTGTGGCGTAGAGACGGCGATACCCTGATTGTAGCAAGTTACAAAGTGCAATTGTAAGAAAAAATCGAGAACAAATCCTCGATGTTTGGTTATGGACACATTGAGTAGGCTAGAGTACGTCGGCTTTCCCGGATACCGTTCTTTGCCAGTTAGGCGGCAGTCCTTTGTTGTCCTGGGGAGAGATTTTACGACTTGATTAGAGAATATGTGCAAGATGCCCGATCGCTCCAGACGTGCATGAGGTGAGAACGATGGATATTGTGCAATGTTCGTGCGCTTGCAATGGACACCATTTTTGGAAGGGGCAAATATGGCCGAGACATCTCCTGTATGGAATTGAGCCGCCCTATGATTGCACTGCGCTCACAATGCCTGTATCTCCTTCTGCAACCTTTATGCCTCCTTCGACCTTTGTTAGACAATCTTCCATGCAACAATGAACGATCACGGCTTGTCAAACACATTGTGCAGGCCACTGCGCGCTGTTACCCACTATAGTCTCGTCAAGTTGCGGAGGCTTCGAAGCATGGCATATCTGCATCTGATCCGACGGTCCGAGTCAGCTTGCGGAGAACCGTCGGGTTAAGTCCCTCGGATCTTATTCAATCTGATGCTCGGTGCCTTCTCACCCGAGTTTCATCAACAAATGATCACCATGCCCACATCGGTGCAAAGAGCCAGCAGATCATGAGAACCTTGCTCAACTCTAAATTTGTCGTATAGAGACCCTTTAATGGCTCCACGCTGCGCTATGGCGTGGGGGTGGGGGTACCGCGAGTTTAAGGCCACGTGCTAGCGTATGGTGATAATCACGTGAGTACGCGTGGCATTAGCGACGGTCAGAAATTCGAAAGCTATCAGCGGAGACGGAGCTAGAGCGAAGGCTGGTTGAAAGGGAGTGAAAGTTTGGGTATTTAAGACGAATGACTTGCGCAATCTAAAGCAGCAATAAGCTTCTACTTCAGGGACCAAACACCGTTCTCCTCGACGATTTCAATAGGTCGGTTCTCGTCCAGCGATCTTCGACCTGCCTCAAGGATTGCAGTGGTAGCGATGGTGTTCTTGAGAGTGGGCAATGGGCGCGCATCAAGCTGTTCGAGGGTGACCTTGCCCTCGTTGAGGCCATTGACGGCATCGATGAACTTCTCGAACGAGATGTAGCCGTATCCAATCTGTCCGGCGAAGTTACCCTCCTCATCTGGAGCATACTTCATGTAGAATCTGTGATAAGTTAGCATGTGCGCTTCAGGACGGAGAACGCTTGTACGCACGGGTTGTACCACAAAAGGCCAGTGTCGTCGTCGGTGACATCGTATCCACGCTTCGCCTGGTTCACGCGGATTTCTCCAGTGGAGGCCATGTAGTGGAAGTACTGGTTTGAATGTACACCGGCTTTCTGCGGTGCGGCCCAGCCTGCTGTGTACACACCAGTGGCACGCTTGCTTGGGTCGTCCTTCTTCACCCAGTCGGTGAGGAGAGTGATTGTGTCCTCGGTCGCGGGGTCGCATCCAAGAGTGGTAGCGATACCCTTAGCTGCGCTTGCCATGACACGAACTGGTTTGTAGTCTGGAACCATGGACTCGTTGATGTCAATATGGTGGGAATTGAGGTAGTAGGATATATCGCTGTCCTTGCCGGCCCAGGCCTTAAATGTCTCAAGCTGGCTCCTGCAAATGGGTCAGTCATTTCTCAATTGCACTGGATTGAGACTGCATACTTTGGCTGACTCATGTAGGAGTAGAAGTAGTTGAAGTCCCCCAATTTCTGAGCTCGGAAACGAGCGTCTGCGTATGCAGGATCATATCGCTTGTGGTGCTCGAGCAGCTTGACCGCGGGCTTTGTAATGAGAACGTGGATGCCGCGCTCAATCGCGTAGAGCGCAATTGGGTAGTGGGTTGTGTCAGGGGTGAAAATGGTGACTCCAGTCGCATCAGTGTTGTTACAAATACTGCACATGAGAATGGTCGCTTACTGGCACTGCCTTTCGGTAGCGCATCGATTGCAGTCTTGTATGCGTCTGGGTCCGTCTTTCCTTCCTTGGGGTACTCGTCAAAAGACACATCTAGGCCGTTGTACGCCTCTGAGATGTTCTTCTGCAGATGTTCGCCTGTGCATCATGAGCGTCCTGGGCCAGTCACGCTGGAAGTACCAACTCACGGATCGCGGGGAATTTGCCGCCCGAGACGCCCACCATGGACAACTTTCCAACCTTTCCACGTCTCCGAAGATCGAACAAGGTCAAGCCCACGACGCCGACTTTCTTGTCAGACGTTGACGCGCCTCCTCCAACGAATCCTGTTGTGTACTCTCCCGTACCGACCTGGCAGGCCTGTCAGCTTGTACACTTCACGCAATAGTCCATATTGTCAGGATCGTCGTTTGTGGACTCCTGCCTAGAATCGTTCACAAAGGCCCGCAAGCAGAAAAAGAAACGATGCTCTCCATGGTAATGGTCCGCGGTGAGGGGTAACGAACCATGAGGACCTCTGGCGGCGCCATTGTGGGTGTGTTTGCAACTTTCAGTGCGTATGTTTGGTCAATGGAGTCTATGTGCAGCTTCTGCTGTCTGGATTGCGAGGGAGATCGACGATGGGAGGTCAAGGAAGGGGAGGCGCGTCCACGACATTTTCTACGCGCAGTCGCCGCGGCATTTGACCAAGCTGAGCTGATGGAGCTAGAGCAAGCTGGAATAACATTTTCCCAGCAGCGACGCCTGAGGGGCTCCTGGGGCGCTGAGACGCTCACACAGCGTGCAGCAGTTTTGCCGGTCCCCGCGGCCGAATGACGTTGTTTGGTCGAAATGTCTACCCCAGGCCAAGACGAGGTCGAAATCGCGCCTGCTGCACCCCACGCGACCGCCATGCGCGTCATTGGTGGAGAAATATGCCACCCATCTTCCGTGTCTAACATCGCGCTGCTGTGCCACCATGCCCGGCATCCAAACCCTGCCGCGAACGGCATCGCGTTCCCTCACTCAACCGATTGTTTTAGTCACCCCCGTAGAAAAGCCCGCAGCAGGTCCCGCATTTCGCGCAGTTGTGTCCCGAATTCGCCAGACGGCCCACAGGCCTGCACGCGACGTTGGCTCTAGCCCTTGACGCCTCAACCTTTCGCTGTGCCTGGCGAATGAACGCGGCGGATTTGACGAGATATTGACGTCCTTAGAGCCCTCGAGAGGCGCGAACAAAGGTGGGATGGCTTTGGGCTCTGCCGAGCTAGCTCCTCTGTTTTACTTTACGCCGATTGCCTTCCATTTCGCTGATATATTAATGCTGACCGAGCCCGTATGTGGAGCGCTGGTGCTGTGTGTTCCTTGCTCCTCCCCGAACTTCTGTTACCTGCACTCTACTCGTCCAACCTCAGTCCACAATAATTCAGCTCAATAATCCTCCAACATGACTTCAGGTGGTGCAACGAACGGCCATACCAATGGCGCCACCAATGGTCTTGCTAAAGAACGCGCCCCTCTGCGACCGGGCATCTATTCCCCAACCATGACCTTCTTCGACCCCGAGACAGAGGAGCTAGATATCCCTGCGATCAAGAAGCATGCTGTCCGGCTTGCACAAGCTGGTCTTGTTGGCCTTGTGACTATGGGATCCAATGGAGAGGCCGTCCACCTATCAAGAGCTGAGAAGACTGCTGTCACGCGAGCAACCCGCGAAGCTCTCGACGAGGCCGGATTCCAGAATGTTCCCGTCATGGTCGGAGCTTCTGAGCATGGCATCAAACTCACTATCGAACTTTGCAAGGAGGCCGAAGCCGCTGGCGGCGAATACGTTCTTATAGTGCCTCCAAGCTACTACCGCTATGCTATCGATGAGGAAGCCATCTACGAATATTTCACCAAGGTAGCAGACGCATCACCACTTCCCATCGTTCTGTACAACTACCCTGGCGCCGTTGCTGGAATCGACATGGACAGCGATCTCATTATCAAACTAGCCAAGCACCCAAATATCGTCGGCACTAAGTTCACGTGCGGCAATACTGGCAAGCTCACCCGCGTTGCCTTGGCCACCAACGCATGCACACCCAAGAGCAATGGCAGCGGCTACATGGCTTTCGGCGGTATGGCTGATTTCACCGCCCAAACTGCTGCCAGCGGCGGCTCCGGCATCATCGCCGGTGGCGCTAACGTGCTGCCCAAGACCTGCGTCAAAGTATGGAATTTGTGGGCAGAGGGCAAATACGACGAGGCGATTGAGCTCCAGAAGGTGCTCAGCAAGGGCGACTGGGTTTTGACCAAGGCCGCCATTCCCGGAACCAAGTCAGCCATCCAATCCTACTACGGCTATGGCGGGTACCCTCGCCGGCCACTCAAAAGGTTGCCGAAGGAGAAGGTGGATGCTGTTGCTGAAGGGATTCGAGAGGTTATGGAGGTCGAGAAGAGCTTGTAAGGAAGTGGTTAATGCGGAGTGGGATGCATGTCTTTACGACTCACGTTTCTTTAAGGTTGGGTTTCCGAGTGCTGTGGAGCACTAAAACTATATTGCTGCATTTACCTTGATTGCCGGAGTACAGGTGTACATACACATTCCACAATAGACCATCAGTCTCATCAGAATAATCGTTAGGATCATTATCTGGAGCTCAGTGGTGTTGAATATGCAATGCGGCCTCCTCAACTCTGGAACCATATTGTCGACATGGCTTTCTGTCCATATGGATCCCTACGTCTCATGCCTTTGAACATCATGTCCCATAAGTTTAGGGGCTCGGAGTGAAATGTGGGGGATGCTACGGAAGGTTTTGCATCAAGAGTGAAATTCGCACATCCTTTTTGGCCGGGGAAATTGGTATTACCTGATGCGCAAAAAGAGCATGTTGACTCGCGTGTCGTTGCTGCGTGTACGAGGTAGTCGCGCCTTGCTACAGAGTCCTGCCTGAGGTCACGTGCAAGCTGAGGGAGTAGGCGCACCTTCCCAACGGGCACGTCGTTGTCATCAGCTGCAACATTGACTAGGCAAAACTTGCTACCTCTTTACCTTGCATCCCCCTCTGCATCCGCACCGTCTGTCGGCAAATGACTATTCGACCGGTAACAACATCTCCACCGTACTACCACCGTGGCAGTGGGCGCCTCGCAGCGTCTGATGCTGCAAGTGAACTTTGGGCGGTGCATCATATAGGTCTGTGATACAGCTTTTGAAAGAGAATTAAATATGTGCAGTGCGACCATCGGTCGATTGTGGGTCCAACAGAATCGCCAGTGCGTGCAAATGTATTTAAACAGCATACATGCAGCTTAAGGTCATCGGCAACCTCAAACTTTCCAAAGTCCTGGTATCAATCGTCAAAAAGCAATCCATAATCTTACACATCGCTCGTACAACGATGAACACGTTTTTCTGGGCCCAGTGCCAATGAGGGCAGTTATCCAGAAATCATTAAAACCAGGTCATCAACACCATCACGCCTTCTACAGGTCCTTCCAGTCTTCATATAGCGAGGCCGTTGCCAAGACTGGTCCATCGATAAAGAGAGAGAACTTCTCGCCGCTTCGCCGGGGTCATTTCCCGAGCGTGGCCGTGTCCTTTGATTTGCGCCAAAGTTGAGATCATGACCTTACGGAAGTTCCTCTGGTACTCGGTGTTAAGGGTAACAACTGCGGCTTCGTGCGCCCGTACAATTGTTTCACACGCTCTGATAACGCCATCATTCGTTTCGGTGGACAATTTATCGGCCAACAAGAGCAGAATCAAACTACCCTGCAAGAGATACTGCGGATCGATCAGCGCATTTCTCAGAGCATGCCACGCGCAACCACTTACCATTCCGAACAGATACGGCATGAATGATAGATCTGGATCCAGGTCGAGTATCTCTTCAACCGCATGGGCGGCTGAAATCGCGTTCGACGTCGCAGCGAGGAAAGACTGTGAACATATCCACATGTTGTCATCCTCGAGAAGCGCGACAGGGTCCCACTTGCCATGCAGAAGGATGTGCAATACATGCATTATATGGGTAGCATATGCAGCAACTTTCCGGGTCTGGTGCATCCACTCGCTGTGGACTGGGTCAGATGTGGCATTCTGTTGGTTGACAGCATCGTCGTTCTGGCCGCAACCGTGCTGAGCCTTGAATTCCTCGATACTGTACGCATATCTTTCCAACTGCCGCGTTATCTCAGCCTCATGGAGCTCCCACGAATTTCGTTGACCGAATCTTGGATGGTTCTTCTGCGCGTTCAGATCGACAATATCGCCAAGGATGGTCATCAGTGGAAGGAAGAACCCAAAGACATCATGTGAAGTACACTGGAAGTTCAACCCCTTCGCCCGAGGGCCTGTGTGGCCTGTGTAAAACTCGCCAGCCTGCCACAGTGTGTCCGGAACCGGTTGGTATAAATCCTCGCACTCGTTATCGAGCATTGCCAACGGTCGGTTGTAACAGAGTCCTAGGTGTCGGTCGACCATGTATAGGAGCCACCATAGCCTTCGTCTTTCTTCCCTCATTTCTTCAACCACTGCCGCCGCTGGGGTACTAGCTGGGACCTGCACTCCAGAGTGGGAGCAGTCAGATACACCAATTTCGATGTCGCCATTGTCGGGTGCAGCTCCAAGGGGGTCCCGCTCTTTACTGATGCCTTGCGACAATTCTCGTCCAAGTTTGAGCTCCCTCGCAAGCGACCAGGCCGCATTCCACCATCGAAGCGAAGCAGCCTTATATTCACTTGCCGACGTCACCACGCCGAGGTTCATATACGTCGCAATATCGTCTAAGGTGGAAGTGGGCGGCATAGCGCCGTCAGGCCTTCCGTCGTACCGCCCAATGACTCGGTCGACACGGAGTGTATCATGCGCTGCCGAGGTACCGGATCCAGGTGCAAATCCGTGCGAAGACGGCGAATGAACCAAAGGTTTCAGCAGGTCAACCGTCAATTTCCACAGTTTCTGACAGATGATGGACCGCGCAGATGGCGATGAGGTCAAGTAGCTGGCCTCACTTGTTTGAGCGGCGATCCAGAGCATACTCGCAAGCAGAGCTGGACTGCATTTCCTCGGCTTGTGTTGTCGCATGAACGAGCGTTTCCGGAATACAGATCCTAGGATGTAAGGTGATGTTGGCTCCATGAATACCGAAGATGAGCTCTGGAAATAGTACTCCAGAAGGTCGCAAGCCGTTGAGACAGTCATAATCGTTCCCAGGTGAGGTATCAGTGGCTTCAGGACAGGATATCTGCACGAAACCAAGCCAGCTCCACCTGTCTGCGAAGAGCTGACACTCGCGCCCGATTGCGGCGACCCTGTATCAACAGAGCCATAGCTGTGTGGCGATGAATGCCGAGCCGCCTGGTAGATCTGGGCATAACCCATATTCGAGTATTCTGGCGGCATCGACCCATTTTGTTCTGGAAGCAAGTGCATACCATTCATCGCATACATGAGCTACCCAGAGGTGAGCTCAGCGTGCATTGGTGGATATGCAGCACCGGACCCTAACAGCAATGGATCTATCATCATGTGGTTGACTGGCGGATTAAAAGCTGCGCCTAGCGGCATGTCAGCACTCCCAACAACAAGAGCGGTATAGTCATTACCTGTGTGTAATCCTTGCCATTCGCCCGGCGGCGCGTTGTGGATGCCTTTGCTGGAAGGGAAATTTTGCACGACGGGCGTTGCTTCTGATTGGGACCAAACCTCCTCTTCCATCTCGGAAAGGCCCCCGGGCCTTTCAAAATAGCCATTACTTTGAGCCAATCCATTTGGCGTTTGTGGACTATGTCCAGCGGCGGCAGCTTCTTCTCTTTGCTTTTGGATATGTCGCGGCACCTGGCAAAAGTAAGCATGAACATGTCATCGATAGCTGAACATCCGCAGAGCCTCGTGGAAAGAACAAGCAATGGCACCGACCGTGCATCGTGCATCGTCGGTACTGGGTAGAACAGCTACATACCTTGCCTCTCCTCTTCTTTTCCCGGTTGTACTGGCAGACATACTCGAGCTCAATGCAACGAGAACACGGCGCCTGGCCGTTACACCTCGTTCGCATCCGGTGGCAGTGATCGCACGCTCGGCTCACTCTCCGTTTGACAGGTGCTGAGCTTCTGCGCTCTAGCTTTGGCATCTCGCCGTTCGTAGGCTCCATCGCGCCAATTGTCGGATAATCGAAGAGTGGACTGGACTGGCTCTTGTCGATAGGATTTGAAGGCGAAAGGAAGCGGTCAATAGGGAAGTCTGGGGACGGTCATGCGTTACTTGCGGAGCATATGTGGGCCCCCGTGTAGAGCGTTAGTGCGAAGGCACCTCCGACCTTAAGGGATCCTGGTCGCTAAAAGCCACGATCTGAATCTTCCATGCATCCACGCAGCTTCGAGAAGCGAGATCAACTCGAACGTAATATCAGAAGACGCAATCGTTAATTCCAGTATCCATGGATGTATGGGAGCTGTAAAGGGATTGGCCCGACGATCCTGGAGGGCACTTGAATCGGCACCTGGTTTGCGGCGACGCCACCGACTAGATATGAGCCAACCAGGAGGCGTCTGGCTAAACGGCTAAATGAACACGTTCATTGCCAGGGTGCCCCGCATCGCAAGCCAGAGAATACCCCTCGGCGGCGGACCATTCACTCCGTCAGAGTGCACGTCAACACCCGCCTCTCCTAGCCAGCGCTTGGCCGCGCCTTTTGACACACTTTTCCTTAGGGTATTCCTACCCCGTGGCTTGCTGCGCCTGACCGTCGCAACGCTCACCGAAGGTGCCTTGCCGTTATCCTGAATCAGAGCCTGTAATAGCCCGTCCTTTTTCTCCTGACGAATTGATGCATTCCGAGACGCAAGCCAGGTGGCAATGCGAACTGCCGCGAATTACCTGCTGAGACTTCTCCATCCCGCTTCGAGGTCCGGTGGAATAGCACACAGCGATCGAATGTCAGACGTCAGGGCGTCAGGATATGCATCCACAATGCGGCCCTGAAACAGCTGCCACCAAACGATGCTTTCGCGTGTGCATGGGCTACCCGAACCTGCAGCGAATGACGTCCACTCGGACCCGCCCTAGAAAGAACAAGTGTTCCAGAACTTGCATGTAGGTACCGATGTACCTCGACATCGAGTCGTAGTCAAGGCACCAGCAGCCATGCAGCATGAGTGAGGGAGAACTAGTCACTCGGTGCACACTTACCAAACCTTTTTCTACGCGAACCGCCATGCGTACCAAGCTCGAGGCTGGATAGAGTTTCCATGCAGGACTTACTGCAAGCTCTCTGATGTACTCGCCCGAACGTCACCGCTCAATTGTGACAGCCCATCACGATAACCCTGACGTTACACATTCGGGAGGTGCAGATTAGATGCGCATGATCTTCGCGGAACACACCTATCACTTTGGCCTGGTATATGTCGTGGTACGGAGTATTCCAATCCTATTCTTCATTCAGGCAAAGCACCACACGAGATGTACGCACCCTGCCGTGCCTGCCTACTTTCAATTCCTTTCTTCGTGCTCCAAAAGACACCCTTCTCATTCTACTGAGAAAGCCTGTCGCAGTTGACTCACTCGCCAGCATACAAGTGGCAGCTGTTAAGCAGCACTCCTCAACCTGAAACGACTTATCGAAGCAAAGGGGAAAGACTTGCTTTGTTCTATGCAGCGATCTTCACGCCACTTCACGACCTTCTCTTCACATGAAAGAGGTCCGGCTCGTGCACAGTCGCAGTTTAGAGCATGCTGACAGCGCTGCCGGCCCGCCCATAGTTCGCGCAATACGGTCGTTGCTCTTCCACAATCTGATTCGCAGGCCCGTTAGTCGACAACGCTTCCCTAGCGCACTGATGCAGCCACGAGCACGAGGACATCATGGATGGGCACTATGCATGGCGGCAGAAATGTCCACAATCTACAGTCGCAACGCCGATGCAGCGTATAGCTGCAGGTTCTGGGACCTGCGTGTGTTGCATTGGTCCACACCTTCGATATCCATCTCTCGCAGGAATAATAAGCAAGCACAACGCACGCGGCAGCTCGTGTCGTGTAACCAGGTGTTTTGGCACCTCCAACTGCTCTGGGTCAAGTGGCCACGGCCTTTGCCCAAATTCCGGTTAGACCCGCCCAGATGATTCGCCCACTGCCATGGTGGACTTCCGGACCGTAACACAAATCCTTGAGGTTCCCCACACACGCTAATATGTGGCTCTATTCCTCAGCTCTTACTAACCTTTTATCTACCCGTCACTAAAGTGTGGAGGCGACGCCTTCACCGAGTTTTCCTTAAGAAGTCTGCATCCAAACAGGCAATCCATACGCCCTCAACACCTCATCATGATGAATGGCACGGTTAGACTAGTCTCCTTCAAGTGTCTGGGTCAGCCCTGAGATTCGCAAGCCTATAACCGCTGCCATACGAAGCTTCGGTTTGGTAATTTGCGCGACCCGTTTGTGGTAGGCCTTTTGTGACCTTGCCATATTAAGGGTCCATCACTGCACGCTACATACCCACGAAGCCACCAACGACATCCAATTTAGGGCCGTGATGATGCCGGGTAACCGCAAGCCGGATCACGAGTACTGGTACCGAAGTCGCACGAGCTGCAGGTAGATGGGATTTCGGGTGCTTGCTGGCATCTCACGATCACAAGTGTCCTTCCCCAGGTTTCTAATCTAGCAATACCAGGATGACACCATGCAGCCACATTTGGAAGGCAGCGTTCGGCTCAGCGGAAGCGCGTTGCGAAGCGACGCTGCATTCCCTGCTAATCTTATACCTCCCATCGCAGTGATATAGCCCTTCGTTGTATAAGGGCCCACATTATTCTCGCAAATGGAAAGTCGCCGTTAGGATCAAGCATCATAAGTAGTGTGCCCGGCCGGCGCCTCGGCTGGGCAACTGTGATGCGACCGTGCTCGACGGCTCGTAGCCTCACATTTGAGGATACTTTTGGGGCCCTTGGAGCTAGACGAAGTCATGGTGCGAAAGCTTGCCTGCGGCCTTGTCTACATGCGATGACTGGGCCAGATCATGCAGCACGTTCGCTCATCGAATTCTGTGTGGGGATCTGCAGGGGATAAGGGTATAACAGCAGGTATTAAGGGAGGCTCACTAAGGACACGATTGGGAGAAGCCGTTAGATGAAAGGGTGCTGCCGCCTGCTGACGATGTCCAGGTACCACTAGCAATGTACTGCATGGACACGAGACCTCTAGCTTGATAATTCCTCGATGTCCTGATCGACTAGTAACGTTAAGCAACCCCCACATTCCGAGATCCGTCACAAGATTCTAATGTTGAAACCGCAAAACTTGGCTATCACTTGCGCCATACATACACGAGTGGTACAAGGACGCCTTCGTTGTTCGTCGCAGCAGTTGGCGAGTAGCCAAGGCTCGCCACGTTGTCGCCACGAGTCGTGTGCCAATCTTTAGCGATCGCGGTTGTGCTCCACCATGGCTTCTGATCGGCTCTCCAAAGGTCAATGCTTCAGGACCTCAGCACGTTTCAGAGCGACGATCAGTGTCCAACAAGAAATACTGAGTTTCCGCCGGTAGGTCTCTCAGTCAAGGAACCATTTCCGATCTCCAGAACCTAGAAAAGAGGCTAGGTACCTAGTTTTAAGCGTCTTAACAATACTGGCTCTCAGCATGACGGTGATACCTGCGATCTCCTGGCGAAGCGCATTGAGCTTACGCGGCTTGATTATCATGGAACAGCCATGGAACAACCGCAGAACTTTATTGCGGCCGCGTGGTTGTATCATGACTAACAATAATGTGGGGGCACAGACGTCCTGTGCTTCTAGTTCACCGCAAGTCAG
>TARA_R110002003_G_scaffold13_5_pt1 | contig 43705 bp, 32 predicted proteins | sample TARA_R110002003 | Tara Oceans TARA_R110002003 (sample SAMEA4396441) | marine metagenome | biome: Westerlies Biome; feature: [SRF] surface water layer (ENVO:00010504); material: water (ENVO:00002006), including particulate matter (ENVO:01000060) such as... | depth 5 m | reverse complement strand
AAAATACACGCTCCCTCGTAAGTCCTTCTACTAAATCACATCCTCGGACTGCGCAATTGTCACCCATTGCACGACTTATGACGTGAAGATGAAATTAATGAATTTATTTTGATGCCTCGCTGCTTTTCTCGTAATAAGAATGAGGTCTTGGACTAGCACAAATGCTCTGTAGTCACAACGCCGGAAGACCATATGCATCAAATGACCTCCATCGAACTCCTTGTTTTGAGAACTCGCTCGGTCGAATTATCGGTCGTTTTGGATTGCGAGTGGGCTGCGTTTATTTGCCCTTGGGATTGTTGTACTGAATCTCGTTGAACTTGTCGGGCCAGACGGGCTGCATCCGCGTTAGCATTGCGAGTTATAAGCGACAGTTGTTGCTCACCTCCGACTGTTGGCTCGAAACATTCTCCTTAAAATGTTCCGAGTCCGGTCCCTTGTGTCCACCCGCCGTCCTGCTCTCGTTGTTCGTCGACGAGCCTATTTATACACTGTCAGCCACGAGTCCTCAAGTCCCACACCCCAGCTCTGACCCAATTCATCGCTGCTCCATTTCCAAGGTCTAGGAAAGGAGTTTATTACTCGTACCACGCTGAGTTCCCCCGGCGGGCGTGTGGGTTGGGTGTCCGCCGCCAGCCGAGTATCTGTCTTCAATATTTTGCACGCCCTGCGTCTTATAAGGATTCGGGAACCAGTATTGGCGCATGAAAAGGTAGTAGCCGAAGCCGACTAGACGTAGATTGTGCGAAGTCAGTGCATGTCTCATACGTATTCAGGTCACTAACCTGCTCCTCCCGCCATAAATATCTTCGGTACAGATAGTGGGGACATCGTGGTGGTGGCTGCGGTGGTGTGAAGCGTCGTTTGCACGGTCTCTCGTTGTTCAAGCTGTCGTTTGGATGGAATTGCGCGGGGATGTAGGGATGTCAAGAATCGTGGAGTATAGGATCTAGGATTTGAATGCAAGCAGGTGACGTGACGAATGAATCGAGCGCCTAATGTCCAATTGCACGCGACGGAAAAGCGTCACTTTGTCGTGTAGATGACGGTGTCATGGTGCAACGCTTTGGGCAAAGCCTCGGTGCTTCTGTCCGGCTGGCTCCACGCGGTTAGTATGCGGCTGAGGCATGTCGATCGCCACGGCTGCTGACGTAACGCGACGGCGGCAGGGGTTCAGCTGTGGCTGTACTTTTTGCTCCTGGATAAGGGAAGTGGACACGCCATCGCTTTGGACACCCCTTGCGCAACGACGACCTGTCGAGATAGGACGAGGTTTCGATTACTGGAGAAGGGAGTCCTGGGATCTTGATGTTGGAGCAAGAGAAGGACGGCTGGGACGCAGCAGACGCTATTCGGGTCTGCATATTACGCAGAAATGGACGGTGATCCGGCTGTCGAGCCTGAGATTGATGGCTTCAGTCGCGTCTTACCGCTGCCATATCGAGTCGCTCTCATTATCGTTCTAGGTACGTCGTCTCATACCTTTCAGTTGCTGCTATCTTTCCCGTCCCTCGTCCGAATCAACGCCAACCAACAACCACAGGCATCTGGGCATGGGGTCTCAATCTCCACTACCTCTCCCTCATAAAAATCGACGTCCCAAGTCTGATCCGCTATCCGGGCCGCACCTCTCCTCACCATCCATCGCACCATCTCTCCTGCTACCGTATCGCAACCTTCCTCTCGATTCCGCTCGCGCTCTCGCTCCTCCTCTTCTGGTCCCTCACCAACGGCTCGCCCAAAGACATCGCCGGGTGGGAGATCCTGCCGAATCTGTACCTCCTCGTTCTCGTCGTCGGCTTCATCGCGCCCATACCGTTCGTCAGCCGCAACGGGCGGAGCCGGACACTTGCGACACTGAAGCGCATCAGCATCGGTGGGATCGCAGAAGCGCAGGACGGGAAATTCGGCGACATACTACTTGCTGATGCGTTGACAAGCTATGCAAAAGTCCTCGGCGACTTGTTCGTCTCGCTGTGCATGTTCTTCTCGCGCTCGCACAGCTCAACCGGGCCGCCGAATCGCAATTGCGGCGGCGCATTCTGGGTTCCGTTCATTATCAGCATTCCCTCTTTGATACGGCTGCGGCAGTGTCTGACAGAGTACTTCCGCGTGCAAAAGGCGAACAAGCGGACAGGGCAGGTCAGTCCAATAACGGGGTGGGGCGGCGTGCATCTTGCCAATGCACTGAAATATTCCACTGCGTTTCCGGTCATCGTCCTGAGTGCGCTTCAGAGGAGCCCGGATTCAAGTACATTTGGGGTTAGCGAGGCGACGCTATTTAGGATGTGGATGGCTGCTGTGGTGGTGAATTCAGGATATTCGTTCTACTGGGATGTCGCGCGGGATTGGGATCTTTCGCTCTTTTCCACGCCGCAAGAACGCAACAACCCAGAGCACCCGTGGGGACTGCGGAGACATCGCTGGTTCCACGCTCAGGAGTTTTATTATGCAGCGATCGTTATGGATGCCATGTTGAGATGTACTTGGAGTCTGAAGCTGAGTCCGCATTTGGATCACTTCAATGATCTGGAAGGAGGGATATTTACAATGGAAGTGCTGGAGGTGTTCAGGAGATGGATTTGGATCTTCTTTCGTGTCGAGTGTGAGTGGGTCAGGAATCATCGTGGGCCGGCTCCGGATGATATATTGCTGGGAGATGTGTCGAATAAGTATGATGATAGCGACTGAAACAATACAATTCAGTATGACTTCTCCAACACCAGGTCCATTGTAGGATGTTTCGATTCGACATGATCACAACGGCGCTCGCGGCTATGAGCCCGGTAACGACAGTACAGTGACTTGAATTTACTGTAGACCGGTTCCTGAGTCGAGATATGGCAGTGCAGACTGAAAGGAAATATACATGAATTTGCGAGCTGCCAAACAGTTTGGTCTCAAGTAGTACCTATGCATCTGACAACGAGGGAGGAGCACTTTCGGCTAATTGTTTGTATTGAGCGACCTATACGAGGCTGCGGTTGAGTGTGCCTTCGACTGGCCAAGCCAATCGTCCAGACTTCTCGACTCCGAGGCAGACAATACCATCGGTACCATGATCTCACACGTATCCGTAACGCCAGTCCATGTCCGACATGCCAATCACCTTTTGAACGCCCTGGAATGCATTGCAATGAAGCTCCTTTATGGCCTTCTCATGTCTCCCTAGCGCCTGGCTTCTTCTAGAAGTTGTTCTGCTCACGCGCCATGCGCTCCGCCTCGCCTTCGCTGACAATCTTCTTGCCGAGCCACTCCGTCTGGAAGCTCTGCTTCAGCATCTCGAGGTCCTGGACGACGTCCTTGCAGCACTTGATGATGGCGTCCTTCGGGGTGACGGTGCCGTCGGTCGAGACGCGAAGCTCGAAGGTCGCGAAGAGCGGATGGGGGACCTTGTATGCGGAGAAGACAATGAAGTCGTACTTGAGGAGGCGCTGGGAGAGGAGATTGCCAAGCGTGTGGTCTTCCTTGTTGAAGGTGAAGATGGCGGTGTTGGGGACGCCTGTGTGGGAGAGTCAGTGGGGCGTGTTTGGCGGGGCTGCTGCCAGTGGGCAAGACTTACGGGTCTCCTCCTTGTACTCGACTTTAGACTGGCCGTCGTCTAGCAGGAAGAGCTCGAACCTGTCGTAGTCATGGTCAGCTTTGTGCGACACATAACGATTGTCCCTGGAGTGGTCTCGCAGTCCGCAATTCGGGTGGTGCTCGACGAGGGTGCCAATCTTGGGCGACCAGCATGGCGCCGATACTCCGTCTGGGAAGCGATCCGTCATTGTGGGCTTGCGTGCGAGTCTCGAATGTCCTTTGACGGTGGTATGCGCTTGATTTGTTGCGGCGGCGAGTGTGACAGGTGTAGAAAGCCATTTGTAAAGTCGCGTGGGCTCGGCTCTGGCGTGTGCCAGATTGCGTGATGAAAGTGAACCCCGTTGTAGCTGAGCGCGGCTTCACGGTGAGGTGGTGAGGGCCGTCAACATACCCAGCGGGCACATCGTCTAGGCCGTCTCGGATTGTCATGATTCGCAGACTCGCCCAGGATGACCGTGTGCTGTGAGACGATGTAGAAAGAAATAACATACCTGTCGGGCGCGTTCATATTGTGTGTCCTTCGTTCTTGCCGTCTCTATGCTCTTGCTCGACTGGAGGGAAGCAGCTTCCGCGACCGCGCGCAGGAAGGTAAGAATGTGGAAATTGGAAACAGCGATTATATTTGCGGTATATGGTATGAATATGGCAAGAAATAAGTGACGCGACAGGTTGAGGTGGGCGTGCACGAAGGAGAGTGGAGGTGCAGAAGTTGAAAGAGAGGCCGTCGGAGGTGAGGCCAAAGGTCCGCACTCGAACTGGAGTTCTTTGTCGGCACCGCCTTGCTCAACCCCAGACTACGTTCCTGTCCGACGCTGTTGCCTCGAACAGCACTTCCGCACAATCAAGCTCTGTTGTTCATCAAATGTGCTGCCTACGCTCTCAAGTCTTCGCATCTGCCAAATGATTCCAGCAATATCGAGTGACTTATCCCTCGTCGGCAACCGATCAGTCTCTCGCACTGAACACACTCATATATTTCAGATATACCAATCCCATATGCAATATTGATAAAGCCATCTCGCCCACCGAAAGAAAGTGTGTCGGCAACCATTGCCTTTCACTCCAATATTTCGCCAAACTAACGCCTAGCTACCCTCAATTTTGAACCAAATCATATCACCTCCTTTATAGCACTCTGAAATACTTTAGCTCTCTTAGACTTCTTTCTCCTACTCAACCTTCGTCTACTAGACATAGATATTGTCTTCGTGTTTCTCCTATCGTACGTCGTTTAGTAGCTTAATTATTAGTAGTATGCTTAGTAGTGCGTTTCTTCGTAGTCGCAGACATAATAAGCACGCTCTTGATATCGTATAGATCGTGAGAGGCTCTTGACGTAAGGTAATGGATTATCAAATAATATGTTGCACAGGCGTGGTTTGACTCCGCATAAAGATTGCAGTCAGACTGTGTATTGGGGAAGTACACAGATTATACCGTTTGAAGGAGATACAGATGATTAGAGCTAACAAGTGAGAGCATTCTACAATTTAGCTTTGGATCCTGCATCCTGCTCTGCTTGTGCCTTTACCTTGAGCACCCTTCTCAAAATCTTACCGCTGACGCTTTTTGGGATCTCGTCGACCCATCGCACGCCGCCCCGCAATCTCTTGTGATGTGTGACCTTGGTGCTCAGCCAGTCTACAATCTCCTTTGCCTCGGCCTCGGTCTTCCCAAGGCCCTCTGCTGGTACAATATACGCCCTCGGAATCTCTGTCGCCTGTTCCTTATCGTAGACCCCAATTACGGCACAATCCGTCACGCTCGGATGAGATACTAGGATTCCTTCGAGCTCTGCGGGCGGTACTTGGAAGCCCTTATACTTGATAAGCTCCTTCACGCGGTCCGTGATGTAGAAGTTGCCGTCCTTGTCTTGATACCCAACGTCGCCAGTCTTGAAGTATCCATCCGCTGTCAGTGCATGCGCGGTTCCTTCCGGGTTGTTCAAGTAACCCTTGAACACATTCGGGCCTTTGATCCAGAGCTCGCCCACCTCGCCAACAGGCATCTCTTTCTCGTCCGGAGACATGTACTTGGCTGTTTGGTATGGCAGAAGAGTGCCTACAGATCCGATCGTCTTGTTCCAATCTTCCCAGGGTTGAGTATGAGTGGTGGGACTGGTCTCTGACAGGCCGTAACCCTGCTTGACGGGGATACCGAGCCTCTTGTGTACAGCCTCCACGAGCTCTCGCGTCAACGGGGCGGCACCAGAGTTCATCATTCGGATGGAGCTGAGATCGTACTTGGAGACTGCTGGGTGTTTTCCCAGGAGGAGAACGATTGGTGGAACCACGTATGCGAACGTGATCTTAAGTTCCTGAATGAATCTGCAGAAATCCTCGAGGTCGAACTTTGGCATGACAACGAGCTGCAGTCCTGAGTACAGACTCTGATGGATCAAGCAAGTGAGACCTGCCGAATAATCAGTTCACTGGTGTTTGGAAATCAATCAGGTTCGACTTACCGTAGATGTGGAAGAATGGCAGAAATGCAAGTAGCTTGTCACCCTCTCCAGTTGGTCCTCCAGTTGGCTTCAAGCGCCCGGCTTCTCCAGCCTTGATCATCATCGTGTTTGAAACAATATTGCGATGCGTAAGCATTACGCCTTTAGGATGACCGGTCGTCCCGCTAGAATACACCAAGAATGCGAGATCTTCAGCTGGGTTCTTCGCCTTGGTTCGTCGGTACTTTGCAGATCCTGCAGTGTTGACAATGCTGGTGAAATGCTTGACTTTGTGACTTGGATCTCGCTGATCACCCATCACTACAACCTTGTCTAAGGGAATGCCAACCTTCTTCGCCGCATCTTGCGCATTCTTGATAAATGGCAATTGTGTGACGATTGCCCTAGCCCCAGAGTCTTTAAGCTGGAAAGCGAGTTCGTCGACTGTGTAGTTGGGGTTTGCAGGGCTAAGGACACCCCCTGCCCAGTGACAACCCCATGTGACTGCCGGCGTGTCGATACAATTGGGCGTGTAGAGCGCGAGCACGTCGCCCTTTTGCCAATCCCAAAGGTGCTTCAGTCCCTTGCCGAAATTGGCAGCCGCATCTTTGACCTGCGCATAGGTATATGAGCGATTAGTGTATGGGTCAAAGTAAATTACTGTTTCTTGACGTCAGACTTGTTGCACCCGAACCGCAGCTGTTTGACAAGAATGTGTATTTACCTTTGTCATCTGGAAACGGTTTGTCCTTTCTCTCGAACAGGAAGGCCCAGAGATCAACATCGGGAATAGGAAGACTAGGAAACTTTGACGCTGACGGCATGGTGGTGGGCGGTCGAGTTTGCGAACGCGACTCAATGATTCAAGGAGGATGCACAGCGAAGCAAAGATAAAGCGGAAAAGACATGATACGCCATAGAGGTCTTTTCCGAACCGAGCGCAACCCCGGCTACTGGAGGCATGGCTTGCGGAGTGACGATGTTCGGCCGTTGCACCCCACACTTTGGCAATCGGCCGAGGCACTTTCCGTTCCTGGAAAGGTGCTCTTCCGAGGTCAATGCGAGATCACGGCTGTATGCGAATGTTATGCGCCATGTAACCCAACAGCAGCGCACTTACGTGTTTTTGAGAGCTCTGTGTTCGGCATCGGTTACTCACATTCACGATGCCAGGTTGGGATGAAGCGACGGCTGTGCAAAAGCTGTCATCGAACACATACACGAGCACGCTGCATGATGACTGGTGCATCGGCACTGGTAAAGTCTCCATGAAACCTCCTGCATCACTACATGCTGATTTTGTACAGTTCCGAATGGTGGATATGTGACTGGAGTATTCCTCGAAGTTGTGAGAACGCACTTTGCGACCTCCTTGGCCAAGCAAGACCAACCACACACAATAGCTCTACACATTGAGTTTCTAAGAAGGACGCAAGCTGGCCCAGCCACATTCAAGGTCAATGATGTCAAATTGGGCAGGCAGACGTCGATTGTGCATGTATCCATGGAGCAAGACGGCAGGCAAGAGGTGATCGCCTACGTGACCAACTCGAACATCGACAAAGAAGAGGGGTTCACCTTCGACACGGAGTACCAGCTCATTCCACCGGTACCCACTGTCGATTTTTCCAAGCTTGAACAAGATACAGACCCCAACTGGAAACGTCAAGGTGAGATGCCATTCGCCAAATTCCGCAAGGCCAGTGGGAAAGTCACCTTCCATTTTCCACGACAAGGTCAAGCCATCAAGAGCGGTGCCGACGAGTGGCTGTGCTTTTCGGACGGCAGCAATTTCAACAGCACCTCGATTGGTTTTGTTGCTGACATGTTCCCACAAATCATCGAGCGTCATCGGGACCAAAGCCAAGGGCCTTTCTGGTATCCTACCTTATTGCTGAATCTGGATATCAAGAAGTCGCTGCCTCCGCAGGGAGTCAAGTGGCTACAGATCCGGGTGAATATGAAGAAGATTAAGAACGGAAGGATGGATCTGGAGGTATTTGTGCACGACGCAGAAGGAGATTTGGTAGCACTGAGCCATCATGTCGGTTTCGTCTTAGATGCATCGAGGAACACAGCAGCCAGGACGAAGACTGATAGTAAGATATAGACAATCTCATGTAGATGATAATAGATGCGAGGAGCCCGAAGTCGCGTGCCGACTTAGGTGGTAATCTGACTGGTGGCCGACATGTCGGTGGGGAAGTCGTTTTGTAGAAACATGGGCGATGTAGAGACAACGAAGGCGAAATTTTGGCAAATGACTTTCTTCTAATTCCATTTGACTTGTTTCTGACGATGGTGGCGGGTGCTTCGACTCGTTGCTCACGTGCAGTAGCTTCTAGCGCCCGCACGGGCCAACGCACAATCAACCGAGCTGCCTAGTGAGAATACTCAATCTTCTCGAACTCCAACTCCATCGACAACACCACGACCGCCAAAATGCCGAAGGAAGTCAAGCAGAAGTCTGGCCTCATTGTCGGTCTCAACAAGGGCCACAGTACGTTCGCCCGCCCTCCGCATTCTGCACTCGACAACGCCCGCCAGACAAAACACGTCCGCAATGGAACGCTAACTGGGTGAACAGAGGTCACCCCAAGGACTCCCGCCCCCAGGATCTCGAGGAGGAAGGGTTTTCTGTCCAAGCGCACCGCTTTCGTCCGCGAGATCACTCGTGAGGTTGCTGGGTACGTCACATCCTTCGACAATCTGAAGCCGGAGGCATTGCGCCAAGCAATGAGCGTCCGATTCATGGCCCTACGCATGTCGTTTACTTCTGAATCTCCTGCTGACCTCCCGTCACAGACTCGCCCCATACGAGAAGCGTGTTATTGAATTGCTCCGAAACTCCAAGGACAAGCGTGCCCGTCGTCTGGCTAAGAAGAGGGTACGTCTACTACCTCGCTCACACCATCCGAACATGCACTAACACAGAACAGCTCGGTACCTTCGGCCGTGCGAAGAGGAAGGTTGACGAGATGACCAAGGTCATTGCCGAGTCGAGGCGTGCGGGTCACTAAACGGTTCACGAACGGGGCAACGAAGCAGCACGGCGACCGGTTTTCCGATTCTTCATACGGTGTTAGGTCTTTCATGTGGCGGATTCGACACGACTTCGGAACGTCAACAGCATACCACAAAATGGAGGGCACAATATCGGAGTCAGGCTATGGCATATGGACAATGGAGGTTCACGTACCTAGCAACGGTCACACAAAATCATGAAATGTGACGATTGGTTCACGCCAATGATATCCGAACTTGCAGTTTGCCTGTGAATGTGGTATGATGTTGAAACTAGCACGGATGTCAAATTCCAATTCCGCCCTTACCATGGCAGTAGTTGGGCCGAGAAGTGCTTATAAAAACCGTGCTTTGCTTGGAGACAAGGCTGCTCGTACCTTGGCCATTCTCTCCGTATGGTCGAGGTCCAGAGCAGGAGTTCGTACATACCTTTCAGGCTTTTTATTCTTCTGGTCAATTTACTCCTGCGACTCAATCTTTGATACCAGAGCATAGAAGCTATTACACTTGGGACTAGGTCTGAATATGAAATGCATCAGAAATATTCACAGAAGCCGCTCGCTACCTAATGACTTCATCCTTGCCACAAGCTGTCTATTCGAGGATACCCAATGCCAGTACTCCAGAGAAATGCTACGTGAAATCTTGCCTGTCACGCCCTCGCTCTTGTCTGCAGACTACTTGCGCTTGAAGAGACCCTTGCCAAGTATATTCTTGAGCTTGCTCTCCTTATCCTCAGAGCTCATATTGACCTTTCGCTTTCCCTCCGCAACCGTCTGTCCCTTAGCAGATGCCTCAGGTTTCTCGGGCTGCACAGGCTCTTCGACCTTCAGTATTTGTGCCTTGGCCTGCCACTCTTGCGCCAGCGTCTTGCGAGATGCACGAGCCTCTGCACTCGCGTTCTCTGCCCACTGGAAGGTGATGAGTTCGTTGGTCGAAAACCGTAGATCCTGGATCAGACGCTTGTTGTTCTTCTCCAGAAGGACCAGGCGGCCTGTAGGACCGGTGTACTTGAGTTCGAACGGCTCATTTTTCCGGTCCAAGAAGTCCCTAGCGAAGTCGTAGAGACCGTCTGCGGTATCCTCTTTGGATATGTTCATTTGAATGAGAGTGCCGTCTGGCATACGTATACGCAGGTTGCCACCTTTCGCAGCGGCGGCAGCAATCTTTTCTTGTCGAGCCTTCTCCTGCTCCTCCAGTTCCTTGTCCGAGAGCAGACGTGTGTTGCGAGTCTTGTTCAGAAGTTGTGCCTGGTGCACTTTCGCATGCTCGACCGTCGGCAGATAGTCGCTCTCATTGAATGCGTTTCGTGCTGCCTGTGGCGTGCTTGATGTTGGCGCTGAGAATATCTGCACATTACGAGGCTGCTGTGATGTTGGCGATGACGGCGCGGACATGTTTGCTGATAGCGATGATGCACCTGAAGTCGTGGCAGCCAAAGTTGCTGCGGGCGCGATGTCACCCACATTCTCTGTCGTTGCGCCTTGCGGGGGTACCTCTGGCTCAGCAGGTGCCTGCGCAATTGGTCCTGGGTCGACATCCATAGGCTCCGGATCTGGCTCCTCACTGCGAACCGCCTCACCTGCGACTGTGGCTTCGGCCTCTGGAGCGGCTTGCTCTAATATGGGCTGAGAGGCATTCTGAGCGGAGGTCGCCGCATGTGCACCTTCGGCTGCTGAAGATGCAGGCTGTTCGCTCTTGAAGTACTGGGATATCTGTGCCATGGCTTCCTCCAACGGGATGCCGCTGTTCCTGTATGACAGCTTCAGGAGGGCTGATCCACTGTCGAAACCCAGTTGAACCAACGTTTGCTGCAGCCCAACAAAGTCTGCCTGCTCGCGATGGCCCGGCATGACAGTAACGACGGGCGTCTCGTAGTTCAGCCTACCGGCACCCGAAGTACCGCTCATCTCTGGTACTCCGCGCTGTGTGAAGTTGTAATTCGCGCCCTCTCCGCTCTCAAACTGTCGTAAGATCTCCCATAACGAGGTGTTGCTTGCAAACTTCTGTGTGAGACGCGTGTTATTCTCTGATGGTGGCAGCTGGAGAGCTACAGATATGACGGTGGGTGATCGCGAGGCTTGAACAAGCTCTAGGCGGGCGCCCTGCGGGAGGTTTGCGAGTCGTATTTGCTGGGATAAGGAGATCGTCTTGTTGTTGTACCTTCTCACAGATTAATTCCTTGCTCCGAGTATTTGAGAGTCCCGCTTTCCACCTACTTCAGAGTGAACTGATCTTTGCTGACACCAAACTTTTGACATGCCTCATCCCGAACCTCAGTCAGATACTTGACAGGTGTGGTAGGTATCCTAACTGTCTTCGCATACGAATTGAAGACTACAACATGTGACATTATGCCGGGCGGAAGAGTCTGTACAGGCCGTAGGAAGCGAGGATGGCGACTGGTGCGTTCGCTAGTAGTACAGCTCGCGAGTACCAACAGTCCCAATGATGGCTTCTTCGAGTTGCGTCGCAGCGTTCGATGACCAGGATTAGATTGACAAGGTGGAGGAGTTTGGCTTCGGGAAAGCTTAGGAAGAGATTGTTTGGGCCTGCCATGAATTTGTCGATTAGGAACGGATCGTGCACAATACCAGGGACGGTGAACGTCAAGGGTGACGCTTACTGATCCCAGAAAGGTTGTGTGAATGTCTATGTCGCAACTGTGTGGCGCAAGAGCTCGCGTGGTGTTGTTGGTGGCCTGCTGTCGCGGGGGATGTGAATGCGCACCGCTGGGAGGTGGAGAGCTGTTCGAGTGCGGGACGTGGTTGATTTGTCGTGGGGGAAGAGCTATGTAGCGCCTCGACGCATTAGTAAACACTGGTCGGACTGTGTGCTGTACACGTTGTGGTAGACGCAGTCGCGGCGATGTTCTGGAAGCTTCGTACTGCCGCGCACGATGCTGGTGCCTGTCAATCGACGTAGCCAGAGCGATCGTTGGACCCCGCCCCCACTAAAACCGATGCACCTTCCCCGAGCTACATTCTGTGGTCAACTCGCGTCTCTCCCACAACAATCCTTCCTGGAGCCCACAGTCATGTCAGGCACTGTAGAGATTACGTCTCCCGCTCAGCTCAGCACGCTGCTCTCGTCCTCACGTGTTGTCGTCGTGAATTGTAAGCAGATGCGCAACGACTGTCGTACAAGCTCAAGTTGCTAATGTTTGTTGTCAACAGTCTACAACGAGGGCAATACATCGAGCAAAGCAATCGCCCCGGTATACGATCAACTTGCAGGACAGCTTGCGAGGCCGAGCAGGGTTACCTTCGCCAAGGTCAGCGTAGTATCGCAAGCAACAATTGCGCAGAGTTACAGCGTCACCAAGTACGCCTCGCATGGCCCGCGGCACACTGGACACATTTCTGACAAGATCCCCACAGCACCCCGACCTTCGTCATCTTCAAGAACAATCAGCAAATACGCAAATACGGCGGCTCTAATCCTCAGCAGCTCTCTGAAGCGATCAAGAGCCTCGCGGCCGAGGCGGAGAACGACAGTGGCTCAGGAGGCTTTGGCGAAGCGGGTTCAAGTGGAGGCAGCGGCTGGCGAGGCGCCGGACTACCACGAGGGTACAACGATGTCACAGATCAAGTGGACGTGCGCGGGCTGGATCTCCTGAACGCGGACAGCGAATTTGGCGGAGTGCGGACGCTGTTCGACTCATCACAGCCCAAGTCCTTGAACAAGGGTAAAGGCGCAGCGACCGGACCAGAAGCAAGCAAGGACTGGATAGAGAGTGATGTCGACAACCAGCTCATGCTCTACGTGCCCTTCACCGCGAATCTGAAGGTCCATACCATCCACATTACGTCGTGCGTCTCAGCCGACGATGACGACGAGGAGGCACCAGTTCGACCGAAGACTATCCACATTTGGACCAACCGCCAACACAACCTGGGCTTTGAGGAGGCAGAGGACATCCCAGCTACCCAGACAATTGAGCTCAAGGATTCGGACTGGGACGCCCAGACGGCCACAGCCAAATTAGAGCTGCGGTTCGTGAAGTTTCAGAACGTTTATTCACTAGTGCTGTTCGTTGCAGACGGAGATGGTGACAGCGAGCGAACTCGCATCGACCGGATACGCTTTATTGGCGAGACTGGTGAGAAGCGCGAAATGGGCAAGTTGGAGAAGATTGGGGCAGATGATTGAGGAGCTCAAGGAATGACATAGTAGCAAGGCATAGCTCTCCACGACTAATGGCATCAGCGTGGGCTGGTACGGTCCCAGGACACATGTGATTTCTCCCCCTTGAAGCCCCAGCCCGTGACAACATGTTTTGACTCTCGTGATCAACAGCACGTCACGATGCCGATCAACGGTCAATCATGAAAACTCCGACACTTTGCAAGTGCAAGCTGACAAAATAGAGAGCAGTAACGACGCCTTTGATCCTGGTAGTTCATTCGATAGTCTGATAGTATGTACGGCCTTTTTCCAGCGAAAGCGCCACAAAAGTAGACGCTGCCGCAAAGTGTATATGACCATTGAGCAATAATGTTTCTTCTGGGAGGTCGGTGACACTTATAAGAGCCATTGAAATGTGGCCCTCAAGCAACAGGGGAAACTGTAAACCAACCTCTGCCGCACGAAGAACAGGAAAGGTACACAGGAAAAGTTTGAATATATACTCGTCGGCGCGGGCGCACTTTCCGCCGTAGCGCAGTCTTGGCACACGCGAGAACGTCAAATTCTCCAAACGCGAATGAAGACTTCTCTTCGACATGGCCGCTGATGATACCGTTATTGATAGGAAGAGAATGACGCTGCTTTTTGCGGCGACTGATCTCAATCACCACCACCTTCTGAGGCCTGTCTTGCGAGTTCGATGGGACGGAAGCGACCATTGTATGACAGTTTTCGCTGCCAGTTGCGACACGAGCTGCGGCGTTGAAACGGCTGCGACGCCTGATTTGCAATCCTTCTGTCGCATCTTTTCCTGTTGCTTCTGTTACTCTTCTGAAGTCTTCTCTCGTTTCAGCTGGGTTGCGTCTAGAATTCTCGGACGAATGTCATTCTTCGAGTTGGCGTGGCACACTTTCCGTGTTGGCTTTTGAGGCGCATGAGACGCAGACATGCTTTCTGCGCGCGATTCGAGGTGGATGCATCCACTGCGTCAGCCACTGAGGCATCCTACGATAATAGCATTTTGACGTCCGCGAGAGTTAGAAGTTTTGGAAACTGCGGCGACCATAGAATTCACCTCGAAGCCATTCACACCCTCCTGGAGACCTTCTCGATGCCACAAGCCTCATCCCGGCCGCTTCGGCGAGCCCTTGGTTCTTGCACTTCTTTAGCTCACAGCTTATAGTGCAGACTTACGGAAGCCACCGTAACAATTGTTTGAAGTACGCACGTTGCTTTTCTTTCCGATAACGCCTACCACGTGTCCAAGCTCACAGGATATCGACATCTCAATGCACACTGTTTACGTAAATAAGCAATCTCAACGTCACAACTTCCTTGAAGAGTAACTATGCTGTTCCTGGGGAAGCAGACCCTTGATTACGATAGACAAAAGCAAGAACCCGGCCTGACGACATCGGCCACTAGGTAATGCGATTGTGATCTTCAGTATCATCACGCTGACTGCCCAAAGATATGCTTTGAGATCGGCGACCTGAGTCGATAAAACAGGGACGAAGGGTACACTTGCGTGCCGTCCAAAGACGGCCCTTACCCGCGAGTAGTGGCCGCAGGACGCTATGGTGCGAGCCCCGGAATTTCGCCGGAGCAGCATGTGAAAGGTGTCCAGCAAAACCCACGGGAGCATTTCCGATTCATGCCAAGGTTTGGCTGCTATTCGCTGTACAACCCAATCTCAAAGAAACATTTCTCCCAAAAGCACGCTTGAAATTCTCCGGTAGGGTGCGCGGTAGTGGTAACCGATAGCTGCATATGCAGACATATCACAGCACGCTGGTACCTTGCAGATGTCCACGACACCGCTAGCCTAATGGTTCGAAATGTACAAGACTAGCGACCTTGTGGCGGTACGTCTTGGGCCATCTCGCCTCGGACCAGCCAAAGATCATGACAAAGTCACCATTCGCCACCGCTCCAGGCTCGTGCTTTTGTCAATTCCACGTATCGTGTTATCCTACACGAGACATGTGTCTTGCCGCTGTTGCTCCCGATCTGACAAGAGCCTCGGAAGCGTCCAAGCTGGTCCTGGCGAAGGGTTACCCTTGCTGTGCAATTACGCTGCATAGAAACGCGGTGTGCCTTCAGCATCGAGCAACCAGCATCAGTGTGGGGAAGTTTCAAGCAACACGAAGCCAGGGACCACTCGCGTGGGTTCGTTGCGGCTCTCGGGAAATTGCCAACGAGGTAGCCCTTGCACCAGCATCAATTTCGAATCTCGTTTGAGGGCAGCCAACATCCGTGCTGAGTCTCCAACACCTTGGATGCAACGAGACACCCAGCTGCCTCATTGGGATGAGACACGGTTTTCATTGCCTCTATCAGCAATGGAGGCGAGCATTAGACATGTTTCAAGATCCAGCGCGATGATGCGTGATGATGCCGTGACAACAACTGTCATGCCGGCACGTCAAAAGTGTCAATGCGAGTCGGCTACCACGCGGTGCAAGGTCTCGATCTTGAGCAGCCCTTGAGATCAGATCATCAAGACACTTTCAGGAAAGTGTCAAAGGTAGCGACAAAACCGTCCGAGTCGAGACCAACATCCGTCTCGAACGCGGGAACGGCAGCATATATCCGCGAGACACACGACGCAAACGCAGGGACACAAACGGCACAGTAAAGGTTCGTTGAGCGAGCTTGGCTGACTGACATGACTTCCGATGAGCGAGGCAGCGAGGCAGCGAGTCGCGATACGCGGAATCTGGATGGTCAAACTGTGTGTCAGCGGCAGAAGCCACCACCCCGCCAGTCTGGATATCTTCCTCGAAAAATGAGACGAAGATCAGGGTATTCCGCGGCGCTCGACAAATGATAAGGTCGATCTGGTGGGGAATATTCTAGAGGAAGGCAGGCTACTGGAAGCCATGCGCACTTCCCCGCCGCACGACTCACTGAATGAGACGCCGTGCACGTAGGGAGACACGGGTCACGGCCCACGGAAAGGCACCGCGACGGACCTTCTTCCTGTCCTGAATCGTGCCGTTATCCTCCAGACCCTGTCGAAGCGTTAGAGGCCCCGCTTAAATGAACTTTCTAGAAATCCTACCGAGACGATGTTACATGAAAGCAGAAAGATACTAGGGACCGAGGTGCAGCGTCCCCACGAGATAATTCGCTATTTTGGGTCTCACGATAAGCAGGTGTTGTGGTGATATTTCTAGCCGTTTGTTCCTGCGTCGTACCTGCATAGGTGGGTTCTTTCTCGGTCAACCACCTTAGGGCGATTCCGACAGTGTGGGGTGCCAGGCGAGGACGATTGGGCGTGTTCGAGTCCAACACGCCGCTGTCACGCGCTGAGAGGCGACGCCTGGCTGAAGATGCATGATTGATTCGGCCGAGTAAAGCAGCGTGTGCACTAGCCGTCTAGAGCAGCACCGGCGGCCAATATGCAGCGGATAGAGTTGTGCAACTCAGCATTACATTTGCGCTAAGCCACCGAAATAGAACTAGACGAGAAGGTGACGCTCAATGCAGGCATAGTGTATTGAATGCTGACACTTATACGAGGCACCGGGATGCACAACTCTGACATCCGACAGAAGATAGAAACACGCAGATGAAGTACACTCCCAGGCGATCGCTATCGATACCTAGAGGTCTGCGGCGCACGACGAGCTTTTTGTAAAACACTCTTGACGCCTGCACGCTGCACTGTCGCTGCTGCCGACGGTGGTCAGCTAAGCAACTTGAAACACGCTTCAGAAGCGCGGCGGGTCGCCTGTGTAGTTTTCTTCGTGTGCATCCCACCAACCGGCGCGCTGCTGAACCCTCCCCATATGATGGCGACGTGCAGCTTATCGTTCACGAGCATGTCGCACCATGGAGGGACGGCCGTGGCTCTCACCACTAAGAACTGCCGGATGCGAAATCCTCCAGCTGGCCGGGCAAATCACGACCAACGGGCAACAGTTAGCTGTGTTCCTGCATCGAGCCGGCTTTTTTTGTTTCTCGAGTCTTCAGCTGCACGACGCGCGTGGCAACATTCAGCACATCTGCTTTTGCTGCAGGAGGCAACAAGCAACGCGCCCACGACCAAGGGTCCCACCAGTGTGGAGGGCGACGCAGTCATGCTGGCGATGGAGGTGTCGTCAGGCTTCAACGCAGCGCTGAACCGCCCGGCCACGGCGCGTCGAGATGGTCGCCAGTGTGGCCGCGAGATGCTGCCCGCTGTGAGAGTTTGCAGTGGCACCGAATCGTCATGGCCGGTTCGTGCGACTGTGGGCGCAACGTCGTCATATCACACACGGCGAAGCGACGCGCTGTCTATGGAGCGCAGAATATTTCGAAACATCCACTCATGGTCCGTAGCGGGCCAGGAACAGGGCCGCCCGCTCGCGGACAGCTATCGATATTGTCGATTGGGCGGATAGGCGTGGGCCCCAGGCGGGCGGGCACAGGCTGAATGGCAAATGGCACCGTGGTGCAGCGAGAAACGGCTCTCTGTGGCCGCGACGGTGCGCTCGCTGCGGTGTCTCGTGGTGTCTTGGTCGAACGAGACACTGCAGCGTCTGGCTTTCTGTCGCCGTCCACCGTCACCCTCCTCCTGCGATTCGCGGCGGCCCGTCCGAGGCTGCTCAGCGCGCGCCCACTCGGGGAGGGCGGATGGAGTGGATGGTTATTATCGATAGACGGCTGCGCGGCGTGCAGCCAACCACAGTTATGCCGCTCCTCATCTCGTTTGTGCAGGCCATGCAGCCACGGACAGGCCCTGGTGTTGGCGAACAAAATTAGCGCATGGATTTATGCAGAGACGCCGCTTTATCACTGAGTCGCTGGGTGCATGCGTCGCTGCAGGGGTCGCGCCTGCATGGACGCCGGCGTCGTGGTTGGGCGAAGGTGGAGTTGCTGCACTGCGCCCCGGCTTCAGCAACGAATCCCGCGCCGCCGTCCGCCGTGCCTGGTCATCGCTGCCTCTTTCGCGTCTCGTCCCAAGCTGATCGACTAGCCTACTTATCCAGGCGTGTCCTTCCGCTCTCTGTGCCCGTCCTGGCTTCAAGGTTTATCAACCTCTTTTTTCTACGTTTCCCGCTTTTGGTTCACTTTGTACAGTCTGTTTGTGCATCGTAGCCGTTCCTTCCTTTGGATCCTCCCGACCGACACGCACGACCCTATGACATCGTCCCCAGCCCAGTAGCATCGCCATTAGTAGACAGTTTCGTTATTACGAGCTGTTGTCCAGTCATTCCTTCGACCATTTCATTCCTATCCCGCATTGCTCGTCCCGTTACAATTAATTCACCATCTACGCCCCGACTCGAAAACCCTGCTTCGTAGAACTATCCCAACATATATCTAGTCCCTCCCCAGACTACAGACTGCATTTGGTACGTAGTATGTCATATACCTTGCAAGACGACCATCTGACACGCCAAGTAAAGAACACCACATCCGCAATGGAAGGCTCATATCCGATGCACCCATCCCAAGCCATGCAATCGCCATTCTTCTACTACAACCCGGATCCCCAGGGAGAGAACACTCGCCAGCACGGCCACTTCACTCCCCACCCGTCTGGCCAGTCGACCTTTCAGCCGCAGAACATGTACTTCCAGCGACCATCGTCGGCCCACTCGCACATGTCGTACCCGCAGACAGCATACGCCAGCCAGATGCTGACTCCCGTCGCGTCTCCTCAGCCAATGTATCAGAAGCCCACCATCTTGATTCAGCCCCAGGACTCGCCTTACCTGCGCCCAATCGACACTGACTTCTCATACGCGCCTGCCACGCCTCCTCTGTCTTCCACCGGAAGCAACGTCAGCAGCCCACCTTCAGTGTGCGACATCCTGCCCACCCCAGTGAACGGCTTCTTCCCGGGCGAGGGCATTGAGGGCGTCAAGCAGGGCTGCGAGGAGGAGGTCTTTTCCGAGCTTCTCTCTGCTGGCATTGAATGGCGGTCAGCCACCCCACCGATGACTCCAGGTAAGCGATTTTTATTACGTCACATGGCAAATAATTGTCGCGTCGCAAACTTTTCGTCTCTGGCCTGGCAGCAAGTGAAGGTATAAGACGTGGTTGCTGACTTCTTTAATAGTGTTCATCCAGCCGCCTGCAGCTAGCCAGGGATCGTACCTCCTTTCCTCGACATCGTGCCCCTCGCTCTCCCCATCACCCTCACCGCTGCCGCGCACACCTTTCGCGGAGGCTGAGAACAACTTTTGCAACCCCCGTGATCTGACCGTTTCTGCATCGGAGCTCTCCAACTCGCTCACCCTCTGCCCTGGTGACGAGGAGCACAAGGTAGTGTTCAAGGGCGAGGTTGCCAAGATTGATTTCGTTGAGCCTGCCCTCTCCAATTTCACCGGCCTGCCAACCTTTGAGCCCCTGTTCGAGCTCGACTGCGAGGACGACTTCACCGGTCTTGTCCACTTCCCCTCCGCCGAGAACACCTACTTCGTAGGCAGCAAGCGCCAGCGCACTGACCTTGTGGCCTTCACCCCTGAAGAAGATTTCGTAAGCGACGAGAGCTTTACCGACTTCGAGGAGGAGCTCGTCCACGGCTTGCCACTCAGCCCACCTGAGAGTGACAGCTCCGACGACATGTCTGTCGCACCTGCACCCAAGAAGCGATCGGCGAAGAAGGCTCGCTCTGAGCACAGCGATGCCGAGTCCGATTATCAGGGTAAGACTCAGACATCGGGTGATGAGAACACCACGTCTGCAGCATCAAGCCAACATCATTCAGGTCATGCGTCCAATGCGGACAACGCCGCCGGCTCCAGCTCCGATGAGAATGGTTCCACTCCTGTCGCGCCTACTAGCCGTCGCGGCCGCAAGCAGTCGTTGACTGAAGATCCTTCCAAGACCTTCGTCTGCACTCTTTGCTCCCGACGCTTCCGCCGCCAGGAGCACCTCAAGCGCCACTACCGCTCTCTTCACACCCACGACAAGCCCTTCGAGTGCACTGACTGTGGCAAGAAGTTCTCTCGTAGTGACAACCTTTCGCAGCATCAGCGCACTCACGGCACTGGCGCTGTCGTCATGGGTGTTCTCGACAGCTCCGAGTTCCACGGCGATTCTATGCAGCACCAACCTGGTCCTTACATCTCCAACCCTGCTCAGATGGGCCAGGTCCTCTACCAGGCTGCTCAAGATATTTCGAGCTCAAGCTCTGACTCCTACTCGGATCTCGAAGCTGCCTCGATTAACAAGATGCGCAAGAGGAAGCGAGATGAATAAACCGTCTTCTAACTTCATCTTTCAACTCACTTCACGAACCTTCATGACATCCCATCCGGTAGAAGGGGTTTGCGCCACACCAGGCGACGTTTCGTCTACCATCACGTCTTTACGCTTGGGCGGCTCGGTTAGACAGGCGGCACAGGCGCCACTATTGACGCTTCGAGTGCTTTCCTCTGAAGTCGCGGCAAAAGTTCCTCACTTTACTTCTCGTACTGTATTCTTTTACACCCAATTTGGCTACGTACCAAACAAGATTGGCATTTTCACATCATATCCGGGCTGCGCGTATTCGCATGGCACTCTAGGGGCTTTCTTGGGGAGCAATGGATGGGGCCTCACTGGCGGGATTAGATCTGGTGTTTACTTGTGGGACTGGTTTTCATCCACCCTTTACGACGGCATGGCTTAAACCGGCCATCGTCGCCGCGTCTCTTTACAACCACCTCTCGTTTTGCGTTCTTACCCTCGTTGTAATGGGCTGCGTCCTTCGCATGCCGAACATTCTGGGAATTTCGATTCTTTCGCAAGCATTATCTTATGATCTTCGAACCCTCTACTGCGCCTACATAGCATTTTCTTTGCGTCATCTGTAGTAGAGTGCTGGCACATCGAACCAATCCTAAAACAATTACACGTTTACATAATTTGCTGCACCTCGCGCGATTTCTGCGATCGGCGTGGTTTTCAAAACGCACATTGCTTCTGCTCATGGCTTGCGGGAGCGCCTCGACCCGATAACGCAGACGATTCATGAACTCGGTTGTGCTTGGTTGAGGAAATCACGACCACGTTAGCGTGGGCGAAGATTTAGCGAGCTGGAAACTTTACGGAACGCACCCATTGGGCATTTGCGATCCGCCTTACTTTCTACTTCCTTTTTAGGTTTCTCACTTCCCTCATCCTTCTTCGACATGGCGTCTTCTTTGAATGTGATAGCGCTAATATCAGGCGGCAAGGACTCGCTTTTCTCCATTCTGCATTGTCAGGCAAATAATCACGCTATTGTCGCATTAGCGAATCTGCATCCTGCACATGCATCCGATCAGGATGAGGATCTGGATAGCTTCATGTACCAGACTGTGGGACATGCTGTGATACCGCTGTATGAACAGGCGTTGGGTATCCCGCTTTATCGCCAAGACATCACAGGCAAGGCAGTGAACTCCAGTCGGGACTACGAGGAGGTGACACAGGAAGAGCGGGACGAGACAGAGGATCTGGTACCACTATTGACGAAGGTCATGCAAGCACACCCAGAAGCCAATGCGGTATCGACAGGAGCTATTCTGAGCACCTATCAGCGAACGCGCGTAGAGTCTGTTGCGCTGAGGCTGGGCCTGATACCGCTCTCATACTTGTGGCAGTATCCTCTACTATCGCCATACACCCAATCGTCCCTTCTACATGATATGGCAGCCGTGGGTCAGGAAGCTGTCATCATCAAGACTGCGTCTGGTGGATTAGACGAGAGCTTTCTGGGCCTCAATGTCGCAAGCTCAAGAACCATTGCCAAATTAAGTAAGACGATGGCTCGCTTCGGTGAAGCAGGCAATGGGGCCATTGTTGGTGAGGGAGGGGAATTCGAAACGCTAGCGCTTGGTGGGCCCAGAGCATTATGGAAGAAGAGAATAACAATCGAAACTTCTTCGCCTAAAGTGCTAGAAGGTGGTCAGACTGTGTTGAAGATCGAACAATGTGCGCTTGAGGACAAGCGCGCGCAAGGGGAAGAGATGTTCAGTGCACTCAGAATTCCTCAACTCTTCGATGTTGAGTTCAAGAGCATGCTGGAAGCGGTCAACATTGAGCGGAATGAACAAGCCATGAGTGATAGCAATGCCACGGACCTAAACAGACTCGAAAGTGTATCTGCAATTCCGCAGGACGCAACAGCCCTTGAAGGTCTACCCAGGAATGCATACAGCGACACAGCGACTGTGTTCATGTACTCCAACTTGATAAGCGACAAGCGCTCCTCGACGGCAGAGTCTCCATCCCGGCAACTGATCAAAATCATACTCCGACTAGACTACATGCTCAAACAATGGAATCTTCTCAAAGCAAACATCAACCACTGCACGCTCCTCCTCCGCAACATGGCTGATTTCACAGTCCTGAACCCAGTTTACGGCCAGTATTTCAGTGACGTGAACCCGCCCGCGAGAGCCACAATAGCGACAGGATATGCGATGCCCAAGGGAATCGACGTCATGTTGAGCGTCATTCTCGATAAGAACGAGAAAGACCGAAAGGGCAAGATTGTCAGACGCACAGAGAGACAGGGTCTCCACGTCCAAAGTCGAAGTTGCTGGCGCCCAGTAAATATAGGACCATACAGTCAAGCTATCTCCGTGCATTTACCACCGTCTCAGATTAAAAATGAGGAAGAACAGGCCGGGGACGGTGAAATCGTCTACGTAGCCGGTCAGATTCCTCTCATCCCCTCGTCCATGGAGGTTTACCATAGCAACGGCTTCAGAGGCCAAGCTCTCCTCTCCCTCCAACACCTCTGGCGCATCGGCCGCACCAAAGGCGTACGCTGGTGGACCGCCGCCGTGGGCTTCATCCCCGCCTCAGACCATCCGGACGAATACGTTCGCATCGCACAAGATACATGGCAACGCATACACGCTCCAGCCGCCCTACAAGACAACGAAGACGACGACAATGAAGACTCACACATCGATCCCTGGGACCGCCTCAATCGTACCACCGGATCAACCTTCAACGACACCACCTATCGCGCCCCTATACCCGACCGCAGCGCAGTCTCAAGCCCAACCAACCCAGACACAACACCCATTCCACCCTGTTTCATCGCACAAGTTGCGGCGCTCCCGCGCGGCGTGGACATCGAGTGGAGCGCTACGGGCCTTACTGCCCCATGCATACACTTCACACGCAACACTCGCGGTCGCAGTTCTACACGCTTGAAATCCGGGATGCGAGCGACGTTGAGATTTTGAAGAGGCTAGGCGAGGATAGCGTGCATGAGTGGACGAGTGCGGTGTTGTATGTTGGACGGGGATTCGAGTGGGATAAGTACAGAGAGAGAATGAGTATGAGGGGCGTGCAGTGGATTTCGTGTCATAGGGTGTGGGGAGAGGGTGGGAATGAGGTTAGAGGTGTGCTTGTTGGGAGAGTGGACGGGGATGTTGAGGTCAAAGAAGGGGAGAGGAGTAAGGGTGTGTTTGAGAGATTGAAGAGCATAGTCCGATGATGCGGGACAGAAATACCTTGCTTCATTCTACTAATCCATCGTAAACATTTGCTATACATATCGAACGGGCATAGAACGTTCGTAGCTCATGCCAATTCGACCACCCAATGCTAAAAAGTCAAGGCCCGTGGGCCGGTATACGGACTCCCAAACTCCCGGCATCCGTTTACAGTAAAGAGGAGAATTCCAGCCTTTGTGGGTATATCATGCCATGTTCCCAGCCAGACCGAGGAAGAGTGCTTGCGCCGCGAGTTGGAGTGTCCAGATACCGACCTTCTTTATGCGGCGTTTGCGTACGCTCCGATCGTCGAGAACGTCGCGGGCGAAGGCATCGTACATCTGATTGGACGTTAGTGTTATATTCGAATGTAGGAGCAGGATTTGAGCATACCTCACGAGATACTTCCTCCATCAAGCCGCTGTCATAAAGTGTCCAGCTGCCATCGAAGTCGCTCACTCGCTTCACGACTCTGCAATTCACTGGGATGAACGTGCGTTTCGAATTGATGTATGCGACGATGGGTCGGACGAGCGCGTTGTTGACGTAAGATATGTCGCGGGTGAAAATGGGCACCGCGGCTCGCACGTCGTTGAGATGGACACGCATATCCATAATCATGAAGCGCTTATCCTCCTCCTTATCTTCTTCTTCTTGAGTGGAGCCATCTTCATGGTGGTGCTCGTCGAGTCCATGCGGGGCATGGTCCGAGAAGTGGTGCTTGCGGCCGTTCTGAGTAACAGTGGCTTCAACGCGATCATACATGTCCGACATGACCTTGGCCAGGCTTTCGTCATCGTCGTTCGGTAGCATTATGTCTGCTACAATGTCTACATTGCCTTCGTGAATCCATGAAAATGGTCCATCGTAGCCACGATTGAGATGGTCTATATTGAGGCCATCGATCCTTATACGGCTGTGCTTCTTCCATGTGCTACCGTCTTCGCTCTCACGGCCGTGACTGAGCTGCGACCCGGTGTAATTGTGTGTCTGGCGAGGGTGGATGGTGAAAAGGGAGTTGTCGAACGACCCAGACATCATGTTGGCCGAGAGGAAGTCATAGAACAGCCACTGTTTTCGAAGTTGGGGCAGGTCGCACGAATACACACTGACCGCGAAAGGCCGGAAGCCACCTGGTTGGTAGATTGTAACAAGCAGGTCCTCCATTTTGAACGAGTTTAGCTCGAAATCGCCGGGGTTGTGCTCGTGCTTGTAGGACCTCGGATCGATTCCTTCAATTGTGCGGACGCTTGTTCGGTCGATGACACCTCGAATGCCCTTGATTTCCACGTCCTCTAGCAGGCCCTTGCCATTGAACCATTTCGAGAATGACAGCGTGACGTTCACGGTATCGATGGAGATGTCGAACTGTGTGTAATTCGTGTCTTCCTCCTGCTCAACTCCTTGTGTAGCAGCCTCCTTCCCATCCTGCTCATCCTTCTCTTGCTGTGCTATCGCGGCAGCTGCTGCAGCCATCTCGGTCTGTGAGCCCTTGCTGACCTTGCCTCCTTGTTGGCCTGGTCGCCTCGAGACGTACACTTTCCTGAAGGAGATGACACCGTCCTTCCACTTGGGCACCACTGCAGTTTCGAAGACGACTTTGATGCCTGACGACTTGGTCAAGTAGTTGCCGATCCACTTCGCGAGCGTTTCTTGCGAGAAGGCGGTGTTGATCAGGAAGACGGTCAACATGAAGAAGGTGGTTGTCCCAAGCACGATCCAGAGCACATGCGCCGCCAGAATCCACGAGAACAAAGCATAAATCTCGTCTGCGTTGAACGGCCGGGCGCTTCGTATAGTAAGCCATTTGAAATGGATCTTTATGCGTGCCCAAAAGCCGGACGCTGCTTCCAACAGCTCGGCTTTGGTGGGACGGTATAAGTGTGGGAGCGAGTGAGGTATGCGATCGAGTAGGGGCTTGCTGGAAGCTTGCGAGGAATCGGGGTTCGCGTTCGAGGGCTGCTTCGAGGGTCTAGGGGGTCCTTGAGGCTGAGGAGATAGAGTGGCTTGCGGTGCCTGCGGTGGAGCTGTGCGTTTGTTCTTGGACGAGCCATCCGTCACTGAGCTCTTGTTGCGCCGATCGCCGCCACTTCCGTTTTTCCTGACAGCCTTCTTTGATCTTGAAGACGCATTCCTACTCCAAGCTGCAAGCACAGCGAACGTCACGCTTTGCTGGGCGTGTCTTGTCTGGGGCAGCGGCTGTCGTAGCAGTGGTACGGTGCAGGATGCAAGATTTGGCGACGAGGATGTTGATGAAAGGCCGAACACGTGTGTTCTCGAGGAAGATGACCGTGTCTGGGCTCCATGTGTCGACAATGCCTGTGACCAGCTTCGTATGGTGAAGCGCGGAAGAGGTCCATTCTGCGTCAGCGGCTGGTCGACGACTGAGCGCCGCAGAATCGCGCCAACAGTCCAGCCTACATTCCTGCTCATTATATTCACCGCAGCCACATGGTGGACGCACGCAAGTCCTCGGATGTGCGAAGGCGGCGGTATGGGGGGAAGAAGGCGCGTGGTTCGGAGGTAGGAGAGTTGGGTACAAAGTTCACGTCATTATGCAAGCGCAGGCGCAAAGTACGGTGAATGCGCTAGCACTCAGCCGGCTCCACCAGCCATCTCGCCTCTCTGGAATTTCGCGACTCTGAACTTTCTTATCGATAACCCCACCAAATTTCTGAAGACACCACCACGGCCACCCTCAACGAATCCCACCAGTGCTCGACGACCTAGTACAACGCGTGGACATACAGACAAGATGCCAGCACCCACAGCGCTCCAGCGCCGGCCGGAAGAGCTCGCCGACAGTGTGGCACAGGACACCATCATGGACGCCAGCGCCGTCCCACTGCCCGAAGACAACGACGCAGAACTGGTCGACATGAGCATCGAGCCCGACTTCGCCCCAGCAGTCGCAGCGGAAGCCTCTACCGAAGACACCCCCATGACAGACGAGAGCGGCCGACCAAAGTTCGCGCCCGCAAAGTCGATACCGCTCGCCTTCCGCCGCGAGCAGCGCAAAGTGTCCATCCCACCACACCGCATGACGCCACTGAAGAGCGCCTGGCCCAAAATCTACCCTCCCCTCGTTGAGCACCTGAAGCTCCAGGTCCGCATGAACACCAAGACCAAGTCCGTCGAACTGCGCACATCTTCCAGCACCACAGACACCGGTGCGCTTCAAAAGGGCGAAGACTTCGTCAAGGCCTTCACCCTCGGCTTCGACGTCGACGACGCCATCGCACTTCTCCGCCTCGACGACCTCTACATCGAGACTTTCGAGATCAAGGATGTCAAGACACTCACCGGCGAGCATATGGGCCGTGCGATTGGGCGTATAGCAGGCAAAGACGGAAAGACCAAGTTTGCGATTGAGAACGCGTCGCGGACAAGAGTAGTGCTGGCCGACCAGAAGATTCATATCCTGGGCGGCTTCAAGAACATTCACATTGCACGGGAAGCCATTGTCAGCCTAATTCTTGGTCAGAACCCGAGCAAGGTCTATGGCAACCTACGAACCGTGGCTGGACGGATGAAGGAGAGGTTCTGAGCGAAGAGGCAAAAGCGAAAGTTGCATTTACACGGCGTTCAGGCTCTGGCAGGATACCATCTGACATGATTGCATGATTGAAGGACGATGAGCTAGAGGATACTTCGGAGAATATAGCAAAGTTTACACCATCACCTTGCGTCTACGTGAAGTCCCTTCACACCGGAAGGTCACTCAGATTTTGGTTCCAAGAGCGAATCTTGATATACAGCCAAACACCGAATGGGTATGATAGCTGGCAGCACCTTGAGTATCGTCAAAGCCTCGGCGCGAGCATGTGAAGCTGAGACCATCCCTCGCTGTAGACATGAAATGATATTCATGGTTGCACCTGCTCTGCTCATTAATGGTGGGGGCAGGAGCGTCCCACACGGCACTTCCTTGACAACCTATTTTACAGTATTCCTGTGCCAAGCTGAACATGTCCATACAACGGCCTGCGAACTCAGTGCATCCGTCCTCACCACCACAGCGGTGACTAGACTCAAGGTGTGACGGGATCAACAACGGTAGCCAATTCGAAAGCATCATACCACAGTATTGCGCGACCGCACCATCAGGGCTACCCGAAAACCAGGCGCACGGAAGCTGGAAGTGCGATATGTATACACAACCAGGCCAACGGACTTTGGAATGATTCCGCAATCGCACTGCGTTTCAAATGACCCTCCACGGACGAAATGCGCATTTCCACCAATGCTCATGTGGGTTGTCGAGGCAGCCACGAGATGATCGTCCGACCCTCCGCCCGCCATGACAAGACCTGCCGTTCTGGAATGGTGGCTGCATGCTTGCGACGCCTCAAGCTCGCTTGGGCAAGTAATAAGCTTTTCTGGACGTCTATGGCGACCTTCAACGTCCCTGATTGGATGCAGAAGCCAAACCCATGCGCCATGCCGTGGGTCCGTCATGTTCGCTCGGGTCTCCGATTCGAGTCAGCCTGTCTTACTCGTCAGGCCGCTCCCGGGATTAACTTCCTACGCATGTGGGGATAGGAGGGATACGGTAAACGGCAGCGGCAGCGACCCTCCGTCTCAAAAGTGAGCTTGCGTTGACGCTCGCGGAGGGTCGTGACCTTGCCTCCGCCTTTTACGCGGTACCTTTTCTCCATGGCTATGTCTTCATCACTGACTGCTGCATTCTCGCCCTCCCAAACTTGAGTACGCCTTTGGTCAGCCTTTTCTTTGTGTAATAGACGTGGTTTTCTCAAGATCTGGGAACGTCAGCATACGTTTAGGTTCACGGCTGCTCCCGCCTCAGATCTGACTTTTCGGTAAGACCTGCTTTACATACTTCGTCAGCACTCTCCGGCCTATTTGGACCATCTTCATATTTATCACTGTATTCCTCAAAGTCAAACAGACGACACTAACCATGGCAACCCCAGATTTCTCCACTTCCGGTTTCCACAATGGCAACTCCCGCATCGTTACCACACCCACGACGGGAATCGCAAGAACTTCAGAAGGAGAAGATTAGGGAAGCATATGCACAAGGTCATGATGTAGAGGGCATCCCAGAAGATACGTATCTCAAAGACGTCGAGAAAGGTGCACACAGCCAGGCGCAATCGACACACACAGACGAGCGCACATTATCCGGCGACGCGCTGGCAGTGGAAGAAGAGCAAGAGCCACAAGACCCAAACATTGTGGACTGGGATGGTCCAAATGATCCAGCGAACCCACAGAATTGGACAGCCTCGAAGAAATGGGGCATCATCGGTGCCCTTGGTGCCGTCACTTTGATCACGCCTTTAGCATCATCGTTCTTCGCACCAGGAGTACCCCAGGTCCTACGCTCCTTCCACGAAACCTCCAATCTCATCGCGGCCTTTGTTGTATCGATTTACCTTCTAGGATTCGCAATCGGTCCTCTGATCATCGCACCTATGTCCGAATTGTATGGGCGTATCATGCTCTACAACATTTCCAACGTCCTCTTCGTCGTCTTCAACATCGGCTGCGCCCTCTCCAATTCAATGGGCATGCTCATCGCCTTTCGCCTGCTCGCCGGCTGCGCAGGATCGGCGCCTCTCACTCTCGGCGGTGGTACAATCGCAGACATGTTCCCACCCGAACAACGTGCTGGCGCAATGGCAATCTGGAGTATTGGGCCACTTCTAGGTCCCGTCATCGGACCAGTTTGTGGCGGCTTCCTCGTCGAACACATGTCCTGGCGCTGGGTTTTCTGGATCCTGGCCATTTTCGGCGGCGCATTCGGCATCCTTCTGCTTGTCGTAGGGCGCGAAACATACCACCCCATTCTCCTGGAGCGCAAAGCAGCTGCTCTGCGCAAAGAAACCGGGAACCCGAATCTGAGATCGAAACTCACAAAGCAAATCCCGCCACGCGAAGTTTTCATCCGCGCGATCTCGCGTCCTATGAAGATGCTCTTCTTGTCCCCGATTGTGGGACTCATGTCGACATACATCGCAATCAACTACGGCATCCTATACCTCTTTTTCACAACCGTCACCTTTGTTTTCGAAGACCAATACCACTTTTCCTCCGGCGCCGTCGGACTCAGCTACATCGGCGTCGGCGTCGGTATGATCGTCGGCATGGCGTGTCTGGGTATCATGTCCGATCGCATCATCAAGCAGCAACAAGCCATTGGCGACGTCAAGCCTGAACATCGTCTCCCGCTCATCCTCACACTTCCCGGTGCGATTGGCCTCCCGATCGGCGTGTTCATCTACGGCTGGACGACGTACTATAAAGTGCATTGGATTGGTAAGCGTTACTGTTCCTAAGCCATGTCTTTATATCCCTTCTAACAGAGCGTAGTACCCATTATTTCCACGTCACTCATCGGCGTCGGCAACCTCACTGCCATGATGACGATTCAGACCTATCTCGTCGACGCATTCACCATTCACGCCGCATCCGCTATCGCAGCCAACACCGTCTTGCGCTCGGTTTTTGGCGCTGTACTTCCCTTGTCCGGACTGTCCATGTACGACGCGCTCGGCCTCGGGTGGGGAAACAGTCTACTGGGCTTCATCAGTCTGGCCTTCATCCCCGTGCCGATTCTGTTCAGGTACTATGGCGAGAGGATCAGGACGAATCCAAAGTTTCAGGTGCAGTTTTAGAGCCCGAGCTGGGGCGTGGGCATGTACATGGTTGGCGTTCTTGTTTTTGGCATAGCATGGAACGGGATGGGACGTCTAGAGGGTAGAAAAACCAGAGCATAGAAATAGATCCACTCTGCTGCTACTCGCGGCTAGTAATGTAATCAAGATCAACCATTTGGATTTCAATCGAATTGTCGTTCCGTCTGATGTCCCTAACCAGGTCTACAAAACCAGGTCCTGTAAAGATCTGGTAACATCATAACCATCTTGTCGAGTCACCCTGCATGTCTTTGTGGCACGAGCCTAGAGTAGAGAAGTGACGTGGCGTGAAGAATGCTTACGGGACACTGCTGACGGCCATCGGAGTTGGATAGCTCATGTCAAGAGGTGTTTATGGTGCGCTGGGATCAAACATGTGATACACATGGTGCTGGTTCAGGCAGTTGTTCGATGCAAAGAAGGATAGTCGTAGGCACATGTGGCTATCAGCGCCAATTGTGGACACATTCAGTATTTATCAGATATCTTAATTATGTCTATCAATGCCAGTGGGTATTTGCCTTGCCGTCTCAGTATGCTTGGGTTTCGGCCATGTCCTTCTTTCATTATGACCGCATAGAACTTCGAGTACCTATTTGAACTTGGGTTCAATGAGCTCCGGAATGTCTTCCGGTTTGTTGTTGCCCTCCAAGATGTTGTAGACAGCCGTGAAGAGCGGGAAGTCTGCCTCCATGCCCTGGCTCTTCAGGAACTCGTTGACCTCATAGGCCGTGCTTGTTCCCTGAAGCTTCTGGCCGTTGAGCTCCGACTGCTCAATCTCGTAAATAGTCTTACCGCGCTGGATAGCCATCTTCGCGCAGCGAAAGTTACGACCACCCATGCATGATGTGACCACGTCGGCGACACCACAGCTCTCCTCGGTGAAGGTGCTGGTGCGTGAACTTTCGCCGAAGAACGCCTTGCCGAACTTGACCATCTCTAGAATACCGACACGCATTACGGCTGCCTTTGCATTGTCGCCCCAGCCGAGGCCGTCCACAAAACCCGCTGCCAGAGCGATGATGTTCTTCAGTGCTCCTCCGAGCGATACACCTGCAACGTCATTGACGATGCGCACATGGAAGTATGGACGGTGGAACAGCTTCCGGACGTTCTCGTGCGAAAGCGGAGGGTACTCGTTCGGGAGAGGAGTGAGATGTGCCGAGCGTGGGCCTGGCGTTGTCTTGCTCGGGTTGATGAGATCAACTTGAGAAGCGCTCGGTGAGCCGCTCGGCGTCGGGTTGCGCGAGTCCATGGGCGGGGGGTCGTATGCGACTGTGGTCTCGGAGTACTTTTCCTGGGCAATCTCACTAGCAATGTTTGCTCCTGAGAGTGCACCGCAATATATGTTCAAAGTCATGCCAATCGTCTCAGCCATGAGTCGAATACCCTTCTCGCTGACGTCCACACCCTTTGTGCAGCATATAGCTCGGGCATACGGGAGAATCTTGCCCTCGAGTTGTTTGCAGGTCCTCGCAATGAACTGATGCGGAAGCACGAAGATGAGGAAGGTGGAGTCTTTGCAGGATGACGGTAGATCGGTGTTTGCGACAACGTTCGAAGGTAGGGTGATGTTTGGCAGGTACTTGACGTTCTCATGCACCGTGTTGATAATCTTGGAGAGCTTCTCTGGCTGGTCTGAACCCTTATAGTGTCGCGAGTCTTTCGAGATTGTGACATCTTCTTCGTACACCCACATCTGGACCGTTTCCTCGAACAGTGATGGGTTCTCCTTGACAGTTTCGGCAACGAGCTTGGCCATTGTGGTTCCCCTGTGACTGTCAGCTTCGGGATTCTCCTCACGGCTCAGATAGGTTCCTAGAGCCCACACACGACCTATGTTGTGTTGAGGGAGCCCTCCAAAATTGCACCTGGACAATCAAAGCATGGGAGCTACGTACCAATTGCCGGAGCCCACCACCGTCACCTTGTGTTTGCGCTGAGCACTGAGCGTTGCCATGGTTCTCCAAGTATGTTCCCTTGACCTCGAAGTGGTGGGATAGGGAGACTGGTGTGAATGTGGGGGTGGAAGTGATGGCGATGTGTAGCGGTGACAAGCTCTGACGTAGCTTGTTGGTGAGTGACACTTGGAAGTGAGTTGCCTCCAAATCTTGGTAGAAGCCAGCTTATATGTCTTGCGAGTGGTACTGATCTTGACTACAGTGTTAAAAAACTTTGTTCGAGCCACATGGCGGTCCAAGGCGCCTGACTGTCACTGCAACGCACCTGGCTCGGGAGGAACCTTCTGGCCTCGGCTGCCTGTGATGCGGCGATGCCGAAAGCTTCAGTCGGCAAGTCGGAGGGTCGGGTGACAAGAGCTTCGCGATGTCAAGACACGAAGAGCTGAGGAGGAAATATGTCCAGAGGGGGACACGCGGATTGTTGAACGGGCTTGCATTCAACACGCCTCGACGAAATGCGTTCCTCTGCAAGGGTCAGCTCTGCAAGCCGCTTATCGATAATGCAGCTCAAGTCGCCGGATCCTGCGTCGGCTGATCAGCGCTGGACGAATTGGCCAATCGAACGGCGAGCGCATCGAGTACCATGGAACTTGAGCGCATGACACGGATGACATGTGCGGTTGACGCAACCCAACAGCTCGACTACGGATCTGTCTATTGTTTGTTATGACAACCAATATGAGTGAAACACGAAGGGGGTGCCCGCGTGCGGAAGCACCCGGATGCTCGCAAGCTCAGCGCGACACGGTGCAAGGGAATAACACATGGCGCCCGATTAGCGAGCAAGCACCAAGCCGGCTCGCCGCGTGAAACGGTTCACGAGAACAGTGGCACAAAGTTTTTGAACAATTGATGATTGATTCGGGTATTGCAAATCTCGTGTCCGTCATAACTTCTCATTACTGTCCTCCTCGTCCGTCATCAATAGATGACATGCAGCAATGCAGCAATGCGCGAAGGCGTCGAGCTCCCAACGCCCGAGAACGCTGGCGCTACTGAGGCCTCCAACATGAGCTGTGTCGCTATGCTGCCAAATGTGATCGTATATCCATCCTTATTACCGTCCAACAGGAACCGGCCCGCTGCCCACCATGGGATGGCTGCCCATCTACAACGCAATGCCGAAGACGGCGAGGAGACCTCCAGCCAAGATGGGAGCGCCATACTGTGCAAGGGGGACGGCAGCACCGGAGCTCGCGGCAGGGGTGGTAGAGCCGGTGGGCGATGACGAGGCGCCGGAGGAGCGCGAGGCCGTGGCCGTGGCAGAGCCAGAGGGTGCGAGGGAGCTTACAGCGCCAGCGTCGTTGACAGTGAGGTTACCGCAGTTGGCGTTGCGGGCCTGTTCGCACTGGAACTGTTGGGCGAGGTTCTGGTTGGTGGCCTGAACACATTGACCGTACCAGAAACGGCACATGAGCGCAGGCACGGACTGCTCATAGGCTGCCATCGAGGCACCGGCGAAGGAGGTACCGTTCTGGCACTTGCAGGTGAATTGGAGCGTGGACTGCGTGCGGATTAGCATAAGCAGAGGGTTGAGCGCTGCAAAAACGTACATCGTCGCACTCGTTGCCATTGTTCGCGATTCCGGCCTGGCCACCGCACAGGTTGACGCAGGTGTTGATGTTTGCCTCGCACCAGGCGGAACGCTCGGTCGAGTTCACAGAGCTGGCCGCGACGCTGCAGCACGGAATAGGCGTCTGGAAGGTCTGGTTGGACAACAGCTGGGCAGACGCGCCAGCGATGGCCGAAGCGGCGACAATCAGAGTAGAGTAGAGCATGGTTGATGGTGCAGAGAATATCGATGCCTGTGGAGATGTCGAGTCAGTGGGAGATCGGCGGTGGAGGTGGTTGGGATGGATGGCGAGGATGTGGAGAAGCGCAATTGACGGGCAATGGGTGGGACACGGCCTGATATACGCGCACGGAAGGCGGGACTTACAGAGGCGGATGCAATGCTTTTGTGGATTGCAGTTGAGAGGAATCAATGCTGGGGCAGAGGCGGATGTGTTGCACGGCGACAAGCCTAAATAGTTAGAAGCACAGGCCTTGCGGAAACTGCGTCCAATTCTCCCTAGCTTCGTTTGGGGCAAGCGCGACCCGGCGAAGATACGCTCAGACGCCGGAAAGACAGACAGCTTGCTCGCACAATCTCGTCTCCCCAGCCGTGAAATTGCGGCAATCTATCTTCAACTGGCCTCTTCGCGCTCGCTGTCTTCTGCCGGCGAAGGTGCCTTGCGCCGCCATGGCTGAGCCCTCGTCCAGTGCCGCAATGTTTCAGACGGAGTCTCACAAACGCATCGGATATACGCCGGCACGGTACCCCACACATGCAGCAGCGACCACTATCGCGCTCTGCTGCAAGGCTATGGCTGTGCCGCTGCCGGATACGCGTCCAGCATGCAGTCGCGATGCGCCTGTCGCTCTGGTTGGCCTTGCATTCCTTCCGCGCCACTTGGCAATGGCGCGGTGAGGCAGGCAGGAGCGCGTACAGGGCAATCATCTTGCGACGGCGGGAAATATGTGCTTGGCTGGAGGCAAAGGCAGAATGCTGGTCGGCACCAAAGCCGCATCGTGTGGCCGTGCACACACCATTTTCCATGGAAACCCCGTCGACTGACACATGCGGCGCGCATGGGCAGTATCAGAGATTGGCCCAGCGTTGAACGGGCCGAGCTCCACAATCCGCCGTCGGTTACATCATGGCTGAGAGCGCAACGCTCGCAGTCTTGCATCCCGTGCCTCCGTGGCAGAGTTGTCTTGTTGCACTGTTTCAGCGGCAGCCCTGGGGCGGCGGCAAAGTGAGGTTGACTTTGCTCTGCAAAACACCAAGGGCGCTATATTCGATGCTTATCGCTAGAGCAACGAAGCGTCAACGACTTCCGGTTTTCCCAGAGCTACTTGCCCCATCGGGACGAGGCTTGCATAGGCGTCTCCGGCCCGCACAGACCGTCATGCATGTGTTCAACTCAACACCGTGCTTTGTTCGAAAGATCGTGAACGGGCCAATGCCGTCCTCGGATATAAGCAGCGCTCTCTAACACGACAGGTTCGCCACCTGAACAGATGCCTCAAGACCCACGAGCTCTTGGAGCAAAACGCCTCGTACATCCCCTCCCCGATAACCAAAGTCATACTATCCCTTCTTTTCCTTCCCAACCAAGCGTGTCGTCCTTGACCGCGAGTCCAGTATTGCTCGTAGTCCAAGCAAGTACGGCGTGCTTTGATCAACATCGGGCGCACGCGTCCATCGTCACCGTAAGAAGCGGTGGAGCCGGTCCTGTCTGTTTGAGACTGCAGCGGAGTCAACACCACAACGCCACAACGCCACAGTGCTTCGTGTGATTTGCCTATCCAGAGTTCTTACCTATCAACGCACCACTTCATGCACATACACACCACGCGTCATCGCCGCGGAAGCTACAACGTCAGCGAATCCCACGCCGCCATTCATCCAACAATGAGGGATTTGTTGTTTCTAGCGTCGTCACTAGCTGACGTGGACCGTGACACCACCACAAGATCTCCTGCCGTTTGTTTAAGACGATGATGGCCAGTTCCATAGGAACCAGATCTATCGATTTACTAAGAATATTCTCGTTGGATCTATCATTTGTTGGAGCAAGCGGCGCATAACACCAGGATGGTCAAATTGCGCAACGTCTTAAGCAATACTTGTTTGTAGCTGTTCAGTAAATCATGTTCTTTGTGTACGTGCAGCGAGAACCCCAGCAAGCCGAGTCGCCTATCTCAACATGACAAACGGAGCCTTTGATGAGCGATGGCGGATCACGAGTCTCTGGCAAACCGATGGTCCGTGCATACGGATTCCATGCATGGTTACCAGCCTTGCCAATTGCTTCAAAGGATGCGATGCGATGCTGATCAGCCTCAGTTCACGCACAGATGCGACAGCTGTGTTTGTGTGGTATTTTCCTACATGTCTAAAAATCAACCGTGCAAGGTCTCTCGAGGTCTACACCTTACAATGCAGATGATGTCACGACTTGGATCGTGCCCTTGTAGCACCCACCTCTCATCTTCGCCAACGTTGGATTCTGCAAATTTCCACGTCGACAATCAGCGTAAGAACACCAATTCAAACAGTCTGGCCCTGGATTCTCGACAGCAGGAGCTCGGACAATGCAGACCAACTACTTCGTCTGCACCCTCGGTCAAGCTTCTGCTCTCTCCAGCAAAGCCAAGCAATACCGTACCATCAATGAGTTTCTTGACTTTCAAGCGCAACGTCATTCTTTGCTCCCAGCCGTTGGCTTTCCCGTCCCGCAGAAAGATCAAGAGCTATGGAAGCACAAGGTACTCACCTTTGACGACGTTCACCATGGAACCAAAGTTTTCGCACAACGGCTTTCGAATACTTTGGGTGACTCCGGGCAAACTGTAGCTCTGCTCTGTCACAGCTCTCCCGAGTTCCTCTTTACGTGGCTGGGGTTGATGAGACTTGGACGCTCTGTCCTGTTGATCGCTCCGCAATGTCAACCAGCAGCAATACTACACCTCTGCAAATCATGCAATGTTTCTGTGCTTCTTTACGACAGGTCTCACGCGGAACGAGGGCAACAGACAGAGACCTTGGCGAAGAAGCAAGACGAGCTTGAATTCAAATCGCAAGTACTCCCTCTATGGAACGACGAAGACGTTTTCGAGGTCATTCAAAAGTTCGTAGAGAACAACAACAACGCACCCCATCTAGATGAGAATGCGATCGCATATTTACACCACACTTCCGGAACCTCTTCGGGGCTACCAAAGCCTATACCGCAGTCGCATAGAGCAGCAATAGGCGTTCTACCACATCTACCGAAGATACCAGGAATCGCTTCCTTCACGACAACGCCTCTGTATCACGGAGGCATTGCAGACCTTTTCAGGTCGTGGACAAGCAATGCTATGATTTGGCTGTTTCCAGGCCGAGACGTGCCTATCACGGCGCGGAACATATGCCAATGTCTTGATACTGCGAGATTATATGCGTCGGGGGAGATGATACCAAAGGTCAAGTACTTCTCGTCCGTGCCTTATGTGCTTCAAATGATGGAAGCGGACGAAAAAGGTTTATGCTGGCTCCAGAAAATGGAAATTGTCGGCGTGGGCGGCGCTGCTTTGCCTGCAGAGGTTGGGGACCGACTTGTGAAGCAGGGTGTGAATCTCATCTCGAGATTTGGCAGTGCCGAATGCGGATTTCTACTCTCATCGTTTCGCGATTTCTCGGCAGACAAGGATTGGCAGTACCTGCGTAATTACAACCCTCCTAACCTTGTGCAATTCGAACCGCGGGACGATGACCTGGCAGAATTAGTCGTGAAGCCAGGCTGGCCACATATGGTATGTCACAAGATCGATACTTCGCGCGGTAGCTGATCCGTAGTAGGCGAAGAGGAATCGAGAGGATGGCTCGTTTGCGACTGCTGACCTATTCGCACCCCATCCAGCAATAGAGAACGCTTGGTTATATCATTCACGAGCTGACTCACAGCTAACTCTCATCACTGGCAAGAAGTTCGACCCCGCGCCATTGGAGGCAGCATTAGCGACTTCGCCTCACCTCGATGATGTGCTCATCTTTGGCAACGGTCGACCATTCCCGGGTGCCCTACTCTTACGCTCTGAAAAGTCCAGTGAGCTCTCAGATGAGGTAATTTTGCTTGCTATCAAGCCCATAGTGGAAAAACTGAACCGTGAATCCCAAGATCATGCTCGTATCCCGGCCCATATGCTGGTCCCATTACCTCACCAAACACAACCATTAGAGAAGAGCAGCAAAGGCACCATCATCCGACGAGCAGCTGACGCTCGATTTGAGCGAGTAATCAACGGGGCTTACGAATCGCTAGATCTGAATGAGGCGGGTGAGGTGCCAGACGAGGAGTTAGCAAAATTTCTCACCGGTTTGGTTCATACTATGACTTCACAGTCAGGCCAACTGACCGACGACATGGATCTATTCGCATACGGGGTCGACTCTATTGCATGTATGCAGCTGAGGGGTCATCTGAAACAACTTTTACCCAACCATCAGCAAGATCTGCCCATGAGCATCATCGAAGACTGTGGCACGATACGCCGCCTGACTGACTTCATATTGCGGAAGAGGCATGGGCAATTGGATGCGAGTGAGGAAGACGAAGTTCAACTGATGTTGGACCTTGTGAAGCAATATGGCTCGTTTGCGAAGACTTCTACTACGAATCAGACGACTGGTCAACAGGTGCAGCAGAAATCCGGAGAAGTCGTTGTGCTTACTGGAGCGACTGGTGCTCTTGGTGCACATATTCTCGACCTATTGCAGAAATCAAGGGATGTCGATGCCATATACTGCCTTGTCCGTGGAGCAGACGAGCGTGTCGGGAGAGAGCGCGTCAGTGAAGCTCTGCAACAGAGAGGCTTAGCAGATCTCCCGCCTTCCGACATCAACATCAACAACGACAAAGTCAAAGTTGTACAAGCACAGCTCAGCGACGATCGTCTTGGGCTTACCGACGACTTATACGACTACCTCGCGAGAGAAGCAACCTCCCTCATCCACGTTGCCTGGACCGTCAACTTCCGCCTCAAGCTCCGCAGCTTCGTCAAGGACAACATAGGCGGCGTGCGCAACCTCCTCAGCCTCGCCCTTACAGTACCTCGTGCTAATCCACCTCGTTTCACATACTGTTCGTCTACTGCCTCAATCATGAACAGCGCACCAGATGCGTCTGGCCGCCTACCCGAGATCATCCAGCCCAGTCCCTCTGCTGCATCACCACTGGGTTACTCGCGCTCCAAGTGGGTTGCAGAACATATCTGCCTCGAAGCACATAATCGGACGAGGCTACACGGACGCATCACAGTCGTCCGTGTCGGACAACTCACAGGCGATTCGATGTCAGGGGTGTGGAACACGAAGGAAGCTTGGCCAATGATGTTGAGCACGGCGCGGCTGATCAAATGTCTGCCTGATCTCGGGGACGAGCCGTTGGATTGGCTGCCTGTTGATGTTGCTGCGAAGGCGTTTCTAGAGATCACGCAGAGAAGTGGGGACGGGGGAGAGATGTCAGTTTACCATGTGTTAAATCCGCATCAGAAGCCGACGTGGCATCAGATGCTACAGTGGCTCACGAAATTAGAAGAGTTCGAGGCTGTGGAGCCGGCGGAATGGGTGAGAAGGTTGGAGGCGCAGGAGGATTACGACCATTCTGCGATGAAGTTACTCGGGCTGTGGAAAGAATCGTATGACAAGCCAGTGAACCCTGACAACGCGAACACGAGACCGCAGTTCTCGATGGAGCAGACTCAGCGCAAGATTGCTGCACTGGAGGATATCCAACCACTGGATGAAGAGTATGTGCATAGGATGTGGAACTGGGTACAGGCGAATGTTCGGTGAAGAGCGATCAAGCTTACAGCAAGGAGGATATACTGCGTGTGAACGGAGAACTCGTCTGTACTGTGTCTTCACAGAGCATCATCAGGCACCATACGCTAGATAATCGCACAGACTAAACCTCCTCAGACGGCTCCGCTCTCACAGCGCGCATCTCCACCCCTATTCCTGCCCCACCCGGCCCTCGCCCAAAGACGGGGTTAGGCTTAAGTCCTTGACATCCATACCTCACGTAGTCCGTGTGACAAGCTGAAAGGTTTGGGTTTTGCGTTGCGTTGCAAAGAGGCTGAAATCGGGCTGGGCAATGTGTGCGCCGATGGAACGGGAATGTGGTTGCGAGAGCCCGAGTTCCCGACTTGGAGCATGCGATCTTGTCGTGTGAGCAGAAAGTTTATTGTAGGCTCTAAATTAGCCATGGTACATATGAGCGGGGAAGGTCTTGGATGAGGATACTAAGCCATGAGATGACGTTGTCGCGTCAATTCGCGATGAACAGAGTTTCCAGTTTGTCACCTCAAAGCTATGCAGGCGTCATGCACTACATGTCGCCATGCAATTGTTCTGTAGCATGTCTGAACAACCTTGGATCGTCATCATCATCGTGCTCTATTCCGGCAGCAGTTGGACTTCTCGCATTCCTTCGCTGACTAGGGGCATGTGTGTGCTTTATGAGTCGAATATGATCCGGATGATACGAGCATCGGTACGGAGGTAATTTCCTCTCCGGGCACCGACTTGACACAGATCATCGTCTCGGACCAAAGCGAATCCGATCTGAGGTCTAGCCCGCGAGGCTCAAGCCACACTAACCGTGCACCATCAATCCCACGCCGTTGTTCGAGGCAACAGGCAGCCGCAACCGATTGTGACTCTGACGGACGAATTCTCTAGACACGATCCACGGACTTGGTGCTGATGATAAGATATTGCTCATGTGCAGCAATCGTGATCCTCCTATCACGTCGTCGATTCGAGGCATCGAGCAAGCGACTTGGAGTTTTGTGGGTCACTGGTCTGGCCAGCGGGGCGCGCGGGCGCCGAGAGACTCCAAAACTCTTGAACAGTCCTGAATCCTTGGTGTATGACGATTACTTGTCAAAGCAGTGGATGCTTCGCAAGCGTTCGAATCTTCTGTTATCTCCCAAACGTGGCCTTTTAGGCTGTTGCTGCCAAGCTTGTCCCCTGCGATGCGACGCGCCTCTTGACAGGTGCAATGTGCAGAATCATCGGAGGTGGCATTGGTCGCGAGGCTTGCGCAATGTGGCTGCTAGGCAGCATCGTCTCAGGTCTCGCTTCGAAATGTCGGACGAATTGTCCAGCCGAGCATGGTATGAAAGCGGTCAAGCGGGCGTGGGAGGGTGCATTCACACGCCCCGGGGACTCGTTTCTGGCGCCCGACTTACCGGAAGCCGCTAGCACAAGGACGAGCGCAAGCAACTTAGTACCCGCTCCTAATTCAACCGACCTAAAACGAGGGTTTCTCGTGTCATTGCTTGTCTTTGCATCCCCAGCTCTAATTCCGACCTTTGCTCCAGTCTCTCCTTTCCGCTGTTACTTATAGCGCCCTCCGCCCTCAGGCATCGGTCCTTCCCCCACAGCTTCGCCTTTCAGACCTTCAACGAGCCGAGCCTTGGCGCATCACCAAGACACCGGTACATATACGTCACTTACAACACACATGAACGACACAAACAACCACCTGAGGCCCCCGAGCATGGCCGATTCGGAGAAAACAGCGACCCAGAGTCATGAGCCATCTGTCTACGAGAAGAAGGGAGTCGTCGAGAGCGTACTGCCCTCGGCCGCTGGATCAGTGAAGGGTGCTGAGCCCTCTGGTATCGTTGCGGACGAGAAAAATGAAGTGGAGGAGAAGACGTCAAAGCGCAACTCGCATGCCAGCGCATCAGACGAAGACGACGATTTTGAATACCCAACAAAATGGAAACTAACTGCCATCACAATCGCTCTGTGTCTGTCGGTTTTCTGCATGGCACTCGACAACACCATAATCGCCACCGCTATACCTCGTATCACAGATCAATTCAAGGCCCTGAATGATGTCGGCTGGTACGGCAGCTCATACCTTCTCACCACGTGCGCGACACAACTCATTTACGGAAAATTTTACACCTTCTATTCGATCAAGTGGGTGTACTTGATCGCTCTTTTTATCTTCGAGATCGGCTCCTTGATCTGCGGTGTTGCACCAAACTCCACTGCTCTCATCATCGGTCGCGCAGTCGCTGGTGTCGGTGCCGCTGGTATTTTCTCAGGCGCCATCCTCATTGTTGCGAGTACCGTTCCTCTGCGACAGCGTCCCACATACATGGGACTGATTGGTGGCATGTATGGAATCGCGTCCGTAGCGGGACCTCTGTAAGTGGAGCTTCGGGAACCAAGACTGATCGACACGTGCTAACAATTCTTAGCATGGGTGGAGCCTTCACCGACCATTTGTGAGTACCCTAACATGCGATCGAAATCTGCTTGAACTGACAATTTTGAAAGGACCTGGCGTTGGTGCTTCTATATTAATTTACCATTCGGTGCCCTGACTGCGGCCTTCATCGTTCCCTTCTTCCAGGTTCAGCGACGCGGCCAGAAGATGGATCTTACATGGAAGCAGCAGCTCCTCAAGTTCGACCTTGAGGGTACGGTGCTTTTCCTCCCGGCCATTATCTGCCTCCTTCTTGCTCTCCAATGGGGCGGCAGCAAGTACGAGTGGAAGAGCGGCCGCATCATCGCCCTATTCGTCATCTTCGGTCTACTCATCATCGGCTTCATCGTCATCCAGTGGTGGAAGCAGGAAAATGCAACTGTGCCTCCCCGTGTATTCCTCAACCGCAATGTCTGGGGCTCCGCTTGGTTCGGTGCCATGTTGGGTGCCGGTTTCTTTGTCATGGTTTACTACCTTCGTAAGTTTAGCTTAACTGATACCACCAGGACACTGCTAACATACATCAGCAATCTGGTTCCAAGCCATTAAAGGCGTCAGTGCCACCAAATCCGGTATCATGAACCTCCCCGCTATCCTCGGACTCGTCGTCGTCTCCATGACTGCCGGTGTCGCGGTTACTGTTCTTGGCTACTACACCCCGTTTATGCTCGTCTCGAGTGTCTTGATGGCAATCGGTGCTGGACTTCTCTCGACATTTGAGACCGACTCCAACTCACCAAAGTGGATCGGCTACCAGTTCCTGTTTGGTGCAGGCGTTGGTTTCGGTATGCAACAAACTCTGATTGCTGTACAAACGACGCTTGCCGCAGAGGATGTGGCCATCGGTACCGCCATCATGATGTTCACGCAAACGCTGGGCGGGGCTCTCTTCATCAGTGTCGGCCAAAACGTCTTCACGAACCAGCTCATCAAGAATCTAGGAGCTGTCGTTCCAGATCTTGACCCCAAGATCGTCCTTGCAGTCGGCGCAACCGAGCTCAAGAACGCCATTCCAGCTCAGTTCTTGCCTGGTGTGCTCACAGCTTACAACCTGGCTCTGACCCAGACCTTCTACGTCTCCGTTGCCGCCGCGTCACTGTCCATTATCGGCGCTGTTTTCGTCGAATGGAAGAGCATGAAGGGCAAGCAGATCACCATGGCGGCAGCGTAGATGTGAGACACGGATTTAGCCACACCCGTGGAGGCCTGTCAGAACCATAATTCGACTTCAAGAGATACCCAGCAGTTGTTTGTACTATACCTTTTCCGGACTCGCCGTCGTCAGCATTGTCAGCATACAAAGGAGGCGTTTTGTTTTCGTGCTCAGTTTGGATTTTTGCATATTAGATTGGTTGTAATAGATCGACAGCCTCAAGTAGGATGTATCGTAGAGGCACGACTCAGCTGTGCTAGCGGACGATTCTTTGCTCTTAAAAGTGTCTTAGATTTGTAATAGAATATAATACATATAATAAAGACTTAAAAGATTTATAGCACTGTGCTTTAAAGGTACTCTGTAAAAGTACGCATCCTCCTAGTAAGAGCAGACGGTTAGGTGCCTACGCGTGGACAATGAGCTCGTACGAAGGAGCTCGTATTTTCTAAGTTTTAGGTCTAGGAACATGGTATCCTTAGACGACTACAACGCTACAACGACAGAATAGAAAACTGG
>TARA_R110002003_G_scaffold991_6_pt1 | contig 43732 bp, 45 predicted proteins | sample TARA_R110002003 | Tara Oceans TARA_R110002003 (sample SAMEA4396441) | marine metagenome | biome: Westerlies Biome; feature: [SRF] surface water layer (ENVO:00010504); material: water (ENVO:00002006), including particulate matter (ENVO:01000060) such as... | depth 5 m | reverse complement strand
AAACCTGCCTCTCTTCCTCTCCTCCTGTTTCCCATTCCCATTCGCCGGCGTCATCACCGGCGGCTCGGGCGGTCCCGAGTTGCGCAGGAAATCCGCGAGATCGCTTGTCGACGTCTTGCCGGGGCGCGTATCGGCGACGGCCGGGGCCCTAGCCTGCAGTCTGGGCTTGTATGCGCGGGGGGCATCGGACGCGACGGAGGTTGATGAGAGGGCGCCGTTGCGCGTGGCAGTATGGGTGGAGGAGAGAGTCGAGGTGGAGGCGCTGGCGCGGGCCTTGGCTGCGGCGATTGTTTCGGGGCTGAGCATGAAGGGTTGGGGCTTGCTGGTGGATGGGGGATCCATGCCGTTTAGGAAGTCCATTAGGCTTTCCTGGCGAGGGGCTGGGGCTGGGGCGGGGGCTTGTGGTTGACTGGAAGGCGGCAGGGCGGTCAATTGATCCTCATCCTCGTCCTCCTCGTCCGACATGTCAATGGCGTAGGGATCCTTGACGCGTCGCCTGGTCTTTGTGATGTGAGGTTCAGCATTGGATGCCATGTTGCCACTCAGCTTCTGTGGCGTGTTCGAGTAAGCCGGCTGCACCACTTTGGGCTCTGGAATGAGACCGGTTCGTGAATTGATCGTCTGCGCAGAATGCTTTGAGTCGAGTGTAGAAGCTGTAGAGCCAAACGCAGACTCAACATTGTCGCCACCCAGCATGGTGTCGAACTGATCCGAGTCAACCGTCGTTCGAAAAGGCGCGACAGATCGTGGGATCCGGCTATTAGCGCTGGGTGGACCTTGACGAATAAAGTCTATCAAGTCGTCGTTGCCACTGCTGAGTCCTGCTGGGCTGCGAGGCTCCATGTTGATGCGCGGCTTGGCTGACGGACCATCCAAAGAGTGCACGCCGTTCTGCTTCGTAGACACTTTCCGTCCGAGAGAGGACGTCGAATTGTTGGCGGACTTCGGCCCGTTGCCGCTAATGTTGACAAACGGCTGCACGGGCTTCTCCTGTCCAGGTGAAGGACCAGTCGATCGGATAAAGTCAGCGAAGTCGCGCATAGACTCGTTGTCGATGCGTGGCTCCCTGGCAAGTGGTCGAGTGACGACCTTCCTGCTTGGCGAAGACTTTGGCTGAGCAGCGACAGGACCTTTGCTTCTCGAAGTTGATCGGTTGGGCAGATTACCGGTGCCAAAGGAGTTGTCTCTGTCAGCGTTGACACGAGGATGGACAGTGACGTGAGATGTAGGCGGTCGACTGGGCTCCACTTTGCGTTGAACAGGAGATTCCTGGTGGTGATGTTAGTCCTCTGACAGCTGCAGCAGTGAAGTGAACTCACGTCTATGTCGCGCACGGTTTGTGGTGTTAGTGTGAACTTTACCGTCTCTTCACCCTTCACCAACGAATCAAACTGGCGCTCGCGATCCTCCTCCGACATGCGACTGCGCAACACCTGCGACCGCTGACTCGCCTCCGAGTCTCGACCACTATGCTTGGCGGTGAAACTGCCAGACTTTTTACCCGAGGAAGAGGACGCAACACGCTGCACGCCAGACTTTTCGGAGGCAGGTGAACCACCCGGGGCTCCGCGATGCGAGCGCTTCGAATCTTCCGCGGACTTTCGCTGCACTTGGCGATCGGCACCAATGATTGGGACGTCGCGACTGGGTTGAGTCGGGCTGCGCTGAGGAGTGGTAGGTGTGGGAGCGGCTTCTGAAGGCGTCCTTTGTCTGTCGATGTTCGAATCCACCTCTTTCAATGACGGCAACGAGGCACCACGCGACTTTGGCGGTGCGTCGGGTCGTCGTGGTGCACTGGTCACATTCGGATACTGATTCAAGGAGGCTGTGTAATCCTCACCAGACAAATCTCGCTTGTGAAGGTCTTTCCGCGCAACGGAGCGCTCTGGAACAATCGGTCTTGCATCTGGGGAAGGAGTGTTGCGGACAGAAATTGAGGTAGGGGCAGTCTGTCGCGGCTGTACCTCGACATACCCTCCATGTGCAGCATGCTTTCCCCGGTCAGTGTAAGCATCAACTGGAGGAGTGGGTGTAGATCGGATGGGGATGTCGGACGTCCTGGCAATGCCAATCGTATGCTGGTCGGCTTCATCGTCGGTGGAGTGAGACTCGTCGAGGTAGGAGCGGCCTTCGGGCTGTTGGGAAGCTTTGGGTGTCGGCACAGGTGTTGTTGCGGACCGCAAGCTGGAGCTTCGGGTTGAGAATGTCCGCACAATGCCTGGAGGCCCAGGCTTCTCTACCGACATTCGCTTAGACTTCATGATCTTGGGCTCGCTGTCATATCCACCTGCGCTGGGAATCTCCGACTCCTCTTCCTCCTTCTCCGGCACTTCTGTGGTGATGGGGTCGACCGTGCTCATGCGGAAGCCCATGCCAGTCGACGCGGCGAAGGCCATCATGTCCGCGTCCGCCTCTTGGGGTGATTCAGTAGCTTCCTCATGTACTTCCTGCACTTCCTTGGCAGGCAGGGCTGGCAGCTCCTCAGAAGCCATGTACGACCTGCGCTTGGTAGCATACTCCATGGGCGTCTGGAAAGGCGTCTCTGGCTCCTCAGTGGCGACTGGGTCTTTTTTCTCGAACAGCGGGGCGACGCTAAACGGCGATGCAGCCGGAGGAGGCATGGAGAGTGGACGGTCCTTGGTTGTTCTCCTCCGTGTCTCCGCCGGAGCAATCAAGATGACGCTTGACGGCCGCCGCTTGTTTGGCACTGGAGTCTGCATGCCCGAGCCCTCGTCGTCCGTCTCATATGACCTCGCCAGCCCCGGCACTTCGATCTCGTTGACATCGTTGCTGCCAGCAGGGAGCGGGATGTTCGCCGCAATCTCGGTCTCGGTGGGCGTATGCTCGGGAATAGGGGAGTGCTCGCCGCGCAGAGACCCATCGACTGTGTCGTGGCTCAGCTTCCGGCGGTGCAGGCTCGAGTAGCTTGAGACGGGACGGATACCGCGGCCTGGTGACATGGGAGAGATTGGCGATCGTACGCGCTTCCGCCATGTCCTCCACAGTCTCCCGAGCGCCGAGTTGAGTGCAATCTTCTCTACGTCTGGCTCCTCAACCACCAGACGCTCGAAGGTGGGCTCTTCGGCATCCTCCAATTGCTGTGCGAGCTTCCTCATCTTGGCGGCCATGCGCGCGAATGCTGCTGAGCCAGCCACCAGCAGCGTCTGCTCAGCGACATACTCCACCACCGAAGTGAGGAAGATGGCAGAGGCCCACGAGACGAGCCCGGCTTCATCGTCCTCGTCGTCTTCCATGCTGAGCCCGCGCTCCTGCTGGACATACTTCTCCTCGTCCTCGTCTTCCAGCTCGCCCAGCCGTGTGTAGACCATGATGCGCAGCCGTGTGCGCTTCCACACCTTCTCCACGTCCCACTTGTCCACGGGCTTCCCATCCTGCGCTGGAAACTCCTCATCCTCGCCCGCCAGCAGCCCCTGGAGCTCTTCGTCGGCGGCTTCGGTCGCCTCGCGGGCCAGTCGCGGCTTGAGCACATCGGCGATGGCAGGTCGGATGGCGGTGAGCGACGGGGAGCGCGCAGAGGACAGAAAGGCGAAGAGCAGGTGGTCGAGGAAGGCATTGAGCAGCGCGAGGGCCTGCTCAGAGAAGACGGCGTTCTCGAGCTCCTCGCTGTCGGCGTCCTCCTCGCGCAGCTGGGCATTGTGGTGGTCTGTGACTATCTGCGAGGCGACGGACGCGGCAATGTAGGCGGGCGGCGGGCGCACCGTGGTGGGCATCTGGAAGGTAATGGAGCTCGCAACAGAGGGCCTGTCGCTGCTGAACGACGGCGCCCGTGAGCTGCGCGCCGACGCCATGTCGGCCGTGTCTGAAATGGTGTGTCGGTGCATGGCGACGGGGGGCTGCCGCTCTATATTGCAACTGTCAGCACTGCAGCCGGCTATCTCCACGCAATATACGCATACCCGGCGGTGCTTGCACAGCGCACTGGATGTACCAGATGTCCTGTACTGCTACTGGATGTCCGAGCTAAGGGGAGCCCTGCAGGCCTGCGGAACGAGCAAAAGCAATGCACAACCGCTAAGCTTGCAGTGCAGCTCCGATGAAGCACTAACAGTAACGAGCGGACAAGACCGTCAACCGTCCATTGCGGCTGAATAGGGAGATGCAGAAGCAGGACAACAGGAGAGGCCACGGAGGTGAGACGAGACGGAGGGACCAGGAATCTCCAGACTCGGGTTTGAGCAACGAACGGGGTCTGATGGCTGCTGCTATCCTTGCCGGCGATCTGGTATGGTGGTTCGCTAGCACCAAGCCGCAGGCCGCATTCAACCACCAAACACCAGTGCGAGCAAGACACCGTTCGCCAAAACAAACTTTGCCAACTCGGCATGAATCGCTAAACCGTGCACGCTACGGGGCACAGTGACCTTCCCACCTGCGCGCTGGGAGACGCATGGCCATGCTGCTGCCCGCGCAATTCTCTGGCATCCGGGTACGACAGGTGGTACCTAACTGTACACAGGTACTGTACTTTCCGCCGTCGCATCACTTGCAACCCATGCTTCCCTCCGTGGCCGTCAGGCTCACGTGGAACCCGCTGCTGTGCTCCGTCTGCGCACAAGCTCGCGCGCCATGCAATGCGGAGCCCTCCGCCTCTCCTAACTCCTGACTCAAACCCCCGACGACATAGCGAAGAGCCGCGAGACACTTGCACTGCACTGCACTGCATTGCGCCTGTCAAGAGCCTCGGTCGCCTTGTCCGCAAAATCTCCGCACGCGACAGGGTCGACGTGTCGCACTATTTAGGCGGACGGGGACCGAAACACGCCATGCACGCTGCACCTCGAGGTTCGTATCTGCTCTCCTTTTACATGCTCCGCAGCTGTCAGTTGATGTTGGATGGTTTCTGGTTATGCACCACTTCTGGAACATCTGGTTGAGGTACCCAACCCAGCATCAGCCTCATCCGCCGCGTGTAAGCCTTTCATTCAGCCAATGGGTACGGGACCATCCATGATCTTCGTCGCTAATCTCAGGGGTGCGCCATCATCCTGCCCCCTCGCCGTCTGCTGCGAACGTGACTTCTGGACGAGCGTAGGCATGATTACGAGTTCCTGTCGTACGGTTTGGATGGTCAAGCTCGTGCTTCGACGGTGCTTTGTTGGGTTTCAGGGATAAGAGTGGGCATCAACATCCTTCGGTGAATCACACGCCTGTTCATAACATAGTCCTGCTATGGTTCACCGGGACTCGGCTAAACACACTCGATCCTACAATTACGGTCTTACCAGCTTGTTGGAACCCGAGGCTGTATTCCTAGAGCTGTTTTTGCAGGTGTGGGCTACCTTTGCTGAAATTCGAGGACAGGGGAAATGCCATTCTTCGTTAACACACGCGCACTTATATCACCACTACTAGTGTGAACAGGGTTTTCCTACGTCTACAATGCCTTCGAGAAGGGGGCGAGGGAGCTAATTTACCCCGAGCATAGTCTGAGATACTTGCTTACATGGGAACCTTATGTTCAAGATGGGGACTCATGTATTGCACACCAACCCAATGAAGAGTCATTCACCACGTTCTAGTAGGACCACTTGAGCATCGAAGTCGGACTTGTTTACACCCGTCACGACGGTTGCTTCAAACGATACAGCCATCTGCGTCAGCTTGTCCACTATGCGCCATCCGCTACCCGGGAGAGGTACAGCAAAGGCGCTAGGGGCATCTTTGAAGCTATGCAGGACCACGATAGCCCGTGTAGAAGTCGAGCGAACAACTCCCTGCCACCCCCGTGGGTGCCGCCAGCTTGCACCGAAATTCTCTACGATTCGGCTCTTCCCGTCACGAATCACGGCACACAGCGCTTGTAAAGCTGCGTCGCTGACTTCACGAAAGACAGCTGCGCCTCAGTCAGCCCTGCAATGTCGCCGGACAGGCACATGCGTCCTAGGAATGTGGCCGCGAGAGTATATCCAAGCCGCTGCATGGAGTCATCGCTGCATAGGACTGCCCAGATCAAGGACTGACGCGGCAAGACCAGCCGATGGAGCGCTGACGAAACAACGGGGATCTCGACAGCTTCGTGCACGTCGGAAGAGCTCGCCAGAGAGGTTCGCTGTAATAGTGATGCCTCCAGCCGGCCACCGCCTGCCGCGACGAGCTCCGTCACCATGTCAGGCAGAGCGGCGCGAAGGGTATCGAATAGTTCATGGGTGCCTTCACCATGGCGGCGTAGACCTTCCCCAAGACTACCTACGTGATCAACGCCAATTCCAAGCGTTTCGCTGTAACCAATCTTGACATATCCGAAGTTGGCGTCCGCGAGCACTCGAATGACCCGCTCTTGTATATACTCGCGTACCCATGGGTCATGAAGATCCCACGCACGTCTTAGCTCAAGTGTAAGCGTCTGCCCATCGCGATGCAGTCACTAGCCTTCCCTCTGCCGACCAGACCGACCGGAAACGATAGGCTTTGAGGCATTGGGTGCATCGTCGTCCGCGAAAGGAGTGATGCCGCTCAACGCGAAGGAAGTCAGGAGCTCGAGACGCACTGGGTGATTGGAGGCATTGAAGAAGGTAGTATCGCTGCGGAGTACAGATTTTCCTGGCCCATCCTCGGTGAGACGGTGCTCAATTTGCAGTCCAGTGCCATCTGTTAAAATCGTGACGACGGCGTCGCCCTCGCGACATTGCCCGGCCAGAGTGAAGCGGTCATTCGATGTCGACCACAGTGCAGTTCGACCAGGCCCAACCTGACCGGGCTGATCGTCGCCCACGATTTTGATGTGTGCTAGCGACTCCACCACAATAGCGGGTTTGGCATGCGTCTTGTCGCGCACCCAACTCTCGTTCGCGACTGTTGTTCGACGGTGAGCCAGTTCACTCGCCGTGCTTGTCGGATACAGCCAGAGGCCGACATGTCCCTTCTCGTTGGTGACGTAGCGCGCCGTGACATCTCCAACTGTATGCTCGGAGAGAATGGCCAAGGAGCTGCTCATGGTGTCGGCGGATTTGTGTCGAGATGAGCATTTATGTAAGTACCATAGCCCTTATCAAGAACTTTCTGGTTTCGTGGTCCATCTGCGCGTATATACTCACCAGGATTGCTCGCACGTCATTCGACCCCATGCTGCAACTTGATGTCGAGACCCCGAAGACGTCAGAGATGCATGGCTTTGTTGTATTGCTTCCGTGCATGTTGTATTGCTTTGCCATATCGAGTGCTGTCGAGGATCCACTGCTTACTCGTGTGGCGTCGCTGATAGAGTTGTGATTGGCTGAAGTGCGCACCCACTGATCAGCCAAGCCCGTCGCCCTCTGTCGCTCGAAGCCTCGTGTATTGACACGAATGCAGACGTGGTGTTGTAAGGTACTGCAGGTGTTTGGCGATTTGGGTTGATCCTGACAAGGAAGGAAGGAGTGCTCTTGGATTACTGTTACCTCATTGCAGGCTCTGATTGGTCAGGTGTTGGCCCAAGCTTCCTTTCTCCTCACTTCACCTGTACTCTCGACAACACTCTCAGAGAAAGAGTCGTCGGTCAGGAAGATACCACTTGATCGCAGACAACGTGAGGATTTCAAGTTTCGCCGTCGGTGTTGGTGAGATCGTGGTGGGCAGTGAGTGGCCGAGTTGTAGAGGGCAGAGCGTTCCACATTAGATATCGACGCTAACATCGTGGGCAGTAGAATCCATCATACACCTCAACGAGCCTTCGAAGAAGAGCAGCGCAGGATAAAGAATAACTAATGCTCGTTGCAGTGTCAGCACCTTCTAATATTACCGGACAGTGGAGGCCACCCACCCCGATATTAGTAACTGGCACCTGCCTAAGGTATCAGAAACAGAAGTGACGCAAGGGTTGAACAGCCCCTCGGTCTCGCTCAGTGCGTTGGCTCTGTGTAGTCCTGGCCTACTATCTCTAGAAGTCGGTTCATATTCGTCGGCTGCATCCTTACCTTTCGATCCCGACCAATGGCTCGAAGCATCGACCGCAGCCTGTTCGCATGGCTGCGAAACAGGTTGGTGCAGTGCGTACCGTCGACGTATGCTAATTGATAACTTGAAGTGGTTGGCGCCGGTAGAACGAAATGAGCGATATTTGTTGCTCCTGTCCAGAATAGGCTCGTCAGCGAAGGCCAATGGCCCCGAGAGGCGAGCTCACAGACTGATCATAATGGGAGGGTTGATGCTGTAACTGTATGCATGCAAGATTGGTAACGAGAAGATGGATAGGTTGAAATCGCCAAGCAATCACGATGCGAACCAGTGGCAGCCTTGCGCGAGGAATGATACGAAGCACTTAACAGGCAATGGTAGGGATGAGGAATCACAACGAAAGAACCCTACGCGGCGGTCACTCGACAGCTAGACAATCGTCAGCTCCATATGTTCGATTCGAAGCTCTCGCGATGTATACGTACCTCGACCGGCGCCAAGACGAGTAACATATCAGACTGCCAGGCAAGGTGCATGCCCGGCCTTTGATATTCCAAGATGTAATTGCAAGAAACTTTCATTTGGTATGCAGCAAGGCGATGATCGGTGGCCGTATGGGGGTTTGTCAATCCTGATGACTAACACCACTACAGTGCAGAACAGGAGCATTATGGAGCCACTGTCAAACAGCCCAGCCTTCTGTTAAGCTAACCCCGGATTACCACACCGCTGGCGCTATCCCAGAATACTTAGCTCCCGACAAATTGGCCGCGTCCCCAGATCTCCCCGTCTCGTTCCGGGCTCAACGTTGCGCAAGCTTCCTCTCGCTGCAGGTACAACCGCTCTCGCTACCGCGTCGAAGTTGCCTGGGCCTGCATGTGGCCTACCACGCGGAGGTGAGGAAGGCAGGGCGTGTGACGGGACTGTTGATTGACATTTGTCGAGCGAAGTGTCTCTGGGCCGTTGAGGCGTCGGCGATGCGCTCAAGGAAGTTGACCTGGAAACTCTGAGAATTTGCAAACAATACCACCCCAGCCCGACTGCCTTCCTCGCCGAGCAGCAAGCAAAACCCAGTTCAGATGGGTCTGCTGGTGTTACAGCCCTTATCAGTACCCGCAATTCTAGGCATACCAGACAGTGGCCCAGCACCACGTCTCCCGGCGACGCCAACCACACCTACCATTGAGATGACGTCCCTTGATCAGCAAGCCTTGATATGGGGAAAATTAAGCATATCTTGCGCCCTTACCGCACGTGGAACAGTCCTCTAGCCATGCCCAAAGCGGGAGATGACACAGCCACATGCACAGATGCCATCCTGAACGTCATCTTGGACATCTCAGTATCCTTCACTCTTTGCCTCAGCCCACGGGCGGCCTTTCCACACTTTTCTGATATTTTGAAGCAGTTGTGAAAGTGTACGCCGCACGCGTTCTGGCGGGCGCTCAGTGGCGGCCCGCGTTACGTTTGCGAATCGAGTAACAATTTGTGGCTTATCTTTAGACACAGGGGCCGCAAGCTTGGCTGATCTGCTGCAGGCCCGCGCGCCCCGCTAAAGCCCCAACGTCTCCTGCGCGATATTGTATCGTGCCGACATCGCGATGCGGCTTTTTCGACAGCGTTGGGCTGGGTATCGCGGCGGGTGCAAAGGTTACTCAAAACCGTGGGGTTCGGAGAAGTGGAGAGATGGGGGAACGGGTGCGCAGCTCTCCGTTATGGCGGCCTTTTACATACGCATCACTTGCTGTTTGTCGCAGTATTGCACGGGTACCTCACGATACCTGCGGTTGCGCCATTGCTTTTGAATGGGGCGTTTGCGGGTGCTGCAGCATGACTGTGGAGCAGTGACAGGGGATTCTCCGTGCCTGGGCAGCTTACCTCGGGCGGGCTTCCACACGTCAAAATGCTTCTGGAAGAAAGGACGCGAACTTGCCCGAGTTGCACGCCCTTCGACCAAGGTTCAAGACGGTCAACACGTCGGCACTGTTGCTTGAAGGCGTCGGCAGCGGTTTGTCTGACTACAAAAAACGCTGTTGGAGCGTCACCATGGCCTCGGATGACAGGCGCCGAGTCGCTGGAAATGCGGCCATTGGCTGGCCTTATCTTTACTGCGTCAGACCCACGGCAACGCCTCCCTAGCACCACTTCCAGATTGTGTCGCATGCAGGTGCTGCACGATGCATCCGACCTCAGGGTTCAAGTTCTTCCGGGCACAGGCGTTGCGCCAGCCGTTGCGGAAACAATCTGGAGTCACTGATAGCGCCAAGTCACCGTGAGCATGGAGCGGTGTGTGGCATCGTGAGGCATTTTGACAGCAACAGATTCAATGACCAATATGCCGTTATTGAAAGTGTAAATATAGACACGTTGCTCTTGCCCGCGACGCTTTCCAGCGACAAAGCGGTCAAACTCGGAACCAACCGCATTCGTCCTTTTCTGTGGAACGTCAGCGGAGAGCCTCGCTGGATCGTCTGCAACAAAGAACGCAGTAGTAATTCACATCAGCACATTCTGGGGGTCACAGATTGGGCGAACACATCCAGAAGTGCGGTTCAACAGCAGCAGCACACTAGGAGAGTGGGCTGGCCAGCGGAACCAATCCCCAGCAGTTTAATGCGATTGCTATGCGTTGCTTCTTCATCCCACGGAAGCAGTTCGGCGACGCCTCTTGGCCAGGGCCAGCCTAATTATTTATCTCACCAGAATTAGCCCCGCCACAGACCGAGACAGTCAGGTCGACCCAGCCGGTTACTCTTATAAGATAGCCTGCGCGTCCTTATCTTTCTCCACATTCACGTACTTTCCCTCCCCCTCATCATATATCTACCCCTCCAGGACACTTCTCCTGTCGCCAAACACCAGTACTCCTTCTCACCCTTATTCTCCACACACAAACCACAGTCATGGTATGTCATACGACCGCCAGCCACACCGCAGGCTCTTCGACCATCATGCTAACCAATGTGTAGGCGGTCTCAACAATCGTCTCCAATGCTGCGAATGTAAGTTGCGCATGCTCGCGTGCCTCGGCGACCTTTGCTAATGCACCATTTACAGCTCAAGAAATACCTTGACCTTCCCCAGAAGGGCAAGGTCATGGCCGAGTATGTCTGGATAGATGGCTCCAACGGCATCCGCTCAAAATCAAAGGTGAGCATTTTCAATCCCGCTTTTCACACACAACCCGCCGCCGGCAATACGAGCGCCCGAAGTCGCACTAGGCTCCTAGCTGCGATCCTCGGGCCTAAGGCTGGAGGACAAATGGGCGCAATCTGCACCACGATGCACATCTTGGAGGTGCATGAGCAATTGGCGAGCGCAAACATGTCGGTCGTTCTGTATGACCTCATGCACGCCAATCGCACCTGCTTCTGTTCCTTATCTGGATGGTGGCTTGAGATGCTTATCGGAAGCGGCCCCGCGGACGCACCTCCCTCCACCCCGCCAAACACCACCCACGCTATGAGCGCATACTAACAGCGACTGCAGACTCTCCCCAAGAAGGTCGAGAGCCTCGATGACCTCCCAGAATGGAACTTTGACGGCTCATCAACGGGCCAGGCGCCCGGCGACAACTCGGATGTCTACCTCCGCCCCTGCGCATACTACCCCGACCCTTTCCGTCTAGGCGACAATGTCCTCGTCATGTGCGAGACTTACATGTCGGATGGCTCGCCCAACTCATACAACTACCGCCATGACGCCAACATGATCTTCGAGAAGCACGCCGAGCACGGCTTCTGGTTCGGTCTGGAGCAGGAGTACACTCTTCTCGACGAGTTCGGCTGGCCGTACGGCTGGCCCAAGAATGGCTTCCCTGCTCCTCAGGGCCCATACTACTGTGGTGTCGGTACCGGCAAGGTCTTCTGCCGTGACATCGTCGAGGCTCACTACAAGGCCTGCATGTACGCCGAGCTTGCCATCTCTGGTACCAACGCCGAGGTCATGCCCGCTCAGTGGGAGTACCAAGTCGGTCCCTGCCCTGGCATCTCTCTCGGTGACCAGCTCTGGATGTCACGCTTCCTCCTCCACCGCATTGCTGAGGAGTTCGGCGCCAAGGTCACCTTCGCCCCCAAGCCCATCCCTGGCGACTGGAACGGCGCTGGCCTGCACACCAACGTCTCCACCAACGAGACCCGTGCGGAAGGCGGCATGAAGGCCATCGAGGCTGCCATGGAGAAGCTGTCAAAACGCCAGGCCGAGCACATGTCCGTCTACGGCTCGGACAACCAGCTCCGCATGACCGGCAAGCACGAGACAGCATCGTACGACAAGTTCACCTGGGGTGTTGCCAACCGCGGCTCATCCGTCCGTATCCCCCGCCAAGTCGCCTCGGAAAACAAGGGCTACTTCGAGGACCGCCGCCCCGCGTCCAACGCCGACCCATACCAGATCACCGGCATAATCGCCGAGACCATGTTTGGCAAGGTCGAGGGTGCCGACGTGGCCAGGTTCGCCCAGAAGGCTGAGACGGTCGAGACCGAGATGGTCGTCGAGATCAACAAGCCATAAATGTTTGTTTTATCATACCCCCTTCGTCCCTTATCGTAGATCGGCTTGCTGGATTGCATTTTTGAAGTCGTTGGAAGACTGTCCTCACCACCTCACACCACCTCACCACCATACCCCCCTATCCTGCACTGTGCAGCGGGAGTTTAGCATGAATGGAACGATTGCGATATAATTACATACACTTGCAATGAACGAGAGCTACACACTTCATATCATCGTCTTTATTGCTCTCAAGAATGTGATGTCTACAATCCGCGGGACATGACGTGTCATTCATCCTCGAGAATGCTCAAACATATTTAACCTGCGTCGCACTGCTCATCAAACCACGGAAGTGCCGTTGCTCTTCGCTTAGTCTATTCCATACTCCATGCTTTCATCAAGCATTCCCTCGGTCCTACCCACGCTCAACCAAAGCGCACCGCCAAGGCTACGCTTCGCTTCGACGCTTCGGTGCTGTACTTGCTCACGTCCAGCGTATTTAGCTTCGCTACACTAACCTATGTCATGGTTCCCCAGATGCGCCGACGGTATGCGGATATACCTGCCAGATGCAGACATTCACTTCTGGGCATCTGCGTCCATCCGCATCCCAACTCCAGCCGTACTCACAACCCCAACTCCACCTCTCCTCCCATCGCACCAAATCCTACACGGCCCGCCCAACCTCCCGCCTCACCCACTCCCCCCACACCCCAACATCGCCACAGACTTCCAGCGCGCGTGCCAGTCTCTTGACCCTGGACTCGGCCGCCTCGGCAGCATCCATGTCGACATCGACGTCAACATCGGTATCGGGCTTCACAGGCGGTAACGAAACGACGTTTTGCTGCACGACTGCGATGTCCGCGTTGGCGTGGATGTCGAGCGTGATGGCGAGGGGCGGGCGTGGGGGCGCGGTCGGGGGGTTGGTGGAGGTGGTAAGGAGGGCGGAGAGGAGGTGTGCGACGGAGGAGAGTTGCGATGTGGCTGTGGATTCGGGATGGGGGATGTAGAAAGTCAGACGGGGCGCGGGGGGAGTGTAGGAGAGGTTGATGTCGATTTGCAGCGCGTCGTCATCGTTCCCGAGGTGCAGTATCTGCTGCGGAGGAGAAAGGGGGTTTGATGCGGTTGGTTGGGGTGGCTTGGACTCCTTTTCGAAGAAGGCGTCGCGGAGGAGGGAGGTTGTGAGGGCGTATTGGCGGAGGGTGGGGAGCATTTGGACGAGTTGTTTGGGGTGCGAAAAGGGGAGGGTTTCGAGGGTGCGGCTGTATTCGATTTTGGGGAGGTAGAGGCTCATATTGTGCTGTTGTTCTTTTTCTTGGCCGTCGCTGTCGACGGTCAAGACGGAGCGTGAGCTTCGGATTTCGTGTGTGGACTCTGCTGCCCCCATCATGCCCGGGTCGATCTCTCCAGGTCGTAGGGCTAGGCCAACGAATGTTGTGGGGCGAAAATCTTCTGGTCGTGGCTCGATGCCGACACTCTGGAAGAGTTGCATGTGTACTGCGAACGGTACGACGAGAGGTGGGTTGAACTTGGCTACGAAACGTATGTTAGGCAAGCGACCTGGCGCCGAGTTCAGATCCATCGCTTCATCTGTTGGTGCTGCCGGCTCGAGGTAAGTTGGCTTTGGGTCTTGCCAGTCGATCGACGGCGTGTCGAGCAGTATGTTGTCAATTGTGGCATTGGCATCGCTAGCGTCTGTGGGCTTCTCAATCTTGTCGCTTACCCACTCGTTCGAGATGCGTATTGGGGTGTATAGCGTCGAAGGTGAGGACTCGCATTCGATAGTCAGAGAATACATTCGGTTGTTCTCCGGGTCGTCATCTTCTGGATATGAACTGGGGGTCTTGGAATCGATATCCATTTTCTCCTTACCCTTGTCGGTCTGAATGGGGTCCTTCTTGTTAATGATATGCCGCCTGTCCATCCAGTACTCCAAGCTCAGACCCAGACACGATCCACCATTCAGCCTCGGGCGTCCGCTCTTCTTGCAAAGCACCTCGCGCTCGGCTTTGTGGCTCCTATGTGGTGCATTCGCTTCCATTACTGCCAGCGCCATCTTCTTTTCATGCTCAAACAGCTTTCGTAGGCTTGTGTACACTCCCGCGATTGCATTGTAGCAGCTCACCCCACCGTTCTGCGGGTTGCCAAGTTTGTCCAGGCTCAGCAGCTTGTCCAGATTCTCCGCGAATCGCTCGAGGGTGACGTTGATCTTGCTCTGCCCCGGGAGAGGTTTTAAACTGCGTACCAGAATCTCCGAGCCCGTGGGTCCAAACTGCAGGTTTTCTTGTTCGCCGTCGAGACCTGTCTGCAGATTGACGCTCGCTATTTCGTCATTCTTGAACGTCACGTCACACACGGCCTCATCTCCAATCAAGAGCATCCAGCTATGCGCCTCGGCTGTGTTCTTCTCGACTTGGACTCCCAGTCTTTTGCAGAGCGCAAGAAGGCCCTCCTCGCTGACGCGTCCTGGCTTGCCTCCAACAACCTCAATTATGCTTTGCAATCTCCTGCTCCTCTCCGCCTCGTCTGCGCGTCCCATTGCGCTTGCGCTCATACCCAAGCTTGACATGCCCAGGCCGCTCATGCTGATGCCCATGCCAACCCCGCCCATGGCCGAGCCCGCGTCATTGAGCATGTTGAGCACCGCCGGTGAGTCATAGGAGAGCATATTGGTGTTACCGGTATGCGGGACGCTGCGTGGGGCCGGCGACGAGAAGGCGGGGAGGTGCTTTGAGGGCGTGTTGGTGGAGGGCGTCGGCGTCGCCATGGTTGCGGGCGATGGGGGGAGGGAGGGACTCAAGTATAGGATCTCCAGGGTCTCCTCAGTATTATGGATGTTGCGTCATCTTGCTGTGCTGTGACAGTCATTTGCAAAAGGGAACAAGGGCCGCGCGACGGTGAAGCTCACGCGAGTCAGGGCTTGGCATCGCCACAAGCATCAACTGTCAACGCAAGGGAAAGACAACGATGTCGTCTTTGCCATTGTTAATAAGTAGATCCATTGCTTGCGTTGTAACGCGGGGTATCATGTCGCTGCGCCCAAACTGAAATAGATCCAAACGCCGTGCCCTATGTCAAACGCAGCTCGAAAAGCGAAGCTTTTCAGTCAAGCTCAACAACCACGTCGTCCTCTTCCTCGACGATCTCCGTGACCTTCTTCTTTCCTCTGGTCGGCCTGGGTCGAGTTGTCTTCTTGCTAGCCGCCCCACGACCTCCAGCAGCCCTGTTATTCTCACTCTTAGTGCCGAACAACTCCTCCAGCTCATCGTCGTTCAAACTGTGCTGCGCCATCTGATATTCAATAGCCCGCACGCGCTTCTTCGGCCTCTGCTCTGCCTCTTCAGCCTTCTCCGCCTTGTCCTTTGCCTCCTGCTCCCAGCGCTTGCGTATCTCATCCTCAATTTTGTTCTCCATGCTATGAAAGGACGCGTGGTGGTTGCAGCCGTCGCATTCGTAAGAAGACGCTGACTGTGCAGCAAGTTAGTCTGCCCGACTGTTTCCCGGCTTTATGCCGTTGTCGAGGAGTTGCGTACCTTGAGCGGGTGTAACATGAAGCGCAAGCATGGACACTTTGGCGATAGGACGGATTTCTTGTAGTTGCATTGACCGCGCGGAGGCACGTAGTTCATCTGCGTCCAGACATTGGGCGCGGCCATGGTTGGTTCAGTCGAGCCGGCGTTGAGTGTGGAGTTGAAAGGTGAGAGTGATGTGACGTGGAAGCTCCATTAAGTACGGTAGGAGAGTGTCATGGTTGATAGATCATGATTGCGGCCATCGCATAGCGAGTGAATGTTCACAAAGGAAGCCAAGCTTAGCGCGACGCGGAACTCCCTCGAAAGCACGTGCAGCATGAGCTTCGGAAACGCCCCGCACTCCTCGTCGACGTCACCTCGCAGCAACTTAAAAGCATGGCTCTTCAATTGAGATTCGAATTGATTATCCAAGTTGGCATGACCGATCAAGCCTTGCTCAGCCACGGTATGTCAGATTGAGGCTCATGTAACCAGGAAGGGCATAAGTCTGCAATTCACGTTTTGTGTGGTTGCGGTTCGCTCAGAAGCTTCAGTGCATGATTTGGAATTGCTACCTCGCAAGTCGAATAGTCCCAAAATTTACACACTACTATCATGCAAGATCAAATCGAACTTGCCAATGACCACGCTGCACAGTAGCCGTGGTTACTGTGGCCTCGGCGAACGTAGATGCCGCATGCGTGATGATGCCTTCTATCCGTAAACACGTCAGTCGGCCAAGCAGCGTCGGAAGGTGGGTCTAGGCGGGAAGGGGCCTGGCATAGCGCGTCTCTTTCGGTTTCGGCGATCAACACCGCGGGGTAGAGTCGCAGTATAAAGCCCAATGCCTCCGTGACAGATTCGCTTACCGACGACCCGAACGACTTCGCCAATACCTCAACAAGCTTCACTTCTAGTCCTACCATCAACACCAACCGCTACTACCTGCAACACCTTTCCGACTCACACAGATACAAGATGCCTTCCGGTGGATGCATGTGCGGCAACGTCCGCTACGAGGTTCAGGGTAACAGCGAGGCCAGCGTAGGTAACCTATACTCGGGCAAGGTATCATTCTGATCCATGGCTAGATCCTCTGCCATTGTGCCGACTGCCGCAAGATCGGTGGCAGCACCTACTCCAGCAACTCGGTCTTTTCCGAGGACGGATTCAAGGTCACCAAGGGCACTCCAAAGCAGCACAAGAAGGTCGCCGACAGCGGCAACGAGATTGTTTCCAACTTCTGGTATGTCGATTCGTGTAATTGTCTTGTAACCTGCTAATGTAGGCTAGCGGAGACTGCGGATCGACCATGTGGCGCGAGGGTGCCACCTTCGCAGGCAAGCGCATCGTCAAGGTATTCCTAGCCATCCAACCGAGACAATAGAGTGCTGATTGTGACAGGCCGGTACTCTGGATGACACTAGCATCCTCGACAATTATAAGGTCGATGCCGAGCTTTATGCGAACACCAGGCCCAAGTGGGTTGCCGCTCAGCAAGGCGCTGCGCAGAAGGATGGCATGTCGTAAGCAGTGAATGCTGCGGCTACAGGGCGGGATGCGAGGGATGGCAGACAGAGTGGTCGGGACGAACGAGATGACCTCCAGTGACCTCAGAAGTTATCACTCTGAGTCTGAGCTCTCTGGCTCCTTCAGGCGTTGCCTCATCATCTACGAGTAGTTAGACACTGAACACAGTCGGCTCCTCGAGACTCTTACCTCGTTCAAGCGCCCCTTTAGCTCATTGATCTTAGTCTCCTTGACCAGAATGTGCTCTTCGTCCAGCTCCTCGATGATGTACTCGTTGTTGTTCTTGCTGTCAATGTCCACGAGCATGGCTTTGATGGATGCGTCGCACTTAACGAGCGTGCCTGGAAATATCAGTATCAACTCGATGCGAACGCTGGAGTCATCATTACCTCGAATAGCCTTGACCATGATGAAGAGTGAGCGGAGTCTTGAGGCGGGGTTGGCGATGAGGTCAAGGTGATGCAGGCCATCAGGGTATCGTGAATAAGCACGGCATGGCTGAAATGGCCGTTGCTTGGCGGGAGATCACCGCGCATCCCGACTGGGCGCATCCGTTCCGAAACCTCCGCCCACCACCATCTCACCACATCCACCTCCGGCCCTCAGTCGCAGTCATGTAGCCCCTTTCAACTGTGAGGTCTCAAATCGACTTCTGCTTTGTCACAATGGCTTAAAACGGTCTTTGAGCGGCTCAGACTTCCGCCCCCGTCCTTCCCTGGCAGTTCGTCCTTTCCGAGTGAACTCACAGGTGTACCTTCCGCGCTCCACCACTCCTCAACCTCTGCCGGACCGTCCTTCACTGGATAGAAAGATGAATGCGCTACATATAAGGCACCAACCCTTGTGTGGTGGCGAGCAAACACATCTGTTGGCATTATTACTACGCATCGCCGCCATCATACAAGTGTCTGGTGCACAGGGTCCCGCGGCAACTACTTCGAGAACGAGCGTAGTGCTGCTCACAGAGACGTTCGCTACAGTAACGCGGGCCCCAGCGCTTACAACGATGTCTACTCGCCAAACAACTATCTCCTCCACTATTGGAAATGCTTCAGATACGACGTCATCCACCATCGGCACACCTACCGAACACGTCCCTCCAGACCTCTTTCCCGCCGCTACCCATGCAAGCGATGTGCACATTCGCGACGAGACCGTATTCAACTACTACTTCCTCTTCCTCGCCACTTTTGGTTTGCTGATCGCGGCTTTACTGTGGTGGCTTCACAAACAAAGAAAACGGCGGAAGGAGCAAATGCGACTAGGCGGCCACAACGCTCTATCTCAAGACCTTGATGGATGGGCTGGCGCTCGACGGTTTATGCATGGGAGATACGGGCGTCACCGAGCGGCATTAGTTCGGCGAGAGGAAGGACTGAACGAGCATGGAGAAGCTCCACCGCCGTACCAGCCAAAGAACGAACTTCTAGTATCTCACCAGCCCACCACAACCGCGCAGAACTCGACGAGTCTGGCTGTACCGCTGCGAACGTTCACACGAGATGTCACCAACCAAGCCGGTCCACCTGGCTACAGTGTAACGACTCGCACCGATGGACACGTAGGCACAAGGCCACTTCCACCCAAGCCTTGAACCACCATGTATCGGATCCGCGTATGACAGACCGATATGCCAGACATGACTCATGAGTCGGATGACGGTACGATGAACATACCGAAGAACCGCACTGAGTGGATACCTCCAGAGTGAAGACCCCAGGTAGGCCAGCTTCCCCAGGTGTTGATAGCAGACGAGAGGGATCCTACAGACATGTGGAGAGTATTTCATGGGGGTGCAGAGTGTGTTGTCATCATGATATGCCTAACGCGCATGATGCGCTTCTTTCTAGAGCATGGGTACGGCCATGAGTTGCGGAAATGCTCGTGTCCCGGCGCATTTCTAATCCTCTTGCCACCACAAAGAACGAACCCATGACTCTCACAGCTGTACTTCTCTCTCATCTTTCGTCTCTCGCTCTCCTAGACCCGTAAGGGCTGCCGCAGAGGTCTCTCTGCATCTTTACCATGCAAGATGTTATCGGCCGAGGAGCGAAACCGAACCGACGGCCGTATGCAGCTCGTGCATCCGTCGAGCACGATGGAACGAACGCCATGTCAGCAACCACAATGCCCAGCTTTAGCATCCCGCCTTTGGGCTTGGGCAATCGACCGATGCATCAGACGCCACTCCCGCTGTGGTGTGCTTTGGTAAATAGCTCTAGCGTCCCTGCACTAAGGTCACGCACATCTTCTCTCTGGCATGCGCCATTGCTTTTTCTCCGCTCCTACGCTTGCCGCCCATGTTGTAGGATACCAGAACTTAGATTCGCCAACGATACAGCGTTCAGAGGCTGACCGCCAACGTGCTCTTCGTATCTTTGCATATGAGCCGTGTCTTGGATAATGCCGAATCAAATTATCCACTGCCGCATTTCAGGCTATCGCTCCCCGAAGTGACCCAATGAAGAAGTTAGATGCCGAAACATCGCCGCCGTGGCGATTCTCACGGCTTGCCCATGCTGCAAGAGCGTCGCTCGGGCCTAGGTGTCTCGATGAGTTATTCAGCAGCATGTCAGCTTACGTTGCGTATTCGCTTCAGTTGCACTGTGCCTATCCCAATCCGGCCAGCCTTCTCATGGTGGGGTTGTCCTCATGGATCCCAACAACGGCATGCGACGGCTTCACGGCTTCCAAATGACGTGCAGTCTGCCGCGCGCCTGCAGAAATCTCGCGTGGGAGTGGAGCATACGATGGGTTAGTAATTGCAAATCTCGGAGTCCTGCCGGACCAGAAGACGATCTTTGTTCGTACGGCTTTCACTATCTCACATGGCGCGCTGGCACGGCACGAACTTGGCATCGTCCTCATTTACGAACATGCCTCTGCCGACGGCGATGATGCCGATCGTCTCAGTGCGCCTCTGATCAAAAGAAACAACCATCTCGTACGGTGCTTCATTGCTCGGTGTGATGACTTTGGCATGAGAGTATCACATCCTAGAAACACAATGACTAGTCTAACGTACGATGCTAGTGCAGCGAAATCGTGAAGTTTAGCATGCACCCTTGAACCGCACCATTGATATACATTCACTAGTGAGCCCTTTCAACAACATTTGGAGTATGGCGATTTCGTTGATTAATCATACCGAGAGCCGGTGCCGGCAAGGCGCCTTCGCTTACATACGACACAGTTGTGCCTGTAATGACGACAATCGGCAAGCTGAATTCATGCAAAGCCATGCAGGATTCTGAAACATGGCGTCAAGACCAGGCTAGGAAGTACAAAGATAGCTGCAAGCCACTATAGCATCTGGCTTGCAGCATCGTGGCTGCTCATGGAAGTCTTCACTTCCATGCCCGAGCTCGAGCCGAATGACCGATTTCGCTACCACGGAATCGGGACAGTAGCCGCCCAATCAGAATGCGGATATGCGCCATGTCTTCACCTCTTTCCACATGCGATCGCTTGGTTCTCTCCACCACGTCGATCGATCTCATGCTAACTATCTTGGTTGCGTCTTAAATGTGTAGTACGGCACCCCCGTCGCCATATGCATCGGCCGCCGCGACCTCACCAAGTAACCATAAGATAGCTCGCCGATGAAAGTCTTCATATAGATATGTTCAGTAAACACACTGCCATGCCGTCATCTGCTGCCGCTTATGCAATTCCTTCTTTTTCCTGTAGAGTCTGTCACCGCCTCCATGTGCGATGCTACACCACACTCCGGGCGTGAGGACATTAGAAGGCTGCGGATGTGTCAGCTAACCTGACCGAAAGGTTGTCGAGGAGAAGCACTAGTTGAGAGAACGAAACGGGTGAAGGGACATCAGGATCCTACTGACTAATGAGATCAGGGGGCAAAACTTTGTGCTCAATGAGATCGGAGGGAAGGTTTTGTGATTAGCAGGATGAGAAGGTGCGGTGAAGCACAGGGTCGCCTCAAGGGTGGAAGTGAAGTGAAACATATAAGACCGGACGCCGCCACCAGCATGAATGGGGCCATGAGAAATGTGAGCCAGACTAAGCATACAGTACTACCGCTACACTCGCCACCACCACCCAAGTAGATCACAGCGGTCTTGCACACCCATCTACCTACCATGTCGTCTTCGTCAGGAGCCCTCCTCGTCAGTACGTTGCCACTGTCCTGCACTTTCCTCGGAGATCTACTGACACACCGCAAGTCTGTTGCAACGAGACCGACGCTCGCATCGACCCTGCACGCTACTTCAACCTCTCCACCAACACCACCCAAGTCATCAAAACAGCAGGCGGCCGCGCCGAACCCACCATCAACAACATCTACTACGCCGACCAGGCCAGTAGACTCGGCATGATCGTCATCCTCCAACACACCAGTAAGCCATACCTCACGCCCAAGCCCATACATGAACATCGCTCACACCACCCAGATTGCGCCTCCACCACGGGCGACATCGAACCCACCGTCCGCGCCGACATCCAAGCCCTCAAAGACTCTCCGTACGTCAGAAACGACATCCCCGTCATCGGCTACGCGCTCGATGTCGAGACTAGCCAGCTGCGCGAAGTCAGGTACGTCTCGTGTCCGCGCGATTCTTCTGTTGTTCAGAGTCCGGTCATGCCGCTTGTGTGGCATGCGACTGGGAGGTCACCGTCGCGGAAGACGCGAACGCGCGCGAGGGCGTCGCCGTCGTAGAGCGTGGTTGGAAGCGGTTAGTCATCACTTTTGCTGTGAGGTTGGTAGGTAGGATGGGAGATGAGAGGGGTAGAGGAGAGGGTGTTTGGGATCGATAGACTGACGAAGAGTAGTGTTACGCGGAATGCGCCTGATGCGGAGGCGAGACGACGCGTGTTGAGCCAGATGGATGATTTTGGACCGTTTTGGAGTTAGGAGTCTGGTTGGTTCGTCTAGTTGGTGGTAGTTGGTTAGCTTCTTGATACCATTTCCCAGGTCCTGTGTGCGTTCTTTGATACGATTAGAAAACTTGGGTGTGCACCCATCGTTCTAACATCTCCTCGCGTTATATTTCTCTTCTTTCCACCTTCTTTTCACTTCCCTTTTATCGTTATGCACTCGCCTATTTATACTCTTTTCTAGAAATATATCACGAATGCATCGAACGACTCATCGCGCACCATACGGCACGTCACAACACAACAAACACAACGCAAACCGCGCTAGCATGTCTACCTTCACGCCACCACGAACACTTATACATCACACTCCACCCACAACCACAACCACAACCATGTCCAAAATCATCAACACCCCTCCGACCCCATCCCCGCCCAAATCGCAGCAGCAACGACGAAACTCACATCCTACCGTAAAAACCTAATCACCCTCGCGCGCAAATGTCTCAACTCCCAACGCACTTGCGGCTACCGCCCCTCACGTGTCCTCCTCGTGCACGATTATCTCAACCTACGACACCGCATCATGAATTTCGTGGCGAGGAGCGAGATCGAGAAGCTAGATTGTAGTCGTGCGGTGAGTGAGAGGGTGCTGGAGGTGCGGATGTTGATGGGGTTGATTGAGACTGTGCTACATGTTTGTCGGGAAGATGGGAGGGAGGGGTGGGTTTTTGGGAGGGGTGAAGATGAGCTGGAATGGGATGGGATGGAGGTGGGGTATATATATTCCCAACGGAGTCGGTGCTGCTTGTCTTCATCACAACACTCCGTTCCCATTTCCCCCAAAAAGAGGCCATGTCACCAGTTATGTGTTGTGCTTTCTGTCTTTCGAAAAAAATGGGCCTAAATAGGCCATGCTGTGCGCTTCAAAGCATTCTCATGAGCGCCATATACTTTGCGATAGGCTTTGCGATATTCCGATTCAAAAAGACTGTTGTCGGCAGTACATGTGCTTGGACCATCCGCCTTCGCAGACATACAGGACCGAAAATACCTTTTGCTGGACTTCCATGTTTCTATAAAGCGTCAGCATAACGATATTCGGTGCTTCTAGCAAGATGTACAGGGAAGCCGGCATGGTTCAAAAGATTCGTGTCAACGTACGATGTCCGTGTCCTGGGACGGGGAGTGTATACAACACTTCTCTGTCGGACCTCTTCTCCTTTTATATTATCATCGCTGCTGGGTTCTACTTTTCAAAAACTGAACAGAGAGATATTATGTTCGCGCTGTGTTTGCGCATTCAAAACCCAAGGATATCGTCACTATGGAGGTGGATGTTTCGCGCAAGAGGTCAGCGGGGTGTGCATGTTGGTCTCTCGTACTTGGCAAGCCGGATGTGTTACTCATTCTACCAAAGCGAAGATCTGGATTCTTCATCGCCTCCAAAAGTTTTTGCATCCGCCAAATGAACGAGTGACTATGCTCATGTCTCAGCAATCTCGAGGAGAAATAAAAAAATAATTCGTTTTTGACCTGTCGGATGCGGTTCCGTGTTTGTAGCATGACTTCACGCGTGGTCAGATATATATTCACCAGATCTTCAGTTTTCTAAAACCAGATACAATGCACGAACATGGCCTTGTGCTCGCTCTCCGTGCTTCCGAAAATATCAAGGAGCAGACCTATGGGTGCTTTACGCTCTAAATCAATCACTCCCAACTGCGCTAGTCCATAAAGTTTACATACGAATGAATTATGTGTTCCAAATCGAAAGTGACGTATAACTATTTCTGCTCATCTTCGGGCCTTACTGTTCAACATCACATCAGCCTTCTTGCCACCCAAAAGTACTGAACTATCGCGTTATGTCCACGTGGAGCCTTCTCGCGGCCCAAATGATCATCTACTCGTTACATGGCTTTTCACAGGTGGAGGACCTGCAAGCTCAATGCGTATAAGGATGCTACACGATCATGGTTCGGCATCGTCTGGGAATATAAGTACACCCTCAGATCACCCCTTCTCACGTCGAACAAACTGAGGTAGATGTTCTTCCTTTCGAAGCATATGTAAGACTTCCTCATGTTTGTGTGAATTCTCTGCTCTCTGATCGTTCAAATGCTGCTCTTTCGCAACTATGGGCACTCGCAAGTGTTTTGGTTGTTCCTATATCGAACCCAGCCATCCAACAATATCTTAATCCCGTTCGTGGCTTTCACCACTCCTAAGCTAGAAAAGCACCGTATCTGTGTACCTATGCTCGGAATTTTTTGGCTAAAACGTCAGTGGTGGACACTAGGTTCCCTCAAGTTTCGTCGAGCTCAATATCCTAGAACAGGGTCATCTTTATATATATGCGCTGATGCCACGGCCTTGAAAGAACTGGTCAGTACACTAATGTCTGCGCTGATCGAAATTCGATGAAAGCCGGAAAAGAATTCCGAGCTTCATGAATCTCGCTAGCAATGGCAGCAAAGACTATGGATTATCTCCTACTTGTGAGGTATGCTCACATCATTACAAATATCAGTGCGCAAACCGCTTCAAGGTTGGCAATGAAGAAAACGATGTGTTTGCCGGGCCTAGATTAATTTGCCGTTTGCTCAAGTGTGCCTCTCAAGACTCGTCACTTCTCAGCTTGCTGAATTACAGCTGTTAATGCTTCTCTCGTTCTCACACGCAAAGCACAAAGCGCGACTGTGATATATCATATGTCTACTCGCAGCTCACTCTCATCATTCCTGTCGCTACTGCACCGCGTAAGTCCTGACTCCTCAGACTCCGGCCGCTCTCTACACACCATGGGAACTCTATGCGGTTCTCAACTCAAATTCGTGTTGGCATCGTGCGATTGATCTACTTAGGGGAGAAAGTATGCGTATTTCTCATGTTGTTGACACCTTCTGTCTTTCAATAAGCGCCTCAGGTCTCCACAACAAACAGGGGATCTCAGCTCGTCATGTCCCACTCTCTCAACTCAGATGTCTCACACATTCACATTTTTGTTCCCTCCAAGCTCAAATACTCGAACAGATACGCACCTGTGCTGCAGAAAGTCCGATATCTCTATGCAGCATAAGAATACTAGCCTCATTAATTTTTAAGATTCGAGTCACTCTTATATCATGTACTCTGAAAGACACAATGTGTAGACTTGTTAGTAGTCAGATTTTGAGTATTTTTCGTAGTGTGTAGGAGGTAGAGTGGCGTTCGTAGCCCGTTCTCGCCCTCCTTGGAGAGTGCATTGTGAGGAGATTTTCCATTCATAATGATTCAATCATCTACATATTTTTTTCTGTTTTCGTATCCGTTTTGATTCCCTCTCTCCCAGTTACTATACAATTTCAACCTCCCTATTAACGCTATGACCAGCCAAAGAAACAATCAGAATCCATTCCGTATGGTGACACGTCGTGCACCGACATACTAGTTGTCATCCCGTTCGACAACGTCAGGCCAATGCTGGGTGGTTTTGTTGGTGACGTCATCACAGGCCCTGGCCAAGTCGCAGACCCGGCACTGAGTGGCCCGTTATTGCGTGGGAGCTTGTCGCTGGTGGTTGCACTTTCGTCGAACGAGGTGGTGCCGTCGCCAGAGTCGGGTGCCTTCATAGTCGTCTGGTTCGTCCTCGCTTGCGTGATTATATTTTCCTGTCTCACACGCGCCTGTTGACTACACACAACTTGATCTGCAATTCTCTCCAGTGCTTCGCCGTCTGGTCGATATGTCATTTGCTTCTCGAGCTCTTTCTCCAACGTGTTTTCTTCCATCTTGCGAATCTTCTCGAGCGCTTTCTTCAGCGTGTTTTCCTGGATCTTGCGAATCTTCTCCTCCTGAATTATGGCGACCTCCTCCGCATCCAGGATTCTTTCACGCTCTTTGCTAAGTCCCGGGTACTGACCCGCGGCTGCCTTTTGACGCTCTACTTCCCTTGTCATGACCATCTCCGCTAATTCAGACGTAATCTCTACCATTGTTGTTGGTCGATGACTACGAAAGGTTGTGTTACGAAAGAGGCGAAGGGTTTCAAAAGATGGTAGTGGTGGTTTGAACTAGAGGCCAGCTTCAAAGACTTGTACTTGTGCTTGTGGAAATGCTACTTTGAATGAAGCTGTTGGTATGTGTAGAAGTGAGGATGCTGAGATATCTGAGCTTTATATGCAGAACAGTTATGACTGCACAGCGGTGATGACTCGAGGGGTGACTCCGCGCACATCATGGTCCCCTTCAATGACTGTCACCTTGTGCCACCTTGTGCCACCTTCAACGAAATTGTGAACAAAAGCAGTCAGACTTTCAGTGTGGGACCTTCATACGGACTGAGAACATCTATTGACGTGATGAGTTGTGAGTAATAGCTCCGATGTGACATCCAATGTGTGCGAATTGGTTCAAGAGCAAGTAACGTTGCTTGTTCGAGTCTGCGATGAGTATTTAAATTTGAACTCGGGTTGCATCCGAATGACTTCCCCAAAGTTCTTCTAATGCAATAGTTCAGCATGTTTCCCAAATCTCCCCAACAATTACTCCATTTTATCCCTACCCAAAATCTTTATTCCGCCTCACAGCGCACCAGAACGAATACTTGCGACAGCATGTTTAACCACCTGGACTCGCCATTCTCTTATAGACTCGCCGTCGCTTCCTTAGCTCTCACTCACTCAGTCTCCTCTCACTTCACAGTTTGTCGTTGCCTACCTAGCACACTTTTCACAGCTGGCAACTGTCTCTGCACCTTCAATATCTTAGACGGGGAGCTTGGCCATTTGAACCTCCTTTGGGAGCTGGAAGTAGGGTACTTGATATATTGCCCAATTTCCTCAATGCATTGGGCGGGAGCTCCAACTGCCCCTTGACTGGCAGCCTCTAGTCGTTCCTCAGCACGACGTTCTATATGTTCATCTCCTTGCTTCTTGAGGTCTTCGCATCGCTGCATGATCTTGTGCGCCCTTCTTTCTCGTTGGATCTGACCTCGGGTTCCTCTGACATGATGACAGTTGTTCGATTATCGAATTCGTTTTCGATGTTGATATTGGGGTTGAATTGAAGCCTAAAGATATTTGCAACCGAGTTCAGATTTCTGGCTGTACGTAGCACGTCGCGATGTCACAAATTGACAGCCATACAGAGCATTTGCCGTCTTTCAACCTGCACAAGCGTCAAATATCGCATACATGCCCATCTCACCCTTCCCACCGTCCTGCTGTTCAATCGGCACTTTCCCATGCAACCACATGCGATGATAGCTTAAGCCTGCATACTCCCAACCCAGCTCTTCAAACACCTTTCTACCATTTGCATTTGTGCCAAACACCTCGGAGATGAAAGTGCCCTCGACGGCAGCAAAGTCCTGCATCACTCTGTGCAGAAGCTGCCGAGCATGCTGGTATGTGGCTGCATACAAAGAGCCTATACGGACCCCATGTTCGCACCGTCTGGCGTATATGAAACCGATAACTTTGTCTACGACGACGGCATAACCCACAGAGTCATCGCGGGATGTAAGAAGGCCAGTAGCCCAGTATCCAGAACGATCAAGACCGGTGTGCTCGAGGTCGAGTTGGGCCAATTGTTTCGCTTCGACCTCGCGAATATTGTGGAGCTCAACATCATCGTTTTGCTGCCATGTGATATCGATTGGTTTCTTGCCTAGCCCGTCTCTTGTCATCAATGGGATGCGCGCGCAGTCTTCGAAGCCACGGCGCTTATACGTCTCGACTTGCTCTTCGACGCCATCAAGCCCAATCGTTGTGGTTCCCGCTGTCTTGAACGACAGTTCCATCTCTGTCCACAATTTGCGGCCAAGCCCTTGACCGCGGAAAGTTGCGTTCATAATGAAAAAACCTACCCAGGCCGTCTTGTTTGGGTAAATGAACGGGATAACCATTCCTTGAGGCGTATCGATACCTTCGGGAATGAGAAGGAGCCAGTTTTTGCCATGCTCGGCAACTTCGAAGTGGCTTTCTGCGTCTTCCTCTGCCCGGTTCTTCAGGTCGTGTTAGAAATTGCGCGCGATTGTTCGTCAGGAGGGGATGTACCCAGCCTAGCTCTTTCATAAGAGGCCACCATAGTGCCTTCGCTTCTTCGACATTTTCAGCGGATCGTAAGACCAAAGGAGAAGACTCGGAGTCCATGGTGAATTTCAGAATCGTGGCACCGGGGTAAGGAGCGGTGTACATGATGAATTTGAGCGCGAGGAAGCAAGCGCAAATTTAATCTCCGTTCTCCGCAGGATAGTTAGATAGCGAAGGTGAGGTCAGCAGTAAACTCAATCAGCAAAGAGGTCTTAATCAATCTCACGCGCTTCTGCAGCTTGATTTGGCCATGCATAAGCACTTGCAGGTCTTTGCTCCTCCCTTGCAGATCAGGCATCGCGTCATCGTGGTAAAGTCTTACTACTATCGGATTGTAGAGGCACAAATCAAGTCTTAAAATCTGAGAGACCCGCAGCCTGATCCGAACAGAACTCTGCAAAAAAAGCCGTATGTCTTCAGGGGAGGACGCAAGAGTGCTCGAGGACTCCGCCAGTAAAACTGCCAAGATTACTCATGTGACATGACTCGTTGCGGTCATCAGAAATGACTCGCGCAACACAACTTTCTCCCCGCACACATCGAGTCAACTCATCCCTCCAACACCCCACGCCACACAGTCATGCCACCTTCCCCCTGCGCCCTCTGCCACACCAATCGCGCACTCATCCTTCGCCCCAAAGATCACTCGAAGCTCTGCAAAACGTGCTTCATCACCGTCTTTGAAACCGAAATCCACCACACCATCACCACAAATGCGCTTTTCGCGCGGGGCGAAAAGATTGCGATCGGTGCTTCTGGCGGGAAAGACAGCACCGTTCTAGCTAGCGTCTTGAAGACGCTGAATGAGCGATATGATTATGGATTGGATCTGATATTGCTGAGCATCGACGAGGGGATCAAGGGCTATCGGGACGACAGTCTGGAGACGGTGAAGAGGAATGCAGAGCAATATGGCATGGACTTGACGATCCTGGGCTATGATGAGTTGTATGGCTGGACTATGGATCAAGTCGTCGAACAAGTTGGCAAGAAAGGGAACTGCACCTATTGCGGCGTTTTCAGACGGCAAGCGCTGGATCGTGGAGCTGCGAGACTGGGTGTGAAGCATGTCGTGACGGGACATAATGCGGATGATGTTGCGGAGACGGTTTTGATGAACTGTAAGCCATCATCGATTACCAGGCCAGCCACATGGGACTGACAAGCACAGTATTAAGAGGCGACCTACCACGCTTGTCGCGCACGACTTCGATCATCACATCTACTCCCTCCGCATCCAGCGACCCAGCCTCAAACACGAATATCAAGCGCAGCAAGCCGCTCAAATACGCATACGAGAAGGAGATCGTGCTCTACGCGCATCACAAGAACTTGGACTATTTCAGCACAGAGTGTATATACTCGCCCGAAGCCTTTCGCGGCAGCGCGCGTGCCCTGATCAAGAATCTCGAACGCGTGCGACCGAGCGCTATACTAGACGTAGTCAGAAGTGGTGAGGATATGGCAAAATTAGTACCGGGGAGCGATGAGGGGTGCGCAGGCGCATGCGGTAGTAAGATACCAATAGCCGAAGAGGAAGAAGGTGGATGTGGAAGCGCGGCTGGTCGGACCGTAGGAGGCGACATGGCGAGCGTGGAAAAGCAACTTGAGCAGAACGAAAAAGCCGCGAACAACAATCTCGAGGTCGAGATCAGCAGCCCGCGACCTCAAGCGAAACTCACGAACGGCGCCGTGCCCCTCAAGAAAGCTAGGAAACACATCACGCCCAGGAAGACAAACAAACAGGTCATGGGCCAGTGCAAGATCTGCGGATACCTTTCGAGTCAAGAAGTCTGCAAGGCATGCGTACTGCTTGAAGGCTTGAACAAAGCGAGACCCAAGCACAACATTGAGGTTGGGTATGAAGTGCAGGAACTGCAGCAGCGAGATCAAGGCGTTGATGGAGTTGCGAAGGCGATGCAGCGGACGAGTATTGGCGGAGACTGAAGCCGGGGTTGTGACCGTGAACAAATCGACGGCGTGATGGACTGGCAGCCACACACGCGCGATACAGCACTATGGGAAAAGCCTGGAAGTCACAACGAACGTATACACAATGCTTCACGCGTCAGGTCGTGCCCGAGGTCTCACGCGCGGTTCGGACAGGGGTTCGTGGCACGTGTGACCCGCGAGGGAACGTGACCTGTCAATTGTGAAGACAGTCTCACAGCCGCCAACATGACCTGTTCCGAGCACAAGACGACGAACAAGAACACTGTCTCACATAGACGGTAAATATCGCGTACCGATGCCGTTCGTGACGACGGGATGCGCAACTGTATGTTTGACGATGGGTTATGAGCCACAGGCTTAGAAGCGAGTGGAGTTGGGGAACAAGTCAAGCAAGAGCGGCGAACAAGTTTTGAAGACGTGATTACGTGTCTACCGGTCTCCGTCTATCCTCGTCTACGAAGACAGACAGACAGTACCACACAACTACAAATGCCGTAGTGAAATTACATCCCCAGCGCCAAAACACCTTTGCCATGCCTATGCGTCGTCCATGAACTCCATGCGATGCAGTCATCCCCAGTGCTCAAATCTGCACACCCCACGCCCCAGACAGCTTCCACGGCCCCTTGACCGTCACCGAATTACTACCGGAGTCAAAGCTGCCCATCGTACCCGCGTTCTCTTGACCCAGCACAACAACCTGCGCCACCGTAACGCTCTCGCCGCTCGCACCCGCATATGCAAAGCTACCCGTGACACTGAGCTTGCCATTCGCATAGCTGAACTGAATCTCGCTCGCATCCGGCTGCTCAATCTTCTCGCCCTCGTCAAGATACAAGCTGCCCTTGGCCGTGCCGTCCGCGGCGGGCGCAACCAGGACGTAGAAGTCCTGCTGGCGCAGCGCCTTGGTCGTGTTCGCGGAATTGACGCGGTGCGGCACAATGCTGCCGCCGCGGATGTGGATCGGGATATCCGTGTAACTGAGGTTGGACACGGTGACGTTTGCGCCCAAGCCGTCGACACGGGCGTGCGTCCAGTAGTCGTAGAAGGTGTCTTTGGGGAGGTAGAAGGTGACTGTGTCGGAGTAGTCCTCTGTCACAGGCGAGATGAGCAGGGCGTCGCCGTAGAACCACTGGTCTTGGATGGCGAAGGTGTTTGCGTCGTTGGGATACATGAAGAACAGCGGGTTGATCATGGGCGTGCCGTCTTGCACCTGGCGGTGCAGCGCCGTGTAGATGTAATCGAGCAGCTTGTAGCGCGTGGAAATGGCCTTCTTGGCGGCGTCGGTGACCAGCGGCCACTGGTAGAATTCCTGCTGGATGGTGCTGAGCTCGGCGTGGTTGCGGTAGAAGGGCTGGAACGCGCCGAGCAGCGCCCACCGCGCGCACATGTATTGGTCGGCGTTGGAGTTGAAGCCGCACACGTCGGAGCCGACCATGGGCATCTGGTGCATGGAGACGAAGGAGAGCATTTGCCGGATCGTGGTCCGGTAGTGTTCCCAGGAGGACTCGTTGTCGCCGAACCAGTGGCTCACTTTGCGGCCTGTGCCGGCGAAGGTGGAGCGGGTCAAGACGAAGGGTCGTAGGCCGGGGCGGCGGTCGAGCATCGCGTTGTAGGTTTGGTGAGACATCATGTGTCCGTAGAAGTTGTGCGTGTCGTACTGACGGCTACCATCGTAGTTGGACGTGTTGGTATAAATGGTGTATTGTGTCAGGTCGCCGCGGTGCGAGTTGATGTGGTACTTGGGGTAGAACCAGTCGCGGTCTTGGACACCCTTCATGCTACCATCGTCGAACTTGGTGGCACGAACGTCGACGGACTTGACGTTGCGAGCCTCGAACTTGGATTCAAGTGTGCCACGAGCCTTAACTGAGGACGTGCCAGACGAACCAGGTTGGAAAGATGGTGGGAAGCCTGGAATGGGGCGGCCGGTGTTGGGGCGAGGAGCATTGCCTGGTTTTGGTGGAGTTCCATCGCCGCTCGCCTGCTCGCGAGGCTTGCAATTCTGATCTGCACAGAAGTTGGACGCCTCATTCATGTCGACCCAGAGGCCGTCAACATCGATACCAGTGTCTTTGCTAAAGAAGCTTTCGATCTCACCAGTCCACCACTGTTGCGTCTTTGGCGCGAGCCAATCCGGCCACACAGCCTCACCGGGCCACTGTACACCCAACATGTCCGTACCGTCGGCGCCCTTGAGGAAGACATCAAGCTCCACACCCTTCTGATAAGGTGCGTAGTTGCCAATTGCGTGAATACCCGGATCGAGGATGACGACATAGCGTTGGTCACGCTGGTGAAGTGTGGTGACGAGCTCACGCATCTTTGGAATAGGGAACCGATCAGGATCCGTAGTGAAGTCCTCGCGCAGGTGCATGTAGTCGATGTCGGTCCACATAACTTCAAGCGGGATCCCTGCGGTGGAGTAGTTGGCGACAACTTCAGCGACCATGTTGACGTCCCAGTACCCGAAGCGACACTGATGGAAACCCAATGTCCAGTACGGGTACATTGCCGAATGGCCAGCAACGTCTGCGTATTGCTTGGACACCTCAGTCGGCTGCTTGCCAGCCATGAAGTACAGATCGATAATGCCACCGATGGTGTTGTACTCGAGGTATTGGGTGCCCTGATCATCTTGGCCGAGGTCGATATTCATCGGGCTCGAGTTGAGTAAGAAGACACCATGGGTGCCCTTATCGCCACGATGATCAAAGTAGACCGGGTGAGTGCCGTACAGATTGGCGTTCTGGGGGATATTGGGAGACTCCGAGTTTAGCAAGACGCGCTGGTAGTTCTTGCTAAAGCGGAAGGAATCGCTGTGCTCACCAAGGCCGTATATATTCGGATCCTGTGGCAACTTGGTCCGCAAGCGCACGTACTGTGTCTCGAAGACCAGTGGCACAGATGACGTATCGAACAGCACCTCGCCGTTCTCCTTGCGCTTGACAGAGAAAGAGAATGGCTTCTCAACGATGTCAAACTCAAGAGCGGCACCGGAAGCGGCAGCCTTTCCATTCTTGGGGCGAGGGAAAACCTCCTCTTGTACTTGGAACACCTGCAGCGCAGCATCGTAGATCTTGACATGAAGACGCTCATCTATAACATGTTAGTGCATGGTTAGTAGAGACTAGGAGAAGGCGCACTTACTGGTCTGGTACTCGACAACGAGTTTAAGGTCCTTGAGATCGTCGCTATAGACGTTGCATGCCTCACCAGCGAGGGTAAGATCCGCGGTGAGACTCGAGTCGGTCTTGACTACATTTGATGCAGCATAGCCGGGACAAACATCTGGATCGGCGGCTCGGGCCTGGAGAGCGTTGACATTGGAAGCGTCCAGCGATACACGCCCGTGAGGGAAGGGCACTCCAGTGGTGAGGCGCGCGTACACGGCGAACGCGAGAAGCAGTCGCGCGGGGTTGAGCATCATGACTCGCAGTTGGTCGTTGAATCGCTCAGAGTTGTAATGCAAGATCTCTGAGGCGTTGGGGGGGTTTTATATTGGTGGGGTTCCTAAGCTCAGCGTTTGCAGTATGAGAGTGAGTGCGGCGGCCAAGAGAGCCTAACCCAAACGTCAATTTTGATCCACTCTTGACCCACAAGCTCTTTCCTTCGGCAGGCCCGCATGATCGTGAAAGTGAACATTGGAGACGTGGGCACGTCTGCCGGGAATATGGGTGTGGTCAGGGGTGTGGCCTACACTGATTGACAGGGGGGCCAGGGTATGGCGAGCATTCAAGGTGTCACAGAAAAACGATGAAGATTTGCAGTAGATAGCGTCGACATTCTAGAGCGCGCGTTCGGCACGTACTCGCTGGAACCGGGAAGCATGGTGTGTGGTTGGTATGTGTGAGATGAAGGTCAATCCAAGAAGCACTGGCAAAGTTGCACCTTCCTAGAGAACATGGAGAGTTTGATTGCATCGGGAGCGCTAGGTCGTACCTTCCCTTTGGACACGCGACTGCCATGGATGTACACCCAGCAGGGCCAGCAGAGTAGGATGCCCATCACAGGCGTCGGCTAAAGGCAACTTCATGATGCCGAGATCCCACCTTCTATTCATGACGTATAGAGAGAGAAACATGGTGTCGTGAGCGCCTCCTCGAGGCTTTGTCTCAGGCATCGTGAGATCTGGTCGTGATGTGAGCACGCACAAGCGTACATCACTCGCAGGGGTCGTGTGAGCCTCCCGAGAGTCAAGCTTTTTAGCGTGATGTGGGGTGCCGTAACACAATCACACGCGTTCAGTGGCTGACAACAAAACCCGTCATTAAACAACCGCCAGCATTTCGCGCCATTGTCGCCCCTTTTAACGGTTGCAGGGATTGGAATGCATGCTGGCTCGGAAATAACACACGCCGAATATCCATGTCGTGCGATCCACAGCACTCCCAGCATGAGGCGAATACAAGAAAGCGCAAAAACGTCTTTCTGTGCAATACTAACACTACTGCTCTGAGCTTGAACGCGCTCGATCGCATATCTAGCGTACAGGTTCGTCACGGCAATCTACTCAAGGCAGCGCCAAAATACAAAATCACAGAAGGAAGGCAAGACTAGACTTTGATGTTTGATAAGTAAAGTCTCCTGATCCAGGCAGTATTAAGCGATCTATAAGGCTCGTAGACTACATCGACAAGTAGTGGTTGCACCAAAGCGAACGTTCATTGAAACCCAGTCCTTCAAGCGTTTACGAAGTTAGAGTCGGGCTTCTGATAATACTGTTGCAATACTTTTCCTTCTGAGGGAAGATAGCGAATGACGTCATCGGCAATGTTCAGCCACACTTTGGCGTGGCGACGCAGTTCTTTGCAACACTGCCTTTCCGCAAACAAGACAACGCTGGCTGTTCATAGGAAGTTCTGCTTTACTGTACTCGCCATCTTGATCGCGCTATTTTACACACAAACCGCCTCCCGCCTATCGAGCTTGGCGATGACCCGCCGAAGCGGCACCTCGACGATATCGAGCGACACAACCGGAACCACCACCACACTCCCCGAGAAGACGCCGTGGCCATCAACCTTTACAGATGGCCTGCCACTACCCAAAATCGTTGTCTTCGATCTCGACTACACATTATGGCCCTTCTGGGTCGATACGCACGTCACAGGTCCCATAAAGGCGGTTGAAGGGGGCCTAAAAGTCAAGGATCGATATGGTGAAGGTTATGGCTTCTACAGCGACGTCGCAGGCATACTAGAAGCGGTGAGTCTACCCTGACATATGTTTGGGCGAGTCAGCGGCTGACAAACATGCAGCTTAAAGCCAAATCTATCCTCGTCGGCGCGGCTTCGCGCACGCACGCACCGGACCTGGGCCGCGAGATGCTGAAGCTGCTCAAGGTCCCAAGCACGTCAGGCTCTTCTTCGCGCGCGATAGACTACTTCGATCACATGCAAATATACCCTGGCAGCAAGACGACGCATTTCGCGCGCATACAGAGGGATAGCGGCATCGCGTACGATGAGATGCTGTTCTTCGATGACGAGAGCAGAAACAAGAATGTCGAGGTGTTGGGCGTCACGATGTGGCTCGTAAGAGATGGTGTTACGAGGAATGAGATAGATGATGGTATTAGGAGCTGGAGAACGAGGACTGGGCGAACGAAAGCCTAGGTAATGCGACGACGATTAGGCACGACTCACGACAGCGTATAGACGACTCAATAGAGGATCTCACATTCTCGCACAACACAATGAGCTCAAGCAAGGTCAATAGGCTTTCCCTCAGCGGATAGAATCAATCCAGCATACGAGATGGCCCGCTGAACACGGTTGCGATCAAACTTGCCTTCCGCATTTTCCATTCCCTGCGCATTCGTGGAGCACAGAGTCAACCCCAAGGGCGTAGGGCGTCGCAAATCAACGTGCCTCTGAACTTCCGAGAATCTCTCTTCGTTCTGTGTTGCATGATGGTAAAGTGGCACGACGTAAGAGATGCAAAAGGTGATGCATCGCAACATTCGGCAGCGAACCTCGCCTACCTCGAAGGCATTCTAGTGAAACACCTCGTCCTAACTGGAAGCACCATTGTCCAACCACACGAGTCCCTCACAATGACCTCACCCTTTCCCGCTCCTTCACTCTCTGGCTGTATAATATACCCCCAACTTGCCGATTACGAAACATCGAAAGCACAAAAGACCGTTACTTCAACTCTAGCATCATGTTCGACTTTCAGCAGACTCCAATTGCGGAGCAGTCTACGTCATATGCACAGCCCATAACCGTCGTACAGGATAAGACCAATGCGCAGTCTACCATCAGCCTGGAGGCTACGACCGGACTACAGGCTACGAACAACGTGCTGGCGGAAGTTGACGTGCAACCCAAGACTCTCTTGAACGACACTGAGACCGGAGAACCAACACCAACCTTACGCAAACACCTTCGAACCTTTGACGCCAGACCGAATCTTGAAGGACGATTTCGCGTACGCGCGACCATCGAAGACCTACCCAACCAAGCCACCGCCAAGAAACTGCTGCACACCCTTGCGCTCATCTGCCAGCCCTACATGGCCCGCCGACACTACACCATCCCCGTCCTCTCCGAGCTCCCCCCCCTCCGACCCCCAACTCGGCGTCAACAAAAGCCTCTCGCCCAGCACCGGCCCCCGCACCACCAACGAAATCGGCCTGCAACTGCGCTTCCGCAACCACCAAGAAGAATTCCTGCCCCTGGACATGCTGCTCGCCGTGCTGTGCCACGAGCTCGCACACATCGCACACGGCACCGGCCACACGCCCGACTTCTACGCCGCCTGGCGCCAGGCCATGGATGAGGTGGAGCTGGATCTGGGCCGCAAGATGAAGATCCGCCGCGTTGGTATTGGCGGCGAGGGCGCGGGCGAGGCGGTGCTGCGGTGGATGCAGTGGCATAGCGAGGGTGTGGAGATGCGGATTAGGGGCATGGGGATTCGGCCGGATGAGGTGGCGATTCATGCGGCGTGGGCGTGGGAGTGTGAGCATGGGTGGTTTCGGGCGAAGAAGAAGGATGTTGGGGTGGAGAAGAAGTGGGCGGTTACGGAGGCTTGAGGGGGGTAAGTTGGAGGTAGTTGAGGGGTGTGGTTTGGAAATGGGAATGGGATATGTAAAATGTCGGTATAGGTGTTGGCTCTGCTGCCGTGTGATGTCTAAAGTGACTGACGAAGTGTTTTGGGGACACACTCTTACTTCCCTTCTTGATGTTGCAAGAGGCCCCGACCCATGTTCATAGTATATGTTTAATGCACAATACATGCAACAATTTATCATCTGAACATTCCAGGGCCTCCAAACGATGCATGCTGTTCGCGGTCAGTTATGCAGCCGTTCGAAAGGTCTTTCGATTTGAAGCAGAGATCGAACATAATAGAAAGCGCTGCGCTAAGTGGGTCTCTTCACATGAAATTCAATAATTACATTTGAATGTCTGTTAAGATCATAGCAAACCAGTAGCATGTGCAATCCAATTCCCTTCCTGGAAGCTTGAAGCAGTGGCTTGATTCTTTCATTAACGAAAAAAGTGAGAACATGGAGCAATCAACATCGGCTTTCACCGGTTGGTTTGCGATTGACAGATTCCAAAGCACTTGCCACACCTGGTTTGCTCCCATTCCCTTCAGTATTCATCTAGTTTCTCCCCTACACAACAATTTGAATCACAACATCACCCCTCACAAATTTGCCAGCTACGACATCACAGATATGGCTAAACATCATCCAAAGCCCATCAAGAAAGCAGAGTACATGCCCCAACTGCGAGCGCGCGAGATATTCAGTTTCTACTTGGCACAGCTTACCGAATTATAACGTCGGTTTGGACGGTGATTTTGAGAGTTACAGCACGATACAGGGCTTGCCCAATGAGACCTCAGCTTTGAAGCTTCTTCGGACACTGGCATGTATAGTAGCGCCAATGATGTCTCACCACGGGCTCGAAGTCACTCACCTTTCCGAAATTTCACCATCCTATCGTGGCAAGCACGGCCGCAAGTTGTTGGGTGGAAACGAGTTCTACACGGACCATGACAAAAGAGTTGTTTGGGAGAAAAGCTCACAGACATTCAAGTCGAAGTGCATTAGCATTAAACTCCGTACTCACCACAACCCACAGAACTTCCACCCCCTAGAAGTTCTACTCGACATTCTGTGTCATGAGTTGGCACACTGTTTCCCAGTTCGCACAGAAGATTACCATGGGTACGACTTCTAACTTATGTGGCAGCAACTGGTTGCTGAAGTAGAAAACGACCTTAATCAGCACGTGCGAATTCGAGCACTGAAAAATGTCCCGGATACGCGGCGCCGGCTGCTGAAATGGATGGGTTTCGACGGTACGATTGATGTCAAACGTAAACCTTCAGCCAGAGCCATAAAGGCGGCTTGGGAGTGGGAATCGCAGACGTGGTGTTTCGAAACCATGCGGGATGAATGGAAAGAAGCGGTCGCAGACATCTCGTGGCTCAAGACCGCGGAATGGGAACTGTATTGGCAAAACGAAGAATTGGGGAAGTAAATGCCGTCCAAGGTGCAACAACGGTCGGTCAAGCGTAATGGCGACGTGGAGGAGACGAAAAAGCGTAAACGAAATGTGGACTCAGAGCGCGCCGAAGCGAACGAACAGAAGAACGTCGCAAAGCGACCGAGACGTTTAAATCAGAATGGTATTCGCAAGTCCGCACGTCAGGGCTTGACGTCTAAGTAGGAAGGACTGAGCTCTACCACTTCGAGGTGGGCTAGAAGATGAAGCGACCCAGGTCGCGTAGGGAGATTCGGGAAACTGGCAGAGCCAGGTAGAACACTCTAGCAATCTGCAATCCGATTCAAACTGCTTACATGTCTATCAAATGAAACGTGCTTGCTTCCTCGTGGTACCAGTCATTCACCAAGGCGAATATTATGTCCATCTCACGCTAGGTAGAAGCAGAGACATGGTTATGCGCTGAAGCCGTGCTTCTTGCAAGTCTCGATCGATACATTCGATGAAAATGGAATGCGACAGTTCTAGGAAATGTACGTCCTCGAAAGCTGAGATGCCCAAGTCTTGTTCTACAATAGTTATGACAGCTGTTGCTATGACAATTCAACGTTCGTAGCTGAAATGGCCTCCCACATTGTTTAGTTACTATACTTGATATCACCAGAGAGCGTAATGCGCGGGAACTCATTGAATGTACGCAAGTGCCATTGTGAAAATCCACTCGACGAGATTTTCCTAATAGGAAACAGTGCGTTGCATTAGCTATCGTGCTTTACAAGATTTTCAAGGTCTGTTTGCGACACATACACTCCACATCCAAAACTCAATGCAACTTGCCAAAATGCTAAAGCTCGAATGGACGTTAGGTCTACTGTAACGCCCACGTAGTCACCAAGACCATCATCGGGAACTATCTATAGGGTTGAACAATCCATGTCGACAAATGCATCCGAAGCCTGGAGCGCGCTGCTTGGCTCACCTGCAATGTTCGACGACGAGCGAACAAAGCCTTGATGATGTGTGGACTTGAGAAAATTCAACCGTAAAGATGAGATCACATACTGGCTACCTCGCATGCGTATAGTGGGCGTTAGTATATTTACGTTGTCCAGAGTCTCTCCAGTGGTGTTGCTGGTGCTCAGCAACATCGGTGGCAGAAATCGGCGCCCGGCCAAACAAGTCAGCAGCCCCTGGCTGCTCCCACCAACCAAACATGATCGAAGCCATCATCGTTTGACTTATCGCGTTACAACTGGCGCTGGTGTCTCCTGGATGCTATGAACCCAGCTCTCGTCGGACACTCTGATAACCCTGGAGTCATGAAGGCGACAAATGCTAGCCGATGTGATGGATGCAAAATTCGAAAGTAGCCAGGGACTGGTCCAATGCGCATGCAAAGCTAATCTGCTGTTGGTGTAGTTGGGTCCGGAACCGTGCGTCGACCCCGCTGTGGCATGCAGGTGTGTCACGGACGAACAAAATTGGAATGCTTGGAAAAGTCCCGCCACTGCACTAACTTACCAGCGCGCTGCTACTGCTGGTGTCTTTCTACATGCCTTGCGAAATGCCATTGTCAACTATATAAATGATTAAAATTTACTCCTTCTCATCAATCAGAACATCCGGTATGGTGTATCGGCTAGCATCCGTCGCTTTCATGACTCCAGGGTTATCAGAGTGTCCGACGAGAGCCGTAAGTACTTCTCATCATCGACAATACTACATCAACTAACATGTCTCAGGGGTTCGAGTAAGTCACATAAATTCGCCAATTCGAGTTTCCAACCTAACAGCGCAATAGCTCCCGGTACCGGAAAGCCATCTTTTTTGCGCAAGTGTGGGGTCTCGCCAAAACCGCGAACTTTCCGATGGTGGGGTACCAACCAACATTTTTGCACCTTGGCCATGCCTATCGATTGTTGTAAACCACCTCGCATGTTTCGCCGTTCTTAATTTCCCACATTACAGCTTTATAAACAACTTGCGGTACGGACCGATGCTAGAGATTCATCCTGATATGATCTCCCAATGCACCGCAGATTTGCGCCAGCGGCTTAGGGCAAGTATCAAGCCCAGCCAAAGCCGGTGCATGCATGCCTAGGTATCTGGCCAGCAGGGTATGTGCCTCCGAGAATGCCATAAGAATATCTTCTCACACAAGTTCCGATTGTTATCAAGCAAATGACGAATGTCCTGACAGAGAGCGATTTCGCAAATATGCAAGCCCTGCACGCATTGATAGGACCTTCCCAGCGGACCATTCGATGTTAACTTAGTACATTGTGCATATCCCACGAAAGCGCAAAGCATATGTAGGCTCGCGTCACAACTCTCCTCGAGTTCCTAGGACGAAAATGCATATAATATGTGGCGACTCGGACGTGAAAGTGCTCCACCGAGCGAGGCGCCGCTTTCCTTCAGCGTTCTCCGCATGCAAGGATAGTGTATGAACATGTCCGAATACATCACCTCATCTGTTTCGGAAACCATGCAAGCATGGGAAGCCGCTGGAAACACGAGAATGTTCACTTTCGGTACAATGTTACAGGCGCGCCTCGTGGCTTTTCCGCATGCTCGCCTACGGGAGTGGGTGCGTACAGTAACATTCAGACGAACTCGCCTTCGCCAATGCAGCAGCACTTTCAAAGTGCTCATTTCCATCGCAAGGAGCTCTATGGACATTTTGCAATACATGCTTAGCGAACAGCACGAAGTATAAACAGGAGGCGCACTGAAGGCATTCAGGATGTCCCCATGCACAAACGTAGCTGTGTCGTCATTATCTGCTGGTCACTTCTAGCAAAAGCCGGTCCTTTTCGTACATTCTCGATATTTTCGACGGCTTCTATAACATTTTGACCTCCGTGCAGGTTGTCCGACATGGTTATTGAGGGCCTCGGTCATCTTTCATCCGGTGCACATCAGGGATCGAAGAGTTGGAAGTACAAGGCTAGATGATACACAAAGCCTGAACGAGAAGCAACTTGGTGTTCTGAACTTGTCGGGGTCGTACGAAGCGCGTGGCAAACCTCACCCCTCACTCATCTACATGACGACGGGCAGTCACCACCAACCTTTCACGTCGCTTCCCCTGAGCTGCAATACCTGTCGGTGACAGTCCGAACTGCTGGCGCTCTCTGAAATGCTTCATCTTCGGTTTGCAGTAGTCAGCGCTGGCTTTGCCGCCACTTCCTGCCCAGTATCGTCGCGCCTTCCATTGTAGCATGCGCGACAGGGACTAGCGCGACGCAGATCGCGTCCCCACGCCTTCCCTACTGGCTCCGTAAGTGGACTGTTCCTGGTATCGTGACTTCCGTATTGACATCGGGCAGACAGACATGGAAGGCGCGCGCTCAGTGTAGTGGCGAACTCGCCGGCGCGCCTTCCTTACAGACTTCAGAGAGAGATGACTCCAACACCACTCAGTACATCTGACCTGCCCTGCATCTCTCCGCATCTTGCTTTGCAAATCCGTCTTCTGTCCTTTGAGACGTCTCTTGACTGTCCTTCAGCGTCATTCCAGCACTCGACGTCGCCCGGAAACCACGATGACGCCGACCGGAAGGAGGCAGGCCACACTTGCAGTTTCGAGCAAGCGCATCACATTCGGAGGTGTCTTAGCTACCCCGTAAGTTCCTCCGTTCTTGCATCTGACGTTCAATCGTTCACCAAAGTCAGACCTGGTGTGCGGAGGAAGAAAGCGTCACCGAGCAAAGACGATGCCGCACCGAGAAGGACTGCGCTCGATGCATGGCTTGGAGCAAACCAGAACATCGGCAGCATCTCCAAGCAGGTCGCTCCGCATACGGAAAACTCTTTCTTCGCACTAGGAGATGGAAGCCCTTGTGACAACTCCGGAGAACACGTAGTGTCGCATGGACACGTCACGGCATCCGTGCCAGTCCAGACGCCAGAAGCCACCACCGATACAGAGCCATCGTTGCCTCACACGCAGTTTTCTAGCAAAGACGCTTACTCTACCGAGTATGTTGGGTTTCGTCCCGATCAAGTTGTGGAAGAGAGGGCGATTGACGCATGGCTTGGTGATGATGACCAGGTTCTCTATGTCGAGGACATCACATCTTCCGGTGACAAGATCCAGGCCTGGCCGGAGACCGGAGATTCAATCTTGCTCAGTAACGATGCCTACCTCGACACATCGGGACTCACCACCGACAGCCTAGATGAGCTAAACTATACGGAGGCTCCCCCATTCCCGAATCCGGAGCATCACAGTGCATTGGCCGACATCTATAGGCGTATCGCGGAGGCTCTTGGGCCATCTTGGACCCAAGTGAAATCATTCATCGCAATGACGGCGCCCACCGAAAGTGACCAAGAGCTGATGGATACTTACCAAGATTTTCTAGAAGCGGAGGTCAAGATCAGCGGCTGGAATCCTGCGCATATTGTGAGGCCCTCAGGGTCACGAAATGCACGACTCCACCTCATGCTTCACTATCCGACTTTTACGACCGAAAATCCGGATTACGGCGAGACAGCGGATGCGACCAATGTGTGCATCAACCTTCTTCTCCGTAAGGGCCTTTCTGCGCAGAACGCATTCTGGTATGAAGCGTATTTCCGCCGTCAAGTCGCTGCGGCGGTCCGTCATCACGCCATTGCGGCACAATTTTGGCCTGAGGCGGTCCGTCAACATCACGAAAAGTTCTCGTTGTTCTGCCAGCAGCAGGCCAAGACTGTTCTGGTTGTCTTCGGTGCGGCTAATCGGAAGGCTATCAGCAATCGCTATTGGTCGGAGAAGTATACTGTCACCGAATATAGGGTGCGAATTACAGCGACCGAAACGGTGGTTCTCGGAGTTGTTCGATGTACTGATGGACTCATTGATCACCTTCTCATATTCTGTCCCCATCCGGAATGGTTGCTACACAACTGGACATTCGGTAAGCAGATCCGTACTTACGTACTGTACACAAGATATACACTGACACTGTACACC
>TARA_R110002003_G_scaffold351_12_pt1 | contig 43750 bp, 53 predicted proteins | sample TARA_R110002003 | Tara Oceans TARA_R110002003 (sample SAMEA4396441) | marine metagenome | biome: Westerlies Biome; feature: [SRF] surface water layer (ENVO:00010504); material: water (ENVO:00002006), including particulate matter (ENVO:01000060) such as... | depth 5 m | reverse complement strand
CGAGGAACTTCTGAAGCGGCTTGGCAAGCTCCATGAGGAAGTAACCGGAGTCTTGAGATACGGTCTTCCCATCTGCGCCGGCATTGTCTGAACACAAGTGTAACGTCAGCGCATGCTCACCAAATAGACGTTGTCAGGATTCTTGGGTTGTTGTCGGTCTCATAGAAATTTGAAACTGGAGAACGGGATAAGCATAATGGACATGCTTACATAGAGGAAAGGTCGACGCATCGGAGACGATGATGAGGATCTTTTTCGACGGCATACTGTGGTGGTGCTTGGTTATGAGTAAAAGAGAATAGATGACGTAGTTCTCGATGCTGGTGTAAAGTAGTTTCGTGAATGCTTCGAGCCTAGATATAGTGTTGGAATGTCACTCATGGTCAGGATGACGTAGCGATGTTTCCATGTGCTTATCGATACGTCGCATCCATCGTCGATCTGCTCTTGAGTGCTGTACTTTCGGTGAACCTCGCCAAGTTGTCACGCATTTGCCATTGTCTCTTGATCTGCATTTCATTTTTGACATTTCATCTGTATCTACGGACGAGGTACCATACTCCCCAAGTAACGAATGCCGACTTGTGATGTCGCAGTACACTCCAACGAGGTTTGTATGGTATATCACCATGTTGATCATTAGGCCAGGATGCCACGAGCGCGTGACGATGGAAGTGTTTGGCGTGGGTTGTGGCATTTCAATGCACCGTGAATCAGGCTTACGGCGCATACGAATGTACTTTACGCTTGCCCCATGCGTTGATGCTGTAAGGCTTCCTTTGACGCCATCAGTACCATAGCCGAATGCCGCATACATGGCCGTCATCGCTTTTTACCACTGTGGTCTCGGCTCCGTCGTTATCAACCAACCCTGGGAGTCGTGTGGGAACGCACAAGGCACCATGGTGCACTCTCCGAGTTTGTGCTTGAGCGAGCATCTCCAGCGCGAGCATTTGGTATTGCTCTCCACGCAGGGGCGGCAAACAGCTCCGCTATCGCACGTTATGTTTTTGGCATAACACTCTGAGCAAGAGAATGCAGTTTTCGGAAGTTTGCTATTGTGGTGAGGAGTAACGAGGTGCGCGCCACCACGAAGGTTGTCACCTCCGTTCGTGGCTGCTAGGAGACGGGACTGGCTGAGCTTCAGTTGCTGCTCGGTTCCCTTGAGCTGAGTTCTGTAGCGGTCACATTGGCTGCTTTTCTCGCGCAGCTTTCCCTTGAGGTCATCAATGCTGCCCTGATCCTGGAATATGAAGTCAATGGTTGTCTCACGCTCGTACTTTAACTGAACTCACCACTTGCTCCTTGAGACGCTCCACCTCGTCTTCCAGATCTGTTGCCCGCATCTGTTCCTCCAGGTTCTTCTGTCGCAAATCGGTGATGAGCTTCTCACACTTAGTAAGAGTATCCGCCAGATTCTGCGCGCGCACTGCATGATCTCCATTGTTGATCTGAGCCCGAACGGCGTCATCGCGCTCGAGCGTGATTCGCTCTACCAGCTCCTCGAGCCTTCGTATCATGTAACACTTGTCCTCAAGATCGCGGGTGGTATCTTTGATAGTCCTGCGGAGCCAGTCGGCCTCACCCAACTCCTTCTGCTGGCAGCCAACCTTGGTCTTCCATTCTGCCAGAGTCTTATTCAGATTGTCAATCTCGAGCTGCTGCTTCTTAATCTGGATTTCTTTCTGTGCGAGAGAGCGACCCATGGCCGCCTTCTGCTCCCGGTTAGCCTCGTTTTGATAGCGCAGTTTTCCAAGCTGGGTGCCCACGTCGTGGTGGTCGTCGAGAAGAACCTGGTACTTGCGATCAACACTAGATGGATGTTGTTCGAGCTCCGGAATTTGTGGGGTCGTTGGCCGGAGTTCATTGTTCATAGAGTCCCAGGTGGTCTTGGGCACGCGGACGACCTGTGGACCATGGTCAGACTCGGCTGGCGTTGGTGGAGCAACAGGGCGAATGCGCGGTGGTGACTGGAAGCCCGGCAGAAGCGAGCGTTCGACTGGGGATGGCGGTGGTGACTGTGATTGACGGTCGGTCTCATCATCAGTCTGGTAATCTCTAATCCAACCAGTGAGGGCTTCGAGTCGATCGAGATCCTTCTGCCGATAGCCAGGCACAGTGGGTGTTGTTGCCATTTCTTGATTCTGCAGGAATGATTTGACGGTCTCGACCTCCTCGACGGGCTTGGCTGCAGGCGAGACTGAGAGCGTTGGCCGGGAGGCAGGCGAGGTAATGGGCGTGTATGGCTTCTTCGCCTTCATGAGGCTCGCAAGACCGGAGAAGCTGTCGTGCTGGATGCCGTTGCGACCATTGGCGGCTGAGCCAGGTCTAGCCATGTTAGCGAGCGGTCGTCGAGACTGGAGGGAAAGCAATAATGAGTGCAAAAGGGAAGTTCGTGTTGTGGTGTGGGGGCGCTAGAGGAGTCGAGGTGACCTCGAATAGAAGGCGCGCCAAGCCTTTAGATGTCGAGGTGAAGCAGGCGCGACTTGACACGTACACAAATCACCGGGGACGCTAGTAGGCACGGCCACACCATCAGTATTATAGAACCTAAACAGCGAAAGGAGCAGTGGGCACAAAGAATAGTTGTGTACATGTGCAAATTGGGATGATCTCACCAACCTCTCACCTACGAGGATACATGAGAGGTAGTAACAGCAGAATTGGCGGCCCATTCCAAACCCAACTCTTTTAGGCGCGATGGAAGTTCACCCTCACCGTCCGAATCGCTTTACCTCCAACAGTCTCAGTGGCGGGTAGACGAGAGCAGCCCAGGCAAACCCAACGAAGTTACCCATATCAGCCCCGTATGTCCCAACGAGCTTGGCGATGGGCCCGATATACCAGAGTTGGGCCATGCATAGAATGGCTCCAATCCAGCCGATCACAAACGCAACGAATGCAGCGATGCCCAACGGAAGCTTCTTCTTCTCATTCCAAATGTCCCAAGTGAACCCAGTCTTGCGACGGAAAATAAAGTGCTCTTCCAAGATGATGGCAATCCAGACGGAGACCCAGTAGCCCATGAGCGCAAGGAAGTTGGTGAAGATTGCAGCAAGATGCGCACGGCCAGCAAGCGCGCAGACCGTGTAGATGATGACGCCGACCGTGTTCCAGATGACCCGTGGCACGAACCCAGCCCAGCGACCAAGGATCTGCGCGTCGATTCCGGAAGAATAGGTTGGCACGATGAGATTTGCGACGAGGCCCAGAGCGACTATAACACCGCAGAAAGATCCAAAGGATCCAAGTGGCTTGTAGGCCTCAACGATCAGTGCGCCTTGAGACACGCCGTATGCAGCTTCCCAGTCAGTGTTGAGCAACATCCCACAAGCAAGGCCAATCCCCAAGATGAACGCGAATGTGAAGCTACACATCAGGCCAGTCAAGGTCATGGCGAAAATCTTCCACGACGATGCATACTCGGGGTAGTACACGAAGTAGTCAGCCGCTCCGCCACCGTATGTAATAGCCGCAGCAAGCGACAAGCCGAAGAAGCTGATCCTGTTACCGGTAATCGTGTCTGGATTTTCGTCGCCGTGAGAATGCGACGCGATGTTGAACTGTGGCCCGGCGGTCCCTGCCAATATGCACAACACAATCAGCTGGGGTAGCCAGGCCCAGCGCTCGTAGTAGTGAAAGATTTGATATCCAAAAGTCGTAATGAGCCAGGCTATGATGGCGACAATGACAATGCCAACGACGATGGACATGGAGCCATCGGCGACAGCGGAGAGAATTTGACCAGCTACAACGCAGTCGATCATGCCGTAGCCGAGGAGGACGATGATGTTCAGAATTACGACGACTTTGGACGGGTACCAGCCCATAATGTATCTACTGCGAGTCAGTGAGGCACAGTGGTCTCTACAAGCATGACGAACCTTGAAAAGATCATTGTCCTGTTCCCGCTCTTGGGACCAAACGTCGCAATGTACGCGACAACCAAGGAGCCCACAAAGGCGCCAAAGACGCTCAACAGGCACGAGTCCAGGAAGCCAAGGTGGAAGACAGCCGGTCCCAGCATGCCCAACGTGATGTTGTTCGCCGCAAGATTGACAGAGAACCACATGATGGCGACTTGGGAGTATCCCAGCAGGCGCAAGTCTTGTCGCTCATCGGCCTCCACGCGCTGTATGCCACGCGCCTCGAGGTTGTATACCACAAGCTGTCTCTCGAAGCCCGCCCAGGCTCTTCGCAGTCTCCCAAGGAAAGTCTGATCCTGATTTTGCGAGGTTCCGCCGTGCATAGGTAACTCGGGTGCAAGGGTCGTCTTTGGTTCAAAGATGGTCTTCTCAGCCGTCGCATCGGAGGGCTGGCGGGGAATTGGGTCCATGGCGGTAACCTGCACACATTAGTAGCGGCTTCGAGGTGGGGAGCAAGTCATGAGTTCTTTTCGCAGGATTTAACCTGATCAAGTTCAACCGTGTTTCTCAGATCACTGTCATGTCTCCGCGCATCGCCTCGGATGAGAGGCAATAGGCAGGTCAATGGCAGCGAACACCGGTCTCATGCAGCTGCTATGTAATGATACCTTGATCGGGCGGGTTTCTGCTACTCAGATGCATCCTGGCTGTAGATGGCCATACAATTGGGGCGACCGAGAATAATCGACGTGCAAAGATGCGCAGTGCTTGCGAAAAGAGCTGATGAAGTGGAGTGGACTGCGATGCGAAAATTCATGGTTGACTTGGAGCGATCCCCGCCGGTGCGCCACGAAAAATTCTTGGTCATCCCGCGCTCTTGTGCCGCTCACGGCCGACATCCTCGCACACCTCTCAGTTCCATGAACGACGCGTCGAGCGACAGGTAACGTCCACCTCTGGTCGTTTCCATGTCACCGTCACTGGTGGTACAACGTTGGATGTCAAGCTTCGATGGCCATAGCTCCTTCGACCCGCAGATTTCGGCCGGCTCCTTCGGCGTACTTCGTAATCCCAGAGCCAGAATCCTGGGGCAGACCAACAAGCTGCCTTGGATCCTGGCTGCAGGACGCAATCACTACTGGCTCCCGTTGACTTTCATTTTCTTACTTCCCACGTCGCAGAAGCATACGTACTTTGAATTCTTCACCGAAATCTGTCATAGCGGCTGCACGACGTTGGACATTGAGGCACTTCACCATCCTCCAGAGTGGGACCTGCATGCGTAGTTGTCCTCGCAACCCGAATCCAGCAAGTCCACGCGGCATCCTTATCATGTTACCATCCCACCTTCATCTTAAATTCGGAGCCGTGTCCTGGTGCAATGCCGTTTCCCTGGACCTGCATAACGAACTACTATATGTGGCATAGCTTCAGCAAGCCACCGTACCTGATTCAATGAAATGTTCCTATCTATGTTGGGTACCTTACTATGGGCATCCCATCAGGACAATCTTGTCATCCGTCATATCGGGCGCGTGCGTCGCTCGGACGTAGCACGACGCGGTGTCGAGGAACAATGTCGGGCAGGGGTAGTTCATACCCAGAGATGTGCTACCGGTTTCAGATGATAAGTACTGAAGCTATGGCTCAACTTTACTGCCATTGTATCATCTAGTTGCGGTCAAGACGAAAATGAGAAGGATCCTACCTCTAGCTGCAGCTATCCTACCTACCCTTGGCGTTGCGGCGCCCGCCAACAATGACAAACGGTACGAAAACAGCATGTGTCTAAGGACGACTGTAGCAATAATGTAAGGTTGCTTCCAGCAATCTCAGAGACTTTACTGACATGATGCTATAGCGGTGGTGGCGTTGCAGGCATTACAGCAGCTGTAAGTTGGGTTCAGTGTCGACATATGCATCAGCACATTGCGAAGAGCAATGCTGCTCAATGAGTTTCGAGGCGTCTGATGTGAAGGCCCTGGGCCAGAAGCGCTACGTGTTGCTGCATAATCGCAACACTCAGTCAACATTCATAATGGAATCAAACCTCTGCTAATCGTTCACACAGCAAGCCCTCACAAATCAATCAGTCACCGACTTCTTGATCCTGGAATACAATGATGGCATTGGTGGACGCATGCGCAACACCAAGTTTGGCTCGGACGAGAACGGCGCCCCTTATACAGTAGAATTAGGAGCCAACTGGATCTCTGGCCTCAGTGTCGAAGGTGGCCCAGAAAACCCTGTCTGGACGTTCTCGAAGCAAGTCAACCTGTCAAGCGCATACTCCAATACAAGCTCTATCCTCACATATGATTCTACTGGTGCTAACAACTACACCAATATCATCGATGAGTACGAGGAGTACTGGGCTGTTTTTGAACAAGATGCTGGTAACATCTTGTCAGAGAATCTCCAAGACAGAAGCATGCGCGCTGGCTTGTGGCAAAGCGGATGGCGTCCCAAGCAAGACGCGCAGAGAAAAGCAGTGGAATGGTGGATGTGGGACTGGGAAGTTGCGCAAACGCCAGAAGAGTCCAGTTTCGTCTTCGGCATCGCTGGATACAATCTAACATACTACGGCTTCTCCGAAGACAGCAACTTCAGCGTCGATCAGCGCGGTTTCAATACTTGGCTCAAAGGCCAGGCAGCCAATTTCCTCAAAGCGAACGACACCCGGCTACACTTCAATACCGTCGTAACTGGAGTCGAGTACTCCGATACTGGCGTCACAATCACGAACGAAGACGGCTCCTGTGTCAGTGCTGATTATGCCATCAGTACCGTCTCCCTTGGTGTCCTGCAGAACGATGTCATTGCTTTTACGCCCCAGCTTCCGGACTGGAAACAGGATGGCATCGCGACGTTTAGCATGGGGACTTACACCAAGATCTTCTATCAATTCAATGAGACCTTCTGGCCTGAGGACACACAGTTCTTCCTATACGCACACCCCACAACGCGCGGGTACTATACCGTGTGGCAGTCTCTTTCAACCGCACACTTCCTCCCCGGCTCAAACATCATCTTCGCAACACTAGTCGACGAACAGAGCTACCGCGTCGAGGCGCAGGACGATGAAACCACCAAAGCGGAAGGATTGGCCGTCCTCCGAGAAATGTTCCCAGACATCGATATCCCGGAGCCCATCGCGTTCACATATCCTCGCTGGACTCAGACGCCGTGGACATACGGATCATACAGTAACTGGCCTGCAGGCACAACGCTAGAAATGCACCAGAACCTGCGCGCGAATGTTGGTCGCTTGTATTTTGCGGGCGAAGCGACAAGCGCAGAGTACTTTGGCTTTTTGCATGGTGCGTGGTTTGAGGGCAGGGAGGCAGGAGAAAAGATAGCAGGAATGATTACCGACGAGTGCAGAAACGTGGAGAGTGGGTGTGATGAGTATGTCGCTTATGACGTGTTGCACGGTACGACGGAATTTGAGGAGTACAATGCAGAGAACGGAATGGGCGAGAGTCCCTTCTATGTAGCTGGTGGCGGTGAGGAGAATGCTTGAGTGTAAAGCGTGATTGACATATCTTTCTACGTCCAACGGGGAGCAATGCTTGACGCTTTTTCACGAAATTATCTCCCGACGAAGTTCGATCATATGGGCGCTTAATCATTTTTCAGTGGCCCCGTCGTGCAAACCTGAAGTATTCTGTGATGATGGACTGGCATGTAGCATCACCCAGGGCAATGGCGATGACAAAGTCTATCGCCGTGAGTAAGGACCTGGTCTCTCGAAACCCGTCTCTTTCTTTACACCACCACGACCACATAGTGAAGCAGCACGCGAGCATACAAGGCCTCGCCCCACCACATCAACACGGTCGCATCAATTGCACCCTCACTCAGTGGATCTGCACCACCTCGCCAAGCACCCCCTCTTCCCATCCCCATGAACGGCGAAGCAAGGCCCGCACTCTACTCCGCACCGTACCACAAGCAGCGCTCAAGGTTTCACAAACCCAAAGTTTCCTCCGCAAAACCCCTGCGCGAACGTGCAATGACGTATCTCGTCCCTCCCACTCGGATCCGAGCACAGCTTCAAATTACACTCCAATCTGCATCTCCGGGCCTCGCCTAGTCCTTTGTCGAAAATACGAGGCTGATGAACAGGGCGCCAACGCTGGGTGTCATTAATGTCCGTTAATTAACCACCAATTTGCCCCCAAGCTCGACCCCAAACAGGACCTTGATACTCGGTGTCCGAAACACCAACCCAAGTGGCCGCAAGCAACCCTCTCCACCATGCAGGTGGTATGCTCGCCCCGCCGTCTTCTAGAAGTCCGCTAGAAAGACGCAATTGGCGTTTCAGAAGCCATGCAGACGCAAGTGAGATGATGCTGTGTCTGCAAGGTTTCCGCGTGGAGGTGTGTGTTTGGTTGTAGCGTGGACGACATGGTATGTTTTGGCGCACATCCACGCTGACCCACGTTACGTTACGAGCCTCGCGGGACACAGGCGAGTCCGCCTTGCGAATGGTCAAAGCGCTTACAAGCTAATCTCTTGTATGAGTGCTCGAACGCGATATCACGAACGGTGGTATAACGCGATGAGTGCAGTGCACCCTGTGCGGAAGTCGATGATGCACGTCTCCTCATCCCGCGACCCGCGGCCTTCCAGCCGCCTTCTAGAAGCAAGATGCAGTCAGCGGGCCCGGGCAGCATGCAGTAAGCGTCGCGTAGGAACTGCTTTGGACCCACATCACAGGTCAAGTCCACAGGCGTAGGTGTATGATCCCAGCTCACATATAGCTTCGGTCTACCAATGGAATTCCTAACGAGGTTGATGGACGAGCCCTACCGGTGAGACAATCGCCTTGGTGTGTCAATAAGGGTTTGAAGTGCGCGTGATGTGTCTGCATTCGTTTCGAATCACAACCATTAGTGGGTGGTGAGCGTTGCGACGAGACATTTCTGTCATGGCTAAGTGTGCGCGTGGGCGCTTGAATATACGCGGGTCCGCTGCGTAGAGAGGATAAGCATACTACAGCTTGTCGTATTCTTTGGGAGTGACTGAAGTATCGGATTTGATGATTCTCAAAGCTTATTAGCAGGGGCGAAGGTAGGTACTCGTACTTCAATAGTGTGATCACACGAGATTGATGCAGTGTACCAGAAGTGTGGATGCCATAAGTCTGAGCTGTCAACATTCGCTAATCAAGTAAGCCATTGCGCAAAATCATTTCGCTGACCCATCATGTGGTCTTGCATCTTCGTCCACATCATCATCCCATTCGTCCCTTCTGACACCACTCTCGAGGGTGGCCGAAGATGTGCTTGCGGCGGCTGGAGGTGGCGCGTCATCATCGCTCTCGTCTTCAAAGGCCGCTGGATCAGCCAGAGGTTGGCTCTCCGGATCCACATTCGCAGCTGCCGGCCCTTTCCTCTTCGGCGCACCCTCAACTCCCTCGTCCGCAGACACTGAAATGCCGCGACGACCCCACTTGTTCGTTGGGGCTGGCTCTTGTTCTCGGGGCGCAGACTCCTCGTCGTAATCAAAGTCTAGGCTCTTACGACCGGCCAAGCGGCCCACAAGCCATCCTCGTCCCAGGTCTTCCGAGTCGACGACACCGCCCCTCCGCAGCTTGACGCGCTGACGTGTCCAGTACACCCAGGCGAAGTCTATCATGAGGGCAGTCTGGATAGAGCCCCAGACCCAGCTCGTCGGATCCGCATAGCCGGACTCATTGGCACCGCGCACGATCCAATTGAGAACATACATGAAGCGGTATGTGCCCAGTGTGACGAGGTAGAAGGAGTCGATGACGGTCGGCACGGTTGTCTGACGGAGAAGCAGTAGTTGCGGGATTACGCAAACAGATTCAAGTATTTCGGAGAAGACCCAGAGCAGCTGCAGCCACTGTCAGCGGGAGGGGAAAGTCCAAGGAGCTAGTACGTACCCTTAGAAAGGTGTTGTAGCCAATGACCCATTTCTTGAAGATGAGGTACCAAAACGGGGTGACAACCACGGCACCGGCGAGGCAGTATAGGCCGAACTTCCAAGCCTTCTCCCTTTCTCGGGTGCGAGCATAGACGCTGGTCATCAAGAAGATGATGTATAGTGACGACAAGGTGTAGAATATCTGGCAGCCGTTAGTCCAGTCCGTTTGGGCCTGAGACGCGGCACACCTTGAGCGTGAAGTTCCACGTGTGCCAGCCATCCGTTGTTGCCGAAGACGTGAAGATGTCGAGATAGCGCGTGCAGAAGACGAGGGCGTACAGAGCCTGCGTGATGAGGGAGACACCTGAGGTACGCGTCAGCCATGCTGAACCCAATTCTAGCCGTGGAGGGCTCACCCTCGGCGCTGCTGTTGGAGTGGATGGCCCATATCAGGATGAGCTTCGACGCTGTGTGGGACAGATCACCGCTTATGTGAAAGACGTTGAACTTCATGACGGGCTGCTGCTACACAGTCTCGCACGGCGACACAGCAAGCAGCCAGTCGCCTGGGACCGCACCTCCGAGTCTCAGTCACAAGACCCGCTTCCGGGAAGGAGCGGAGCGATGGGCGGAAGGGGCTTCCGGAGTCGATTGACGAGGCCGGAACGATGCAGATACGGGCTGGCGACGATGGGGTGGTGTGTTGGTGTGGACGCGAGTTGGTGGTGGGTGATGCCTTGACGTGCGCCGCAGCGCCGCAAGCTCCAGCTGTCGGGTTCGGCTTGGCGAGCCTGAGGCCGTTGCACTAGGCCCTTTACGGCCCAATACATGGACGCGACTCGAGCTTCTGTCTGCCGTTGAGACTTTCCACATGCTCTTGCGATGAAGCTACCACAGCTTGTCCCGGCCCAAACGTTACATCGCGTAGCGTCCATCGGCATCTTCGAGGCTGGACGAACCAAGGCCTCCATTCCTCAATCTGGCTAGCTCAGCAAGAGGCTTGGAGGAAAGGGGTCGCATGTACCAGTAACGCATGTTGGAAGGAATGGTGTTATACAGGGCGAGGCATTGAGTGTAGACAAGTTGCATGCACAGTCCAGGATTTAGAATCGAAAGGCATCGCATGAGATTGTCTAGTCCACCCAGAGTCTCTGAGCGCAACGTGAGAGTCGGCTCTAGGAACCCCAAATGGAGGCAGGTACCCACGCGCTCGGAGAGACGCCGCTTCCCTTCCGTTGGGGCGTCACAAGCTGGGTGACTGTCGATCAATGGGGTCTATCGGGACCCAGAATAGCGCCATTTAGGACTCTTGCGCAAGGCTGTCAGGAGGCGGCCAAGCGACGGCGCAGTTTAGCCGTCGTCAAGGCCAGACTAGGCGAGCATCGAGGCGGTGGGTGCAGGTCGACTGAAGGTCCTCGGAGCAATGTCATGGCGTCCTGCAGCTGCCGGATTGCCTCGGTGCTGTGAGCATTTCAAATTGCCCCGCATGCGGGCATCACGAGTGATAGAGGAGCTCGTCGGTGGACAGACACGAAGGAGGTGTGACGTGGAAAGGACGGCGAGCCCCTTGGGGCTAATTAGCTCACTTTTCGCCCCAACCAAGCCATTAGTGACCAATAACCACTGCATTTTTCATGCAATTAAGCGCCTTTGCTGTCCATGTCTCACCACCCCATGCAGCTAAAATGCTGCACGATTGCGGCGCAATTCGCATTATTCACCGAATGGGAAGACACGGCCCTGCGAAACCTCTCGTGCTACGCGAAGGATGACTACCCTGCCACGGGATCCACTGGCGCCGCCAGCACAGACAAGTTCATCGATATCACGCTGCAGGAGCAGAGAGATTATCCTGCTGGAAGAGTCCGACTGCGAGGCTCGCGGGCCTCGCTGGACACCCAGGGTGCGATCCTTTGACATTCACCTTCAACTGCCGCGGCGAAGGGGTGGTGCTGCGCAACGGACCGGGCTGGCAACATCAACACCACGTCCACCCGCCCCGACGCGGGCAAGGCTGCCCCAACGGCGTCCGACCGCGCGATCGTCACCGTTGCAGGCAGCACAGTCCCAAGCCGTACCTGGTCAGCAAATGGGTCGGGGCCCAAGCGTTGACAGGCCAGGATGGCCAGCCATAACGCGGCTCTAGCTCGCCGAGACTTCTAGAGAGGGTGAAGGATGGCGCTAAGGTGCGCAGACGAATCCCTCCAAACCTCCCGCGAGCTGGGGGCAGGAGACAGTCGAAGCACTAGACTGTGCTGCGCTCCATCGAGCATCTTGATAAATTCGACTGCGCCTTTTGCGCGGCCCAGTCGACTAGAAGCTTAACCTCTACAGTCACCGTGCACCGACGTTCCTTCCAGCTGCCGCACTGTGTCCATTGCTGTTGGCCATACTTCTGCTAGAGGCACAGTACTTCAAGCTCATTCTCCCCATCCGGCAAAGCAAACTATCATGTCTCTCGTACTTGATAGCGCTGGCCCCCCACCCCATCTTCTCCAAAGCAGAGTAACGTGGCCGTGCCCTTACGACCCTCACGAGTACCCCGCGCCCGCATCGTCACCAGCTCCAATGTCTCCACAATCACTTCACTCATACATGTCCCATGTGTCTGACAGTCCCCTCCCATCGCAAGAGATCAACGGCACACCCACTACAGCTTGGTATGGCCCCTCGGTTTCGGCCCCAGAGGGTCACATCCAGGTACGTACAGCCAGCCCACTTTCGCTAAATGTCGTTACTCACACGGCCAAACTTTAGAGTGCCTACGCCGCATATGGCCAATATGTGCCACCGCATACGTCGTCAATCACACTTTCACCACCCACTCAAACCTATCATTACTCTGGAAAAGTACCTGTGTCGAATCCTCGAATCGAGACGTCAGCAGTTGCCATGTCACCCATCTCTGCCCGTGCCAGGGACTCTTTATTACCAGAGTCAACACGTCCATCAGAAGAACCTCAAACCAACCATCCTCGTGCTCTCGACCAAACATGCGCGCGCTGGAGGCCGAGTACCCATCTTATGGACCGCCCACACAGTAGCTCAAGTAGTCTGCATTCTGGCACAGTGGACACTTCGTGGAACATGGATCCTCTCGGCATCCAGACCACTACTTTGCAACACGATCAGTACTACTCTACCTTTCAGCACTTAACTCGCAGCCCTCGTCTCAGTGAGCCTTTGATGGAGCTTCCCTCCAACCATCTGACCTCGCCACAACCACGACGACTGTACACTCCCATAGCTCCTCAGCCTTTGGAAGCACCACGATCAAGTGGAGTCAAGCGCGGCCGCGACGAGGATGATGATGCTGGTGGTGGTGGTGAAGAGACAAAGCGGCGGAAACGATCAGAATCCAATACCTCCGCACTATTTGAGCTGAGCGAAGAAGACAAGCTACTGCTACAGCTCAAGGAGGAAGAGTCGATGCCGTGGAAAGACATTGCCGCTCGCTTTCAATCCGATCTCGGCAAGGCATACCAAATACCAGCGTTGCAAATGCGCCTCAAGCGTCTTCGAGAACGAATGCGCGTGTGGACAGAAACAGACGTCCGAGCCCTTCGTATGGCACATGAGTACTGGGCGCAAAACAAGTTCGACATCATAGCCCAAAAGGTGCGACACTCGAAGCGAGATCCGCATAAAGGTAGAGGCTGACTTCTCTAGATGCTCGAGTTTGGCGCTCAAGAGAAATGGACAGCCCGTCAGTGTGCACGAAAATGGGCCGAGATCGATCCTGCGCCAGCGCCGTATCCACACTTCGAACAGCACCTCCAGCACGGCTTCGCCCCATATACTATGAGTCCGGTGGAGGCTCCACACCCTTTCTTGCCCTACATGAATGTTCAATGAAGGGGCGTCATGTTTCCATGACACTTCTTCCGATCCCCACTTTCCATTTAAGGTCCGGCGTGCCCAAGCGCCTTGGAGTATTGGTGTACTGGCGCGGCTGCATCGAGGCATAAGATGCATATACCCCCGTGCTTCCTTCATCAGATACCCTCACATTTGTACATACTTCTCCCATTACCTCACCGAAGGCATGAGTGAGCTACTCACCCCGAAGAAATTCAGTGGTTCTGCTATCGTGACACCATCCCTACTCACACAAATTGTTTTTTTCTCTTGATCCTGCCGTTTCCGTCTGCATCGATTCCGCCTCACCGGTCTTGTTGGCCTATTCGGCAAGCCCCGCACACCGTGCCGCAGCGTGCCAAAGCCCTGCGCCGCAATCAAACAATCAAAGACTCAATAGCGTCTTGATTACTGCGCAGGCTCAGATCACTATCAACTACGAGCTCCAGCCGTGTTCACAAGACATGCGTCGCGACACCCGCGCGCTTCATTGCATTTTTAGTTCGCTGGACCATGTGTATCGCGGCTCATTGTACTGCGGCGCCTATCGGCGAGTTCAGGACCTATAAACTAGTTTCATAGCTTGAGCGGTGCGCTAGACAAATCTTGGTTGGCCACACTGAGACGAAGCGCAATCTATGCATAAGTGACATTGGGTGGGCCTGACGGTCTATTGAAGTACACAATGCTCCGTAGAAAGCCTGAACTTTGCAACGGGACCTCAAATCCGCAACAGAGACTGATTGTCCTGGTCAATATGGGACTCACATACATTCTATAAGAATGCGCTTCTTCGGACACAGCACCTCTCACGCACAAGCATGCATGGTCAGTTTAGACATGGCCTCCGGCTACCGTGGTGTGTGCAGAATTGAGTAAGGCAGCCAAAATGTACTTCACTAGGCTGAGCCCTGCTGCAAGCGCTTGCAATGCAATGCAGTGCCTTTGTCTTTGGCATGAAGCTTGATGTGCTTCGCCTCACCATCCCTTCGAGATCACAGCTGGCCCCAAGTTTCGCAGACCGATGACTACAGGCCCTGCTAAGTGCGCTTCGGGTTGTTGGCAGGCGATATTGAAAACGTCGGACGATGAGGCTCGGCGATGCAGTCTCAAGGTGACTGAAGGGTTTCCCTTTGCGTCAGGTTCAGACCGGAAGTGTTCAATGTCTAGACTGCTGTCTTTACAACTCATTGGCTGCTCGGTCCAGCGGACTACGTATTAGGATGTTCACTTGCAAGAGTTATCCATTGCCGACAGCTTACAGTTGACTATGCGGTGTGGTGCCACAGTGCACGCGGTCAGTTAGTAATGGCGAGCTATGCCATGGTAGGTCAAGCAGTCGGTGATGCCTGCTGCTGACGTCGTGAGAATAGATTTCGATGGTCTCATTGTCGAACGTGGCCCTCAGTTTCCTGTTTCAAGACCTATATTTTCAAGCATCTCTGACGTGTCCACTAGTTGTCACATACTGAAGCAATATTTCATTGCACATGTTTCACAAGCTGAGATTCGCACTTGCACACTTGCACTAGCTAAGCATGAACGTGTGGTGCGGGATCAAGGTGCTGAGATGTCTCAAAGTTCGCGTGGAGAGCATCTTGTGCTGCCGTGCAGAGATCAGTAAGGTAAGCTGACTGCACATGGTTTCGCCCTATGAGTCCTTCACAGAGCGCCACGAGTCGATGGCTTCGCATGAACGCATCTTACTCCTCTCTCACACGGTTCAACTGACTGCGCCTTCCACGGGTCCTTCTGCGGGTCCGTTCGGAGGATTTGTTATGATGAAGATGATGATAATGGGCTTCATGGCGAGCAGAAGGCCTGCAAGCAGTGTAGCGACAAAATGACCATCCCGTGTTCCTGAAAATGTGCTGAAGGAGCGAGTCAATGCCAGCTAATGCTTGTCCATCCCTGCCGCGAGCATACAGCAACCTTCATGTGAGGCAACAGGCAGCACAAGACTGTCAACGCACCTTTACGCATCCTGCATCGAGCTTGTAGGCGGATGGTCGCGCCGACACGACTTGGCGAAGCGTGGAAGAACTAGCAGTGGTCAATCGTTTTCGAATCCCGAACTCTCCGCAACCAATGATAGGTTGACGGGAAGGATTTGCCAGACTGATACGGCAACGGCAGACGACATGGTGAGCTCCTTCGGCTCCTAATCCGGATAGCCGGTCTTCACGCGTAGCATGACTAGATGGGGTGAGCACGAGCGCGACATGACGAACTTCGCATCACAGGCGCGATGACCATTCATTGTAGTGTCGGCGAGAACTTACAGAGCCCCACAAGGGTAGATGGTGATAGGACGTTTGGACGAAAGAATGCAGCCATGGCATGTGCGTGCATCAAGCGACCGGGCCGGGACACGCTTGTCTCGTATCGACCCGACGTTGACCTAGGTATAGACGGGGATCTAGTTTCGAAACCTGCGAGGTTCCTACATAAGCGATATGTATCCAATATTTGTAGTGACACCTGAACTTCACTCAGCCATTGCAGTCTTGTTGAGCTGTAAATTTTCTAGCCGTCCTTCGGCTTGGTGTGGCACAGCTATCGGCATTCGCTAGGTAAGTAGGCCTTTGTGAGGATGCCTTTGCACGTGCGCGTCATGCCGTCAGCACGCAAGCCTTCTTGCTCACCGATCAATTGGCCTCTGAAGGCTGACCAGCCTCGGCGCTAAGGGCAGATCCGATCTCGACGAAGATCATGCGTAGCAACTGTTCGTTTCGACATTGGCGTCCGTTTAGGATACAGCACCAGGTCGAATTCGGAATGTTCAAATGGTCGAGGACAATGCTGGAGTGTGCCTTGCGCTACACACACCAGGATCACCTTCCCGGCTCCAGGCAGTCGGTCATGCGACACTAAGCTAGCTGTGTAGAGGGCCTGCATGTTTTGGCTACCTGTCTCCCCAGTTGCAAGGCCGGGACGTTTCAGCGCGGCCATCGCAGGGTTTCGACAACGTGGACTTTATTTATCCATATTGGCCCTGGGCGCGTAATGGCGTGCTGCCGGCCCACTCGCCTTCCCATGTCTTCGACAGATCTTCTACGGCCGTTCTAGCGCTTATGGGCGCCGTGTCTTCGGGATCCGTGCAGTTGAGACCCGCTCAACGGTGCACAAAAATTGAGGCAGCAGGTGTGGAGCCTGCTAACCTGCATGGGCCATGATGGGGAGGAAATGACGAAATGTACGAAAGGAGAGTATGTGCAAACATGGGATAAGCGGATGCGAAGCATTTAACCGGGGGACGTTTGCTCGGCAGCGGAAATTGCGGTGCGCCTCGGCTCATTCCGAGGCGTTCTTTTAGGTTGCCAGACACTTGTGAATAAAGCGTTAATTGACCGATTCGAGTAATGCTTGGCAAGTGCGGTGACATTTGCGGAAGTTGAGTTGGAAAAAGCGATGTCGGAATACGTCAACATGGGAAGCTTCGTATAGTCGACTGAAAATGATTGTAGTCTAATCCATTTCGAGGGTTCAACAACATGAGTATCTTGATTCAGAGTAATGCGATTGGTATGATCAAGTCGTCACCTTACGCATGGAAGGGAAGCCACAGTAGACACAGTTGATATGTAGCAAAAGTGATTGGAAAGTCTATTTAATATTATGCAAATGAATGTCCATTATATACACCTTCTATACCACGCTATGCTGGAAGGTCAACGCCGGAAGAGGTGAGAAGGGAGAAACCGTCAAGCTAGCAATTCTGTATATGTGCGCCAATGAGGGTGCGTCCTCATTTACAGTTGCCGCTTTCATGATTTATGCTTGGGAGCACTGGAAAGAGAATCCGCCGATGTAAACTGGGACGGCCTTGGTCACATCGCCGTCCAGATCGACAAAGTTCTTTGCGCGGCCATCGAGTTGAATCTCCCACGCACCACCGTTGCCAACCGCCCTGTTGACCAACGAGCACTTGGTAGTGTCTGAAAATTGGACGAGTTGGGCGGAGGTGGCGACAAGACCGTTCTTGCCAATTGGGGTGTCGCGGAAAAGGTCGGAAACGTAGCGGATAGCATTGTCGGCGGGAACGGTGGCAGCCGCGTTCGCACCGGTTTGGTCGTTGTAGATGCGCAGAGTAATCTGAGCAGCAGGCGCCGGAAGGGCAGTGATGCCAGAGGCAAAAGCAACGATGGTGGAGGCGATGATAGTAGTGAATTGCATTTTGAAGGTGACCGTTGACTTGTGATGGACTATGAATGCAGAATGTTCTGAAGAGAATATTAAATAAGGTGAAGTCTGTAGAGCGAAATGGATTGTTGGTTGTTGGGGATGCTGTTGGTGTGAAGATAAGACTTTTCTGGTCGAGGCCTTGACTTCATTTATACCATCGTGGGGCCTTGGTCCATTGATAGCGAAATAAATTTATTGTGGTAGGTTGCAGTAACACTGCCACTGGTAGCCATTTGGAGACATCAGCGGTGAGCTGTTAAGCAGGTCTCCAGCTCCGCCATAGCATTGCTGACTTGTTGATGAGGATGTTGCCAAGTGAAATGCCGATATCACGAGTAACTTTCGACAGCATGCTTCTTGCTCGAGCGTAGCCTGTGGCGCAGTGTAGCATGCACCCCAGATTGCTGATGGTTCGCTTCGCTGAAAGCCCAAGCAAGCACAGCCAGCCACGCCATAAATGGTGGAAGGCGGAGGTCCACAAATAGCTCTATGACCCGTCAGGAGGTGACAGACACCAATGCAGGTTACTGAACAAGACTAATGAAACTTTGAAATGAGCGGATTTCCAGCGTGGTCGCGATAATCTCAGCCCCTCGGAAATTCGATCACCAGATGCCTGAACGGGCTAGCTTCGAGCGGCTGAGAGCAAAGCGCAAGCATGACATTTAGCGGTCTGCGCCCGAGCAAGCCGTAAACTCGACGATTCCGAGGACCGTTTACCTATTTACTCGTACGATGTAACGATCACAACTTGCTGTGCAGTCAGGGTGCATTCGACAAGTGTGTGATGACCAGATTGTTGGTCGAAAGCAAAACTGACGGTATGCGACACTGTTGCTATCGTACGGCTGCTGCATACTCCATACAGCTACTCTTTCGTCTCGAAGGGCTGCTATAGGTCCCACCATTTCTGCCTGAATGATATCGGTCTTCTCAGAGTCAACGTGGCGCTACCGATAAGCGTCAAGGCACTCGGCAGCCTAGGCGATTATTGAGGGGGTTTCGACTGGAAATTGTAATCTTCCCAACGGCGCCGGTTTATACAAGATTGGGAAGCATTCTGCATGCACAATGAGGATGCTGCAGTCCGCTTGTCGAAGGGTTGAAGATGGAGATGAAGCGAACGGGGACGGGGACGGGAAGTCGGCGTAACACTAAGGAACGGCTTTGGCTAGCGCCGCTTTTTCAAGTCCGGTATGTCCGCAACTTTCGTACGTACCGACGTGCAACGTGATGAGGTAGAATATTGCCAGACTTGTCGTACACTTATTGTAGTTGCGCATTCATACCAAGCAGTCGTCGCTGAGTATGCGAGCATCACTGACCAGGCTCTCCGCATTACGATCCCATATACAAAGGAAAGCTACCCGATCCTTCCATACGTCATCATCCATCATGGCATCTCTATCTATCAACTCCAGATATCGCATGAATTCTGGTCACGAGATTCCAGTCCTTGGCTACGGCGTATATCAGACACCAGCTGACGTCGCCTCCGAAGTCGTACAGCATGCGATCAAGTCAGGCTATCGCCACGTTGATTCGGCTGTGGCTTATCGCAACGAACAGCCTTCTGCGGAGGGCATGAAGAAGTCCGGCATATCGAGAGAAGAGTTATTCTTCACGACGAAGATCCCCCCAAAAGACATGCGATATGACACCGCCAAGGCACACATCGAGAATACGCTCAAAATCACAGGCTTCGACTACGTCGACTTGTACTTGCTTCACAGTCCCTATGGCGGCAAGGAGAACCGTATCGGCGCATGGAAAGCCCTCGTTGAAGGCGTAGAAGCTGGCAAAGTGCGCAGCATTGGGGTGTCTAACTACGGCGTGCATCACCTCGATGAACTAGAAACATGGATTAACGAGACGGAAAGCACTCAGGGCAAGGGAGAAGGTGGTGTTCTAAGCATCAACCAGGTCGAACTTCATCCCTGGCTTGCGAGGCCTGACATTGTCGAGTGGTGTAAGAAGAGGGGTGTGCTGATGGAGGCGTATTCTCCGATCGTGAGAGCGCAGAAGAATGATGATCCTCTCTTGCAACCGCTGGCAAAGAAGTACAACAAGACGCCTGCTCAGATTCTGATCAGATGGAGCTTACAGATGGTAAGCATGCCTTGTTCAACGATATGCATCTTGAGTCCGAGCTGACAAATCATGCAGGGTTTCATACCACTTCCTAAGTCGGTCACGCCCGCACGAATCGAGGAGAATGCGGACGTGTACGACTTCGAGCTGACGCCAGCGGAGATGAAGAGTTTGGATACTGGGGTATATGAGCCTTGTGCATGGGACCCTACAACTAGTCACGATTAACGGATGTCATACTAGAAAACCATCCCTACTTCTCCAGGTAGAGAATATAATGGGTGAAACGAGTGATCAGACAGGACTCAAATGTAATGATGAGTGTGAACCATCGTCTTTAATACGTGTTTCAACAAAATGAATACCCACAGGCGCCTGGAATGCTAGATATATGTACAAGGCCGTGACTCTTGGTAGATGAAGTCTTTAACACACGCCATATGGCACAGTGTAGCTCTCCACCCTCTGTGCTGCATTGTAGGTGGCGCCCTCGCCCAGTCCTCGCTTCGCAAAACCTTTCCAGATCTCACAGACATTATCACCTCCTGTCAATGCCTCGTCTGCATCGACGATCGCATCTCGGGCCGACACGAAATTCGGGTTGCAGGGCTGAAGAGCCATGCCATCCATGACAATCTTCATTGCCAGGTACTTTCCATCTGTCGGAACACCATTTGCATCAAAGTCCGGCTTTCCGGCATCATTCTTGCCGTGCTTATCGATGAGATTCCAGAGGACTTCGTAGAGCATCGAAGCCCAGATATTGCCAATGGGATGGACTTTTACCATTGGATCGACATAGCTGTAAGTTTGGGGGTTGGTGGTGAGGTCGGTAGAGTACGGGTAGTTCCGGATGCCCTTGCCTCCGTTGACCCATGCACCCATAAGGTAATCTGTCTCACGAGTGTCACCTGGCTTTAGACGGATCGCAGTGGCGTAAAAGTCGGACCAGCCTTCCCCCATACCACCCGCCTCGAGGATATTTAAGCAATTGGAGTTAGCGGGTCCTCCTGTAAGGCGATTTGAGAGACCATGAGTGTACTCATGGATGACTACGCCGGCTTCGAACGAGCAGTCCCGGAAGGGCGAAGTAGAGTTCCACATATACATTCGCATACGTGCGGGCTGACCATCAGGTGGCGTCGCGAAGTTGGCGTTGTTGAAACCGCTTCCATCCTGTGCGTTGAGGTAAACAAAATCATTACCGATGCCACCCTGTCCATTGTTGTTGATCTCGAAGTTGCCAGCTGCCTCGTTGAAGCCAAGCTTGTGTAGCAAGTCATGATACATGTTCGAGGTGTAATACAGCTGGGTTACCGAAGCGTTGGAATATGACACAAAGTCGGTCTCGTTCAGCGAATATGGATAGTGGAACTTCAAGTCTGAGCTGACCGGTCGGGGAAGATTGAAGTACTCGCTTGCTGTCTTATTTTGCCAGTTGTTTTGGGCAATCCCGTTGTTCCCTCGTGTTGTAGGGAAACGGTTCGTGCCGTCGCTGTGCCATCCAAACTCACTTGCCTCACTGTCGAAAGGGTCGACGACGATGGTACGCTGGCCTTCGGTCGGATCGTTGATGCCCCACGGGCTGGCGCAAGTCAGTCACTGCAACAACTTCTACGCATAAGGCCCGAGCTACTCACTACACCTCGTAGCTTGCGTCGGCAGAATAGTCCACTACGGCGTGGACTTGGCTACCATCTGCTGCATCGACATAAGTCAACAGCCAGTTACTAAGGATGTCGGTCTCGATTCTCCAGGTCAGAGCAAGTTTGCCTTCGGCGGTTTGAACATAAACCAGACGAGCCTCCGGGTCAGACATGGCGCCAGTGGTCTGTTTGATGGCATATGTATCAGCAGCCTCCTTTGGCTCTGAGGTGGCGGATGCAGCAGATACTGGAAGGTCAAGAACGCTGACAGCGGACTTGAGTGCAGCGACAGGTTCGATTGTATCACGCTTGCTCTTGGATGGGCCTTGAGGTATATCGCCCTTAAAGAAAGAGTTTCCAAACGAGAACACTGTGCCATCGCGGCCGACCTGCAAGGATTAGACGACCGTGTCATTATAAACAAGATTTTGATGACTTACATTCACGTTGAAGTCACCATTGTCAACGTCAAGGCCGTTAGCGGTTTGCTTGAAGTAGAAATGTGCTACGCCATTGGTGCCGACATAATTGCTCGCCAGCCGGAATGTTGCGCCAGGAGCAGTCTTCTTCACAAGCTCTTCGGCGGTGTCTTGTGCGTTCGCCCGTTTTGTAATCGACGCGATTGATGGATCAGATCCGACTTCTTTAGCATTTGTATAGGCTACTGGCAGTTTCATGCGGAAAGAATCAAGATCAACAGCCCGTTTGCTAAGGCCATGTTTGTTGTGAAATGCAGGATGAGCCTGTGTGCTCTTGAAGGTGGCCAAAGATGCCAGTGAAGCGAGAAGGAAGGACCGCATCTTGATGGACGAAATTAGACAAACAAAGGAACGAAGGAGAAGATGACCTGGAGTGCCCGATGCTAACAAAATCTCTTTGTACTTATACGAGCGCAACAGATCGATCTAGTAAGACGGACCGGAGCCGACCTGATCTTCCCAAGGCTGACTTCCTCACCAGGAGATGATAACGCCTGGTAGTGGGAGCGCGAACACCACTCATGCGGAACCTCAGCCTTCGCGACCTACCTATCCTGGTCAGGGCTCCAGCTCAAGCTTCTACGAGCTGTAGGTTAAGTGGAAATGGAGCCTTGGCATTTCAGTCGAATAGGCAGCCGACTTCTTCAACCCCGGCTACTTTCGTCTGGGCACTATATCGTGCAGCATGGATGTCGTTGACATGACCTTTGACCTTCCGGATAAGGTGTGGAAACTGGAACATCGCAAAGTCGTATCGTTGAGCATGGTCAATGGTCGTAATGAGTGCATAGAGCAGTCCTGGATTCCATAGCGCTCCTTCAGATGAGACAGGGACACACTACTCCGGAGGCTGGCTGCCAGGCCAGGATACTAGGTCTGCAGGTACCCGTCCTCGAATTTCTCGCAGCAAATACATCTGCAGAGTCCGTGGACCTGTTCCATAAGTGGCGACACATTGCGGGCAAGGACGTACGCTCTGCAGCGTGGTTGGATGTTGGTTAGGGGCGGGCGTTTAGCCACCTTCCTCTTCGGCTGTTGGAGCTCGTCATTCGCCGTTAGCACGCCATCTGCGACACGCTCCGAAGGCACTCAGCCGCGATTGCGCCCTAGAGCCCAGACAGCGGCGCATAAAAGAGATATTCAACAGATGATGATAGTCCTGGAGATGGATCCAATGGCATTGATGGTCTTCGTTTGGAGGAATCTTCGCGGTGTGGTTTTGGGATGGCCGGCTTGCCAAGCCACGCCACTCGCCACACCCCACGTTCAGGGGCGCCTGGTCACGATAATGCAGCATCATCCATGACGAACAGATACCTCACTCCAACTTATCTCACTCGTCAGACGCTCTGACGAGCTTTGTGGCAGGATGGGTGTGGCTGAGGTATGTGGCTGAGGTGGCTGACAAACAAAAGCTCGCCAACTTTGCACGCTGCGCTTACGTAAGCGGGTCTGCAGCCTCTGATTGGCTGCATGTTGCGGGGCGTCTGATTTATGAGATAAACTCCAACCACAACTTCAAGTTCGTATCGCGCCAACGATCTTATCCGACGAAGACAAACATCTGCCGATAGGTGACCCGAGAGACTTTCACCACGTGCACAGTGACTTCCCAATCTTTCAGACGGTCATAGAGACAACTAGTATGCTATTAAGAGCGGGCCAACCAGGCACATTGTCATACTCTTGTGATGCAAAGGCTCTTTCCTACGGCAGTGTCTATAAGAATTGAAGGTAATATATACAAAAACATCAATCACGCAAACGCCCGCATCAACTACTGCCAGCCCCATCGTCCTTTGCCTCCACCTCGTACTGGTCGGCCCCGGTACGATGTAGATGTTGCACTCGCAGACTCTCCAGTCGATGTTGGAATGATAACAGGAAATCCACTCGTAGGCAGTGGGGCAGCACTGGGTAGGAGAGCTGCACTACTGGGCGTGCTTCCACCTGAACCAGTTGCGGTTCCATTGGCTGTCCCCGTACCCAGCGCGATGATCTTCTCGACAGCGGCCTCTGCGGCCACCATCACGATGGCTTGCGTGTTGCCCGTTGGTAGGTCCGGGTGCATGCCAGCGTCAACGACGAACAGGTTATCTGTACCCCAGACTTTGCAGTTTGTGTCGACGACGCTGCTACCGTTCTTCGTGCCATCCTCAGTCCCCATAATGGTTGTTCCAGTCATGTGCGTGCCAGCCAGAGGGCTTGCGCTTGCGACAATTGACGCGCCGGTGGCATTAGCGGAGCCAATGTAGCTGAGTGTACTATTAGCATGTCGACTAATGGCAAGGAGCTCGTCAATGGCCTTAGCCATGGCTTCCTTGTCGGAGGCCGAGTTTAGGTATGGGCTGACAGTCCACTCTGTGTTACCGTCAGGAGTAATACCGAGCATGCCAGTGGAAGTTAGACCGTGAGTTAGAGCAACCAAAAACGATATGGTGTTATCCGCGGTGGACGAGATGTGCGTCTGGGATAGAGTCTTATGGCCATCGTCATTCGTAATCGTGGTGTATGACATTGCACGATTAAAGGATTGAGCGAGCGGACCTGATCCTTGCGCGTATAGCGCTAGCGTTTCGTTGCTTGGGTTTGTGAATTCCTCAGCTTTCATGATTGTCATGTTACCTTTGACGTTGAAGTTTAGGTAAATATAAACGTGATCGCGGACAAAGCCAACGGGCAAGTTGATCCAATCCTCCTCGGCCGGTAGCGTTACCGCAGTGTTACCAGACTTGACGATGTTAATCTGTTCCGTGGGACCGATACCAGAGTTGAATAGAAGGCGTGGGGATGACATGGCACCTGCAGCGAGAATGACCTTTCCACCTTGGTTGATGTTGATGATCTGTCGCTGACCAGAGTCGTCCTCTACCTCCACTCCAGTGATCGTAGACTTCGTTCGAACGACGCGGATGACTTTGGTGTGCAGCTGAAGTTTGAAGTTCGAGTGACCCATGGCGAGCGGCAGGTAAGTTCGGACAGGACCTGCACGCAATCCGTCAATTGTATTGATTGCCGGATGAGAGAACGTCTGAAATTTGGCATCTGGCTTCTCGTTGCTATCAGCGTGCGACCAGCCAGCTCCAATAAGCCAGTTCGAGGCGACGTCCCAAACAGCGTTGTCGTAGTATTTGCCATCAACAGACGGGCTTGTGGACCCTGGATTGCGTTCGTACACACGGGCGGCTGCGGCCTCGATTGTTGTGGCCCATTTCCAACTCTCTGGCCAGTTGTCGAAGTCGAAGCTGGGCGGACGTACAAACTGCAAACCGTTCACGGCGGTCCCGCCTCCAAGAATGCACCCGGCCATCTCAGGCGTATCGCTGCAATATGCGTCATTGCCAGGGAAGCTGGGAAGGGAATTGAAAAGCCCAGGGACCTCATAAGCCGTCAGAGTGTCGTTCCAAGGCACAACGAGATCACCACCGGAAGAGTAAAATGAGGGACCGCCTCGCTCGAGAACCAATACTGACTTGCCGGTCTCCGCAAGTTTCTGTGATACGACGAGACCAGATGCACCACCCCCAACTACGATGTAGTCCCAGGTCGAATTCGAGACGGGCAGGGTGCCATTTGTCGGCGGTGTCGGAGTAGTCTGGTTCCCGCCAGTTGGAGGAGCAGGCGTCGTAGCGCTAGCCAAAGCTGCCCAAGTCGCAAAGTCTGCCGATTTGGCGCCAGGCAGGTCAAAGCCAAAGCCGCCAAAACCTTGGTCGTGATACTCGAGTGCGGACGAGGCGCTCGAAGGTGTTGTAGGCGATGCGGAAGACATCGCCCAGCCAAGGACACCTGTTTCTGCGGTGACATTGAAAGCTTTGCCGTCGACAATACATCGCTCGCACAAGAACGTGAACGTGAAACCGGTCGAGTTGACCGAGGTTCCTTCCGGAATGGTCTTGATCACAGAATCGCCGTCGAACACACCAGGGTTGCTATAGCCTGTCGTGGTTCGCAAAGAAGAGTAAACACTGTCACCGTTGGGCCATGCTACTGCAAGCAGGCTATTGCGCATCGAACCAGTTAAAGTTACTGCTGCCCATCCTGTGGTGCTGGCAGAGATCTGGCCTATGAAGTCCGTTCAGCTTGCTCGGGAAGCGCAATACCAAAAGAGAAGCCGCTTGTAGAAGTGTATTGTTGAAAGGTGATGCCCGTGGCTGCATCGGTGAAAGGAGTGGTGGACTGCGCCTGGGCACCAGCTAGGCTCGCTGCCAGGGCAAAGAATGAATAGGTTCGGCTTGCGAACATGTTGAAAGAGAACGAATGTACGTGTGAAAGAAGAGAATGTAGCGGCTAGTTCACCTCGACCAGTGCCGGACAAAGCTGCCATCATTTGTGGGCTCTCGAGCTTGATATACTCACCTCATCGTGCCGTAGGATTCCCTTTGGCCAGCTCTGTATCAGCCTCTTCCATGGCGGGTGGTGCAATTGCTTGGCTGTGACAGGCAAGGCCTTCCACGCGTGCAGCGTGAAGGACTTCGTACCAGCTTGGGACGAGATCGCGCGGCTTCCATGATGTTTCTCAAGGGTGGTGCACTGCTGGAGAAACAAAACAACCCGGAGTTTGAAACAGGTAGATTAACAATCCACCAATCGTACATCGCGGGTACCTCAGCGGCAGCATGGTCCAGGAACAACAACCCCGCGTGCATCCCCCATCCCATTTCTTCGGAAACAATATGCACACGCCTTTCATTTATCAACGTCATATTTAATCTCGCGCCGTCGAAGTTCTAGCATTTGCACTTGCCTGCCAAACGATGCTAGTCAGTGACGATACGCTGTCTCCACCCACCAGCTGCAGCAACGATTCGTGTTGCATCTAGCGCTTGAGGCCACCATCCAGTCGACTTCAACACTTAAAGCACACAATAGCGTCTCTATCTTCAGCGAATCAAATGTTCGAAAAAAGATCATGGCATACATTAAATCTATCTGGGTGCGCTATTTATGACACAGTTGTAGATGCTGCTTAAGCAGAATATCCTCACTTTGTGATCGATCTATGTAAACACACTATTATTTCCTCGCAAGTTCAATTCTATACAGATTGAATGTACCGTGGTCGAGCTCGATTCATGCCTTGAATGAACTCTTTTCAAGAAACTCCTTCAGAGGGACCAACTTCTCATCGAGAATGGCATGAGATTTTTCCAGCCCCTCACCATTATAGTAGCCAGGGCTCTCGATGAAAAGATGATTTTCAAGCATCTCTTGCGCCATGAACTCAGGCAAATAGCTCTTGTACGTGTTTTCATCCAATTGGACGAATGCCGTTTTCTTGCCAGCCACTTCAGCGAGCGTGTTAAGGACCTGCGTGGGGGTGTAATATCCCTCTGCGCCAAGAATGCGAGCTCCAATGACAGAGGAGCGGTTCTTGATGATGGCCTTGACGAATTTCCCTACAATAGTCAGTGACAAATTATGTATGTTGTAACAGTTGCGAGCGTACCGGTGTCGTTCCTGATATCAATTAGAGGAAACTTTGCGCTCTCTCCAACTGGAAGTGCCCACGTCAACAGCCCATCCTGTCCAGGCTTGATCATCATCTCGAGATTGCTCATGAAGTAACCAGGCAAGTAGAAGGTAGAAGGTACACCACTATCACGGATGTATTGCTCAATGTCGGCTTTGCCGTCAAAGTGCGGCACGTGAGTGAGGCGGCCATTGCTTGTAATCGTGACGTTCAGGAGCGATGAAAAGATCAGATGCTGCACTCCAAGGTCTTTCGACACATCGGCGACATTTTTGCCCTGTGTTATCTCGGTGGCAGGATTTGCTGTCTCCCAGTAGTTGGTGATCAGAAATACAGTATGAGAGCCTTCGAGCGCAGCACGAAGACTTTCTTTCGAATTGAGATCTGCCTGTCATCTACTATTAGCCCTGGAATAGCCAACTAGAAGTACTAGCGACTGACAGCGACCAGCTCCACACCTCTATTTGCAAGCTCTCGGGCCACAGGCTTTGAAGTGTCGCGTGTAATACCTCGGACCTTGAAGTCCTGGGAAAGCTTGGAGTCGCTGAGTAGTTGTTCTATGACGGAGCCACCTTGATTGCCAGTGGCCCCGAACACTGTGATGAGCTTGGACATGTTGATAATAAAGGTCTATCGGTTTGGGTCAAGGTAGGATATTTGAAGCTGTTGGATGATGACGATGCGATGTTTCGATGCAGCAGATGAGATTGGATGGTGCAGGTGGGTAGTAGTGATGTGTAGCGACACCATTACCCCGATCAGCATTTATACTCGCCATAATATTTTAGAAACAAACTTGGTCGCTCTTGAGAAGACCGACGTACCGAAAGAGTTGTCAGCGATGAAGACGTGGAGGTCAGAGGAGTAGTTAGCCACAGAAGCCTGTGAGGGCATTACAAATGTTAGCGCCGATCTGACCGAACCCCTCGGGACCTCAACATCCGACCGCACAAGACCTTACGCCACACCTTAACTCCGGGAGAGCGACAATCATGACTGGTTAAAGATACAGTCGAATCACCGTTATAAGGATACGCTTAGGGCGCCGAAGATATCGTTATATACGGTAGTATCGTACAGAGTGCGTATGTCTTAGCATTAATCAGCTGCACAAAATTACCCTCTTTCCGTGAAACAGGCTGCCTTTGCCTAAAACGAGCTGCCTTTGCTAAGGAAATCTTATGTAAGCATAAATATTAGGTGTAACTGTGCCTAAGGATACTAGTAGAAGGTACTTAAGGATATCCCGCAATTAGTAAGTATTCTTAATTACTATACAAATTGGTATAGGAGGGCGGAGAAAATTCCTTGTATCAGTAATAATCGCAATACCAGTATATTCTTAAACCGGTGACTCGACTGTACGCATGTTTACACATCGTGCTCGGCACGGCTCTATCCCTCTGCACTACTATTCAGCAGGACTGCATGTACAATAGAAATTGCGAAGGTGCGCAAAGACGATCGGAAGAAGCACACATGAAGGGCGAAGACCTATAAACATGTGAGCAGCTGACTGACTACCGTTACGCATCGCAAACACCTTCCGCGTTAGTGACGATCGTATAATGTGCGCCCTTTTCTGCTTCTTATCGCCGTATGTATCCTGCGGGTTCTTAAGCAGCAAGACTGAACTAGCTGTAGATGCTATCAAAAAAAAATGCAGCTCGCTTTGACACAGTACTACAGAGTGACCGCAAAATTCTTGCGCTATTTTACCTTCTGGTGAATTGGCAGGTTGAAGCGAAGACAGTGCAAGCTAAGCTGTAGGGTAAGCCGCACCAAGTCTATGATAATTCATGCCCTATCGATCACGACACGGTGCGGCCTATAAGCTTTCAATATGGCATATGTAAGCCTTGTCTGTTCCTTTAGGCTAATGGATATTAAACTAGAAGTACAGTACACGGTGAGAATCTTCAGGCTTCGCCGACAGCATGAGACTGAGTGCTAGTTATATTTAGACCGAGGAATACTGTCGGCCCTCGTGGCAGTATTTTTCTATATGACATCGAGACTAAGAGCAGGTTCTTGAGACAATGGCTGTTGAAAGGCAGTCTTGAAAGGCCGGAGACGAGTACATCGGCATCAAAGCCTCTCAAAGCTTCCTGAACGTCCTAGCCCACTCGCAAATCTTTTGGCTCCACTAAGACTTTCTTTCTTTAGCACTTCTTGCCCGTTCGCAAATTCATACTTCAGTGCATCCTCAAAGCTTTTCGCCTGGTACGCTGCGTAGTACGCGCTCTGGCGATCTTTATTCATGCAGAGTTGCGGAAATCTGAGCAGCTGTTCAGCAATCTTCATGGCCTCCTCGACTGCTTTGCCCTTTGGCACAACGCGATTTGCGAGACCCATCGCTAACGCCTCTGCAGCGCCAACCGCGCGACCTGTAAGAATCATGTCCATTGCGCGGCCGAGTCCGATCACTGCTTGCAGGCGAACAGTTCCACCGTCGATGAGCGGCACGCCGAATCGTCGACAAAACACACCAAATGCAGCATCGTCCTCGACGACCCGCATGTCGCCCAAAAGACTGAGCTCTAGACCACCAGCGACGGCATAGCCCGATACAGCACTGATGACTGGCTTGCTGATCTGCATGCGCGAGGGTCCCATGGGTGCGATGTTCCGTCCCTCAACGTGGCCAAAGTGTGGCAAGTCTGTGGGTGCACTGCTCGCAAATGATTGCAAGTCGGCTCCTGCGCAGAATGTGCCGTTTGCTCCATGAAACACGCAAACCTTCTGAGTTTGGTCTGCTTCGTACTGGCGGAAGGCGTCATAGAGCTTATGTGCTGTTCTTGGATCGACTGCGTTGCGCCGAGAGGCTCGGTTCAGTGTTATCGTCGTGATGCCGGACGGCGAGGCAACATATTGCACAGCTTCAGGCTCGGGATCCTGCGATGCTTGCTTCATCATGGACTCTGGAGGAAATGGATGTGTCGACAAGAGGGGAGATTGCCAGCTTGCGGAGAAGCCATGAAGCCGACTATCGACTTATGGCTGGCGCATTGCCTCGGCATCTTCTCCCAGCCGCCCATTGTGTCGTTCCGACATCTCCTCCGTCAATATTTCAGAAACGGGTCGCATGCCCCTATCGAGATGTGCGCGATCGCAGCATTAGTAAATGGCGTGGACGTCGGATAGAGTACATCTCTCATGTATTCGAGGTGCATAAAGTTGAGTGAAGTTGGCTACGCTTGATGCGGGAAGGCGCCAACGGACCGCGAAGCAACCGTAGCCTTTCCGATCACAACTGTCCGCCCTTCCATCACCACCGTTCATCTTTCCACTTCCAGCGCATAGTTTAATACCCCATCGCAAAACCATTGAGCTAGACACTGCACAGCGAGCTGCTGTGAACTCCGCCAGATTGTGTCAATGCTGGTATGGACACCAGGCGCAGCAGCAAGTCGTGGCCGATGACCTAAGCAGGGTTCACACAGATCGAATGGACTGTCTGTATCTCAGCGTGTTGTGAGTCTATACATATGAATTCAGTCTGGCTTGGCAACACACTCGCTGCTATATATCTCAGCTTTACCCTACGCAGAGCTCGCTTGCTCAACTCTTATATATTTGGCTGTCGAAGCATTGCTGCGTCTGGTGAGACTCTGTGGAAACCCACCCTATTCACGTTCGGAGTCAAAAACTCCAACACTGTGTATTTGACTACAGATGACTGTAGTACTGCACCAAAATAATGAAGACTCAGCAGTCTCTACCATAACTCAGACCGTGGCCATAACGGAACACCGGGTTCTCAGTGTCGAACGGCACATCCTCCTTCGAAGCTTCCACAGCCGCCATACTCCTTGGTAGATCGAACGGGAGCTTACCATAGGGTTTTGATCCATTCACATTGAAGACGACGTCAAGGAACGCGTCTGTACTAGCTCCAAAATTTGCCATGACCGCTTGCGCCGCTTCAACAATCTCTGGAATGGCGGCAGGACGGTCAAGATAGATATCTACAATCGTTGGGACAGCTTGGTAGATGGCCGCTTGCCGCGCTCTTTCGGTCACGTTATACTCGAGCGATCCGGCATGATATGCGGCTTCGAAACCTCCAGGACGGGGCACGTACGGAGCTTGGAGACGCAGGAGTGCCATGTCAGCCTTTGCCGGGGTGTCGACGACGCGGAGATTGCGCTTCTCCATGTAGGTTTTGTTGAAGCCTTCGATGTAGAATTTCAGCTTCTTGGACGACTTGAGCGGCAGCACGTTGTCGTTATTAGTGAGCAGCGTGTATGCCTTTCGCTGCGCTTCAGCACCTTGGCGAACAAACTCCGGGTTTCCAACCAGCTTCACGGCGGCATCCGCATTGACGAATGGGTTGTCGAATAGTCCAAGGAGAAACTTCTCCCGTAGGAGCTTACCCACCGACACGTCGATCCGCTCCTCGCTAACGAGACCAGTCTCCACAAGCTCGAGGACCAGATCGATTCTCTGCTCCCCACCAAGCTGGTCGACACCCGCGTTGAAGATCTTCTCCGCTCGTTGCAGTTCGGTCAAGCTCTCTGCTCCCCATGCGCGGGCTGGCATATCTTGACCTCGGATAACTGCATCGGTAATGAGACCCCAGTCGCTCACAACGATGCCCTTAAATCCTAGCTCGTGCTTGAGAAGATCGGTTATGATACCCTTGTTAAACCCGGAGGCAACCTCTTCATACTTGGTTCCGGTAGGACGGCTGTAGTAGGGCATCATCTGCCGAGCTCCGGCCGCTATGGCTGCCTTGAAGGGAATGAGGTGGTAGTCGAAGTTGTTCTGTAAGTATGTTAGCACACATTGATTTCAGTCTCGGACTAGAAGCTACTCACTCCAGGATAGGTGGTATTCTTGCCATATGTAAAGTGGCTGTCCTCGCCATCTTGGACCGGCCCACTACCAGGAAAATGCTTGGTAACGGTGGTGACAGAATTGGTTCCAAACTCTTCGCCGGTAAAGCCTTTGATGTATGCCACCACAAGCTCCGCCGTCAAATTCGCGCACTCGCCCATGGTTCCTGAGATTCTGGCCCAACGCGGCTCGGTTGCGAGATCAATCTGAGGATGCAGCGAACTCCTTAGACCTATGGCCATGTACTCTTGTCGTGCAATGTTCGCGAAAGTCTCGACCAGCTCAGCATCGCGGATTGCAGCAAGACCGAGACTTTCGGGCCATTGAGAGAAGGAGTTGGCCGTAAACCCTGTGCCAACGTTGTTTGTGAAGGCGTGTCGAGGATCAGAAGAGAGGGTGATCGGTATTCCTAATCGGGTACTCAAGGCCAATTGCTGTAAACGATTGTACCATTCCGCGTTGGTCCTTACATTGTCGACTGTGCCGGCGAGATTGAAGTGTGTCATCAACTTGCCCACCACGGCTTCCTCGGTGCCGTTGGCAAACGTGCCGTTTGCGCCCATGGTAAGAATATTCTGGAAGAGTTGCCCGGCTTTTTCCTCGATGGTCATACGCTGCAGCAGATCTTCCACTCGCTTGTCTACCGATAACGATGCATCTCGATATGGCAAGAGTTCTGCACCTGTGGATCGTACATTCAGCTTCTGGTGTTGGACGCCACTCGACGCTGGCAGGCTGATAGCTGTTGCCATTGCTATGGTCGCGAAGAAGAAGCTCGCGAAGGCGTTAAGTCTCCGCTGACTGCGATGTCGAACCGCCATTGTGAAGGGTGAGAAGGATTTGGGCGCGCAATGTTGTCCTATCCAGAACTATCTACTTAACCGCCCTCACAGCGCCCATCCCAGTATTTGTAGTCTGGGACTACATCGACTGCGGAAACCTGATGTCGAGGCTTGCAGAGCGAAGCTAGCCCCACCCGAGGAAGCACCGCCGTTGTTGAGTTGTACCATGACGGATGGCGTAAACACAACCGAGTTGGTCCCCTCCACTACAACATTTCCAATGCCATGTCACGAAGCCGATCACCATTGCCAAGCGAACTGTGGGGAAATGCGGAGAAGATCCTGGTCGAAGCATGTTTGTTCGTTGCTCGACCTCCGTTCGGTAGAATTCTGATTGGGTCATGGCAAAACGTCGGCAGCTAGGATGATGTCCTAACGGTCTTGAGCACCGTTGAAGGCATTTGTCGCCGTCACCTGCACCGAAACTTTTGTAAATGCCAGCAACCCTCCACATTCCGCGACTCAAACCGCTGGTTGCGCATGAGGCCTCATCATATCGCGGCTGGGCGAAGACCGGCACCTATGCAATGCTAAGTAAACGTTACCGTGGATGTTCCGCCGCAAACCAGGTTGCATGAAGTAAGTTCCTGGGATGAATGTCGTCAAGTCGGCACTGTGTGCCCAGCCTACTCGGCTGAATTACACCCTGCTCGAAGCGAGGAAACGGTGTCCTATGCACACACTGTTCACGACAATGTTTCCTGTTTTCAAGGGAGGTTTTAGCTACCCACTTAAGATCAACACAATGGACATGCACCAGGTCATCGGTAAGCCCCCAGACAGCCTAGGCCCTAACAGCTTCGACCACAGTAAACACCGGTCTCTCCACATATCTATCCCAAAACCCCTGTGCTACTCTTTCGTCATCTGGAAGCACCAGCTCGCACCACCTCAGCTTCAGCCCCGCATCCACCGCACATCGCTCATACACCTCTTTTCGAAACTGGAAAACATCGAAGCTAAACGGCGTGTCCCCCTTCACCACCACCCGCGCTCTGATGCCAACTTCCTGCTCTGTATCTGGGGCAACATACCCAGGGTCCAACACCAAGATATCAAGGCCGTAAAAGTCCATCTTCGGCTCCGTCATCTTCGCATCATGCACATTCGTCGTCACGCCCACGAACCGCCCATGCGGCGCGAGGTTCTGCTCGATGACGCGAAACATGTTGGTTAGCTCGGCCTCCGTGCCCGCATAGTTTAGAAACCAGCCGGCGAAAACGATGTCGAATGGATCATGGTGTTGCATCTTCTCTGGCACACTGCAGTCGCGGACTTCGAAGGTGAGGTTGGCATAGGTCGGAGCTGTGTATGTCGCTCGCGCGCCGTCGATCATGGACGAGGAGATGTCGTAGCCGAGCACGGAAGAGGCGCCTAAGCGGGCGAGGAGACTGGTCATTTTGCCCGTGCCGCACGCGAGATCTGGTGGGGGCGATTAGATGGAATGGCTAGGACGAAGGTCTTTCGTGGGAATTAGTGGCCTCGATAGGCCGTTCATTCGATCCTCGACGCCACTGACAAGCCGACTGGTCCTTTGCCTAGATTGAAGGAGGGATATTTCATGTGAGACAAGGTAAACGTACCAAGACATCTGCTTCCCTCGATATTTCCCAACGCCTTCACCACACTCGGTTCCTCCGGCTCAACGCTCGACAGCACCTTGATAGCATTGTACTTGGTGCCGATCTTGTCATACTGCGTATTCTGCGTACTCGGCGCTCGCTGTTCTCCTTCCTGCTCGCCCATGTCGTTGACGTTTTCAAGCAAGTCGCACAGAAGCTAGGCACGAGTCTCAGTTGTTTTAGACTTGCTCAAGATTCCGCGCAATAAGAGGCAGTGTAAGAGATGAGTTGCTGTACGATCCTAAGACCTGTAGAGTAATGCAGCGGCTTACACGACGCTAAGGCTGCTAGAAGACGCTGTAAGCAGTTGCGCTCCGTTGATTACAATCTTACTGTGCCCCTTCACTGACCTTGAGGCTTATGACCGTCGCTCAAAGTATCCTGGTACTCTCCTGTAGTCATGCGCAAGGGCCAACCTAGTCCTCAAATTGAGATTGAGAGTGAGATTATCAGAAACCGACTTACTTTGTTCTCAGAACATGCGAGTGCCTCAACAACGAAAACAGCCAACAGATAAAGCTACAGCTGCCAGCTTAGTTTTCAATCCCTGCTATTTCTCGGCGGAACGCTGTCTCTTTCTAGATGTCAGCAGCGTAAACCACGTCAGAGAAGCTAGTATAGGCGTAGAATAGCCTATCTTGGCACATGGGCCGACCTCGGCTTCTGTATTTTGCTTTTAGCGCTCTTGCTCACAGTATGCGCCTGACTTTACAGAGTATCACCGGCCATAGACTAGCTTGAAAAATGCATGTTAGGAGGAGCTTCATCGCGTCTATAGGTCTGGCAATACGTAGTGCCTTCTTCTCGATGTAGCAACAGTTTAATCGTGGTGATACATCCGGGCGATACTCACCGCGTTCTGTGGACCGTCGCGCTCGAGAATGATAAGCTCTACGGCTGCGTAACCTTCATAGGATTTGGCAAAGCTAGGGGTGGGACACAGGGCTGAACTGGTGCCGTCTCTGTGTCGCCATCCCTTGCATTAGTTGTACGCAGCACAGATCAATAACATGCAAGACGTAGGGCCAACTGTATCTGATTTATCATAAATCGTATCGTGATAGTAAGGTATGTAGCAGTGCGGAGGAACTCTGTCAAAGAGCGACACCCAATTCTCACCAGATAACACGCCTAGCATGTCGGTACCACTTATACCTTCTCAACAGCCTTCTTCTCGTCGGTGCTGTCTGAGTCAACCAGCTCAACAGCACGAGCACCGTCCTTATCGCTGTGCACGCTTCCCGACTCGATGTCCTTGTGATGAACCAGGTGTTGAGCGCCAATGGGTCCAACTTCTTCGAAGTGCCTTCCCTTCTTCTCTGGACCTAACGCAGTGGTAACTGCAATTCCAAGCACGATGATGGCGGTAGCGACACCCATGACGGGCCCGTAAGCTGGCGACTCCGTGCCCTTCGAGGTGGTGATCATGGTGGCTTCAGCAACAGCATTCACGATCTGCGCGGAGGGGGACGAGATCATGTTTCCGAGCTGGTATGTGATACCAACAAAGGATGATCGGAATGCTGGTGGCGACAATTCGGAAAGATGGATTGGAATCACACCCCAAGCTCCTTGAACGAAGAACTGGATCATGAAACCTGAGGCCGAGAGGCCACGTTCGGTGGTGGGCAGGATCCAAGCAGGAATGAGGCAACCAGAGATGAGGGCGGCGCAGACGATGGTTCGTCGACGACCGAACCACTGCGAAGTGTAGCCGAGAATAGTTCCGCCAACGCAGGCTCCAGTTTTCATGAGGATCGATGCACGAGTCGCACCAGCAGAGCTGAGGTGCTTCTGTTCCTTCATGAATGTCGTGTAACTATCTTGGCTGGTGTGAGAGTAGTAGTTGAACTGGGAGCTGAGTTAGTCCGTGTGCCCATATTGCTGACAGACCATACATACCCAGGTCATCAAGATGATGCAGTACACACACATCTTCCACTCCTTCTTCAACATCTCCTTAGACTCGGCCCAGAAAGCGCCAGGCGTTTTGCCAGATTTGCCAGCCTTCTTCGCCTCGATGAATTGTTTGGACTCTGGGAAGAGCACACGAAGGAAGCCAACGACAATGGAGAAACCGGCTCCAACCCAGAAGACGATCTTCCAGGTGTTGGTTGCGCCACCTACTCCAAGGTTTGCACATGCGGCGAGAACGTAACCGAAAGAATACCCTTGTTGAAGTATACCGCTCATCAACCCACGAGCGTTTGTCCTAAAACCATTAGTATGTTTTCGTCGATGTGGCATGTTGAACATACGGGCAATTTTCTAAAGCCATTGCAATGGCGTTACCATATACACCACCCATGAATAGACCAAAGAGACTTCGGACCGCAAGGAATTGGTTAAAGGTGGCGGAGTAGATTGTGGCGACCTGAAGAAGGCCAAGGATGATCATGTTCAGTACCATCGGCCATTTTCGACCTGAGCGCAGGTGTATAAAGTCAGCGTGTGTCTATTTACACTGCGCATTATTGATGTTACGTACCAAACTTGTCTCCGGCCAGACCAAAAAAGGCGGCACCCACGGAACGAAGGAGCAGAGTCAGGGTGATGGCAGTTGAGATGCTCGTGTTGGATTGCTTGTAGTAAGCAGCGAGCTTTGTCGTCTGAATTGAGAGGGCGTGGAAATCGAAAGCGTCGGCTGTCCATGCAAGGAAGCCGACAATGAAGTACAACCAGTCCTTCAGACGCAGCTGAGCGAACAGGCTGATGGGGTTCTTCAGTGGCTCAGGGCGCTGCCATTCGCAGTGCTCCTCGCCATAATCGTTTGTTACAACGACTCGCTGGTCCCAGACGAACAAGTCCCGGAAGCCCTGTTTGGCGGTCGCGAAGGTGCCCTTCGCTAGAGGATCGGCAGGTCTGTTCATGCTTGCCATAGCTACTGAAGCATCAGAGGTTGAAGGCAAAAACGAGGTAAGATGGACGATGAGAGACACAGTCCGATCGCGATGCTAGATCCAAAGCACCGGGCGGCAGAGCTGCAATATATATCCTGTCAGTCATGTTTAAATCCGCGGCGGAGATTTCTGCCTCGCAACGATCCTATCGCTGCCCTTGCTAGCACCTGTACGACAGCGTTGAGTGTTGATGCGAGCCAAGATATGCCAAGGTGCATTATGCAATGGCGGAGGCACGTTGCACGGTGGATGTAACCGCACCGAGCACGCCAAGTCCACTAAGCATCGCTGTTGGACCGGGCTAAACATTGAGCACGAGTGAGGAAACAGAACAAGTTCCGGGATGCAATGGACGTATCAGAGGAAAGTCAAGGCGGGCCACGAAGAGGAAATGGGGCGTGTTGATCTCTTCCAGGGCCGTTTCCGTAACCCCACGGGGTTGAGAGAACGTGCCCATCAGCAGCCCGTAAGTCCGGGAAAAGTAGGCTCGTAATGCTGCTTTCTGGCCGTCAACACTCGAGACGAGAACCGTCGGCGCACCTCTGTGCTTGTGCTCTGCTAAGCTGCGTGGCGCGACTGAAGCCTTCTCGCGACACCTTCGCGCATAGAAGCTCCCGCAGTGTGGCAGCCACCGACTTGGCAATTGACCCCGCAGCGAGACATTGCGCGGTCGGATGTGCCGAAGCTTTCACGTTACCCTTGTGCGCCCAGAGCGAAAGCGCGCACCTACGACGGCCAAGATAGATGAAGCCGTGTGGCTTGCACGCCATTGTGGAAACATCGTCAGCCGAGCATCCTTGAGCAGGCTTCTTTCAACAGCCATCGGTCGTGATGATGATGCATGAGATATGCGCAGCTGAGAGTGCTTCACGTATCGCTGACTCTGGCGGTGAGGTGGGATGGAAGGAAATTGTTTGATGTTCTAGATGCATTCCTCCACCGCGCTGGGTCCAGCTGAATCTTGTGTATCCATTGTGCGCGAGACGTGGTCCGTTCTGCAGTGGAGCCGTTCAAGCACACGGCACATCGAAAACAACGGCGCACAGGCTGGAAGGAACCGTCAAGGCAAGAGCGGAGTCGAACGGTCTTGGCTGTGGGAATGTGTAGGAGATGGAGCGACTCGGGCTGCTCTGCTGACGCGCAGAAGGACCCAAAAGGGTTGCTGTTGGAAAAAAGGATTCGATCGGCAGTGAGGAAGGTGGAGATGACGCGAGAGGCGCTACGTTGGTAGCTCTGAAGATGGGGAAGCTGCATGCCAACCCCAGCCTCGCCAACTCAACCCATCACGATCGCGTGAGCATACGGTTTGAGCGGTTGCGTGGTATGGGATCGTAGATGGCATGTTTGCCTTGCACAGATGGCGTCAACGACGAATGACATCTCACGATCGCTGTCAGCGAGGTATTTTGTCCACGCGACACGACCCGACTTGCATACTGTGGTATGTGCAGCGTTTTGACAGGCTCTAAAACGTGCCCCGGATGCACCCTCGAACCCATGGAAGGAAAATGCAATTGTACCTAGTCTCTTGGGCCTGCAGATACTCTTGCCCGCGAGGTGAGTTGGGAAGCACCGACATATCCCCGCATCCCCACCGGAAGAGCCTCAAATCATCTCCACTCGTCGGCTGCACTGTGGACCTACTACTGTATCCATCTGCTCAAGGCCTATCCCGCCAAGTATCAAGCGTGCCCCGTTGCTATCGCCACGTGATGTGGAGCATCCCGGCTCCGCGCGCGCATCGAGCAAACCGGGTTACCGCTCTCGGAAGGCAAGCAACCGACTATCTTTCATGCGAGTGCCAAGCTGATCTAGCACAGGGTATACACTTATCTCCAGGTTCTCCAGGAGCTAATCGGCTAGACCCTGCGTGCAGCGTTCTCTAGCGGTGGCGTTTCGACTGTTGGGCCGGATGTGAGCCTCATCAAGACCGCGGCCGTGGGAGAACGATGGTGATCTTGGTTCCGTACTTGTTCTCGTCCCAGGTGCAGCAATAATCCGTTGCCGATTAGGTGAGCTCCACGCCAGGCAAAGCGAACTCGAGCCATACAGCAGCATGTATATCCTCGTACTAGCTTGCATATATGCCCTAGTGTCGGCAAAAGTACGCTCTACTTGTCCCGTTGTTGTTTTGCTTAGGTGATTAACAATGGATTATCTCGGCACCTGGTGATCGTCTTGCTTATCGTGTGGCACGAACTGAATCAAACAACTATGCTCCTAATTGACGTGAGCACTGTCCCAGACCAAAGCGAGAACATCGTACCTTCATCTCCGGAAAGGTGTCGTCGGTGAAGACCTCAAATCGCGAAGTGATGCCTGGTGCGACGCCTTCGAGAGCTGGGCTCACGCGTGTCGAGTATTTTCTGTACACTGATGGCACCAACGCCATCTCCGCCATTGCAAGGCTGAAATAGTGTCAACCTCTGATCCTCACCTATCCCATACTTAAAGACTTACTGCAGTCCAATACACATTCGTGCACCGCTCGAGAACGGCCACCACCACTTCCTCATGGCTATCAGTGCCGGGTCATCATCATCTTTCAGCCACCGTTCGGGATCCCAGTTCAGTGGGTCAGGGAAGACCTCAGGGTTTCGATGTAGTGAGTACGGTGCCATTGAACAGATTGTTCCGCGCGGAATCTTATAGCCATCGATGATCATGTCTGTCCGGTTCGCTCGAGGCTCTGATGCCGGTAGCGGTGCGTAGAGTCGAAGCGTTTCCTTGACCACAGCATCGAGATAAGGCAAACGATCTGCGACCTCAAGGTCGACTACACCATTCTTGATCGCCTTCGCATCTATGTTCTTGCACTCGTCAATGAGCTTGCGTTGGATATGGGCGTGCGAAGGACAGGACAAGGCCCAGACTAGAAACATCAGTGTGTCACTAGTGGTGTCGATGCCTGCAAGGAGGTGGTCTGCGCACTCGCTGGCAATGTCCAAGTCATCTAGTCCGACATCTCCCTTTACTTTCCATAGCCGCGCGACAATCGAATCTTCCGCCTTGACTCTTGTGTCGACCGCCGCACCGCGATAAGACTCCATCGCACGGAGCGCATGAGTCCGTATAGCGGTGTAGGTCGCCGGCTTCTGCATAGGCAAAAATGGCCGTATCAAATTTTCCATCAAGCCAGTTCGGGTGTACATCCAGGAAGTCAGAGAGGGCATGTGTACGGCGAACCACGCTAGACGGCGTCGAGAGTGGTCCATGATATCGTCCAGCAGGCGCACATGGCTCGACGTACCTTGCAAAGCCGTCGTCGCCCCAAACTCTGCTGTACCATACACGAAGGTTGAGATGACGTCAATAGAGTAACAGTGGAGAGCCGCGAAGATCTCCAGGCTCTCTGATCGCGGTGTCTCCTCCAAAAGGTGAAGGAAGTCCCGAATCTTGTCCTGAACGATGGTAGCCGGATGGTTTTTCAGTATTGCAGATTTCGAATACGCATGCGCCAGGAGTCTCTTGCGCCTCGCATGATCTGCGACGGTCGGAAAGGTAAAGAGGTTCTTTTTCCATACACATTGAACATGGAATAGAATGCCGTTCGTTCAAATCCGCTGCCAGCACCGTAAATCGTACGCAGTGCTGTGATTGAGTTGAAATGAACCTCGTTGGGCCCGATGCGAACAATAGGTCCATGTTGCATGTGTAGAGCATGAACTGAGCGTGTTCGTCGTCCCCAATCGTCTCTAGCTAGCCGCCACTTCGTCAAAGCATAGATCTTGGGACCGGGCAGTCGACTGAGTGGATGATAAAGAAAGGGTACGAGTATTAGCTGGTGAAGAAGAATGGCCAGAAATGCGAAGACAAGAGTTATCCCGAGGGCAGTAGCCATCGTGACACCAGGTGCATCAATGGCTGAGCTAGCTCAGTATAGCAAGAAGTTTGAGATATGGGAAGGATCTCAGAGAAGCTCGCAATGTGTGAAGCGCAGATAAGCTAGTTGATTGGCAAGTGGGGTCAAGGATGCTACTTCCACTTTGGTACCGCGCGTGGCAGGCACGTACTGCGGTACATGGAGACAGCCAGAGGCTTGGAACAGGGCCCTTGACGTGCAGGTCTGCATGCTGATGATGATAACGGCAACAAGCGCATTCGCCATGCCGTGTTACAAGATGGTGTGTTGTTCGTCAAACCTCGCGTGGTCCTGTGCCCGACACAAGACGCTCCATGGTCGTCGGCGATCCGTGCATGCAAACTCTCCTGCACCCCTTGGTCTGAGTCGGCCGTGGTATTGCGATGCGAACTTGGGCGCGGCTTGTTGCTAGACCAGTAGGTCTCTCGATGTGTCCGATAGGAACCCACGATCGAGCGAGGTCCTCACCCAAATCGCTTCCCATAGCCCTTCACTACATCATCCAGTATCCCTCTGAGCCTCTTGCAGCCTTCTATGCCGACCGCTAGCATGCCCTCCAGTCTCTCCATCCGCACCCTCGTCTCCATGACACACACGGCCACCTTGTCGCTCTCGCCCAATGTGCCAACTGTCAGAAAAGGCAATTCCTGTTCCTCCAAGGTATTCAGATCGAGCAAAGGATCATCGGCAGACGCATTATCGGCAGCGGCCGAGGACGCGCTGGAGGCAGCTGTGCAGGCGACTAGGTAGTCGGTCATGGGAATCCCGGCGTCGATGAGGGCAAGAGTTGAAGCGTTTATACATGCTGCAAGGAGCGAACCGTCTTGCGATATGATGTGAATGTTGAGCGCAATGGTTGAGTGGGGATATAGGTGCAGCAGTAGCACGCCCTCAAAGGCGGACCGCAGGCAGTGCTCCATTTCCTTGCTTCGCTTGTCGCCCCCGCCCCTCCTTCTCCTTTCCATGCCGCTGAAGCCTGCGAAATTGATCTCGACCTCCACCTTGGCCTGTCCGCCAGCTCCTCCTCTCTGTCCTGATTGCCGGCCTTCTGCAGGGCCGGTGACTGAGACCAATATCTTGGTATTGCCCATTTCGAGGTAGGAGGAGCCGTCGGCGGCGGCTTGTGTCGAGATTTGCGCATGAATGCGGCGCAATTCGTTCCATCGGCGACCGTCAAGGCGCAGGAGGGCGAGGGAATAGGTGGAAGTATCGAGAGGCATGACGAAACCGGTTCTACGAGACAGTGCGCGCCTCTTATTTTGCAGTCCTGTTCACAGGTGCCTGGAGGCGACGGTATTTCCCTGGAAGCACTTTGTGGTGCTCGATGTCGTCACGGCGTAAGTCAATGGCGGGTGGGCATCTGTTATTTGCGACGGAGCTTCAGAATAATTTGGGCTATCAAAGCTCGGATGGCAGGGATTGTGCTGCAGAGCGGCCCCGCTTTGCACGTGACAGCGCGTTAGCGTGTTCTTGGGACGAGTGGCGCCTTCTTTTCACTACAACACTACGCATACGGTATAAACATAGGGACGATGATCCAGAGTCTCGTCATCGAGAGGACTAACTCGTCTCTCTCTACGTGAGATATGAAGCACTCCTGCACCCGCTTCTGACAGTAATCCCTTGCGGGGTCCTGTCAACCACACCACCATGTCCTTTAACCGCGACAAGGAAAAGAACCATCGTCGGGCCTTGCGAGCATTTGCTGAGAGTGAGGCAATGAGCGACAGTGACGACGAGGACGGGCTAGACATCATCGAGTCATCGCGGAAGGGGTTAGATCTTTCCCAATACATCGACGGTCAGTTGGCGATCTCGTCTCAACGCACTTTGTTAGCCCTGACGACGCTGTAGTCTTGACTCAAACTCAAACACAGTCCCAAGACGCTGATGGGGACCACAACTCGCCAGATGCGGTGGATCTTCTTTCAGATGGAGATCATCCAGCTTCGAAACGGTCAGCAAAACGGAAACAACCCTTCGGAAGCTCCGGAACGGATGATGCCACCGGAGACGAAGAGGAAGATATACAGTCGGACTGGTCCGAAGAAGATAAGAGAGCTTTCTATCGCCAGTGGAAGGACCGCAGAAAGAACAAGCGCAAACGTGTCGCCGCCGAGACCAACCGAATTCGGGCAGAGAAAAAGTCCAAAGTAGCAGCTGCCGCAGCTTCGAGTATCGTGGGCCGCAAACCA
>TARA_R110002003_G_scaffold107_6_pt1 | contig 43918 bp, 49 predicted proteins | sample TARA_R110002003 | Tara Oceans TARA_R110002003 (sample SAMEA4396441) | marine metagenome | biome: Westerlies Biome; feature: [SRF] surface water layer (ENVO:00010504); material: water (ENVO:00002006), including particulate matter (ENVO:01000060) such as... | depth 5 m | reverse complement strand
AGCAGGTCTTGAGGTCTGTACAACAGCTTTAGCGGCCGTTGTTTTCGAGCTAAGCCGAGCAGAGCAGTGAGATTCACATTCCTGCACAATAGCTGGAGACTTGCATTCGCAGACGTTTGTACCACATTAGTTGTGGAGACCGTGGTTGATGTTCGCGCATGCTCCTCAACGCAAAGCCCATGGCGCAGGTCGAGACGCAGCCGCTTGGTGGCTGTTTTCCCTACTCGCCATGGTAGGGTCGTAAGGTTACAGCGATGCGCTACGACAATCAGACACATACTGTGTGTGAGCAGTTTGGGCTCGAGGTATATCGAGCCTTGGAATTGCACCTAGTTCTCTCATCTTGTGTTGTGTGTATGTTCGTCATCTGGCCATCACTGGTTTTGTTGAGCCGAGTTCCTGAATTGTGATTGTGTTCCCTTACAGCATATCCGAAATCTTTGTTCGTCTACTCCTTCTCGAATTCCGCCGGCACGGTTGAAGGCAGCGCACGCCATTCCATCGCCCTGCCTGCGCTATTGCATCGCGACCGCGCCTCCACACTGTGATATGTTCCACAGTTACTAGTGCCACTTCTTCGCCACTCGTCTTCCGTTTCGACGGCTGACGCTTCGGATAAGAACCAGTCTCGTCTGCCCCTTTCTTCGGCAACTAAGACCGTGAAGTCTTATCACACTTTATCAACCAACGTAAGTATATCATCCTGCATACCATGCATGCAATGCTATGCACAGTCGATGAAAGGACGTACTGACAAGGAATTGCAGAGTGGCGTCTCTTCGTCATCGCCAATATGTGGTCCTCAAGATATCGCCGGGAGGATTCCAGCGAAGGCTTCCAGATGTCGCCATGCCTGACGACTTCATCTGGACTGTTGACACCACCGTCCTCCTACAATATCGACGGTCGGCGAAACAGCGTGGCCTCCAGTCTGTCGCCACTTAGCCCAACGACTCCGATTTATGGACGTAACCCGTTCTCCGAGCAAAGCTACGTGGATGTAGCAAGTCTTGAGCAATGTCAGGACCAATCCATGGAGGCGTTTGCAATGGACTATTCATTCAAGCCACCTGGAACTGAAGGAGCTGCCTATGATAACTGGACGACCCTCGGCCAGACTCACAGCTTGGGACATGCGCTACCAATGAGATCACCTGGTACTTTTGCGGGTCATCCAAACTCCTTCCAATCCCAGATGGGCCAGTACACTGCGGTCGAGACTCCAGCCTCAACCGTAGCGGCTTCCTGTGCAAATCCGTTCTCTAATGCGCCCTACACGGACTTCAATGCTCTTCCGAACGAAGACCCAGGGAATGCGGGCGCAAGCGAGCCTATGCAGAACATGTGGTCGTATCAGTATGCACTGGCGCACATGATGGCGGCTCCAACGATGGCTCCAGCTGAGGCTCTGATCGGCGGAGAGTACACAACGGTCGACGCCGCAGAGGCCGACACAGATATGGGTTCGTATGATGATGCCGACGTCCCACTCGCGCCTGAGCCGCAGGAAGTTGTACTCAAGACAGAGGAGCCAGACATTTCAGAAGATGAGCGGCAATTCAGAAGGTCGATCTACATCTCTTCGACCGGAGGCAAATCGGTTAAGAGGGAGAAGCAACATGACGTGCTGAAGGAAAAGTCCAGGAAGCCGAGGAACAAAATGAACGAGCGTCTCCACGGCGAAAACGCCCGCTACAAGCTGTATGTGAAGGGCAATATCGAGCTTGTCCCTGGCACGAAGCAGTGGCGGAGCAGTGGCGACGGCGCCAACAGGCAGCCCTTCTTCTGTGCCATGCTGATGGATGGCCGTCCCTGTGGCAGGAAGTTCCGGCGTCAGGAGCATCTTCACCGTCATGAGAAGACTCACTCTGGCCGCAAAGACTTTGTCTGCCAAATTCCTTGTTGTCGAAAGGAGTTCAACAGGAACGATAACTGCTGGGAGCACTACTGGACCCATGTTCACCGTCCTGGTAAGAAAGATGGTCGCAACAAGAAGTGCAGTCTCCGGCGAGTTCTCACTTTCATCGACGACCCGAAGCACATCGAAAAGCTCCACAACAAATGGCTTAAGGAGGTCGGCTACGAGTATAGTCCAGCCAGGGATACAAAGGTCCAGGAGGAGGAGGACGATGGGAATGATTCGGCCTCATCTCACGCAGCCAAAAATGACGAGACTCGCAGCCCCTTCCCAGCTGTGAAGCTGGAGAACCGGATCAGGTCGAAACTGTAGGCAATTTCGAGGATGCCTGTGACGACCCATCCGCTATACGTTCATTACTTACGTTGCTTTGGTTGACCTGCTCAACACCTGAATTCGGCGCTCTGTTGGAGTTGGCGTACGGTCAGGGTCGCTTCGTTGCCTAGGCATACTTTCGGTCTCGCACTTCATGTATTCTAGTTTGGTTCGCATGTATTCACAATAATGTATGAGGTAATGACTTACGGTCGCGATTCAACTCGTGTGCTTTCCCAGCCAATCAGCACTGTGCGTCTGTTTCCCCACAGTCCATATGCGCGACGGGGCGGAATGAGATGAAAGGCTTGGGACGTGCATTGCAGTTGCAGCAGAAGAAAGACTTGTGCGACGCGACGAGTGATGTGAGGTTGGCTTGACGTTACATTTCATGCTAGTCCATTTCGTGCTTAGCTTGTGGCACGTACCAAGTGAAATCCCCGAGGTCGGGTGAGAACGATCTTCAGCAACGCACTTGCCAGCCCATATGCGCCGCATCGAGCGTTCGACGCGAGTTCAGCCGCGGAGCATCTATCCCGTCTTTGACTTGATCGGCTTCGTGCCATACCAGGCAATGACCGCCATTCCCAGGAACGCAGCCAAGCAGCTGAACACAAGCGCAACAATCCCCTTCGCCGTGAAGCCAGCAGGCAGCGTTCCTGGACTTCTGTTCTCACCTCTCAGATCGAGGAAGTCAACTGTGTTTCCAGCCGCGTTCCCTTGAGTCGGCACGTTGCCCGCCTCACAAGCCTTCAAGTGATCCGCAGGGATCTTCCCTGATAGCTGCTTCTGAATGTCGAGTGGCCGCTCGATGATAGTTGCTGATAGTCCAGATGCAACATGCTTTAACAAGGTATCGAAGTTAGCTTGCGTCTTATATGCACTTCCTGATTGGTACTGACCCATTCAATGTGGCAGTGGAAAAGCCACACGCCAGGCGAGTCTGCGCGGAAACGCAGCACAGCAAAGCCATTCGGCCTAACGAGAATGGTGTCGCGCTTCATCGGTGTACTCGACAAGGTCGTAGCGTTGTTTGGATCGTAGAAACCTGCGTCATCCTCACTACGCTCGACGACTTGGAACGCGTGACCATGCAAGTGGAACGGATGTTTGCCAGGATCATCGTTGTTGATCACAATCTCGACGACTTCGTTGCTGCCAAGAATGAAAGAGTTGGTGTTTGAACCGTAAATGAGAGGGTCTGTTGCATTAGCCCCAGTAGATAGAACGCTGTAGATGGTAGGAACTTTTGGGGTGACGTAGGTTACATCGTTGAAGAAGGCATAGTTCGCGCCGTCGTTCAGGTTATCCATCTTCAAGTCAAGGGTGATAGTGCGGTCAACGCGATCGAAAAGTTGCTCCTTATCGTACGGCACTAGATTGAAGTCATCGAAGGGCTCGAAGGACTCCAGCTCCTTTGGTGCTGGATTTGATTTCGCCGCGTCGTAGACCAGCCAGCCTGTCACGTTGGAGTTGAGACCCTCAGGTATGGCATCGAAAAGATCCTGCGAAAACATTTAGCTCACGCTAAACGCGACAGCAAGGGCTAGAGGGCTAACTCACCTCATCCATGCTTCCAACGAACGCGAAGTTGGAGCTCGTGTCGTTCTTCGCAGTGACCAGCACGCTATAACGTTGCGCCGCAGTCAGGTAGATCATCTCGGCCTCCATTGGCTCGGTGTAAATGCCGTCGACCTCGACAACTTTCATTGTATGTCCCTCGAACCAGAGGTATTGCGCAGCGAAAGCGCCCATGTTGACCACCCGAAAAAGGTACGTCTTGCCCGGCTGAACTTTGACCTGCAGATTCTGCGTGTCGTTCATTAAGGCAGCTTGTGGCACGGGCTCGGCACCAGATGGGTTGGCGATGCTGATGAAGTCTTTGAGAAGCCCTGGCATCTGATCGTGGTACCAATCACTTAGTGTAAGTACAATTTCGTCGTCATAAAGGTCCTTGTGAGGATCTTCCGGGTCGTGTATGATCAAGGGTCCGCGAAGGCCATCTGGATATTGACCTCGCACATGGCTATGATCTGGTGGGTGCAATTAGTGTTCAGCTCACTTGAAGTCGTACTTAGAGTATACGCACACCAGTAGGTGCCAGGCTGACCCACACATAGGCGGATCAGCGTTGGTTGACAGGTAAGACATTCGATTCTGCATACCGTGAAGTTGTACGTGAACGAGCTACCTGGAACGATAGCGCATTGGGTCACACCTACTGGACCATCCATGTGTGTTGTACCGTTCATATATAGGCCGTGGAAGTGAAGGCTCGTCGATTCATTTCCGAGCGAATTCTTCACATTGACAATGACCTGGTCGCCTTTTGTGACCACAATTGGAGGTATTGGCCATTGGCCATTGATACCCATCGCCGGGCGTGTTCGTTGTCCATCTGGATTTGCGTATGTCCAGCCAACGTCGAAGTCGTACGTGACTGTCGCACATTGTACGATTGACCCGAGGAGCCATATTGGCAAGAGGAAGTTCGACATAGATATCGCCATAGTGAGGACAACAATAGGGCTGTCCTTACACTTGGCGCTGGAAGTCAGACCTGGAATGAAAGGATCGAAGGAGAGACTGATGAGATTGATTAGATTATCCGACGAGAGGGACCCGACAGACCCTGTCAACGTTCTGGCGCAGTGCACGAGCTCCACGCGCTTATCAGATCATCAGTCGAACCCTCGTCTGGCATATGCCGTTGCAGTGATCGGAGCTTCAGCTATCAAACTCTGCACGTTAGATTTGGCCGTGTTTGGCAATTAGAGACGGATACGAAAATATGATTCGTTCCGGGGTAGTAGTGTGACATATTCACCCGGCATGTTAGCGTGTTATCGGCCCATCTGATAATCTGGACCGCGATCGACGCAGGCCTCGGGTAACCGATTGGAGTTAAGCAAGCGCTAGCGTGCGTGATAAATTCTTGATGGCATTTGGCGTACCTTGGCCCGAGTGATCGTGAGCGGAGATCGAGGAAGAAGAAATGTTGTTGGTGGGGTGATGGCGGTCGTACGACCAAAGTAGGTGGGGTATGAAGGGCCAAGGAAGTTGTCGCGCAAAAGCTGAGCGAGTGACGGCACAAGCGGAAGCAAAGGCGGGCAATGAAACGCAAACTGTCCTCGGAGGCTTGATCAGATCATCCTTGTCCTCGGCGGCTTGATCAGACGGTTGACATTCATGGTGGGGCGTGTCCCGAACTTCGGCATTGGCTAGTTTAGCGTAACAATGTACGAGAAAGGTGCGGCAGCTCAAGCACACCTGCCATCTGATTAGATCTTCCCCCTCAACTTTCCCCTCTTGCAATATCAGATCCTGAGATATCAATCTTGCAATTCACTGCGGCGCGCGGTTGCTAGTTATTTATATCAAGATGCCACAAAACGTGTTTGCCGTTCCTGGTAAGCTCTTAGCCAGTTATTCAAGTATCACCACCAAAGAGTAATCCACTAATTGAGGCTGCAGTATTCTTCATTTGCTTCCGCGAGTGTCTAGAAACCAGCATTATCGTCTCTGTCCTTCTGTCCTTCCTGAAACAAACTCTGGAACCTGGACATGATGCCGCAGTCCACAAGAAGCTCGTTCGCCAGGTATGTGTTGAAAGATCCAGTCACTCGACCCAACTGCCTTCCGAAACAACCAGAAATCAAGTCCAATTCGCATTCCGTCAAGTCAAAGCATCCATCCGTCTAACAACAACCACAGGTCTGGGCCGGCGTCGCAGCCGGCGTCCTAATCTGCCTGATCATCTGCGCCGGCGTAATCGGCACCTGTGCGTCCTCCTCCCACCCCTCCTTCATCACACACACCCACTAACAGCACTTAGTCTACACAGCCGGCCGCAACTCGTTCAGCTCAGCCGAATACATCTGGGAAGGCGTGTTCGGGCTGCTGGCCAGTCTGATCATCACGCTCATGGGCGCGGCGCTGCTGCGCGTCAGCAAGCTGCAGGACAAATGGCGGGTCAAAATCCGCACAGCGCTCGAGACCAGCGACGCCAAGCTGCCGGTGCAGGGCCGCGTGAAGCGCTTGTGCCAGAAATACGCCATGTTTATATTGCCGTTTGTGACGGTGTTGCGCGAGGGCATTGAGGCCGTGCTGTAAGTTGTTGCCCCCCCTGCTTGTGTGGTCGTAGGGACGGTGTTGATGTGAAGGCGTCTGTAGGTTTATAGCTGGCGTTGGGCTCGGGCTGCCTGCAACTTCTTTCCCGCTCGCTGTCGTCTGCGGTCTCGGCGCTGGCGCGCTCGTCGGCTACGCAATCTACAAGGGCGGAAACAGAACGTCCCTGCAGATCTTCCTCGTCGCGTCGACGATGTTCCTGTACCTTGTTGCCGCGGGGCTGTTCTCCAAGGGTGTCTGGGCGCTCGAAATGAACACTTGGGCCAAGATTGCTGGCGAGGGTGCTGTGGAAGCTGGAGCGGGGCCTGGGAGTTATGATGTCAGGAAGAGTGTGTGGCATGTGAATGTAAGTGTTGTATTGCAGATGCTTGGATGGCATGTTGCTAACGAGTGGGCAGTGCTGCTCGCCCGGGAGTGGTGGTGATGGTGGATGGGGTATTTTCAACTCGTTGTTTGGATGGCAGAATAGTGCGACGTATGGGTCTGTCATTTCGTACAACCTGTACTGGCTCGCTGTTATCATTGGATTTGTCTACCTGGGCTGGAAGGAGAGCAAGGAGACACTTGCAACGACGGCAGACGCCACAAGTGAGACGTCCAGTGGCCACGAGGAGCTGGCTGGGAAGAAGACGGGCGGCGATGGTGTCATGGTTGGTACCGCTGTCAAAGAGGTCAAGTGAAGTCGCACCTCATCGCGTAGCGGTCGAGCTTCCACGGTAACTACAGCGACAGGCATGTCGAAGTAAGCATCATCCAATTCCAATACAATCTTGTAGGGTATACAACCACCGTCAACCTCCTCACTCCACTACTCTCATCTACAAAGCAAACACCCCCGCAAATGCCGCCGCAGCACCAACACCCACGTACTGAACTATCTTCTCGTTCGACGCAGCGCCCGTGGATTTCGACCCAGCCGCCGTATTGCTCGCACTACTGCTCACGGCAAACGCCTCATTAACCACACTCTGCACCCGCGCATTATTCTGATCATAGTAGCTCTTCAAGTCGCTCGGCAGCGCACTGTACCAGCTGGGCGCGCCCGTCGTGAACGTCTCGATGGCGCCAATCTGCGTCACCTTGGAGGGGATGTCGTAGGTCGCGGTGGCCGCAAAGGACGCGAGTGCTTGTTGGGCGGATGCGGCGCGGCTGATTTCGCTGGCCGGGAGGGACGCGGTGAGTTGGGCGATGCGGCTGGTGACGAAGTTTTGTAGCGACGAGATTTGCGACTGGATCTAGGGGGGTGTTAGAGGAGGAAGGGGAGCTGGGGATGCAGAGGGCGAAGGGCGCACGTTAAGATGTCGATTTGTGGCTTGGGAATCGTGACGACGACGAAGTCGGCCGCAACGCTTGCGCTGAGCGCGGCGGCGAGGAGGGTGAATTTGAGCTGCATGCTGTCGTGTGTCTGAGGTTGCGAGTTGGTAGCTGCAGCGATGGACTTTCGATAGCGACGGAGTTTGAAGGAGGAGGATGATGATGCAAGACCGTTGTGCAATTCAGCTTTAGCTCAAAAAGGGTCCACGGCGATTCTTATGAAGCAACATCCGTGTAGACTATCAGCTCCCACCAAACACCCAAGTGGAGACATGCTGATTGCTGAGAACGCTCAGCCACCACTTCATTTCGCGGCACTGCATCCTTCTCTCAGCACAGTGCTTACCTCATGTCGTCGTTTATCCATTCTGGGAACCCAGTCGACACCCAAAACATGCGCATCACGATGCCGTCACTGCTTCTGCGCCGTGTAATCCATGATCATTTGGTGCAGGCCGCTTGTGAGACCTGCAGCGCGAAGCTTTTGCGTGTTTGATCGTCGAGGCGGTGCATGGCGGGATCATGCAGGTTGCATTGGCGTCTCAGGGGCGCAGCGGATCTTATCGCCATGAGGGCTAGTGTCGTTTTGTGTTCTGGCCGTTGGATGTCGTAATTTGTGGATGCATCTCAGTGCATAGCAACAGCGTTTGAAGTAGAGTACATTTCATGATAATGCTCGCTGAATAGCTACGAGAAGGCGTGACATGTTGTGTTGTTCGTAGTGAACAGCACCTATTCCTCATCCCAATAATAGCTATACATGTTCACTCCGCGAAAGTCGTCCGAGTACTTCCTACCTTTCGTGGTCCCCGCTGCGCCCGCACATACAATGAGCGGCAGAAAGTGTTCGGCGCCACCCCTCGGATGCATAGTGTAAGCATTCGGCCACTTCCTCCAGTCCTCGAACTTTTTCGCCCTGCCTTCCACGTCGTCCGTCATCGCCGCATCCGTGACCGCGTCGCTCCAATCCGTGTTCTGCTTCTGAAAGTCAGGCGTCGAAGACACGCCCGAGAACATCAAGCGCAGGTTGTGGAAGGTTGCAAAACCGCTCCCCACAATCGCGATGTTTTGTGCGCGGAGAGACGCAAGTGCCTGGCCGATGGCGTAGGATTGCGAGGGCGATTCGGAGGCAAGGACAGAGAGTTGGACGATGGGGACTTTTGCGGGGGGGTCGATGAGTTTCATGGGTACGAAGACGCCGTGGTCCCAGCCTGTGTTGCACGGTGAGTGGGAGATCTACGCAAGGTATGGACGAACGTACCTCTCTCGGCATCCTTCTCACACTTGATACCGGCATCCTTCAGGGCCTTCTCCACTTCACTAGCAATCTCTGGGCTTCCAGGCGCGTTGTGCTTGATCTCGTAGCTCTCCGGTGGGAAGCCGTAGTAATCGTACAACAGGTCGTGCTTGCTGCCACTGCTGATGGTGACCTTGTCTGTAGACCAATGCGCTGTCACGAGGATGATGGCCTTTGGAGCCTCGGATGTGCCTAGCTTGAGGATCTTCGGGACTTTGGACTTCAGCGAGCTGGTGATCTCGCGATGCGAGGGGTCGCCGAGGAGAGGCATGGGGCCGCCGCCATGGGAGAGGGAAATGACAGGTGCAAGGCGCGTCATGTTGGTCGCGTAAGACGAAAGGGGGAACTGCTGGATACCTCGAAGAGGATTGTGCGTCGTGTTGCTTGAAGTCAAGTCGGCAGATGTCAATCGTGGTAGGCTCAGGATACTGGTAAATGACAGCAAACTGCGGCGAAATCTCATGTTCCTAGCACAAGACACCGTCTGCAACATATATGGTCTACCGGACGAAAACGCGGCATTGTGGCAGTCGGCATTCTTGAAGATGTTGGTCAGTGTGTGGGCCTACGAGTGTTTGTAAGAGTGCTTTGACAGTGCGGAATTGCTCCGGTGCGCCTTCCGGATGCTTGCCGATCCGATCACCCAGAACAAAATGTCGCATTTGGCACGACGAACATCACAGAACGAGAAGAAAAGACAGAGAAGTCGTGATATGATTTTGGAGAGCTGCACTGGCTATACGAATCCGATGATGGTGCAGCGCCAAAAAAGAACGCCATACCCAGGGTATCATGCCAACCCAAGTCGACGAATGTTCGTGCTGAGAGACAGCAACATGTGCGATGCTTGCCAGTCAGCGATGTGCCTTCAGCAGCCCGAAGGTAAGGATGCAGAAGATGATGCGCCGAAGATATCCAGCCCTCCACAGCGCCCAAAGAATCGTCCCTAGAGAATAGCTTCCATCATGCATAGCCAACGACATCCGGTACTTAGGCCTCATCCTCAACCTCCTCAACCGTCTCTAGATCATCGTCAGTACTGCCAAGCCAAGAGAGAACCTTTTCTTTGCGAGTGTACTGACCCAGGCCATCGCCGCCATCAGCAGAGTCCTCCTCAGACTTGACCCTCTCATCAGAGAGCTCCTCCTTCTTGGACTTCTTGTTGCGACCCTTGCCCTTCGCGACCGGTGCCTTCTTCTTGGTCGCAGCCTTGCTGTCTGACTTGTTGCCGTCAGATTTGTTGCCATCGGACTTCTCGCTCTTAGCCCTGACCGGTTTGGGATCAGCGTCCTTGGTGTCAGTCTCTTCCTCGACGTCGTTGTCGGCATCAGCTTTGCGCTTGCGACCTCCGGCTGCCTTAGACTTTGGAGCAGGAGCAGACTTGGTGTCGCCAGAGGTGGCGGTGATGTTGGCACCTGTGGTTCCAAGGAAAGTGGCAAACGTAGGATACGCGTCAATGGCCTTCTTCTTGATGGGCGGCCACATCTTCTTAAGCGAGCCGTTAGTGTTGCCGGTCAGAGCGGCCATCACATCGTAGTCATACTGCAGTGCGTTAACTGGGTGAAACTTTGCAGCTTGACGAATGCCGCTGGGGTGTTTGAGGCGTCATCCGATGCAGATGTGCACTCACCTTGTCGGGGCCAATGCAGCTGACGAAAGCGGCGGCAAGAAGCTTGGTCTCCTTGTCTTCAAATCCTTTCAAGAGCTTGGTTGACTCGCTGCCATTGGTGTCTTTCTTAGGAGGCATCTTGAACTGGAGAAGTAGATGTCTGGTTGGAGTTCTCAGGCGAAAAGGCTAGGATTTGCGAGCTCCGAGCTGTTGGCGGAGAATTGAGAATCGCCGAGAAGTTCGAAGAGGGTAAACGTACGATGGAAGGAAGGCAGGGTTCTTATGCAGTGTGGGAAGCGAGGTGAAGGTGAGAATATCGCGAGCAACAAATGCCGCATGACGATACGCAATTTCAGGCAGCTACTCGAGGTGACCATCGAATTGCACATAACGGTACATACTTCATCTTCCGCTCGTTACCGCTGTTTGCGAGTCAAGGTCAGGTGCACACCGCTTGGATCGATACTGTAGTGAGGTCCTTATGGCCGTGACGATGAGCATGATGCAAAACATACGGAAGGCTGCTCCATAGGAACTGCATCGCATTATAGGGCCGTGTTGTCTTCATCGCCATACGGAAAGTCCAAAGCGCTGCGCGCATACATAGGAAAACATGGCTCTGTGGTATGACTGGTAGCTCCCAGCCTCGGTAGCATCATTCAACAGCGCGCGTCTTTGCAATCCTTCTCTTCGCGTCGACACTGTCTGATAATATGGGGATTGACAAAACGATTGTCGTGGTTGTGGTGATGAGCATGCACCACGACGGTCCGCATACGCCTTCTACGTCTAACGAAGACAACGTCGGTGAGAGAGCAGATAGCAACGTCAACGTCTGTGCATAGCGATAATCGATGCCTCGCCACACGTGCGATGAAGTCGTGCGAAGCTCCTTGCTAGGACGAGCGAAACCTGAAATGAACTGAAAGGCGACGAGACATGTGTAAGTGCTCTGTCAAAGATCAATGGCATCGACTGATGAGCATGAATAGAAGAAAGAATGAGAAGAAACCTTACCACCCACCGTTGTGAAGAGGACAGGAAACTTCAAGAAGACTAGAGGCCTCAGTTCAAGGTTTGCAGGGCTTTCCTTCGAAAGGAGACATCGCCGCCCAAATCGAACACAAGGAGGGATTCGAGCCGGAGATGGAAGGAAAACCCAGTTCTGCTCGCGTATATTAACTGCGCTCAGAATGGCAGCGTCCGCTCCAGAACCTCAGCCGACTCCGTACATGCCCATTTGTTCTAGCACTCTAACATTCAATAATGGTGGTCGTATCTTGAAGTCGATTCCAAGGCCTCGATCGTGGCGGAGAGCTTATGTGGACGTGGTACGATGCCCCCACTTCTTCCCCAGACACCACGAATAGGAACGCGCAGCGGACGGCCGCATGTAGCCACCACCAATTTCAGACAGTTTGAATGCCAGCTGCAGTGAGGCACGGTGCAGGAAAGCAACCCAATCCATTGCTGCGTGATACCAGTTTCGCAGTTGCAGCCTCAAGGGTGTATCAATCGAACCAGCGTGGCGTCGAGCGTCGCGGTTGCGGCACGCGGAGGGTTGACCAATCGAGGAGAGCGACACGCGCAGGAGGTATGGATCCTACACCGGCTCCTGACTATCCGACGCAGGCCAGGGAAGTCGTAGGAGGAAACAACAGGGCGTGTGGTGTGAACAACGCGCTTCAACAGACCTGTCAGGCCGCGAGCGGCATGCCTCTTCACAGTATCACGGCACAGTCGTATTCCGCCCGCTACCACCCACCGGCGGTACTAAGTGGTAGCACAAAGGCCGGTAGGCTTGGTGGCCGCAGAATGGGTGGAGCTCAAGCGAAAGTGCAGACGTCGTCGCGGCATTATTGGCGGAGATGAGGGCGCTGCAGCTCAGTCGAACGGTTTCGGCGGAATGCAGAGGCTAGTGTAGATCTTGCGACTAGCTTCCCGCCAGGCACGGACGCCTCAATTTTGTCCACGGGTGCCTCACAAGCTCATGCGCGTTCAAGGTAGAGACGACGTGTGCGTTCAGCTGCTCATTTCTCGCCCGGAATCGCTGCTGGCCGCCGTGTCCTTTTCTCCCACGCTGTGCGCCGTCCAAGCCCGAATATATAGCAGACCGGTTGCGCCTGCCAATTGCATTAACTTAGATCGCGCCCTCGTTCCTTCCTCTGGCAGCTGCTACAACCCCGCGTCGGACTCCCAAGGACTGCAGGGTCCGATCGGACCATCGAGCCAAGTCAATAGTCCAGCTTGGACACACGCCGCCGTCGCGCGCAGTGAAGGGCTCTTGCAATCCATTTTCTGAGCATCCAGTCAGATAGGACATTCACCATGCCTTCACACGCCACCCTCACGAGCACCTACCGGGCGCGCGCTCAGCTACCGACCACTGGACCCCTGGCCTCATACTTACTAAGCCTGGTCTCGATCAAGCAGACGAACCTCTGTCTGTCCGCTGACGTCGAGACATCCGCCGAGCTGCTGCAACTCGCCGAAGACGTGGGCGACTCCATCTGTCTCTTCAAGACGCACTGCGACATCGTCACCGACTGGACCGACCGGACTGCACAGGCGCTGCGAGAAATTGCAAAGCGGAAGCGCTTCCTGATCTTCGAGGATCGGAAGTTTGCAGACATTGGTGGTACGTCGCTTCCCGAGTCAGACCGCCATCCGTCCTACCTTCCTCCGAGTCTTGTACCACAGTTGGCTCACCGCGTGTAACAGAAACGGTGCAGAAGCAGTACACCTCGGGCCATCACCGTATCGCCTTGTGGGCAGAGATCACAAACGCACACGTCCTGCCGGGCCCCGCCATTGTGACTGCCCTCGAGAAGGCCGCAGAGGCGACCATCGCAAAATACAACACGGCCGTACACACCGAAATCTCCGCCTCGCCCCGCACACAGCCAGTAAACGGCGTCGACGACGACGAAGAGGCCCACGATGAGTCGGCGCTTGAGTCGCCCTTGGAGTTCGACGAGGAGAGGCGGCTGAGCATCAAGGCCAATGACAGGAAACACAGCGTAGTGAGCGTGACCACTACACTCAGCATGCGCACGGAAAGCATATCGCCGCGGCCGGAGCCGGGCACACTGACTGAAGATGTGTTCAACCTCGACACTGCCACCGAACTCATCCGCCTCGGCGAGGTCCCATTTCTGCGCTCACTCCTTTTGCTTGCCGAGATGAGCTCAGCAGGTCACCTCATGACACCAGAGTACCAGAAGAAGACCGTCGACATTGCGCGAGAGCATCGCGACTTTGTCATGGGCTTCATCGCACAACGGAGCTTGAACACAGAGCCGGACGACAATTTCATCACGATGACCCCAGGCTGCCAGCTACCGCCGCCTGGTCAAGAGGGCAAGAAGATGGGCGACGATTTGGGGCAGCAGTACAACACACCCCGAAAACTTATATTCGAGCAAGGTTGCGATATCATCATTGTCGGTCGAGGCATCGTTCGCGCATCAGACCGGAAGGCCGAGGCTGAGCGGTACAGAAAAGCGGCATGGGAAGCTTATCAAGAGAGGATTGGAAAGGAGCAGTGATCAATTGTATCTGTTGCACCATAAGCGAGGGACAAGCTTTGGCGCCCAGGGATGGAAGAATGTCCCATTGCATGCATGAGATGGCGTTAGCAACGGCTGTATTGCCAATGACAAGGTTACAAGCATTGCAGTTTATGAGGCAGGACTGGAGACTCGTTGCAACAAGGCGTCGTGAGGTCGCATGTGCTTAGCAGTACGGAACCCACTACGCTCTGGAGGGAAGAGGCCCATTCTGCGCACAACATCGTAGGAGGTTGGCGACCTCTGACAGTGTACATGAACAGGAAGGAGATGTTACACTGAGCAGTTGCTGTAGGTGAAGAGAAGGATCGCCATGGCGGTCTAAACGGGCGCAAGCCTTACCCGACGTCACCCGCATTCGAAGGATTTACGCGAGCAACCTCAATAGACACCAAGTCGGGACAGCAACGCATGACTTGGAACCTCACAACCAACATAAAAAGAAGTGGTGCCTAGTCTTCCCGATGGACCTCAATTGCTTGCCGTGCTCAACCTTCTCCGTGCGATTTTCTCGACTTTCTTGATGCGTGTCCGCAACCTCGTCCTCACCGGTGGCAGACTTGATTGTAATAACAAACTACCCATCCGCTATTGCAAGACTACATGCACAGGAAGGACTACATTCCTCGATGATGTGGGCCTACATACAAATCCCTAATACCTCTAAAATCAAGCATTCGACCTCTCCGCCATCCTCCCAGCATCCAATACGAGCTACTCCGACTCGGCATCGCTGTGACATTGACAGAGTTAAGTTGTCGGATCAAGAAGTCCATTGAAACGGGTTGATGCTATTGCAGATGTTGAGCGATATGGGCTACCTACGTCATGGTGCAGACGTGGTTATAGTCCCTACAACTGAACTTCGTCTGGGAAGTATATGTTCTTATATTCATTTGACTCTGGCTCCAACACCTTCCCTATTCATCGCAGAAAACGCATGGCAATCAGTCAGAATTTCCTCCGCTGCATGCCGAAAGGACATGGCTCGTGCATTGTTGCCTGGAAGGAGCGAGCTAGCGAGTGCGAAGCAATAGATCCCATGCTTGTCAATCAAGCTTATTGGGTGGCTTTCCAGATCGTATAAACACGACCTTGGAACTGCGCCGAAGCGGTCTAGCACGGTGGTGGCAGCCTTGAAACGGTAGGGACCGAGGCATGATGCGAGGGATCGAGTCTCGGTGGGAGGCCTGAGAGAGTATATAAGACACGCTCGACGACCATCGTTCTCAAATCACCACTTCCGCCAACAGTACACCATGCTCTTCAAGCCTCTCACCGTCGCCGCCCTGGCAGGCTCAGCATGCGCGACATGGGTCATCGAACAGCCGTTCAGCTTCTCCGCGAAGGACGACAAGCAGGTACGCCAACACACCCGTTCCGTCGCCCCAGGCCCGCTTCTGACGCGGCGTAGTTGGACTCCATGACCAAAGCATACAGCTCGCAAGTGCAGAAATACTACGCCACGCTCACCGAAGGCGGCGACTGGACGAAGGCATGGGACGTCGTGCGCGCGTACCAACAGACGGGGAAAGATGTGCCTGCTGTCGTTACGGCGACGAATGCTGTCACGACGTATACTACGACGCCGGCTTGGTAAGGCGCCCTTTTCTTTTTTCCTATGTGTAGAGGGGATGAGTGTGCTGATGTTGTGGGTGCGGTAGGTACAATGCGATGCCGACGGAGGCGAAGACTATCTTCGATGGCATGGACAAGAAAACTAGTGAGATCAAGAAGAGTATCCAGGATGATGCGAATAAGAGTGATGCGGTCAGGCCGCTGGGCATGGGTGGCGCTTTAGGCGGTGCACTGGTGGCTGCAGTCGCTGGAGTGCTTGCTGGGTTGTAAAGTCTTGTGGTGGTGGCGACGATTCCTAAAAAGGATGTGAAGAGAATACACAGGATACTAAGCGATCTCCACTGTTACTGCGATGTGGAAGATGTTTGTTTGCATGTTGGAACGATCGAGCACGTAGGCGGAGAAGTGTCGGTGCTTCGCTAGCGCGCGGGAGCATGTTTGCCCGATGAATGTCGCCAGCTGCGGAGACACCTTGCCTTCTCAGTATAATACAACAATGCGACCTTTTCCTGCAATTGGTAGGAGAGAGTCAACGCAGATTGATGATGTATCCCAGTGATGGACAGAGCCTTGTAGACTGCGATTCATTGCAGACAGTTCAAGTATGATGCGCTTCCAAGTCTCCCGAGATGATGTCTCTTTCACCTTCAATTTCATCTTTTCCATCCCGTTTTCTTCTCCTTGTCCACCACAGAATCTCTATTCGTATCGATTATGGCAAACAACTTCTGATAGTATGTCAATTAACGGGAGCTCTTTCGAGTCCCAACTCGAATGTCCACACCATGGGTCTATCGGCGACGCTTTCGTATGTACAGTAGGGGACGAACATGTGGAAACGGTGAAGAAGAGTATTGCATATGCTCTAGAAGTTTTGATGTTCTTCTGGAAGGGAACGGAGTCTTGGCATCCTCTAAATCGTCGCGTCTCCAACACGTGGTGGTCCTTTCAAGGAGGCAAAAGTTTTCCTACACGCACCACAACCACACCCGCCAGATTGCAGCCCGGACACACATAGCAATATCACATTGCTGCGCTTGTGGATTCGATTTCGGAAGCAACCTGTCAAGACCTTGATCGCGACACAGGCTCAACAGTGCTATACTGGCGAACCCAGCCCGCTGATATTTCCACAATTTCGCGCCGAGCTCACCATTGCGACGCCACACGGCGAGCCACCCAATCCAACCTCATTATGGCTTCTCGTTGGGACCAAGATGGCTGCGAAGATGCCTCGAATAGCCATGTCGCACTCGACCTCACGGGCCGCAAGCATGTGGACAGGAGCGAGAACGCGGACGGCGTCTACTGGGTACAGCCCGGCACTCCCAGCTCGTACTTCACATTTGCAATGCCAGGACAAGCCAGCGCAGACGCATTGCGCAACTTTCTCAGCGGTCATCTTGCACCTAGTGTCATTACGAACGAGTATGGTCACGTCACACCTATCGTAGACGTAGCGAGCGATTACTTGCCTACCTTTCAGTCTAGGCTTTGGCACGGGGAATCAAAGGACGCTACTACCTCGTCATCCTCGCGTCCTGTTGGATCGCAAAGTTCGGATTCAAGCCACAGCTTTCTGGCACAGTATGAAATGGCAAGCATACCACCAACACCTCAGCCTGACGTTGCGCTTGAGGATCGACTGTTGTTCGCATGCCACGTTACCCTTATTACGGACCTTTTGAACTGTAAGTTTAGGAACCCGCATAGAGAACCTGTTCTAAACGTTGTAGCGAACCATGTTTTCGTCCTCCAGGATAAGTCAACGAACGCCTGCGGATTAGTTACATGTCGAATGCCATCCTCCGAGTTGGACCGATCAGCCCAGCTCGTGACAATCGAGCCCTTGATTCACTGGGGAACGCTAACGCCGGCTCCCGACACTGTGCTTTGTTGCGGACGAATGCTTGCCTTTCGTCGAAACGGCGAAATGTGCAAGGACCCATTGTGGACGCAAGCTGTCCGAGGCTTTACTCCATCCCATCCGACAACATATTGTACCGAGTGTTTGGAGTCGCTTATGAATAAGCGCGAGATCGCGTGGGCAGAGGTGGAGCGAATCCGGACTGTCTCCTTCAGGGCTGTGAATGATCAAGCCACGCGTGTTTCACCTAGCAGAGTCGTGCAGCTCCACGTGAAGCGTAGCTTGAAAAACACTGACCAGTACTCGGTTGTTGAAAAGCACCCGGAGTTGCGATCGCCGCGCTGCAAAATGGTAAGCGATAGGAAACAGCTCGTAAGTGTTAGAGCATCGGCCTCCAGCCTTGGCTGTGCATCGTTTGCATATTCGCACAATGCTAATTGATCTCTAGGCATCGCTCAGTCTTGATGGTACCTACGACGGTGTCACAAATTGCAAGCATGATTTTGATCAGGGTCCTGGCAGCGTCCTCGATGTTCATCAGGTCAACCAGCAATGTCCAAATGAGAAAGGACATACTTACTATGATAGCAGTTCCGCGCGAGGGTCAGCTTCAGTAGGATCATCCGGCGATCGCTCTCCATTCACTTCCTTTTCGAAAATGTCCTCTGCTTCCGCTCGACCTTGTGAGCAGACAACGAACGCAAGTGCCTGGGCCACATTCAACCAACCCTCTTTCGAAACATCATCACCCTCAACCGATCAGATTCACTTCGACAAAGACCCCCAACACACAATTGTACAAAAACATCGCATATTGGGGAACAGTGAGCAGAAGCGCTTGGATCATACTTATCACATCGAGGAGACCGTTGTCGTCAGCAGCTCGCCGCGGAGAAGTCACAAGACCAAACGTAAATTTGGGCGCGAGATTGATGCAAACGCCGTCATCGGTGCTCTTAGAAAGTCTATGTCTTCAGAGCCAGGCATGGGCCTGCCGAAGAAGGATGCGAACGAGGTAGTAGATATCCGCTCGTTCTTCAACCCGGAAGCACTTTTCGAGCGAGACAATCCAAATGCACGCACCGCCCGGGCCGCAATGGTGCCGACCTTTTTGCCAAAACATAGACAATTCATCTCTAGCTGGACGACGACCGACGAGTCTATAATCTCAGAAGATGGCAACGCCGAAGCCGAAAATGCCAAAGCCATGGCCAAAGTCGTAACACCACGTACAATCCAAACCAAGCCCTTACCCAAGATCAAACCTCCGCCTGCGCCAACGATCTTCAAACAGACCGCCAAAGGTAAGGACGACAAAACACCACCCCATCTCAAGCCCTTCTTTGCCAAGTACACCAACCTCCGTCCCGAAGCCATTCCGGACACTATCAGCGAATACACATACCGCGCCCACCAAGCCCGTGTCCCCGACGCAAAGGAATGCATATGTAGCTGTCGCAAACCTGCCCGCACATTCGAGGTCCAGCTTGCTCAGTGCGCAAATGCCGAGTGTATGATTGTCTGGTATCATTACGACTGTCTGGACAAATCCGGCAAGCTCAAAGCCCGACATGGCACGATGGTGTGTCAGTACTGCAGAAATGAGCAGCACTTCAAAGACCTGGAAGCGCAGAACGGGTGGAGTGTTGAGCAACTAGTGCAGCAGGAGATGAGCATGCCATTCAGCGGGAAAGACATACTAGCGACGCTGCCGGGTCTTGGTGGCGGTGTTGGCGTCGTGGATCCGTATGGCCTGGGCACGATGATGGCGGTGCAGCATGGGGAGCTCGAGACGCCGAAGTATGCACAGGGTGCGTTGGGATGTCTGGGGTTCTTGGGATATCCGGTTTCGATGCCCGAGGTTTTGAGCGATGCGTACATGAATGGCCACGTCTATAGGGCGGCGTGGCAAGCACGTGAAGCGGAGGAGGCGGCGGAGATGGCAGATCGCGAGGAGGAAGAGGGAGAGGAATGCGAGGCAGGGTACTACGAGGAGTGCGAGGAGGGCTTGGATGCAGTGGTTGAAGACGATTGTGTAGAAGATGCTGCCGAAGCTATGGACTTGGATTAGGTGGGGCGCACATGTGACCGACACTGGCCATCCTCGACGTACTGGAAACTGTTGGGCAAAGTAGAAGTGCAGACAGTGTATCGAGTTGGTGGTCATGATGGTTAGTGTTGCTCATATGGTCACCAGCAGCGCTTTTGGCAAAAGAAAAGAGATAAGACTCAATACATACATCTAAATGAAAAGCTTCACGAGCAAGAGGGAAACCAATCATGACTTCTAGCAATGATACTGAGGAGTCGCCGCCCGGCCCACAACCTTGCGACCGCTCATGTCCCGCAACACACGATGCTATCATACAGGGCTAGGAGGTATGCGAGTGGTTCAAATAGTCACAAGGCGACGACTGCGACATATGGGACGCCATTCTTCCATGTACAACCAAACATCTGGGGCAACTGACGATATGTGGTCATGGCGACGATAATAGAGATCCAAACCAGCAGTACGAGGTACCTACCGACCAGGCAGATATGAGGATACAGGCATTCACGATTGATGGGAGAGCGTCGATACCTGCCTGCTTGATAGCGATAACCCAGGGCGAAGAGTTGGCGTTGCTGGTGCCTGAAAGTGGCCGGCGTCTCGAGGGTCGACAATAAGTCCGATCAGCAGAGTGCCGAGGATGTAGAAGAGCGCAATGCAATATTTGGTGCGTCTCGCAGACTTCGGGATGGTCACATGTGTGTAATCATAGAAAGTGACCCGTAGACCCTGTGATACCGTTGTAGTCGACCCAGGCGGCTAGATTGTGACAATACCGGAAACCAATGGTCTCTCCATCTAGTGCACATCCGGATGTGATGAAAATCGAAACAATATCAAGGCCGAGGAAGCATGCGACCTTGATGGCACTTGCGATGACTTCAGACTCGCCGAACCAGCGCACACTGACTGAGCGCGACAACGAGGACCAGATTGATTGTGATGACTACCGTAGGAGACATATCAGTCCATTATCTGACGAGAATAGCTGAAGTTGAGCACTCCGCTGCGATGGATATAGTATAGCAATATCCATAGCTGATTGCCAAAGAGATGCCGACAGCTAGATCAATGAATTGGCTCAAAGAGCGAGGGAATGAGCCAGCGGTAGGTTTATAATGCCATGAGCAACATCCAAGGAAAAGAAGAGATCGACACACAACCACAGTCGCAATGCTCTGCCTAACGCGCGACAACATACTCCAACAACGAAATACTCGAGGAATAGACCTGTTGGCCCGGGATTCGCGTACGCCGCACCAGTTCCGATGAATACACCCGTTCCTATACCAGAGCAGAAACCATCATGGCGATATGGCAGTTCTGAAGCTGACGTTGCGTTGCGCCACGGCCACCGACGTTCAGCTGCGGCTTGAGGATCGGGTTGTTGTCAAAGTCATGTTGGGCGGGAAAGGGTGAGTTTTCATTGTCCCCATCGTGACTGAACATGGCGCACTACTGTAATGGTAGGCAAAGAGCAGTAGATGTGTTGTTTTGGCCATACGACACTCATCCTTCACACCTGCATGTTCAATTGCGCACATTTGATCCCCAGTCCATCAGAGAGTACTTTTCGGCGCTGTCGAAGCACGTCATCGGATTCTTTCGCAGGCCTAGGCCACGTTAAGGTGGCTCTACGCGTAGTCAAATCATATCGCGAGCGTTCCGTCGTCCAAGGTGTTGCTAATGATGTGCGCTGTGTACCGCCAGGTGCGTTAAGTAGCGAAGTCTTGTATGGATGCAGAGTTCTTCCTGGCATGTGCGAGATACTGAATTATGATTTGCTATGTAGACAAGCGGGCCTTTGCTAGACTACGGACTTGCAGAAGATCACTGAAGGGATCTCACCTAGCGCCACATTTGGTTTTCTACGCTAGCTTTTAGTGGCTAGCGCAGCTTCGAATTGCTTCCGTGAATTCTACCATCGCGCATGAAGACTACGCTCAACAACCATGGCTAGATGTGGCCAGACTTGCGTGCTTCTGATGCCGGCTTTGTGAAAGTGGGTGCTGCTCGATCTTTTGCATTTTGATCGCGATCCGGTTCAACTTTTTATCACCGCCGTCGATCTTGTAAGGAAAGTGTCGCCATTGAGACCCGACTGCACACGCACGTGACACGGTGCAGCATTGAGGGCAATCTTGCAGAAACTATCTTAGGGATATGCACCTTGGTCGACGTCCAGTTCACGCCGCAACATCTCACATTGCACTCGCATTCTGGGTCCTTCCTGCAAGAGCATAACCCATCCCAAACACAACGCCGGCCAGCACACCTCCGTTACCAATCTACAACATCCTCCGACGCAGCAAACTTTGAACATATTCCGACATTTCAAACCGTCCAACAACTTTACACATCATGAAACACTTACCTCACAAATCTCCGCAACACTCCCGCCAGATATCACGTTTCAACCCACGTCGATCACACCACGGCCTGTCCACTACCGACACACAATCTGCACACATGTGGTGTCATGGCGCACAAAAGCAACAGCCCCGATGCTTGACTCTGGGGTGACAGTGTAGTGACACACGGGTGTTTGAGGAACGTGAACGTTAAGCCGATCACAGCCCTGTTGTCATGTACTGTGGTAGTGTCACTGGTGGTGTGAAGCCCGCTGCCCACGTATCGCGAGTAACCAATGACATCATCGCCTACTCGCCTGCCACTCGAACATTCCTCCCCACAACACCCACCATTACCACTACCCGTACCAAGCCCAGCCCAGACAAACCAACAACCTAACCCGCGTTTCAATCGTATACAGCGTAGCCTAGGTACGTAAATGACACAACCATACATCAGTCCTCCCTCCCTCCCCCGCTATCTACCCAATCAAACCGCGCCCAAACCCACCCGTGCCCATCCCGGCAGTACGTAACAAGAAGTCCGCCCGCCCCCTGCGTTCCGCCCAGAGCCGCAAAGGAGGGTCGGCCGTTGCTCGGCACTTGGATGGCGCGATGCTCCGCCTCGGCGGCCTTTACGAGAACACAACTGCTAATTGGGTCGCACGCGATTGGGTGCGCTGGTTAGTCTGGGGACAAACAGGGCACGGGTGTGTGCCGAGAGGGATGGGCAGTGAGGACGCAATGTGCCGCGACGACGTTGGGTCGTGGTGGACGGTCGTTGGTTGAGGGGAAGGGATGTGTTGGCGGGGTTGCGCAACTGCTGGTGATCATGAAAGAGGTGTTGCGCGCTGCTTTGATTGGGCTGTGAGGGGGTGGGATGGGATGGGTTAGGGAATGTGCTTGCGTATTTGTGGGACTGGGTGGATGTGATGTCACTCCGACACTCCGCAGGATGGTTGTTACTGTGTAGGGAATCGTTGATTATTATCAAGCGCCCTAGACGACGCGTAGGATTACACCGGTGTATGTCGGGTGACAGCGCTACTATGACGAGGCGCATGAATTGCCTCTAAGATGCCGATGATATGACGATGCGGAACTCGGAACCAGCATGACGAAAGTAGAAGCCTTGGGCATCATTGCAAAGAAGACATAGAGACATGCAAATCTATGAGAACAGCCGCCCGAATGCAGAAAAAGATAATGAGATGGAGCCATCAGAGGGCTCTTACATCAATGAAAACGCCAGAAATGCAACATGATGTGTATAAACCCAATGCTACAAGTATAGACAGGTTGAAGTAAAGGGTGCGAGGAAACAAATCACAAGTCTTTTCGCGCAAGAATGGCTGCAATTGCGTCGCTAGGACAGCAGGGCTGGGGCTTTCGCTTCGTTTGCTCTTGTGGAGTGCATTCGCAAGGGTCTTCGGCTGGTGCGATGTCAGAGGGGCGTCGTGCGGCAGTTATGCCTTCAGAGGCCAAAAAGACTGATTGACGTCGCTCGTAAGTTGGTGAGCACGATTCTTCGTTCGACGCGAATATTGATTCTCGTCGTGCAAATTGCATTGGCGCGTCATTGGCGTCGCCGGGGAATGCAGAGCCCCAGAACGGCAGCTTTGGGGGTGTGCCTTGGCCGTCGTATGGTACGTAGATGGAGCCGCCACGAGGTCGCAGAAAGGGACTCGGATCGTCAAACTCGTCGCACGGTGTTGACCCGCTGCTCTTGTCCGACTCTTCTCTGGTGGCCTCGAGATGTGACTTTTGCAGCGCCAACTCGAGGTCTTCGGCCGAAAATGGTTGTGACGGTCGACGCGTGTGATCGGAGCCGGTACCGGGACGTGACACTTGTTTCGTCGAGCTTGACCGGCGGTGTCCGGTCGACTGTTTTCGGGTCGTCGCATCGCGGGGATCTTCTGTAGGATTGCGTGAGAGACCGACTATGACGCGTTAAAAGAAGCACAATGAAGCTTGCCGATGATGGTTACACACCATTGAGAACGTCGCCCTCGTCATCACTCGCCTCGCGGATGTTCGCAGGCCGTTCGTCGCCAGCGATGCTCGCGCCAATGCCACTATCCACCCACTCCTCGGCATCGTAATCGCTCGAGGTGGAGAAGCTGGATTTCCTACTGCGGGCCATACTTCGGCTGCGACTCCTCTTGCTTCTGAGACTGCTTCTCCGGCTAGGTAGGCGGCTGCCCATTGGCGAGTATAGGCTGGTTTGGCTGTGTCGGCGCCATGCTGTCGTGAAGCTGAAGGCCTCGAGGCGCTTCTTGTGCTCCGGGTCTACCGCACGGCGGTATTTGAGCGGCGGCATCTTCTCGCCAGGCTTGTAGTAATCATCCTCGGGCTCGCAATTTTTGGAACTTCTGGACTTGATTTTGCTGAGAGGTCCGCCTTCGGCCTGGCCAGTTAGAGCCCGCCGCAAGCGCGTGCGCAGCTGTCCAGGCATAGTGTGTGGCGTGTTAGAGAATGGTGGGTTGTAGTATGGTGGGCGGTATGGTGGACGGAGTCAAGTGTTGTGTGGAAATGGCTGTAAGTGATGTTAAGGAACGACGGTGCGCTTGTCGCCGATAACGATGTCGAGTGAGGCTGATATGGTCAGACCGGCGGGCTTAAAGGTGGGTCGTGCTTGCAACTTGCCCTTTCCTAATTCGTGCCCTGGTCCTTCCTTCGTTGGGACTTCCGAATGGAATGGAGGGCAGATGCTGGGGATCTGGGGGAGCACAGCACCCAGTAATATGCGGCTGAAACGGTGCGCACGTCAAGCGGCTAGAATAAAACGCGGAGAGCTAGAGCTTGTCCTTGTCCGCTGCGTGCCTCGACGCGAACAATCGTTGGGCAACGGTAGCGGAGTTCACGCAGCGCTAGGCCGATTGGAAGGGGAGTTCAGCAGAAGCACCAGGACGTGGTGAATGGCCGGCCCTGTCTACGGAGAAAACTTCTAGAAGGCCAGCGCGAGAAGCGCTCGCCCAGGCCTCATGTCGGTGGGCGCTAGGAAGCAACGAGTCGCCACTGGAAAATCGCGCAAATGCCTGTCGGAAGCGGATACGACCTGCATCGTGTTGAGGCCGGCACCAGTCAACCGCTCACGTGAGCTGAGCACCTCGCGCGCAATTCTCCCAGACCGGTGCCTGTTCCGTGAATTCTCCCAGCAGCGGATCTGACAACTTCACGACGACATGCGGTGTGCCTGCATCACGATGAGTGCCCGCGACTGGGCGCCGAGTCATGTGTGAGATGCGGGGCGGTCTGGGTGTGGAGAAGCTCTCATCGGTGAGGTCATCTTGGGCACTGCACTGCTATTTCGGGTATGGATATGAACAGCCGAACATGGACCTTTCCAAAGACTACGACACTGTCTTTGGATCAAGCTTCAACACACTTTGGTTAGCCATGCTTCAGGCCGATTTACAGTGCAGCAGGGAGATGAGGTAGACACCATTTGCTTGTGCCGTCGTTCCTCGACTGTGCACTTAGCGAGAAGGTCCTCCGTTCCCAAAGAATCGCGCCGTAGTATGGGTCCTACTACGAAGGACGTTCTCCAAGGCACTTTGTTACTACTGACACGACAGGCAGTGTCGTCTGGCCATATGTAGGCTCGATTGCGACTCTGCCATGCTCTACCACGAGAGAGCTGCGACTAGCAGCAGACAAGGATTATGCAGATCCCGCGGCACACATCACGCGCCTTGACTACAACCGTCTACAAAACATCCACTGATCGAACTAGAAAAAAGCTGGACGCGCCGCAATTGGACTAAGAGCGCGTACCGCTCTGGAGCTGAATTCTCATTGGGAGCCACACCTTAGCTTCACGCATGTACCCCCCGTCATACGTCATGAATGGTAGCTGAGAGCTACAACAATGAAGAGCTCTGCCTTGCTTTCGACAGCTTCTGTGCAGCTTATGAAGTGACTTTGTGATACTTTCTCCGACGCTCCAGCTTGCGTCTTGCTTAACATCTACAGGCAAGCTTCAGAGCCCGCTTTTGAACATGGAGAAGATCAAGAGCCTGGTGTAAGTGCGACTTAGCTGGATTCGCATCATAACGGTAGCTGATTGGAGGCAGGTCCGGACACAAGAAGAGCGAGGATACGACGCACGATGCGCCAACCGCCTCCAGCGCTGCGCATCATGACAGGTAATATGTTCATATGGAGCAAGCGATAGATCCTCCTAACAATGTCATAGTAAGGCTACGCCGATCTACGACCAAATGACTGGGTCGCACGGCGAGCACTCCGCTGGCACCGCACAGCCTACAACCACTGGCGCATCCACGTCTGCAGGCCAGACAGCTACCTCAACTGGCCTTGGGCATACCGAACACAGCCAGGGCGCGGGATTGAGCGACAGCACACGCCCTAATGTAAACCCCACGGGTGCGGGTCACATGCATGAGGGAATCAGCGAGGCTTCAATCAAGAGCGGTGTTATTGGCTTTGGCACAGGCGAGCGTCAAGAACATGCAGCGTTGTCGCTGCACAACCCCGATTCGAATTTGAACCGCAATCAGATTCTTGGAGGTGGCAATACAGGCACTGGACCAACAGACACAGATCCAACCGACCAACCGAGCACGCTCAAACAAGCGCTTCCTCGTACGTAGAATTGCTTTTCTACAATGAATTCTTGGCCGACGTTCTGACTTCGTTCCAGTTTCGGGCAAATCTACCAGTGATCAGCCACATGGCAATACCAGTACACTTGGAAACACTACTCAGAGCTCAGCAACGCAGCAACCTTTTGAGCAGTCTTTGCGACAGGAAAGCTATACTAAAGACACTGATCGATCGTTCCCTCTTGCGGGAGGCGTTGCTTCCAAGCATGATCCATCCACGAAACATTCAACTGAGCATCATACTACGTCGACTCACCACCCCACCGAACATCACACTTCTTCAAGCCAATATCCTACTCAGCAAAGCTCGTCCACTCAACATCCAATCACCGGCGACAGAGAGCCGGGTACGAAGGAGCGAGAAGTCACTGCACGTGATGGACATGGTCGAGAAGGTCTAGCAGGAGCCGCTGCTGCAGCGACAGCTGTGGGCGGAGCTTCAGCTTTGTCGCTTTCTCATGAGAAGGATGCTCAGTCTCAAGGTCAAGACACTCGCCAGGCTACATATGGTGATCAACCGTGGGCTACATCGACGACGGTAAGAATTCCAGTTTCTCTATCAATAGACGAGCCGTAGTTGATGATTGAGTTGAAACTCGGTCATTGCATCCCACCTCGCCCGAATGGCCTGCGCAACCAAAAGGCATCGAAGGAACGACATCATACTAACAGAATCTCTAGGGTCCCACAACCACTAGCACGAGTCAAACATCGCAACGCCACCATCCTGAGGCCTTAGCTGCTGCCACTGCGGCTGCCGCGAAACATGACACCTCGTCATCCACTTCACACGGCCAAGGTTTTGGAGCTCAGGACAACTCTCTTGCTCAATCTTCAAGGGCGCCCGACACAGCGTCTTTCACCCCACAGTCGCGCGACACAGAACGCGTAGACGGTGGTCGACCTCCAGGTGGAAGATCGATCTCCTACCGCCATGTGCCTGGCGGCTTTCCTACCCCAACACCGGACGAATCGAAGACCTTCCTCTACTATAAGGACGAAGTCGTTCCTGAACCAGGTGCCGAAGGACCTATTTTGACAGGTGAACAGCTTAGACCAACCCATCACCACGAGCATCATGGCGTAGGTCAAACTTCAGAGTCTTCTAGAGATCCTGCCATCGCTTCTGGTCTAGCAGGTGGCATGGCAGGCGCTACAGCAGGCGGTTTGGCCGCCAGCCATGGCACCCATCACGCTCCAGATAACCATGGCAATGCTGCTCGCAGCACGGAAACCTCCACGACACAACCTCACAGTAGTAGTATCTTGAACAAGCTAGATCCTCGCGTGAAGGACGCATCTGCAACTCAACACGATTCAAGTCATGCTTCAGCAGCACCAGTTGCCTCCAGCACCACTACAAGCGGACCCTCTGGACAGCACGAGCTGCGCCATACCGGAAGCCTTGAGCAACCTCGCCCGAAGTCCTCTGATCTCTCAGAAGACCACCATCACGGAAGGGACGCTGCGATTGCTGGCGGAATCGGTGCTGGAGCTGCAGGGCTAGGCTACGCAGCTACTCGGGACCGCGACCATCCGAATACAGGAAGCAATACATTACCTCAGGAGTCAAGCCCATACAGCTCCCATAGACTCGACCCTCGTGTACTTGGCGATAAGGGCAAGGTCGAGGAGCAGCAATTCGATCCCCAGACTAAGACAGAGCATACTTCTCACCACACTCCGCAAACTGCTGCGGCTGTAGGTGTTACCTCGACACCTGGCCACCATGCCGACTCGACTGAGAAGGGAACGTCACTAGAAGGGCCTGTTCATAAAAGCTCTCTCCTCAACAAGTTGGATCCGAGGGTCAAAGACACTAGCTCGAAGACGACCGAAACTGCGCATGACACAACAGCCTCCACCAAACATGATGACTCACAGCATCATCACGGCCGTGACGCCGCATTGGTAGGTGCTGGTGGAGCTACTGCGGTGGGAGCTCGCCAGGCACTCCAGAGGAATGATACTCCAGGCACTGGCACTTTCGTGCTTCCTGAGCAACAAGCATCGAGCACGGCGGGCCCGGCATCATCGAGCACGGCAACCGCTCCTCAGCATGCGACCGCTTCCGCACCGTTGTCAAGCTCAACTGCTACCCACCCTCAGCAAACTTCTCAAACTTCGGAGCCGTTGTCGTCATCTACGACAAATACTTCTGCAACCGATTCCACGTCCAAAGCGAAGGGTTACGACACGTACCATGGCCCATTGACAACCGAGGGCAAGCCATTTTACGGGACAGCAGGAGCTCCAGCACCAATCGCAGACATCAAGTCGCAACAGCATAATGCTACCTCATCCACCGCAGCTCCAACCTCTGCGACACAAGACAGCCAGCATCACTATGGCCGCGATGCAGGTCTCGCCGGAGCAGGTGCTGCTACAGTTGGTGGCTTAGCGTACGCAAGCCAGCGCGACAACAAGGCGGACAATGTGCCAGCTTCGAGCACTACTGCACCGAACTCAAGCAATGTTGCTAGCACTACTACCGGACCTCAAGCAAGCAACAACGCTGGTACTACGGCTGGTCCTCATTCAAGCAATCTAGGCAGCACAAATACGGGCCCACATCAATCGGACACTCTCAACCGCGCCGATCCTAGAGTGGACGAGAAAGGGGACCATCACGGTCAACATCACTTTGGACGCGATGCCGCAATTGTAGGAGGCACCGGAGCTGCTGGCTATGGTGCGCACGAGGTGGCGCAAGAATATGGTGATCACCGCAGCACTCAGCCCAGCGCCTCCATGAATGAGCAACGTTACGACACCACAGCCCATGGCGCTACTGCTCCAAACCCAGTCCCAACATCTGGTCACTACGATTACAACAACGACAACACAAGCCGCAATGTCGCTCTTGGTTCCGGCGCGGCTCTCGGTGCAGGAGCTCTTGGTGGAGCAGCGTATGCAGGGTCGAAGCATACTGACAACACGCATCATGTTCCGATGTCGTCTTCCCAGCCCTTGACTTCCTCGGCCCAGCCGTCTGCGACGACGCAAGCTCAGTCGACACATGATACTCTCGGACAACGGGCTCACGCTTCCAGTGCTGCATCGACAAACTATCCTACCCAAGGCACAATCGCACCGCAGAACACTCATACCACCACCGATCCTAGCTTGACCCACAGCCGCTACGACTCTATCCAGGATCCACAGAACAAAGACCACTCGAAGCGTGACGCCGCCCTCCTTGGTACCGCTGGTACTGCAGCAGCTGGTGGAGCAGCTTACGGATACTCGCAACACCAAGACGCTGAGCGAGAAGCCGAGCGAGCTCGCTTAGAGAAGGAGCAGGCAGACCGACTCAAGAAGGAGCAACACGCGCACGACAAGCAGCAACACGCTCTCGACAAGGAGCACGCTAAGCAAGAGAAGGAAGCGCACAAGCTCGAAAAGGAGCAACACAAGCATGAAAAAGAGGCACACAAACACGACAAGGCCGTAGCTGCTGCGGAGAAAGAGCAACACAAGCACGAGAAGGAGCACGAGAAGGAAGCCCATCGTCTCGAAAAGGAGCGCGAGAAAGAAGCGGCGCGCTTGGAGAAAGAACGCGAAAAGGAGGTCGAAGGAGAGGAGAAGAAGAAACATGGTATCCTGGGCTTCTTGCACCGCGACAAGTCGAAGAAAGAGCGACGTGGCTCGGTGGATAGTTCGCCCCGCGCGTCCAGCGATCTCGACAACAAGCGCCACTCAAAGGAGTACGCCGCCGGCGGTGCAGCCCTCGGCGCCGGAACCACAGCAGCAGCATACGGACACGACTCGTCCGACTCCAACGACCCAAACTCGCCCCGCTGGAAAGGCAAGAACCTCCTGCACAAAGACCCGCCCAAGGGCCATCCCGCACGCGAAGCCCTCGAGCACCACGAAATGGGCGACGTCAGCGGCAAGCGCGAACACGTGGGCGTCGACGGGCCCATTGGGCGATCCGATGCCATTTCAGGACAGCAGTAAGTCCACCCACCACTCACTCCGCGTTTCCCCGTCGCATACTCCCATTTCCGACGCACCGTTCCAACGTGTTTTTTTTAAGGGAAACCCGACCCGGCGTCTACGGCGCTCAACCCCTCGACGCGCTCCCGCAGCGCGACGTCAGAATCGAGCCGCACACGGGCCTGCCCATGAATGTGGGCAGGTATGGTGACGGCGCGGGCGGCACGGATGCGAATCCGACGGTCGAAGGGCAGCATGTGGTTGGGGGTGGTGCGGGTGCGGGCACGGACTGGAGCGAGGTTACGAAGAAGGATACGCTTTACTAGACGAGGTGGGGTGAAGAGATGAGCTGAGATGAGATGAGATGAGACAAGGGATGTTAGGGCGGGTGGGTTTTCTGTTTGTAGCGAGCGAGGGGAGGGATGGGTATATATACATAACGACGTGAGTGAATTGGGTAATGAATCGGTAATGCGAGTTTATGAACAATGATATATGACTGCAGTTCACAGATCGAATATCAGTCCTATTTTCACACACGCACATGTGAAGTTATCAAAAGCGAAGCATGTCATGTTCTCAGTTCTGCATTCAACAATCCAACACAGAGAAGACGTAGAGGAAGTGACGACCACCAACACAATCACAAAGTAACGAATAGATTGCCATTGACCCACAATGAAAATTGGTATCATCAACGCAAAGCAAAAGTAACAGGCCCATCGCCATTCGCCAGTCGTGATGAAAATCCCAGCCATCAAGATATATACGCGCCCAGGGCTTACAGTACAGCTCTTCGATCCGCATCGCCGCCTAAGCGACCATCGCCTGATGGTACTCTGCACTCTTGCCTTCGGGCGCACCGATTCTCGTGTTGACATTGGCGTGCGCAAGACCTGACTTGGCTGCTTCTTGTAACTGAACTTCGGCGTTGGCCTCTCGAGCTCTGCTCCGTTCGGGGGGGGAGTTGTGCGGCTGCTGTATTCGTGCGTCATGTGGCAGCTCGTAGTGGGTGTGGTGTTGTGAGTGAGGGTCCGCTGACATGTGTGGGCGGTGGAGTTCTGGATGTTGATGGTCAGGCGGAGGATGAGAAGGATACTGTGGTATGTGCTGTGGTGTGTGTCCATCGTTGCTTGAAGGGGGATGTGATGGGGTCATCGCATTGCGCGGCGGACTCAGCATGGCGGCGGGCGAAGCTGTGGACGCCCGGTCGCCACTTTCGTGGTCCGATGTCTCGCTGTGGCCATTGCTGTTTGTGCCCGGAGGATGGGCGTAGTTGCCACGCAACTCGATCTCCCGAACCTCCTTCCATGAGCATTTCGCATGCTTCTTGGTGCAGCCCATGCACGCTGTGAGGTTTTTTAAACAGTCCATGTGTAACCTCCGGCAACGATCGCACGGCGGCAGGATACGCTCACCCTTGGCCAAGGTTTCCATCCTGTGCACCATTTCTGCTTTGAAAGGACCACCGTCGTCCTTTTCTTGTGGCTGGCTGTTGCGTTGGCTTGCTGCAGGAAGAAGGTTTGATGGCGTGTTCGGAATGGGTACAGGCGAGTTCATCATCGAGTGCAGGTCTGTATCATTAAGGTGTGAAGGCCTGGCGATGTTTGGGGGAGGGACCTCTACCGGCTTAGGAGGAGCTCTAGAGACATTGGTAACCGGTGTGGAAGGATGCGAGATGCCGTGGGCGGATATTGATGGCCGTCTGGCCTCGGTTCCGACGATTGGGGGTTGTGACGAAGGGCGGCGTTCGCTCATGGTGTGGAACTTGGAAAGCAATTCATGGCGAGTGCTTGACGACGCTCCGCTGCCGTTTGGCTCGTGGTGTGGCCGTGCATTGACTGCTACGAAACCACCTGGCGATGTCTGTGAAGGCTTTGGTTGCTGAACACTCGGTACACTCGAACTACCCCCGTTCATAAGAGCGACGTTGGAGGGGCTAGCTGGTCGCGGTGGCGGTGCAGGGGTCGCAGTCGCTCGCCGGTCGAGGATAGCCTGTTTGCGGCCCTTCAATCTATGATTGAGCTGTCGCGTACGAGCAGCCACTGATGTTGTTAGTCAAGCGCTCTTGCTGCATCTGGCATTCGCGGCTCTGAACATGTACACTCACCCTGATCGGCCAATTGACATATTTGACCCAGGTTCTTCTCCAGAATCTCAATCGTGCCCAGCTCCTTCTCTTCGTCCTCAATGATGGGTTGGGGAGGTATCATCTTCTGAGGAATGCCCGACGATATGAGGACGAAATCCTCCTCGGAGATCTGGACGCGACATTGCTTTGTGTAGAACTGGCACACTCGCACCCCCTCGCTCATCTGACCCAGCTGGAACTGCTCAGACTTGTTGCGCGCAAACTCGACGACATCCAGCCAGGTCACAGTGGTCCCATCCTTTCCATGGCTCTTCAGCACTCGCGGCGGCCCATCGAACAGCCTCTCGAAGCGCTTGATCAGAATCGGTCCCAGCGGTCTTGCGCCGAGATTGCAGGCCATGCTCTCATGACGGTCCAGCACGCCCTGGTAATCGCCCAGGAGCGACAAGATATTCGGCAGCGTGTCATCGTTGGTAATCAGAGGTAGGTCCTCGTCGAGCTGCCTGGCAAGGTAGTTGATCTGCAAGTGGTTGTGCGTCTTGGCGGCTTTGGGGAGCGGCGCCGACGCTGGATGCGGGAGATCGTGCGAAGGACTGCGTTTGCGCTTCAGGTCACCGTGGAGGAGCGGCGCATGGTGCTGCGCGGCCATGTTGTTGCGCTCCTTCGGTGGGTGAAGGTCGTGAGTCGACATGGCTGCGCCTGCGCCAGGCGACCGAGGCTTCTGAGAGGTGGAGGGAGCGGCGGATAGATGAGGGTGGAGTTTGGCGGACACGCTAGCTCGCAGCCCAGCTCAGAGCACAAACAAGCGACTCTTGTTAGAGCGCCATCAGCGGCGACGGAGCGTGACGGAGGAGTGACGGAGACGAGATGGGAAGGGGTACGGCGAGGAGCAGTGCGACCGGAGAGCAGATGGACTCGGTGCCAGAAGCGTGCCGCGGGACGCTTCGCGGAGAGCCACAGAGACAGCGGGCGGGCAAGACATGCTGACAAGGAATCAAAGGCTCGGAAATAAGGCTAGCTCGCGCAGGCGACGCTCCCGTCCAATCAGCGCAGCAGCTGCGGAGGTCCCGCCTGCGCAAGCATGGCCTGGGCTTTGACCAAGGCAACGTGTGATGTGGCCGTCTTCTGCTTCGTCGTCTGCCGCCACGCCGTGAGACACGGTCGGCACGCTGAGGAGAACGTCGGCACGACCTGCTGCAACCGCAGCAGCCAGCCCGTCCATTGCAGAATATCAGACGAGCGGCCGGCAAATGGCCCTGGGACAATAATGGGTGGCAAGGGCGGAGGACGACCAGCATGCGCCGCTGGGGCTAAAATGGCGCAAGTACGCGTCCACGGCGTCGTCGGCACCAGTGCCGTCCGAAGCAGCAGTCCCGAAGCCATTCAGCGGAATGGGGTTCCCTTGCGCACGTGACTATGAGCGCCGGAGCAAGGGTGGAGTGGAAGCCGCGGGGCACTAGTTTTTGGAGCTTTGAGCTGCGCTGCGCTGCACGTCACTGCACCCAGCAAGCGCGTCTGTCCACCAACGCGTCTTCACCATTCTACAATTAGCGACATGTCCGAGCGAGGCGCATTCCGAGGAGGTCGAGGAGGCGGCAGAGGCGGCGAGCGAGGTGGACGAGGCGGTGCGCGCGGCGGCGCACACGGCGGAGGCGCTGCGGGACAGACTGAGAAGCCGAAGAAGGAAAACATTCTCGATCTGAGCAAATACATGGACAAGCAGATCACCGTCAAGTTCAGCGGTGGACGCGAAGGTAAGCGATACGTTGGGGCAGAGGAAGGCACGATGCGCCGACAGCAGGGCCCGGACCTCATTGAGGAAGGCACGACATCATACTGACTTTGAGTCCAGTCATTGGCACGCTCAAGGGCTACGACCAGCTCATGAACCTCGTTCTCGACGAAGTCAAGGAAGCCTTGACAGGTATGGCTCTTCTTACCCTCGACGAGCGACCACTGACTTGCGCGCAGACGACGAAGGCAATATTCGACATCGCAAACTCGGTCTTATTGTTGCGCGCGGCACACTCCTGGTTGTCATCTCGCCCGTCGACGGAAGTGAGGAGATTGCGAACCCCTTCATACAGGAGGAGGAATGAGAGTTGCATATGGAATAGAGCGTATGGTTATTGCCCCGATACTGGCCTGTGAGCCTGACGGTGAGCGCGCCGAGGCCTACATTGTCCATGCGGAGGATGAATGGAGCTTGGTTCAACGTGATATCCAAGGTCACAAGAGCACCAGCCGACATGAAGAGAGCTTGGGTATCGACACCATCTGAGCGCGTGAAAGTTGAAGAGGCACGACAGGGGGATAACATCAGTGGTTGCCGTAGTCAGCCTGAGATACCAACATATAATCACAAACTCACTGCTGCGAATTAGTCACATCTGCCATGAATACTGCAGTCTAATCTGCTGCACTGTTGTGCGCAGGTCCTCGGCGCAAGCGACTCTCGCATCAGCGATCACTGTGCGGCACTAGCAACCGTGCAGGATGCGCCTGTCCGCGATTCGACAAGTGCGCAGACAGCGACACTCTGCTCAGCGGGTCGAAGCTCGTCAAGATGCGAGCAGCTGTGCGCATGAAACTTCAGTATACGAGCGGGAGCTATTGACAACAGTGGCGGTGCGTTAGGTCGTAGGGCTGTGCGAGGAGCTGGTTGGTGATGGCTGAACGAGCGTTCGTTTCAGGTTGCCTCTTCTAGGAGGACGGACAAGGCACCAGTATGCTGAAGAACTCAGCTGGCGCTTTTCTTGCACGACACGTCTTACAACAGTCCTCACCCTCATATCCTCAGTTCACTTTCATCGCATCGCTCGCAGATTGCAAACATCGCCCACGAGCTTTCCCTTCGTCCCGCTGATCTTCGCAATCCACGCCGACCGCGTATCGTATACTCTACACCGCTCTTCCTGCAGCGACTCCCAAGCGACAGATCTGACACTGTTTACATGAACCGGGCGAGCATTCTTATTATACGGACACGCAAATAGGGACGCATCGTCGAAGGAGCTGCACAGTCGCTTGAGACGGCGTACGGCCGGAACACCCCCATTCGGGTCCCGTAAGCAACTGCAACCGCACCCTAGACCACGTCCAGAATGGACGAGACTCCACAAGTCAGTCACTCTGCCATCGGTCCCGAGTCCGCCAGCACAATCATAAGTCTCGGATCACCTGCAGTATGGAGGACTTATTTCGCTTTCCTGTCGTCGCATTTTGGTGTTGCGAGTTTGTTGATCACGTTAACTGCCTTGGTCTTGCCGAGCTTACTACTCTGGGTGCTCAAGAAATATAGAAAGATGCAGGAAGACAACAAGAAGCCGTTCCCATTCCTGGAGCTGCCACAGGAATTACGAGATATGGTGTACGAATATCTCATCGAAGACCCATCATACCCCACCCCGCCAAAATGTCCAAAACACGCCTCTGCAATGAACTGGATGCTCCCAGGCCGCTGGTCGTCACCTTCCCAGTCCTCTGAACCCAAATCCAGTAACTGGATCCTCCTCGCCAACAAGCAAATCTACACAGAATACATGGACCTCTTCTGCAAACGCGCCACCTTCCACCTCACCGTCTCACCGCACAACTACCAAACCCTCAACCGCGCACCAGCATCCCCCAGCGCCTCCACACCCATCCAAAATATCTGGTCCATCGCTCCGTCGACGCTCAAACGCCTCCGCTCCTGCGATCTCCAGCTGATAACCACCTCAAGCATGCTCGGCGTCACAGACCCCCGCAACATGATCTCATCCGACTGGACGCTCGCCCGCCAAATCAGACAAGACCTCACGGCGCTCTCCAACGTGTCCAACCTCACCCTCGAAGCCAAAGCCCTCGGCGACCCGCTCTGGAACCCGCTGTGGATATGGTACCACGCATGCCAATCGTTCAAGAACATGGGCACACCGCTCGCAGACACGACTCCCGTAGGTCCCAAGCTGAACCGCATGACATTCTCCCTGGATACATGGTCGCCGGGTGAGAACTATATGGAACGAGACGCGGCGAGGGGAGGCGCGTGGACGTGGTATTGTATGAAGGGACATAGTGTGGGTGTCGATGGCGCTGGAGACGTCACGGTGAGAGAGTTCTGTGGCAAGTTGTATCAGGTTTGTAGGGCGTGTAGACCCGAGTCGGAGGATGAGGAGTGGGATGAGGCTGGGGAGGATTGACGCCAGAGTGCGAGGGAGTGGGTAGAGGCGTTGTTGGCGAGGTATGATCTAATGGGACAGGTTGGGTTTTAGGCTGGATCGTGCGAGGGCTGGCTGTTTGCATAGCGTGGATGAGAGGCCTACATGTGGGACGGCGTATTGGTTTGCTTTAGGCAGTTGGTGGCATCCAAAGCAGGGTAGCTATGTTGTACTTGCCTTTGGAGTCATATGGACTGTATTCGGAAGATTATGCTACAACTACGAGCATGTAAGAGAAAAGACAAGCAGAAGTATGTCAGCAGTACACCTCTGTATTCAGTCAGCGCCTCTTCTTCTCCAACCACATTGGCCTCGCCGAATTTTCAGTAACCTGCATAGTTCTTCACGTCTTTCTCTTCTCTGACAATGTCCACCCCTTCGCCTCCACACGCTAGTTCTTCTCAAAGAACTCCCTGAGATTATCATCCAACCACTTCACATCCTCCGTGCTTTGGCCCGGTCCTAGAAAGTAATGTCATCAGCACAGTCACCATCCCGCCATCATCGGAGGAAATACACACCACCAGCCCAGTGACCCCAGACACTCGGAAAGACCTTGAGCACCCCCACCCCCGGCCGCATATTCTCCACCTCAATCTCCGAATCCTCCGGCGGGAAGTACAAATCCGTTTTGCACGGCAGCACCAACGCCTTCGCCTTGATCCCCTGCATCGCAGCCGCAAAGTCGCCATTATACGGCTCCTGCGCACTGCAATCGCCCGCCTGCCACGTCTGCGCCATGACCAGCATATTCTCGGGGTCCTTGCTCAGCGCCCAGGCCTCCCAGAAATTGACCAGAAAGTCGTCCAGGTCGGCGAACCCGAGCGCGCTCTCGTACAGCTTCGCGCGGTAGAAGGCCTGGCTGAAGCCCCAGCCCGCGTACACGCGGCCCAGCGCTTTCAGCCCCGTTTCCTTGGGCGAGCGGCTGAGTTGCGAGCGCGGCCCGAAGGCGTTGGGCGCGAGGGACGTGGGTTTGCATACTCCCGTGGATGAGGTGCCGATGGCGGCGTATAGCGCCGACTTGACGCCTTCGATGAAGACCTGGTTGTGCAGCGAGGTTTTGGCTGCGCCGCAGAAGGGCACGACGAGGTCCATGAAATCCGGGTATTGTGTGGCCCATTGGAAGGTTTGGCCGGCGCCCATTGACCAGCCGAGGACGGCGCGGGCGTGCTTGATGCCGAGGTGCTTGGTCACGAGTTGGTGTTGGGCGCGCACGTTGTCGTAGAAGAGGATGTTGGGGAAGGGGCGGAGGTCGGGTGAGTTTGAGGGGGAGGAGGATTGGCCGTTCCCAAAGAGGGCGGGGATGATGATGTAGTAGTTCTTGGGATTGAGCGATTTGTCCGAGCCGGTGAGCCAGAGGTTGTCGGATATGACTGATAGCAGGAAGGTTAGTGGGTGGGCGGACTGTTACAATGAGAGCGTGGCTACTTGCGTCCTGAGTACCATGTCGGATAGATGATAGCTGGCAGTGATGGATCGCCGAGGGTCTTGTATGCGATGAATGCATCCGGGATTTCTCCACCTGACTTGAGCTTGAAGTCGCCTAGCTTGTAAGTCTGATAATCATCCTCGAGCTTCAGGTCTTCCATTTTGGGAACATCGGATGAAGACATGGTCGATGTATGGTAGCGCTTTGATGAGCTCGTGGGAGGAGATGATGTGGTAAACCAGTCTTCAGACGGATCAAGGTCTTATAAGAACATCGGTCTCACAGCTTCGAATGCTTGTTCGATTTCCAGATTCAAGGGTATTCCCGATCGGGCACAGTACATCTGATAGTGACGATGTGGTGAGGGGTAGCTTCATGCTACAGTGGGGTATCCTTGGTAATCGCGAGCATGCAGGCACGCATTTGTAGACTCATAGTAAGATCTTTTCAAGGTGTGGGTGAAGCTTCACAGAAAAGTGCCAATTAGATGTAGTACTGAGCATGATGTTTGATGCGATTTGGCAGCAACATCTGGGGCCATCGCACTAAAGTCGGTGATTTCTCGCAAGTCAGCACCTAATTTCATCGTTGCTTATTGAAGCACGAGAATACTCATGTTAATGTAGCAGTGCATCCATGTATATTGATGAAGTACTGCTATAGCATCGTACGTGTTGTGGAGAAGGTGTGTTGCTGACAATTATCAGCACCCATTGTTCCAACAAGTTTTCTGCACATACACACCGCAACGGCTTATGAAGTGATGTCTGGATGCGGAAGTAAGTTTCTTTCTAGTCCAATGTGCATCTCTGGAAATTGCACAATCGTGTCCTGAAGAGCTCGATACGGCTACAAGAGGAAGCTGGCACCGCTGGATAACCACGGGAACCTTCCGCGGGCCACTCGCTCAGTTTCTTAGTTCCGGAATTATATCCGTCTTTTGCCATGATGTAAACACATCCGTGAAGCCTTTTTCCGTTTCCTGGAGACAGCTGCACTTACACATCTACGTACCTTGGAGAAGAAATAGTTATATTTCATAATAACAATTAACCTTGCGAAGACATACTTACTGGACCGTAATCCCAGATTACAGGCTATACTCCAAAGCAACGTACCCCGCCACATCACCACACTCAGTCCTCACAATGGCTTCAGGAAAAATGGACGCGGAGAAGGAGATCAAACGCAATCCGCATGGCGACTTCAAAGCCGTCGAAGCATCGCGGCCACCATTCGAAGAGACCAAATTGCACTTCACCCAAACACCCAAACCAGACTGGAAACCCGGCTCTGGCCCCAACGAGCCCTCAAGTCTGCAGAAAAAGCATCGCGAGATTGATCCATACGCGGAAGGCAGACCTGTTGTGCACAACTACAAGATGCTCATCTCAGCCATCGTCCCGCGACCCGTCGGGTTCACATCGACCATCAGCGCGGACGGCAAAAGCTCGAATCTCGCGCCATTCAGCTACTTCAACATGGTGAACCACGATCCTCCCATCTTCGTCCTGGGATTCGCAGGCGGCATGGACAAGGCGAAGGACACGCTCAAGAACCTGCTCGAGACGAAAGAATGCGTCATCAACATTATCACCGAGGAGTACATCGAAGCGGCAAACTACACGTCCATCAATGCCCCGGCGGGCATCTCCGAGTGGTCATTCAGCGGCTTGCACGGCGCAAAAAGCTCGATCGTCAAGCCCGATCGCGTCAAGGAGGCCGTTTTTAGCATCGAGGGCAAGCTGGTTAGCACGACAGAATGGACGAGTAAGAACCCTAAAACGCCGGAGAAGAAGACCGGCGTCACGGCGTTTATCGAGGGTGTGAATTTCTGGGTCAGGGAGGATGCGGTTGACGAGCAGGGCGTGCTGGTGGATCCTGCGGTACGTGCATTTCATCCGGATCTAAGAACAGGTCGATGCTAATGCGAGAATAGGTCTTGAAGCCCATTTCGAGATTGGGAGGTATCACGTATGGACGCACGACTCAGGTTTTCGAGCTGCCGCGGCCGGACTATGATGAGGTGACGAAGGATCCTGAGGTTGCGAGGTTGGCGAAACCGAAGGGAGAGAATCGGACCGAGTAGCATGTCTCACCCTGCTTGTTTTGCGAGAAAGAATTAGTCTCTAACATTTCAAATCTCAAAAGAGAAGCTATAGATACACGGAAGAAATAGAATGCACATATCATGTTCAACGTTGGGAAACGGTTGGGCAGATGTCTCAGACCTGGGGACTGACGACTCTATGTTTTCGAATCTAAAAAACAATGACTAAACGCCCGTTCTCAAATTTACTAGTTGTGAAACCACCATACTGGAGCCTGCTGGCGGATCTGCTTGTCTTAGACTGCTGCAAGATGCCCGGGAGCTGTACAGAGAAGCTGGGGAAAACACGGCAGGACCTGCACGAAGGATGAAGGAAGGAAGGGTCGGACCGTCTACATACATGCGCACTGGTGGGGCAGCTTAAAGCTTAGTCAGCGATTCTCCTCCATCTGCCATCTTCAATTCATCCAGGATAAGGAACGTCAGACGCTCACTGCTGTTTTCTTCATCATGCTTAGGAGCTACGCCATGCCATTGCCAAACCTGTAAAGCTTGCGGGTAGTCGTGACAGTGGTTCACGGAAAGTATGGCACGCCGATCACAACATGAGTCGCGATACGGTGCCATCCGACAAACGTCGAGATACATTCCCAGTACCTTTTGTATTTGACCGAGAGTAGTGCCGTTTCCATTCTGGCTCCTTGACCAGATCAGTGATGAAATGCAGCTCCGCCTTATTTTGTCGAATCGGCTGCCTCCCAATTCCAGCAAACATTACCGACCCAATGCTCGTCGCTATTTCCAAACTTTCCCGCTGATTGCGTGCGCGTCAATGGTAACTTCTCTATGACAAGGCCCGACCACAAAACAGCAACAGCGCCTTCCTTGCGTCAACATGAAGAATTACAATCGCGCCTGCAATTGAGCGACAACATCCAGCCTGTGGACGTCCATCCCACTTCAGGACAGCGAATGCAGAGCTGCCTCTCCGGCGCACCATGGTTCCCATTCGCTGATCGCTCCCGAACTTCTCCACCCACCTGCCGATTCTTGCTAGCTTCCCGATATCGCCATGCGTCGGGATACGCCATCTGACGCCACCCTTGTCACCGCCCCGCAATGGGAATCCCAACCTCGATCAGCAACACTATACGAGGACCCTGACAAGGAATCGAAACAGCTCTTCGAGTATGACATTTCGTCATTAGCATTGGGCTTTGTTCCGTTCCCGTATACCGCTGGATACACAATGGACAGTCCGGCTGCAAGACGCTTCTCCACCAGCGCAGAAGAAAGAGTGGGATTGTTGTCTGCGCATCGCGACAGCGTTGCAAAGTCGCAGCAGTATGGCACAATATCCGCAGATGATGAGATCGAGAGGCTGCTGAGCCAGAATGAGGGGACGGTGGAAGAGCTGGAAACGACAGCAGGAAAAGAAGCGAGGCTGTTGGCAAAATACTCGGTGCCGCTTATGATCACGTACCTTCTTCAGTACAATTTCTCACTCGTCACGATTTTCGTTGTTGGGCACATCGGGACAGATGAGCTGGGCGCTGTGAGTCTGGCAACAATGACCGCCAACATCACCGGCCTGGCTGTGTACGAGGGCCTTGCTACGAGCTTGGACACTCTGTGTGCGCAAGCATATGGATCTGGGAGGAAAGAGCTCGTGGGACTGCATCTACAGCGTATGGTATTGTTCATGCTGCTTGTCACATTACCGATCGGAGCGATATGGCTGAACTCAGGCTGGATATTGGCCGCGCTCGTCCCCGAGAAAGAACTTGCACGTCTCGCCGGACGATACCTCTCCATACTCCTCGCAGGAGCACCAGGGTACGCCATCTTCGAAGCGGGAAAGCGGTTCACACAGGCGCAAGGCCTGTTCAACGCCAGCCTTTTCGTTCTGCTCATCGCGACGCCTATCAATGTCTTGTTGAACTACCTCTTCGTCTTCGTCCTGAAGTGGGATCTTGTGGGTGCTGCACTTGCTACAGTATTGTCGCACAATCTGCTCCCAGTCCTTCTCTTCGTCTACGTCTACTTCGTAAACCCACACTCGCTCGAATGCTGGGCGGGCTTCACGCGTGATGCCTTCAGACACTGGGGTCCCATGGCCAAACTCGCTGTACCTGGTATCATCATGGTAGAAACCGAGTGGCTTGTAAGATAACCTTGGATGTACTGGCTCTGACGATATCAGCTAACAGCACTTGCACAGGCTTTCGACATCCTAACATTCAGCACCAGCTACATCAGCACCGCGCATCTGGCCGCACAATCGATCGTCATGAGTCTCGCAGTCGCAATCTACCACGTACCCTTCTCCGTCGGCGTTGCTGTTTCCACCCGCCTCGGCAATCTCATCGGCGCAGGTTCCCTCTCCGCCGCTCGAACCGCAACGCGTACCTACGTCCTGACATTCCTTGTCATCGGCGTTGTAGATTTCACCTTTTTGACCGCACTCCGCAACGTACTGCCGCGCGCCTTCAGCACCGATCCCGAGGTCATCAGCATCGTGTCCACCGTGCTCCCGCTGCTCGCCGTGTTCCAATTCTGCGACAGCACGACCGCGCTCGCGAACGCCATTCTTCGCGGCCTCGGGCTGCAAGCCATCGGCGGCTGGGCGAATCTGTTTGTGTACTACGTCATTGCTGTACCGCTTGCGCTGTTCTTGTGTTTCCCGAAGGATCTGAAGCTTGTGGGCTTGTGGGCTGGTTGCGCGGTGGGCAGTAGTTGTATTACTATCTCTGAGGGCATATACATGTATCTTTACGATTGGAAGCGTGCGGTCGATGATGCGAGGCGGCGAGAGGAGTGAGCAGTTCGAAGCGAAGGAGGGGAAGAATGAGCTGTCGCGAAGTGCTGTGGAGTGAAGCGACACCGCATAGAATGGCGTTCGGACCACATTTGGTTTCAAAAGCAATGCTGCGTTAGAGCAATTGCTGTAGGTCTATCTATAATGGAGCATAATTAAGACTCTTCCTCAAGTGCCGTCCAGTGGACGACATCCCAATGAAAAGCTCGTGACCCAAAGGCCAGAGTACTCGAGACCTGCAAGCAGGCGTTCGAGGCGTATGACCTGCGGGCACACACTCCCTAGCTGTTGTCGAAATGTCCGGAGAACCAGACTGCGGTGCGTTCTAAGCTGTCCACCGCTTCTCCCGCGACGTGTTGAACGCCGCAGTGTGCGACCAGGATGGGGTTTCTAAGGCGCATCCATCCCGGAAGTTCGTCGTTGTCAGGCAATCTGACTGACTTGCGATGGGTTTCGTGGGCCATGCATCGCTTGTCCTCAAGCGCTCAACGAGTGTAACAAGAAGATATGGGTTTCCTCGGCGCATCATATCTTCTTGTCTGCCTTTCAGTCGACCGATCGAACGATGGCGATCTTCCGGCAACAATGATGGGTTTCAAAGGCGCATCATCATTGTCCACTAGTTGAACATTCGAGTGTGGCAGCTTTCGAATCTGGGCTCTAAAGGCGCATCAGACTCAAAAGCTGCTCAGTTGTCTCGGGGCATAAACTCCTCGAGGCAGGGGAGAATCCTGCGAACAACCGAAAGTGTGGAGGAGAAA
>TARA_R110002003_G_scaffold13_6_pt1 | contig 44039 bp, 38 predicted proteins | sample TARA_R110002003 | Tara Oceans TARA_R110002003 (sample SAMEA4396441) | marine metagenome | biome: Westerlies Biome; feature: [SRF] surface water layer (ENVO:00010504); material: water (ENVO:00002006), including particulate matter (ENVO:01000060) such as... | depth 5 m | reverse complement strand
CAACGCCAAAAAGACAGAGAGCTGCGGCTACAATGCAAATTGCCCACAGAATAAAGGAAACGGATGTGGAACGACGGCTAGTTCGAATTTTCCAGGTAATGGTCATTGGAAAACTGGGGCGCAGGCCGATGGCACACATGCTAGATGAGATGGCCAGCTGTGATCGGACTCAAGCCACGGTTGTTGACGTTCAATGGTGATTCGTACGCATTTGTCACGCCTGCGAGGTTCTGTCTCGGACGAATGTAGCTGTTGGCGTATGCTGTGGCGGGAGAGGTGAATGCTCCTTGCGACACAGGTAGCACGCCTGGAGGAGGAGCGTTCATCATGTTACGGTTGCTGCGACGACGACCGAGCACTGGAGATGTTGGAGTTGCGCTGATCGTTCCCGATGAGTTGGCTGATTGCATAGACTCGTTTGAGTTGCTCCTGGTGTGCTGTACGCCATTTGAAGGTGCCTGCATGTTCGTTGCGTTGACAGGGTTGACAGCGCGGCGAGTAAATGGGTTTGTCACTGTCGGAGCAGCGTTGGGTTGGCCAAGTGCTCGCATTCTTGTCTCGACGAGCTCTCGCGCTCGAGTGTCGCGTTCGTCTTGCGTCAGTCTAATAGGGCGCGCAACGGGCTGGGCGGCGGTCTGCGTGTTGTGGCTAGGCGAGGGCGGAGGTCGAGCATGGTCACTAGCACGTAGTGTCCGGGTTGACGCTTGATTGCTCAGCTGTCTCCGCGATGGCTGCGGTCGTAAGCCGATGCGAGAAGCTTGGGGTCGAATAGTCTGAGGCGGATTGACGCTTGCAGCATCTCGTATGTTAGCTCGAGAGCTAGCAGCACGCAAAGTTGCCACGGACGATTGCTCCCTCAAGAGCTGTCGTGAGCTTCTATTTCGAATACCGCGAGACTGGACAAATGCAGCCCAAGGATTCCCGCGCGCCTGATATGGAGGCAGGACAGGACCTTGTCCGTGCAGTCCCATACTGGCGTTGTGGAAAGGTGGATACACAGGCGAAAAGTTGGCCGAACCGCGCCTGCCTGCGGCAGAAGGAGGTCGTGCGCTCACGCGACTCTCGGGTCGGTCAATGATGTCCATAGCAGCACCAGTTTGCGTTCGCGCAAACCTATCTATGGAGTCTTGGGAATTGGGTGTCGAGGTGCCGGGCGTCATGATAATCGATCCAGTGCTAGTCGAAGTGATAGATGGGGCACGCTCAACCCTATTTAGGCCACCTGTGCCGGTAGCTTGAGGCAAGCCAGGAGACATTGCACTTCGCCTAGGCGGGGAGACGGGCAAGCGAGAGCCTGGTCCAACATTCGACGTGTTGTCCATAAGTGGGGTACGTAGACGACTAGGTGGTAGAAAGGGTGAATAAGCTTGTGCTGGACTCGGCCTGTTTCTGTTTGCGGTACGCGGGCGAGCAAGTGGTGTGATGGAGCGTGGTTCAACATCGATCAATGCGCCTGTCATCTGATGCTCCTGAAGTGCCCGCTGATGGGCAGCGAACATCCAGCTGATGCGCGGGTCGTACTCACGACGCTGGCGGCCATTCCCTGGCTGTGAAGTATCCGAGTTATCGTCGATATCTGGATCAGCTCGGTTCTGGACCGGTGTCCGGCTACCCAACCGACCCTGTGTATTGGAAAATGCTGCTATGTTTCGCATCTGTGCCTGGGAACGACGAGATCGTAATGAATGCATGGCGTGCATGGTGATGTCGCCATCCTGATCCGAATCATCGTCGTCGGCTTCGCCATCTTCGTAGTGTACAGTAGAGGTTGAAAGGACGGATGATCTCCGGCGGAGGCCACGAGATGCGTTAATCAAGTGTATGTTGCCTGCTCGAGAAGGAGGGCGTATTGGGGCACTAGGCCGAGGACGATCTGCAGTAGGTGTTAGAGAACCGGCCATTCGGCTTCTGTCATTTGAATTCGCAAGCGGTTCCCACCCAACGGTCGTTCTTCCTCCATCACTATCCTCATCTTCGTCTTCACCCATCTCATCGTCATCGTGCTGGAGCATGCCCCACCCTTGGTCCCGCAGAAGAGCCTGCGTATCCTCGTCTAGGTCGTCATTCGAAACGTCGGTTGAAGTAGATGAGGGGGCGCCCCTAGAGGATCTCGACCCATTGGCGCGGTGGAGTACCCGAGCCTGAGCAGGGTGTCTTTGCCCTCGGCGGACAGGACGAATGGGACCCTGGTCCTCCTCGTCTTCCTCCTCCTCCTCAATGACGCTTGAAAATGTGGAGGAAGTCTCGGACTCGACAATGCGCCGATTTCTTGCCTGCGCTCGTGCGCGATTATTCGCAGGCTGGACTGGCGGACCAGGAGTGGACGAGTCATTGCTTGCTGAGCCCTCAATGTCCTCGTCGTCGATGAAGTCATTCATCTCGGAGTCCTCTTCGGCACCGTCTTCATCTTCCTCCTCCACTGTGTCCATCTCGTCGCCATACATGTCCGAGACTATGCTTTGTGAATAAGAGCGTCTGCTGCCGGCCTCGCTGTGCGTCATGGGCCGTCGCCGAGCGGCGAATGCGGCGGCATTTGGTGGGATGCCGGCTTCCAGGAACCGCCGCATCATAAAGGAGCCTTGCTCGGGGAGAAGGTTATCCCAGTTCTCGTAGGCATCGTAGTCTACATCTTCCATGTCAAGCTCGCCATCGACGTCCTCGGTGTCGTGCTCTGACATTTCGTCCATGTCGCTGAAGCCTGTGAAGCTGTCGCCCCATGAGACCTCGCCAGACTCGTCGAAGATGAGACCACACTGTTGACAGCCTCCGTCCTCGAGCTCCCATGTACATACAGGGCATCGGTCCACGCCATCCTCATTATCGCGTAAGACTTGGAGCGAGGGCCCACGTGCATGAAGCGGGTGTGTCTTGAAGCAGCCCTTGAACAGACCGCCAGTGCGAGGATCCTTGTTATCTTTGTCTTGCTGCACAGCGTCGGCCTCCTCCTTCTGCCATTTCTTGTGGTCTTCGAGGGTTTCGTCTGCCGGTAGGAGCTCGGCTCGACCGATGAAGATGGTGGTCATGTCCCTTATCTACGCGGTGTGTCAGATTGCTGGCACTATACCCTTCTGCATTACTTACGACGTAGGCTGGAGCTGGAATCTCCTTCACGACTATGCGGCAGTCGGGACATGTCTTGCGGTTCTTGTTGTTCGCGAACCACGTGCAGAGACACTGCTGTCTGTTAGAGAAGCATGTTTGTGCGCGAGCTGCTGTGGGCAACGCACTGTATAGCAGTATGTGTGACCGCACGAAATGGTGTACGGCTGGTAGAATAGGCGGGCGCAGATCTTGCATGTGAGATTCTGGCGCAGGCTGTCGAAGTCGGTCTTGAGTAGCTTGAGTTGCTGTGGGCGGTCAGACACTGCTTCCTTTGTCCCATTGTGCACGTGGCTGAGGCGATTTACCTCTTCTGACTTGTTCGGGCGGGGAGCCTCTTCGGGCTTCTTTAGCATCTTCTGCTTTAGGCTGTCTCTGCTCGCCGGCCGTGTGGCTGCTTTGTCGTCGACGAGTTTGGTGGCGGAGCGGCTTGCAGTCGGCGTGCTGCCGCGGGCAGTCCGCGAAGTTGGGGCCATGCTGGGAGACTGCTGCGAGCTCGAGGCGGCGTGTGTGGAGGCTATCGAGGATGACGAGTTCTTAGGGCGAGCGGTGGCCGGCGGGGTCGAGCGATTCAGGTCCATGATTCCCAGGACTGCGACTCGCGAAAACGAGCAATATTAGGAGGCTCACATGGGTTGACCCGGAGGAAAGAGCAGCTCTGGTGCTGGCAGTCGCGTTGCATGCAAGGCAAGAGCGACCGGCGTTGGCGTTGGGGTGCTCTTTCCCCAGCAAGCGCCGTCTCCGACGATTTGCCGCACATCCCGCGCCTGAGGCAAACCACCACTCCTCTTTCACCAATCCCCATCAGCGCTTACCAGGGCGAACACCATTCTTCACCCAATCAATGCTCAGGAATCTACAAAATCACCTGCATTTCTGCTTGACCCTGACGAAATTATCGCAATTGTTTGCTGAGAGGATACTGCCAGCGATTCGATTGGGCACGCGACTGTCTTTTCGGTGCGACGTGCACGTTTACCTCCGCTTTCCATGGCGAGTGTCAATTGGCTTCATGGACTGCAGCTGTCAGCCCAAAGCCTTGTCATACCTTGTCATACCTTGACCATTCAAGAGGACACCATCGGCCGGCCTTGCTAGTCTTCCCTGTACTATCCTCCTTGCACATATGTCACTAAGATTTGGATGCATTTTCATTGTCACTTTGTTGCACTCTCAAAGGCTATGTTAATATTTCAACATGAATCATCATTATTTACACCGAAAGCACTTCCCGAGTCGCCCAAACACCATCTGTACGCCGTTCAACTTTATGTCATCCCCATGATTGATGCAAACAACACTTAGCAGGCCATGCGAAGGCTTGAGAATCCAGGTGGTCGCAAAGAGTAGCAAGAGAGAACCACGGTAGAACACAGGAGTTCTAAGACATTTCCCTTCAGCTTGCGGCACTCTCGTCGTAGAAAGAAGCTCATTCAATGCAGGCACGATCCCGAGTTGGCTCAACTACCTCGCCGACTACCACGTCTGGAACATCAATGGTCTCGATAAAGCCGGTTCGAACCTCATCTTCAGCGACAAGCTCGTTGTTCGTGTGCATCAAGAAGTTGATTGCCTCTTGCAGGAATGTCTTGTGACCTTGTGTATCGAACTTCTGGCCAGCTTGACGGCGGGCGCGCATCTCTTCAAGTTCGCGATGAATCCGATGCTCAAAATTCTCGAGACGATATTTGGCGAAGTCGATGTACAGTTCTCTGAGGTCGGAGACTGGACGGACCGTACGCAAGACGGAGTCATCTTTGACAAATGGAGAACGTGGACGCCAGGAAGTCACAGCGGTGATGCGCTCCTTGGCACCAAGCGCACGCAGCGCTTGATGCGTGATGTAGCGCCCTTGAAGAATCACAGCGCAGCCTTCTTGAGGACCCCGGACACGGATTACCTCGCCGGTGGCCGTCCGGAGAGCAGTCTCGCCGCCGACCATGTTCGTGCAATCGGACATCATCAAGACGCACACGAATGGATACGAATCCGTGTGCCAGCCGACAATGGGCTTGTCGTCTTCTGGTGGACTGACGTCGATGCCTTCGTCTGAATGCACAGAGCTTTTGCGCGAATGGAGAGCTGTCAGCTCAGCCTTTGCCTGCTCTTCAGTCTTGATAGCGGAAAGGTTGATGTGTGCAATCTCGTAGTCGCTCCACGGGATGAGATCTACACCGGCCAGCTTTGACACGATAGCCATGGTCTCCGGGTGGTTCCATGCAGCATAAGTGAACGGGGCGTGCTTCGCCGCGTAGCCACGCAGTTGAGCGTTGGCTATGTTGCTAGCATAGGTGTGATTGGCCCTGACCTCAGGCTTGTCGATCTCCGAGCGCATGATCTTGATGGCTTCAGGAGAAAAGAGCTGGAAGGGGTGTGTGACTGCCACAGGAGAAATGCCAACATCTTCCGCGAAGCCGATGTCCTTCATCATAACAATGTTAGACGGCTCCTCGAACGCAAGGTGCTCTACAGGACTGAATGTTGGGGGTTCCTGCATCCTCACGCCCTCTTCGAGAGCAGCAGCTTGATTGAAGAATGTGTTCGCTCCTATACGGCACGGAGACGCTGGGATTGACGTGGTCGTTGACTGCACCATATTGGCTGAAAACGGTGCTTCAAACGAGAAGTTAGCCATGTTGAAGAGTACTGGAATGCTGTTGGAGTGGGCGATTGCAGTTCTGGGAGTTGTGCTGGTGGAAAGTACTTGTTGAAAGCCGTGAATTGCGAGCGTAATGATGGGCAGTCTCCGGCCGCAGAGATGTGGGTACCAAGGGAGGCTGCGCTCCAGCTAAGTGACGGCATACTGTACACTGTGTACGCAAGACGTGCTCTCGGCTGGCCGCGGCGAAAGTTTTGGAGTACACATTGTGCGAGCACGTCTTATGAGGCGAAATCGGACACCGCCCCATGGCGCACATGTACAGGACGTATCGGATGTGGAAACAAGCTCACCTGATCGGACGGTCTGACGCCGCCTCTTCGCGGATTCAGTCTCATGTATGTGCAGCTCGGGAGCGACACTATCGTATGGGCGGCGGCCAAGGACGGACATTATGGCGATAGCAGCGGTGTCAATTGCTTGTGAGGTAGCGGTGTCAATTGCTTGTGAGGCAGCGGTGTCAATTGCTTGTGAAAAGTGTGTATAAATCCACTCCTGCCAACAGACTAGAACACGGGCGTCTATATATGAGACGCACCACTTGTGAATCCACTTCGACTACTGGCAGTCGTACGCGATATCGTGGCAATATACCCCGGATTTGGCCAGCTCTTGAACCGCTGGGGTGGAGCTCATGTATCGCTTTTCGCCAGCACATGCTTCCTCGGAGCAGCATCAGGTGGTTTGATTGCTCTTATCTCGTGCGGGCGTCTGCATGAAAAAGTGTACAAATACTGAGTGTGTAGCAGTTCCTGGGGCACAGGGCGAAGTTGCTGGGGCAAAGGGCTACATCTCAGCAATTGCTCCAGTGCCAACTCATGTCAGTATCAGTCACCAGAACCACAAGATTGCCATCGAAGGTTCGTGGCACATATGGTCTGCGTGACTCGTTAGGTCAGTGTACTACCACTCAAGCATTTTCCACATGTTACGATTCCGGACGTTGAGCAAGAGTCTGGGCGCTGAGGAGCTTTGAGCACATCCCTGCTCACAAACAACGATCTCTACTGCTCACGGAAACCCGAAGTTGGCCCTGGGAAAGGCGAGTACTTGGCCCATCCCACGTCCGTGGTTGAAGCGCGATAGACAAAGAGTCAAGCGCGCGTCTGCCTGCTAGGCTGGACCATTGGTCTGGTGCGCCTTCGTGGTCGATGATCGAAACGTGTTTAGATCTTCAAGATCGTTGGAACTCGATACGAGTGGTGCTCCGGGAATATTGAGCGGTTTACTCCATCGAGTGTAGGAGCCCGTGGAGGTGCGTTCACAAGGTCAGAAAATACGTCAATGTACAATGATGAGTTGTGAAGAGATCGTAGACCATATTGAGACACGATAGCACATTGGTGAAATGGCACTTTTATGAACATCCGATTCTCCATCGCAATTGCCTACCCGTCATGCAGCTTTCATCGCTCGCGTGGCGTGGCGCGCATGTCCACCTTATCGATAACACACCTCGGCCTCACGCAGCGCAGCCCTGCATCTCGAGTCTCAAGCTCCGGCTCCAGCTCCAGCTCCAACAGCCCAATCGCAAGCCCATCTCTACCCTCGAGCACCGTCCTCGTCACTTCCGAAATGGCCAAACCCGTCTCCTCCTCCCCAGCGACCGCCCCGGACCCCCAAAAACCCGACGAATGGGCCGGTCCCGCCGCCACAAAGTTCGACACGTCCGTCCCCAGACCCCAATCTCATACGCACCAGCAACGACTAACACACCGCACAGCAAAGCCTACAGCGAATACTTCGACCCATGCCAAGAAGCCGCGGACAAGAGCATCCGGTGTCTGAAGCGCAACGGCGGCGAGCGCGCCATGTGTGTGGATTTCTTCCAGGCGTATCGCGACTGCAAGGAGCAGTGGCAGCATGCGCGGAAGGAGGCACGGAAGAATCAGGGTTGGTTTGGTTGAGCATGGCTGGAAAAGTAGGGGGGATGTGTATGATATTTGCGTGTGTGATTTAACTGTCTCTACTCTACGATGATGATGCATTGGCGTGGCGTTACAAACTGGCAACGGAATATGGAAAGCATGGCATGGATTGCCTGGGCTGAGGTTGGGGCCGTTCTCCAGACTTCAGGGATAGGCTGGCGGGCTGAATGGAAGCATTTTTCAAATCTGCGATGTTGACTTGAAGTAATTGGAATGTAGTAGTGCACTGCATCTTGAATTATTTCCCCGAGCTGCGAGAATAGTTAAAGCTAACCATGTTGGAACTTGGTGTTCCAAGTCTTCCCACCCCCCTCCCGAGAAGTCTGGAACATGCACATGTGTCCCCACTAGCGCCCACTTACCGCAAATACTGATTTCTCCCCCCAACTCAAGGCAGTGGTTCAAATCTTTCGCTGATCAGTCATTTTGGTAAGTATATAAACCACTTAACGTTCAAATTTTTCAAAACGCACTCTTGGTCCAACGGGTAAGATTCACCTAATCCCACAACACAAACACATTATCCTGACTCCTCCACAGTAGGATAATTGCCTTCCAAGCAATTGGCCCGGGTTCGACTCCCGGAGGGTGCACAACACTCTTCCCAGCAATTGCGGATGACTCTTTTTGGTTATTTGGTTGTCTGGAAGTGTCCAGTTGGCGTGGGGCATGCTTTGCTTCAACCTTAGAAGCTACCGTGCTCACACGAACACCGTTTTCAAAAGTAGACTCCCGGAGGGTGCAAAACACCTTTCTCATCAATTGCGGATGATTCTTTTTGGTAGTTTTTGCTTAGTTGAAGTGTAAGAGCATGTTTATGCTTTAGGCCACAGTGACGCGTTCACAAGAACATCATTTTTAAAAGTACCTAGGTAGACTCCCGGAGGATGCACAACACCTTTCTTATTAATTGCCGATAATATTTTTAGTCCTTTAGTTGTCTAGGAAGTGTCTAGTTGCGTAGAGCCTGTTTTTTGCTTCAGGCCAAGGTGGCGTGGTCAAACGAACACCGTTTTTAAAAGTAGACTCCTAGAGAGTGCACAACACTCTTCCCAGCAATGGCAGATAACATTTCTGGTCTTTTTGGTTGTCTAGAAGTGTCTAGTTGCGTGGAGCAAGTTTTTGCTTCAATCTACGGCGACGAGTTCACACGAACACCATTTCAAAAGTATCAGAGCTACGATTTGTACTGTATCATACCGGTTATTAAACCATGTAGCTCTATTACAGTAGGCAACGAGTTCGTCAGTCTGTCTTGTTCGCGGCTGTGATCATGGAACCGCTTCAGTGAAGGACACGCCAACATCGACGTCCTAATACAATCGGAGAAAGAGCAAAGCGTTGTTAATCAAAAGCCATGTCTTCGTTGCTGTCATCTATAGGTATCCGTCCGTCCATCACGTCCGCCACATGCATGCAAGCTATGCCGCTCCCGCCCCAGAAACAATCGACAGAAAGCAAGCAAGTACGAATGCTAGAAGAGATGCCTTTTAACCCGCTCGTCGCCACGACGGCATGCAGTCTCATACCGGTGGCCTTCAGGTTGGACATAGACCAGCGACTAGGAAGCTGTTCTCGGTGCTGGAAAGGGCTACTAGACCTAGTGGTTGACACAAGGTTTTCGTGGGTCTCTTTCTCACATGAAATCATCGCTGTCGTACTGTTAGCCGTGATCGGTAGTTCACCAACAACATTGTACGTACTCTCCAAAGTCCTCATCGTACGCCGCCGTGTCCGCCCTCGTGCCAACATCTCTCGAAGCATTAAGCGCAGACTTCGTTTTCGCGGCCTTAGTCTTCTTCCCACCCTTCTCCGCGGCCTTCTCTTCCTTCATCTTCTCGTTGCTCAGCGTCGTCAAGCCGCTCGCAATCTTCTTGATCTGCTCGCTGGGCAGGTCCTTGGCAATCTGCTTGGTGAACTCCTGCAAGAAGAGCGAGTACTGGCCCTTCTTAGAGTTGCCAGCAATAAGCGGGACCAGCGTCTCGCGCAGCTTGGTGAACTGGTCTTTGGTGTTGGGGTTGAAGATGTGCAGCGAGCTGAGGTCGACGGCTTTGGTGGGATCGCTCTCGTCGGTGACGGTCACGGCCTTGCCGGCGCGCTTGTTGCTGACGCTCAGGTCGCCGAAGAGTTCCTCTGCTTGTGCCCGCGAGCCGTCAATCTCCTGTTGTCGGAGCCGAAGGCGGCGCTCCTCTTCTGTCTCATCGTCCTCGCTGTCATAATCGCCGGCCAGCGCCTTTAGGCGGTTCGCTTCTCTGCGCTCTTCGATGCGCTGTGCCTTGCTCTTCTTGTTTGCTTTGGCTTCCTCTTCAGCCTTCGCTTTGGCCTCGGCGGCTTTCTTCGCCTTCTCGCGCTCGACTTCGGAGTCCTCGGCGGCGTCCCAAGATTCTAGAACCTGTCCTTGTAGTCAGTATGTATACATTTGTGCATGGCGGGGCAAAAGTGTGCATGGCGGGGCATGGAAGGCTGACGCACATCGCTGTCCTCCTCCTCATCGTCAAACTTGCCACGGCGGGCAATGGGCTTGCTAGGCGGAGAGGAAGGAGGCGTGCTCTCCTCGTCTTCGTCATCTGTTCCGCAGAAATCAGCTGATGTGCGCTGAATGTGCTATATGCGGCAGCCTTTCTGGCGCGCACAGTCGAGAACATGACGTACCCCATTTTCCTGGTGCCATGATTGCGGTTTGTATATTTTGGGTGCAACTGAGAGTTTTGTTCGTGTAGCAGATGTGTGGGAGAACTGTATTCAAGTCCTCTCGGGGTTCGTGGGTGGAGGAGCGGAAATGCGTGGGAGAAATTGTTAAAGGCGCTGCACGAGTTGCGCGTGTTGCGAACAACGGTTGGGCTCGGTGACTGCCTGCCTCGCTTCCGATCGAGGTAAAATTGCCTGTAGTTGCTGCCCAATCATCGTGAACTTCCTCCCTCTCTACATATTGTGCTCCGGACTTTCAACTTTGAAACCCCTGCATCAACAATGGAATGACATGTTCGAGCAGAAGCATGCGTCACAACTTTACTCCGAGAACGTAAAAGATTATTGACTTTGACAGAACTCTGGCGTTTCCTTGCCGTCCACATTAGAACATTACACTATCTGCGCAGCAGGTACATATATACAAGAAGTCGTGCGCGTGCCAAACATATAACAGAGAAGACTTGCGTCCTGACGTCTTGCTCCCGAGCTTTTACCCAAGTCCAATACTATACAAACACTTCTTGCGAGATTAGCGCTCTGGTACCTCCCAAGGTCGCCAGAACTTCCACCCTTCTCTGACTTCTCGTTCGTTTTTTCTCCTCGTACTTGCAACGCCTACAAGTCTCTCAATGCCGATTGTGCCCTCTGCTCTTAAAAACTTTTCTTGGTCGATTTCTTCTCCGCCCTCTTCTTCGTTGCCGTTGTGTAGGACTGCTGGCCACAGAATGCCGACACCGTCACCAGCCAGTGTCGTCTCAAACTTCTCAAATCCTTCATTTTCGAGCTTAACCTCAAGGGAATCAAGAATCTTGTATTTGAGCTTCGTACCGTTCGAAATGATCGACGCACTGCAGTCGACTTCAGAGGACGCGTCCGACTCGTCTGAGGATGAATCGTGGTGATGGGTGCCGTTGCCATTTGTAAGGGCTGGGGGCTGTGGCTTGAGTATAGTGATCGCGCAACCTCCACCGCCCGCTCCGGTGAGCTTGGTCCAGCCAATACCGGTATGATCGATGATTTCGCGGATGCGTTCGAGCTTTGGGTGCGATACTCCGAGAGACACGAGCAAGCCGTGATTTACAGTTACGAGCTCGCCGAGGTATTTGAGGGAGGCGTGAGAGGTCGGGTCAAAGCCTGGCGAGGTGAGGAGTTTGTGTGCGGATTCAGTAACAAGACCAATGGCGTTGAGGATGGTCTCTGTGAGAGCGGGGTGGGTCTCCTTGAGGTTCGCAACCTTTGTGACTTCCGTGGAGGTGCTGCGCGACTGTCGCGTGTTTACGAGCAGTAGTGGTAACTCTGGAAAGCTGTGGAGGGGTGTAACCATCGGTGGCTTGTCGTAGTCTCTCCGCTGAAAGAGGACTGCTTTTCCGCCCGAGGACACTGTATTGTCCACTCCCGATGGGTTGCCGTGAATGCACATCTCTCCTACGAAAGCCCAGCGGTTTATCCGCTCAATGTTAAGCTCGCACTCCTGTGGCGGCTGATCCTGATGTGGGCCGCTCAGCGCGCGGATTTGCATCAGCAGCGCCGCGCTGAAACACACCGAGACACTGGCGCTGCTACCGAGTCCTGCGCCAATTGGGATGGTCGAGCGCAAAGTGTATACGCATGGCGGGGTCTTCCGCGACGCGAGGGAGAGAAAGAGGTATAGGAAGGAGCATGCCGAGGCATGATGTATCTTGCGTATCGATTCGGGAGCTTTCGGTGACACCTCGTCAATGAAGGGCTGTATGGCGGCCATGAGATCGGGGTCTAATGAGGTGATGAGGTCGTAGTAGTACTTCTTCTTTCCTGGCTTCGTGAAGCTGTCCCATGGCAGCTCGTCAATGTTCCAAGTGTGTTCCATTTGTATGTCGGGGAAGCGCAACTTGACGGTTCGGTTCGATTTCGAGAGGAACGAGACGTGGAGGTACGAGCGCAAGGAGATGGCTGCAGCGATTGCGGCCTGTGAACTGTCAGCTAGCCTCCAGAGAGTCTACGCGGTTGCCTCCTACCTTTCCGTGTACAACTGCATGTTCGCCGTATACTATGACCTTCCCGGGCGCAGAGACCATAAAGGGAGGCATCATGGGCGACGATTGCTTCCTAAGCAAAGTAGGGTTGCCATTCTTCGTTGGAGCCGCGACGGCGGGGAGTTCGGGGGTCAATTGGGCGGGCATTGTGTCTATGGGCGAGGCTTCGGGTGTTTGTGTGCCATGCGACGAGGTGGTGCGCGGCTGAAGGAGGGCTGCGGTACATGTTAGCCAGGCATCTTGTGTCCACCATGCGCGCAAGGGGCTCACCTAGAGCGTCCTTTCCTTTCCTGCGAATGCTGCCGTTTGTAGCCATGCCAGGACCTTGTGTGAAGGATACCATGCGGGGAGAGAGCGTTTGTAGCCGTGTCAGGAGGCGATAAGTGGTCCAAGAGTGATAATGTTGGGCAAGAGGTCATTATACATGGGCTAAGCACGACCCCGGACTAGTGGAGATGATCAACTGACGCCAGTGCCATGATGCAGGAACATTTCTGGAAGCCGGCCTATGGCTGCACTCTCGTTTCCAAAATGCGTTCACAGCCTTCGGCTTCGTCAACTCGCCTTTCAAAGTCGCACCTAGCCACGCATCACGCGGCCACGCCGGATCGCTTGGTTGACTAGCGATGCAGTCTTACGCAACAATACTTGACTGCGCCCCTTTGACTGGACCGGGAAGCTTCCCTGCACTCAAGACATTTTCCGGTTATCTGGGTTGTTATCGAACAAACAACGCAAATGTCCTTTGGAAGGACTCGATAAGGTCTGGGTCATGCACGAATTACCTGCCGTTGCCTTTGTTCTGTCCTGCTTCCAAGTCTTGTACTCATCACAACACGAACAATTAATGCACCCGATCGTGGCTGAAAGGTATCGATTCTCAATTCTCGACTAGATGATATCCGTATCTGATGAATATGTTCCCAAACGCCTCGCTATGCTGTCAACAACGGCCTCGCAACACCCTATGACGGTGTCTTGATCATGAATATTTCCCTCATCGCCTGCGCATCCATACTTGCTGCCTTCTTCTGCCTGATGTACTTCTGCCTCACTGCATGCATTCCTCGTGCGCTGAACGTCAAGCCGGCGGCCGATATCGTTGGAGTAGACGCGCCCGTCGCTGGCACAGACGCGGGTGTTGAGCCACTCGGCGTGCTGTCATCCTCGCTCTCAGAACTCGAGTCTGCCGAGTCTGCCTTGGTTTTCGCAGCATTTTTCGCAGCCCTCTTGAGTGCCTTCTTGAGCTTCCGTTCCTCCTTGCGGGCCCTCTTTTCCGCTTTCCTTCTTGCTTTATCTGTGGTGAGCGGCTCCGGATCAGACATTGGAGACGGCGCGTCGTCGGCCATGGGCTCAGGATCGGATGAGGTCGCCTTCTTGTCCTTCCTCGACTTCTTCCTATCCTTGTCTTCCTTGCTTTTCTCCTTCTTCGCTTGGTCTCGTAAGTCCATGCTTTTCTTCTTGCGCTTCAGCTTTGGTTGTTCTTCGCTCGCCACTTCGACCGCATTCAGCGCCTCGCGATCCTGCCGTTTCCTCTTCTTGCTCTTCTTGTCTTCGCTCGAGTCATCGCTTGTTGGCTCTGCCTTGATCTCGATCTTAACCTCCGGTTCCTTTTTGACCTCTTCGCGTGATTTGATTTTATCGCCAACCAGAAAGCCCCCACTCACGAAGTTCATTAAGCCGTACTTGCGGTACACATAGGCGCGCTTCTCGATTTCTTCCCGTCGTTCCTCTTCCTTCTTGACCTCCTCCTCCTTGCCATTCAATCGTCCTAAGATGCTCTGCAATCCTGCGAGACCAAAGTTTTCTGCGCGCTCACTTCCTCGCTTCGCGCCCAACCCTAGGTTATCATCCTTCAACAGAACACGGATATGCGACTGCGAGGCGGCAGTGTAATGCGCGGCATGTGCGGCGTCCGAGGCGCCCAGTGACGACCCTGGTGCCCACCCTTGCGACGTCAGAATGCGATGGCCGAAGCGGGTGGTGTTGTTGGCCCAGTTGGTATTCTGCGGGTCATTGGAGATCCTGGATCGACTGTGCTTGCGTTAGACATGACGATCAGTAGATATTATGTCATAAACACTCACTTCTTAGGCGCCGCAAGACCCATTGTTGCGAGTACTGAAGATGTTCACAGCGTTGAGATGCGAGGAGCGGGAGTCCGCAACTCGCTCAAATTTTTGGTGGGTCCGAGAAATCTTGGCGGACCCTGTGGCAGGAACAGCCGTGTCCGCGACTTCGATTCCAACATCACGCTCAAGGTTCACTTCTGAACCACAATCGGCTTGATGAAGCACAAATACCGCGACACAATACAACTGATGCTCAAAACTTACCTCACGAGACTAACTGCCAGCACTAAGTCTACTCAGCAGTAATGGCTCCGCCGCGTGCTACTAAGAAGCCCAGCCACACTTCAGCCACGGAGAGTGCCACTCGCCAAGGTCCCAAGAAATCACGAGAGCAGCATATCAGGCATGATGAAGATATGGAAGAGCTTGAGGATGCCGAAGCAATGGACATGAATGACGACGATCAAGACGAGCAGTCGCCGAACGATCCTGTAGAAGACTTGGTGTCAAACATGGTCGAGGCTGTGAGTCCATCACGGCTCCTCTCCAGGCCCACTTCGTTCTGCGGACACTGCATTTTCCACACTATATGCAGCGTGCTGACGTCGTCGTGCAAAGGCACGCAAGCGTCACACAGCCAGAAAGCAACACATCACCAAATCCTTCAACACCGCCGCCAAATCGGTCCAAGACTCAATCACTACACTTTACGATGAGCACGAAGAACGGGCGTGAGTGGTGACCAAAGCACCCTAAGCAGCCTCTTAACTACCCATCGCTTCCTGAGCTACCTCGTCTCCATCCCAATCATTGCTATCGGACCCAAACAATTCCGACCCACCCGGTCGCATCATCTGAATTTGCAAGCCTGACTAACACTGACCCAGATCCGCAGCTCACGAAGCACAATTGCAGCGCCTCCGCGATCTCCTCGCTTACAAGGCTAGACTCGAAAGGGACATGGAAGCCAGACTAACGCACCTGCGCGAGAGTTATGACGCCCATTCCCGCGACGTGGAGAGCGTGCTGAACCACAGAATCAAGGACTTGAAGTGAAATCTGGCGGTCTGGACTCTTTACCTGGCGCCGCATGTACCATAGTCCTGGGTCCGGGAGGATTCGGCGCGCTGCGAGCCATGCAGGAGGTGTCGATCGTTCGTGCATAGGTGAGGGTTGATGCAGCATTCGGAGCATGCAGAATCAAGGAAGTGTGGGGATCATGGCTGGGATGGAGGGAAGCTCGACAAGTATCGGAATATACACGAGAGGTTACTGTATGTTAAGTTTCGCGCGTAAAGATCGAGCATCACGACGGCGTGGTGGTTCGGCAATCCTCTAGAACATGAATTGTAGCTCCAGTCTCGGGACATGTACGCTAGATGAAAATAATACAATGATACGTAGCATGGATATGAAAGCAGTGAATCTCTATCATAGCTCGCATGCAGCAATGTCAAATAGTCACTGCAGGCTCACCCAGAGCGCTAGATCTGTCAAAACTGCCACCCTAGTACGCACAGTGCGCATCACATGGCATCTCCGCACACGCTCCATCCCCAAACTCAGAAGTCGACAAAAAATAGGTTGAATTTCTCTTCATCACGCTCAACAGCAAGGTATCATAAATCTAAACTAGCACAACAAAAAGCACGCAACCATACAGCTTTCCTAGCCCGAGTTTCCGCGGCTCAACAGCACCACACGGTTCAAGCGCCAGTTCATCTTGCCCACCCGTCGTCACCGCTGATACTCCGGCAACGCCTCACTCCTTCTCCGCTCGCCATTGTGTTGCGTCCTCGGCACGCTTCTCTGTCCTCTCATCGCACCCACCAAGTCCTCGTCATCATCGTCCAACGTGGGTGCAGACGGGGATAGATGCAGGCTCGGATGCTGCGGCATCGGAGGAGCCGAGGGCTGTTGTGACGATTCGCCCTCTTCGTCTTGGTCGCCGGGCGGAGCACTGCGCTCCATTTCTAGTCTGCGCCGTTGCATTTCTTGCTTGTCGTCTGTGGGCTGGACATGTGAGGACGACGAGGGGAAGTAGTCTGGTGCTGGGCCAGAGGCTGTGTGCGGCGATTGTGGTGGGAGAGGCGGTAAGGGTTTCGACTGCTCGGATTCAGTACTGGTGGTGGGTGGAGGCGCGCTGGCAGTATGGTGGGAGGCGTTGATTGTGGTAGAGGAGCCGTTTGTGGCTCTTCGAATGGAGTCGTGGCCTGTTGCGTTGCGTTGTGTTGGTGGAGCTGTATCCGTGCGGGTCGATTGCAAAGGCGACGGAGTAGCGAGGAATGGCGGTGGCGGGTGGCTTTGGGTTGAGGTCGATGCTGGCCCAGCGGCGAAGTATGGCGGATCCGAATCATCTTCTTCTGGAAGTACTGGTGCCGATGCCGGTATACCGTGCAGCGCAGATCCAGCAAGTGCGGATGACGACTCGGAAACGTCCGGCGGTTGCGATGGAAGCAGTCGTGCTTCTGCACGTCGCAAGCGTTCTTTTTCTGAGAGTCTTTGTTCTTCCTCTGCAGGGTGTGGAGGAGCGTGGTAGGACGGTTGCGCCCTATGATTGTGGTCTTCGTATCCCGGGACTTCATAATAGGACGGGTCGTAGTTATAATCGTAGTACTGTCCGTTCTCGTCATAGTCGTAGTATCCTTGGTCGTACTCCTCGGTAGCATTGGCGTCGACATTCCCTGTAACGGGGATCTCGTAAACACCATCTGGATCCTGCGAAGCCTGCATCTGCTTCCGCTTGCCATTTCTCTCACTGTCTTTGGTGCCAATGATTACCTCGAACAGCGACGAAATTACCCCCTTTTCTCGCCGAATCTGATCGGTATCAACGAAATTCCCTCCCCAAGTCGAGAACATGTTATTTGAACCATCGTCGCATGAGATACCGGCAGCACCACCTGCTCCTGAAGGGACGTTGACGAGACCCGCGTTCGTGACTATGCGATCCAGTCCGGTTAGTTTGCCTTGAATGTCGACTACAACCTCAATATAGTACTTGAATGATATCATAGCGCCTGGCACATTGGAAATCGTAGGGAATGCCTCGTCAGGGACCCGGACTGTGCATTTGACCTCCGCCGTGAGCGTTCTCGGGTCAACAAAGAGAGGCGCAAAAGACTGTGACAAGTCTTTTCGGAAGAGATGACTCGACCCGGCGGAAGAGAGAGAAAGTCCACCGAGGCCAGTCCTCGACTTGGGATAGTAGTCCTCCGTCTTCTTCTTATCGCCTTTGCTATTTGGCACTACCGGGAGCGCAGGGTGCATGTCCACTCGCGCCTGACGATAAAGGGTAACAATTATTCCTTTCAAACTCCTGACGTGTTTCGTGTGATTCACCGTGACCTTGATCGGTATCTGGTCACCTCTGAGAAAGCCACCCTTTAGCACATCGATGGTCGCGGTAATGGTCTTCCCTTTCACTGCTGTGCGGCCCCCATCTAGCGTAGTAGAGCCATCTGTTGCGGTATTGACTGAGCGAATACCATATTCTGTTCCTGATGCGTTCCCACTGCTCATCTCGCTCGCGTAGCTTATATCACTAGGAGACGGGCTACGGGGACCCTCGGTCTCTTCTGCAGTAGCATTTATCTCCGAGGTCACCGCTTTTCGAGCGGCTTCTGCACCAACGGGAGTCTGGGGTGGACCATCTGCGCTCGTTGCCTCTGGTTTTTTTCGTGACGTCTTCGCTCGGGAGCGTCGTGAAATGGGCTCCAAGGAGATGATGCGTGGCTTCGGCTCCGGTATAGGCGCAATGTCTATCGAGTCCATCAAGTTAACTTTCGTATCGCATGATGTCGTAGGAGAGATGGTCGTAGGTCGTGTCAACGTCGCCGTGAGCATATAAGTCACGGTACCGCGCTCAAACTGCATTCAGGTCAGCGAAGAAGGGCACGACGCCGTTCTCAATGCGACTCACGTCAATACTGCTGGGCAGGCCCTTTGCTGGAAACTCGAGCTCAAAGTTGAAATGATAGACGCCTTCGGACAGTCTTCCCTCTCCACAGAGTACTACCTCGTCCTCAAAAAGTGATACGAATCCATTGCCGAAGTAGCTTCCAGCCTTCTTGCCCTTGCCAGACCCCACAGTTGAACAGTAATTCTTGTATGCATCACCTGGCGCGTTGGGGTTCTTGAACACCTGCGCGTAGCCATGCAGCGAAACGACAAGATGCGTGATCCTCAGCGGTTTTATGATCTTCAGTATAACCGTGCCGCTGATTATGTCGCCCGGGGTGTACTGGCGGTGGGGGTCGTCCGACTGGATGTAGAACTCGGTGTAATTGCGCGACTTAGAGGACAACGGCGACTTCAGTCTCGACAGAAACGATCTACTCGGCGCCGGAGACGATGGGTTGACGGTGGCGCGCGTTTCGCTGGAAGTCATACTCTTTGTACCGCGCACATTCTGCGGCTGCCCGCGATTGATCTGTAAATCCAACTAACACACACCAGGACTCGGTTGGCGTGGCAGAGGGCGGTGCACGCGGCAGGTCGCATGCGGCACGCGGGAGCGGAGGGCAACTAGCCAGGGCGATTTGCTACTTGCGAACGACTCACTCCAACTCCAGGCAGTGTCGAATCGGGCAGGCGCGGCTGGGTGGAGCGCTAGCGAGTGCGACCGCACCGTGTAGCGGTGGTTTCGAGGGATGACGATGGTTTGACGTCTGGCGGGTCCGCGAGCGCGCGGTTGAGGGCAACGCGCAAGCGTCTCAGAGCGGCCGGGGGCTGTGGAACAGGACGGAGGCGCCCTCGATGACAGCAGACTAGGTTGCGCAAGCTTGCAGTCAGCATCGCGGAGTCAAAGGTGCCAGTAGTGGCAAGTCGAGGAAGTCTCCCGGGTCCCACGCGGGGACGATGTTTGAGGCTGTGCAGGGACGAGGACGGATCTGCGACGGCACAACACCATGCAAGCCGATCGCAAAGATGGCAAAGACAATCTCCATGAAACCCAGGGAGAGCACGCGCAGGGCGAGAATGCTTGCACCTACCACTTGACGTCGGCACACGCGGTCAAGGCTGCACCCAAGAGCCGCTCGCCGCACACTCTCTTGGCAAGCCAAGTCGTGATGGAGCAACAGGGTCCGCTTCGTAACACCGGAATGCAGAGAAGTCTGCGACGTTGGCTGGGGCGGGGAGCGATGATTTGGTGTTAGAGAGGCAGCAAGAGGACGAGTCTTGAGCGATGCAAGAACGAAGAGCGGCGAGGAGAACAGACAGGCCACAACAGGGCATCCGTCCATAATCAGTTGGGGGACTGGCATCCGAGAAAGCACCGTGCATGCCCCATGCAGAGGGGAACGGGGTAAGCCACGAGTCCACGACAGCGTCCCAGTACGGATGCTTGACCTCACCGCTGTAAGCTGCGACCTGGCTAGCGATTTGTGCCATAGAGACGCAGCCGTCTGTGTTCCCGCCTCACCACTGACCACTGGATGCCCTCAAGAGAGCCCAAGATGGACGCATTGTTCTGTGCTGTGCGACACATCTTCACATGGCCTCTGCGCGCTGATCTGGTTCAAGCAGTTGGGCTCGACGCCAGCATGCGCACTAACGAGCCCTTGCTAGCCGTCATGGTGCGTGCTGGGGATGCTCGCCGACTGGTCTCGATCCATGGGCGGCGTGTGCCACCAGTAGCATGCGTCATCTTAGTGCATAAAACTGGCTAAGCTTTTGGAGCCAAGCAGTTTTCAATGCTTGAGTACGGCATGCAGGCCGTGCAACAACTCGTACGCGTTCCTGCAAGGTTCTAAGCCTATCGGAGATCCTTACAGAGTCCTGTATCACCTCGTTACTTGTGACTGTACCTCTTCGGCTACTTGTGTCTGTACCTCCTACCCAGAGCAGAATATGCTGACGATAGTCAGACTTGTACATCAGGGCACAGGTTGTGCATCTTGAGTGCAGCGTCGCGCTTCGAGAGCGTCGAACGCAAAGCTTGCATCGGTCCAAACCGAGCCTTTCCATCGCGCTGAAGTATCTTAAAGTGGAATGAGCCAGCTGTATATTGACTCGCTCAAATGCATTGATGGGTATGAAGCCCTCTACCTCAGTCTAATAGGAAAAGTGGCCCATCTTGCAATAATACAACAACGGCTCCATGCTGCGCTACATCAATGCAATACCTGTATATGGACCAATGAAACGAGATAAACAGTCGCGCATGCTACATTCCTCGAGATACAGGACCAAATCTTTCATCGACTGTCACAATATCCTGGGGCTTTTGGCGCGCTTCCCTGCACCCACTGATTAATCGTCAGGGTCGTCGTGTACACCATGCCTACAATGCCGATTATTCCGAGTAAGATATCGAGAAGACGGGCATAAGTCGTGCGCGCAACGGCTCGATAATGAAGCATCGGCTGTGTCATGTTAGCAAAAATGTGCACTAAACGCGATGTACGGTAGCTTACAGGGTAGATGAACACCAGCGGAATGCAGGCAAAGCTTCCTACAAGACTAACGAATTTGTCGAGATCGCCTGCGCCAGCCCAAGCGATGCAGGCGCAGACGACGACCATGAAGAAGCGAAAGAAATTCTTCTTCCACTTGACGTATGGGTTGTATTTGCCTGTCCTGCTGAATAGCTGCTGGCTGGTGATCTCGATGGCCGGATAGATCTGTAGCGGAGTTGACAGAAGAATGGCGAGAGAATAGATGAACTGAACCCCGTTGACAAATTTGTTGTCCTGGGGCAAGTTGAGAAGGACGACCGTCTTTGTCTTGGATCCAAATGCTGCATAGGATAGTGCTCCTGCACTGAGGAAGATGATGGTGATGATAATCATGACACCTCCAAGCACTTTGGGAAACTTTTTGGGGTCTTTCATGCCAGTCTGGATGGGAATGATGAGACCAATACCTTCGAAGGTGAAAATGGCTGTGCCGATGAAGAGTGTCCAGCTACTGGGATTGAAATTGATGATGTCGGAGACGCCGCCCTGGTTGACAATGGTGAATAGATCGTAGTAATACAAGTAGACAAGACCTAGAAGAATGAAGAGATCTGCTACAAGGGCAAGCTTCTGTATGTTGTTGATGTTGCGGTAGAGCGATAGTGGTAGGAATATGACCATCTGCATCAAAATCATGTATCCGATGCCGATAAAGGTTTTGCAATTCGAGACGGCCAAGACAAACGCTTGCAAGTTTTCGGAGACAAAGACGATGTAAGCAGAGGAGAAGCCAATCTGCGAGATGACAAGCGAGAAGTTGATCATGTTGCGCATCCACCTGCCGTAGAGATGGAGGCCCATGTCACCGAAGGAGTGTTCAATTACAAGTCGAGTTGAGACCAGGAGGACGAAGCATGTGTAGGACAGGCCTGCTACGCCTAGTAGAACGAGGTTCGAGAAAAGCATACCGCCATTGAGGAAGGCTCGAGGGAGGAACAACACGCCTGTACCCACAAATGACTTTAGCAGCAACATGGCGGCGCCCGTGGGACTGCCGTTGCCTGTCTTCTTCGGCTTTCGCTTCCGCCGCTTTCCAGGTGTGAGAAGAGCACTAGACTCGCCGTACTCACGCCCTTCGTCTTCTGTGTGTTCTCCCGAATCGAGCGCATCCGACGAGAAGTACTCGTCAGGTCCCAGCACTTCGTCATCTTCTTCGAGAGATTCACCAGCGAAGTGCCCGTACAAGGTCAGGAACTCCAGGAAGTTGCTCGTGAACACTTGGGGTTGTTGCCGAGACTGGCCAACGGTCCCATAGCCTGAAGGGCCTGGCGCAGGTGACGGGCTACCGGCAGCTCTGCGCAAGTAATTGCGTCTGAAGCCTCCTGGCTGCCTGATCGAATCGATATTTAGAACATGCTCATCGGGCTTAGGCCGCGACTCGTGAAAGCTCTTGCTACGCTGCATCTTGAGGCGTTCTTCCTGCTGCTGCTCACTCCATCTGTAGATCTGCCGTGTTATGTCACCTCCCTGGAGTTGCAGGCTGGAGAACTCCTCCTCGTCTTCCTCATCGCCTCTCCTGCTCTGAGAGCGTGCATCATCATCGCCTACAAAGCCACGATTGGATCTGCTGGGTGATGCGTACTGCCCGACCAAATGCCTGCGTACAATCTCGGGATCTTCGTATGGAACAGGCGAGCGGCCGCGACCGTCGAAGGAGCCATAATGGCTGGGTGGAGCGCGGATGGAGGGCTCTTTCGTGGAGGGCGAGAGCGGTCGTATGGGCGGTGTCCCAAATCGTGGGGGACTATTGCCGAACGATTCCTTCAACGCCGAAGAAAGCGCCGACTCTGCTGGTGCGGTTGGCAGCGACGACTGCGGGTCCGCGCGTCCTGGGAGTGGTGTCTGTGTAGCGGGCGAGTCCTCGAGTTGGGCCGGCGTAGGTATCTGACGAACAGCTGGCGAGCCAGTCTGCACAGAAGGAATGGGTGAGCCGAGGCGTGCTATGCTCTCTGAACGCGCAACTTGCGACTCTGCAGGAGAGCTTCGACCAGAGTCTCTAGACGACGAAGGAACCGCCTTTGGCTTTGACGACTCTGGACGGTTGCCCGCCATGTTGACTGCTGGAAAGGGAGCCTTTTGCTGATCCTGAAGCTTGCTCGGTTGTCTTTGGCTGGCGCAGAGGTTCGGCTATCGGTGTGTAACGTCGGCGATAGAAGGACTTGAGATAATGACACCGCACTCAGTTGGATGCGAGTGCAAAACTATCCCAGCGAGCAAGGCCGACTGCGAGGTTTGTAGTCAGTACAAAAATATTCGCAAAAAGTGAATGCAGCGCAGAAGAGATGGAAGCAGCGCAGAGCAGAGGCTGTTTCGAGGACTGTGCCGAAGAGGCTGAGGTCATTCGCTGCATCGGCGTGGGTCGTGCAGCGCGGGATGACCTTGCCTTGGTCGCAGCTGCCCTTGGCCGTTGCAAGGGTGGGTGCTAAGCCGCTAATTGAAGCATAAGACTTCACAAGTGCCATGATGGCCGGCCGTCGTCATCGCTTCACGCGCCTGTAGTGATTCTGCGTCTTCTTCGTCTGGTCTTCATGTCTCCCACATGGCACTTGCCGACAGGACGCCAACCAAGGACATTGCCGAACCCTGCAAGCTGTGGCGCACTGCAGCCCTGACCTTCAGAACCACGGATAGGCGCAGCAACACCACGTGCCAGGGCCCATTCTTGCCGCAGTCCGGACCATGACCGATGAGACGATTCGACGGCTGCCGACCAGGACTCACTCCAACTTCGCAGCCCGCACAGCACGCGACGAGAATGCAAGGCTCCACCGACGCTCCTTTGCCCAGAATCCATCATCACCCGGTGAAGATACACCACTCCTGGCCGAAAGGGGCGCGCAGCAGTCACGCAACGGTCTTGTCCACGATGGAGCCGTCGTCGCTGCACACGAAACTGACTCCTTCTCCACTGTGATGAGAGGCTGGTTCCTTGAGTTGTTTCGCCCTCTAAATTCAGGCACCGGAAAGTCATCTAATCAACATGGCAAGCCGCTGTCGACCACCGAAGCCTCAAAACCACGGCCGGGTGCCCTTCCGAGGCCGGTTGGCGGCGTGAAGAAGCTGGGCACATTCGCGGGTGTGTTTGTGCCCGTATCGCTCAATGTGCTGAGCATCCTCATGTTCCTTCGCTTTGGTTTCATTCTGGGACAGGCTGGCCTGATCGGAATGATGGGGATGCTCGTGGCTGGTTATCTAATCAATCTCCTGACGACAATGTCCATCTCGGCCATCGCAACGAATGGCACAGTCAGAGGAGGTGGAGCATACTATCTAATATCGAGATCCTTGGGCCCCGAATTTGGGGGATCTATTGGAATAGTCTTCTATCTCGGCTCAGTGTTTAACACGAGTCTGAATGCCGTCGGTTTGATCGATTGCCTCATAGTCAACTTTGGTAAGCTAGAAGGGGCTATGGGTCAGTGGCTACCCGAGAGCTATTGGTGGCAGTTCCTTTGGGCGACAGCTGTGCTGGCTACTTGCACAGTGGTATGTCTGGCAGGCAGCGGACTATTCGCTCGTGCCAGCAATGGCCTGCTCCTAGTCCTGCTCGTTGCCATCGTCAGTATTCCACTATCCGCCGCAATCCGAGGTCCATTTGTAGACACCAGAGAGCACGTCATCTTCACAGGTCTCAGTATGGAAACTTTGCGCCGTAATATGCTTCCACACTTCACCAAAGGCGCTGCTGGCAGCGCTATCAAAGGACACGAAAGCTTCCAAAATCTGTTCGGTATTCTTTTCCCTGCCACCGGCGGCATCCTGGCGTAAGTCTTCCTTGCCTATACAATGAAGTGGTGCTGATGTTTGAAGGGGCGCAAGCATGTCGGGAGACTTGAAGCACCCAAGCAAAGCTATCCCGAAGGGGACTCTGTACGGTCTAGGACTCACCTTCACGCTGTACGCTGTGGTCATTGTCACGCTTGCGGCTTCTGTAAGCCGTGAGACATTTTACAAGAATACGAACGTGATCCAGCTTGTAAGTACACCTCTAAAGTTTTAGCATTCTATCTTTTATGCAGTGCTTTCTTCTCTGCAGATAACCACCGTCACAAGTCAGAGTCAGATCGCTCACTTCCTAACGCAACATAGACCAGCATTTCGGGAACCATCATACTCCTAGGAGAATGTGCAACATCACTATTTTCAGTGCTCATGGGCGTAATTGGCTCTGCCAAACTTCTGCAAGCACTTGCTCGAGACCATCTGCTACCAGGTCTTTCGCTTTTTGGTCAAGGAACGAAGAAGGCCGATGAACCGGTATACGCAGTCTTCATCACGTACCTCATTGCTCAGGTCACGATGTTTGCCGATATCAATCGGATCGCCTCCTTCATCACTATGACGGTACGCACTGCTCACTTTGTTTTTCTGGCTCCGCGTCTTCCATTCTCAACTTCGCGTTCGCTACAACTTACAGCTATTTTCCGAACTTCCTAACCTTCCAAGTACAACTTGATGCTCTGCCTGAAGGTGTTACATGCGTATTTCTCCAAATAGGCTGACTAAATCGCAGTATCTGATGACCTTCCTGGTGACAAATCTGGCTTGTTTCCTCCTAAAACTTGGATCTGCTCCCAACTTCAGACCATCATTCCATTTCTTCAATCTCCAAACCGCTGCTGTTGGTACAATCGCCTGCGGTGCAACAATGTTCTTCGTCGATGGTGTTTATGCCTCCGGTTGTGTGGCCTTGCTGATGGCACTCTTCCTGCTAATCCACTATACAACACCACCGAAACCCTGGGGCGATGTTAGTCAAGGACTCATCTACCACCAGGTTCGAAAGTACCTCCTGCGATTGCGGCAGGAACACGTCAAGTTCTGGAGGCCGCAAATATTGCTGTTGGTGAACGATCCCAGACGTCAGTACAAGCTGATTCAATTTTCCAACTCCCTGAAGAAAGGCGGTCTCTTCATTCTCGGACATGTGATAGTGACGGAAAATTTTGCGGAAGCCGTTCCAGAGGCTAGACGACAACAGCAAGCTTGGACGAAGTACATCGACTTCTCCAGGATCAAGGCTTTCGTCAACATTGCGATTTCGCCTGCCGTGGAATGGGGTGCTCGCAATCTTGTCCTAGGCGCAGGTCTAGGGGGTATGCGACCGAACGTGGTCGTTATGGGCTTCTACAATCTCCCCGAACTCAGGCAGACCCAGCCCTTCAATCATATCCCATCACCCCAGCCGTCAAGACCATCAAGTAAGGCTACCAATCATCCCGTCTCCCGCAAGGCGATTCGGGCAGCAGCCAAACGAAGACAGACTGGCAAGACTCAAGGATTGTTGCCGACAGACGCTATGAGGCCGGAGGATGCCATCGGAATCAAGAGCTATGTGACAGTCATAGAGGATCTGGTGCTCCGATTACAAACCAACGTTGCTGTTGCCAAAGGGTTCCAGGAGCTCGAGATACCGTCTCCCAGTCCTACGAAGAGGCAGAGAGCCCTTAACCTGGTAGGACTGGGTCATTTCGAAATCGAAGAGTCGCGAAAGACGTATATCGACCTTTGGCCGATTCAAATGTCAGCAGAAATCGCCACTGCTGGTGATGAGCCTAGTCGGAAAAACGTGCTGACGACGAATTTCGACACTTACACCTTAATACTGCAGTTGGGGTGTATTCTGCACACTGTGCCATCGTGGAAACGGACCTACAAGCTAAGAGTATGTGTATTTGTTGAGTACGAGACTGATGTTGAAGAGGAGCGCGACAGAGTGACCACATTGCTTAGAAATCTTCGGATTCAGGCCAAAGTTCTTGTTCTCTGGCTGGCCAGTGGCGAACTCAAGATGTACGAGGTCATTGTCAATGGGAAAGACGATGGCGATCTAGATCAAACCGCGAAAGACATCGACTTTTCACTCGAAGACGAACGATGGTGGCAGGACATCAAACGACTTCGACAGCCTGCGGACATGAGCGCGAGTCAAGAGTTGGCACAAGCCACGGATATTCTTGAAGCGATCACCCAGTGGCCTACGGCAGCCTTTCAGCATGGCAGACGTGAAACAAGACCTAAGCGCTTCTCGGCGCTGCAAAAGATGCTTCGGAAAGCTAAAAGCAGAGCCTCGGTTGGAGACTTCAGCGAGGTCGGTACCGTGCTTGGCAGACGCAGTCTCATGTTGCCGGCAGACCTGATGGCCAGCGACAGTGACTCGTCGCGGTCATCTCATGGCGACGGTAATACTGATGACGATGCCGACGACGAGGCTGTAGTTTCAGAAAGTGAGGCTGCTGTCAGCGGCAGTAACCTTGACGAATACGATCTGGATGCATCGGAGGAGGAGAGTGATGGCCAAGGACATCACAGACCTGGGACGTTATCGAGAAGAGCGAAGACGTCAACATCTGGCACCGGACTTCCATTCTTTTCGCGGAAACTGGATCTCAGAAGAGCAATCTGGAAAGGCTCACAGGGCTCTCCCAAAGGCAGCACATACAGCCAAGATCGACCAACATCGGATTCAGTCACCCCCTTCAGACCACATCCAGGAGCTGTGGCGTCTGACACAGCAGTCCCGAAAGCTGGATCACACAGGAAGACACACAGTGTAGCCAGTTCAACATCTCAACTATCATCTTCCTCGCGAGGACGAAAGGTAATGCGTCCTCCGCAGATCCGCCAACAATCATTGCCAAAGTTTACCTCAAATCCACAGCCTCGCACAGCCGTTGCTACTGAAGAAGCAGCAGGGCCTTCGATCATGTTCGTAGATAGTCCGGGCACGGTGAAGAATAAAGACCCGATCACTACCGCTCCTATTGAGCCAGCTCAGTTGTCCGCAGCGGAGGCAGTCATGCCATCCTCGCCGCATACATCAGCCACTGGGCTTCCTAACTCATCGCCATATACACAGTCCCCGGCCTCCGGGTTCCCCGCTCAGCAAGCAATACCACTCTCTTTCAATGATCTCCCTTGTCGGGCGCAGCATCTGATCCTGAACGAGCTCATTCGCCAACAGTCGGAAGATACGGCGGTAGTTTTCACGACTCTACCTAGTCCTATGGAAGGGACCTGTGACAGCGAGACTGAGAGCGTCAAGTACATTAGCGATCTGGAAGTGTTGTGCCAGGGGCTACCACCTGTGCTGTTGGTGCACTCCAATTCGATGACAGTTACGATGAACTTGTAGGAAGGGGGACCGCAGTTTAGTAGCGCGAAGCCTTCGACGAGCAGTCGCGCATCGATACCCATGTAGCTTAGACTCTATATCTCGAGCGATGAAATCTAATGACCCACTCGCGTGAATGCGTGTCGCATGAAGGGATACCCCGAACAAGCCCACTCTCGAAGTGACGACGACGCCAAGAAAGCTTGCAGTGTCGAACAATAGTATCAGGAAGGTCCAGGTCATGTTCAGCGCATCGAGGGCTTGGTGCAAACGGCTACTATTGTTCTGCAAACATGATTGAAAGAGGCATCGTTTCCGCCAAGCGCGGCGTGTTGAAGGTCGACTGCACCCCACCATGGCTGCTTTGCATTTCATTCGCAACTGGCTGCTGGCCATTTCCCTCTCGCCGTATCGCATGCTGCAGAGTGTTCTCTACAGGCTGAACATAATCCGTCCGCTTCCTGAAAAGAAGAAGAAGAAGAGAATGCCGATATTCTATCACGATGACGACGCGTGGGCGGACATCGAGCCCCTGCCGCAGGACGATGGCGGGCTGCACCCGCTTGCTGCGATCGCATACACCGAGGAGTACAGCGAGGCCATGGGCTATCTGCGCGCGGTGATGGCGAAGAATGAGTTCAGTCGGCGAGTGCTGGGCCTCACAGAGCACATTATCAGCTTGAATCCAGCTCATTACACTGTTTGGTGAGTCGCGTGTTTGTCTGCTCAACGCGCGGGAAGTCCATCACTAGATCTAACCATGCCAGGCTGTATCGCGCAAAGACCATATCAGAACTCGGCATCCCTCTAAAGGACGAAATCGCATGGCTTAACCCGACCGCGCTCAAGCACCTCAAGAACTACCAGATATGGCACCACCGACACACCATCATTGATGCACTCGGCTCGCCGGAGGGCGAAGCGGACTTTATACACACTATGCTTGAGCAGGACTCCAAGAATTACCATGTCTGGAGCTATAGGCAATGGCTGGTGAAGCGTTTTGACCTGTTCGACAAGCCCGAAGAGCTGGACTGGACGGCCGAGATGATCGAGGCGGACGTGAGGAATAACTCGGCTTGGAACCACCGTTACTACCTTGTGGTAGGCGGGCGTGGTGGCAAGCCGAGTGAGGAGCTGGCGAAGCGCGAGATCGAGTGAGTCCCCTCATATTGCTGGTGCTCTTGCGCATGCACTAATGATCACGTCAGATACACCAAAGCCGCGATTCGCAAAGCGCCCCAAAACCAGAGCCCATGGAACTATGTCTTGGGCATCCTTCGAGCAGCTCAACTCCCAAAGTCTACAATAAAGGACTTTGCGCTTGAGTTCGCCGACATCAACAAGCCGGATGACGTCTACTCAAGCCACGCTCTCGATTTGCTGGCCGACATCTACGCTGAAGAAGCGGACAGCAAAGATGAGGCGGAGAAAGCCCTAGATTTATTAGCAACGAAATATGATCCGATCCGGGCTAATTATTGGAACTACAGAAAGGGTTTGTTGGAGCAGCCCCAGGTCACAGCCTAGGCACTACGTCGAGTTGGCGATAGGACAAAGCCGGATCATTTGATACCCTGCTGGCGTTTCTGGTTCACGGTACGATTGCATTTCTCGGCCAGTTGCGGTTCCGCATGACGAGCAACACGCACGCATGAAAGCATGGAACATATGTCTGTATCAACAATAGCATCTTGATCAGCACGACGCCCTCGCATCTGCATTCAATTTGGCTAGTATGCGCTCATGCTGCGGCTTCGCTCAGCGTCCCGACTTTGATCGCGTCGACCCCGCAAACCATCAGCAACATCCCTTCATTGGATCTCCGCAAGAACTTCGTACGCGCTTTCTTTCCGGAGTATTATCGAGTTCCAGAATGCTGGATCAACCTTCTGTATCCTATCAAGCGCTACGATGCGCAAGCTTCGTTTGATAGGCAAGGGCACGCCAAGCTCCAGCCTCCATGGGCGGCAAGTGGTGGCAGAATCGACCGCCGTGGATAACCGCAACAGGTAATCGTAACCATGGGTACGCTATCCTAATGCGCGTCTCAGCTTGTGTCATTCTGCGGTTGCAGCATGCAGGGTTGTCTTATCGTGTTTGCTATGGGGTAATTCTGGGAAGTTATAGGGTAATGGATGCTAAAGCTGTGGTCGGAGGCTTCGGGTTCCCCGTCGGAATCGAGCAGGGAACGGGAAGCAGCTTTCTGGTCTGCGGGTTCGTGCGGAGCTGAAAAGACTGGAGTCTGCGGATTGTAGTCGTGATAAAAGTACAACGGTCTTGTCTCGCTGGTGACACCAACGCTGGTCTAGCACCATTCACCATCTGCTATCTTCTCTTCGCCAGCTTCCGTCTCAAGTTCTTCAATCCCACAAAATCCCCAAAGTCGGCCAAGATGACTGTCAGGGAGTATCACACAGAGCAAGAAGTGCAACAAAGCCCATGGGTCCAGACTCCGTTGCGAGAGTCGTACGCTCTTTCTGAAGCAGCGGGATGGTACGGTCACATTCCCTCTTCTTCAACCGTTTCCCACCCTGTTCTCTCGTCGACACATTCGATCCTAAGATGAGGGAGTTCTAAATCGTAGAAGCAGAATCTTTCTCAAGCTGGAGAACCTCCAGCCTTCCGGGTCATTCAAATCAAGGTGAGCTTCACATCCGTTAATGCAACTATGAATTACATGCTAACGCAAAATCAGAGGTATCGGCAACTACATTCTTCGCCGTCTCGAAGAACTTCCACATGGCTCCAAGCCTCACATCTTCGCCTCTAGCGGCGGCAATGCAGGGCTTGCTGCCGTGCACTCTGCCCGTGCTCTCGGCTTGCAATGCACCGTCGTGGTGCCCACCGCTACAGCACTATTGATGGTTGCTAAGCTACGAGCTGCCGGAGCGTACAAAGTAATTCGGTATGGTGCCGCCTGGCGGGATGCGGATGCATATCTAAAGGAACATGTCATGCCATTCGTAAGTCCCCACTAACCATGCCATCCAACCACGACCCTCACCCCTCCATTCCTATTCTCACCAAAGCACATTCTCATCGCTCCAGTCTAACGTACCCCCAGGCCGAAACCTCCACAATCTACTGCCCTCCCTTCGACCACCCCGACATCTGGGAAGGCAACAGCACAGTCATGCATGAGATCGCCGCTCAAATGCCCGGCAACTCCACCCCCGACGTCCTCATCTGCTCTGTTGGCGGCGGTGGCCTCATCAATGGCATCTGCCAAGCCATGGACTCGCTCAACATGCACGACACTACCGTGCTCGCCATGGAGACCGCAGGCGCGGAGTCTTTGCATGCATCCATCAAAGCTGGCGAAATGGTCACATTGCCCAAGATCACGAGCCAAGCTACGAGTCTGGGCTGCGCGCGAGTCACCGAGGAGACGTTCAAGTATGGACAGAGGAGTAACGTCAGATCCGTCGTGCTTCCAGACGGCGAAGCGGCGATGGGATGCTGGAGACTTGCCGATGACGAGCGCATCATGGTCGAACTCGCGTGCGGCATCAACGTCGCGCTGTGCTATGATGGGCGGTTGGAGAAGGCGTTGGGACGGCCGGTTAAGCCGGACGATAAGGTCGTCATTGTGCTGTGTGGAGGGAGCAATGTGACGAGTAGCATGCTGTGTGACTGGAGGAGGGAGTATGCGTATATCGAGGAGGAGAGTGCGCGGAGGAGCGACTCCGCGCTGGGAAGTGAGGATGGGGATACGGAAGTCAGGGTGCCGAGTGATGTTAGCAAGCCGATTGTGTTGGAGGGTGTGGAGGTGCCGTGTGAGGAGGGGTGTGAGGGTTGCGCTTGAGGAATGCGCGTCGAGCACGAATCGAGTTGAAGGAGCACGGCTTATGACTTTCCTTCAAGTCTTTTGGGTCCATGGTTTTGATCGATGGTCACAGCGCATATACGCCGCATAATGATTGTCTCTAGATTAATGACATACACTGCACTGCAAAAGTTCTTCTCGAGGTCCACGTCATGTTCATCTCAAATTCGCATGCTCGTTCTAATTTCAGTTGTTCCTGGGCCATGTATCATAGGTTGTGGCGCAGATGCATCGATCGCGTTTCAAGTCTTCCGGGCGGTGGCTCCCGATGGTCCAGACAAGTGACTGAAACAAGCGGTACGGCACGACAACGCGACCACCACATGTCCGAAGAAAACATGTTGTCGGCGAAACAAGACCCGCATTGGGTACCCACCCGGAAGACTCATGTTGAGACGAGCATCTTCTAGGTATCGTCGCTTCTTAGCCGTACATGGCAACTCGCCCAAGACGAAGATAAGCTTGTGGGTCAGACATGTGAAGTCTTGGACGAGTCGGGAAGAAAATGTCACGAAAGTTTGAGAGGTATCATAATGCGATGGTGTATTTGGGTTGTATGGAGTCGGCTTACTGTTTAATATGTACATTGGCCATAGCCAGAGTGCTTCCACGACATTAACACAAGCTCTCAGGTCTACGGCGAGGTCGACATCTTATCAGTTATTTTCACACTTTATGTAATTGTAATACTTATTAGCAGCCATCTTGCCCATCATGAATGCCTCCGCCACCATCCGCGCATCTTACATTCACCAAGCGCGCATGACATTTGTACCACCAAATCGTCCACTGAGCACGTTCAACAAAACCAACGACATACAAGCACGACTCGCATCCGACGACAAACCAAGTGATTTCAAACAAGTCAATCACATCGAATTTCGCGAAAAGTGTAACGACGAACGCACGGCCGCCCATCACATCTACTTCGACATCGAGAAGAATGCCCACACCAACCAAGCCTACATCGACATAACATGGATGGACACCACCCCTACGTTCCGCCAACGGGTCAAGAAAATGTACACCATCTGCCCCTACCGCGACCCCATCTACCTCGTTGCCATCGTCTTCTTCCTCGGATCCATCGACTTGGTCATCGACGCCTTCTTCGATCTCTTGCCCCACACGATCCCCAGCTCCGCGTTCGAGACTAGAGAAACCATCGCCATACCCACTACCGTCCTGCTCGGCTCGATTTTTTTCTTCGCAGCGGGCATGTTCGATACGTTTGGTGCTTTGAACGCCGATAGTGGCACGCTCGTGGAATCGAAGGAAGAGGCTGGGAAAATGAGGTTCCGGCCGGCATTGCTTGGGAGTTCGGAGTTTAGATGGGTGCCGTCGAGGGTCAAGGTTCTGGATCTCGCGATGAATGATCTTGCTTTTCAGGCTGGGCTTCTTGTCCTGTTTGGCGGCGTGGTGTTCATGTTTGCTGGGATTGTCGACTTTCCGGGTCTAGTGTCTGAAGAAAGCAGGGCTTTTGGGCTCGTTGTATTTGGTCCGCAGGTCGTTCATGGTGCTTTGTTCTTCGTTGCGAATCTCATGCTAGCAGTCTCTGCACAGACGCAATGGTATAGATTCCGATTTTACGACGCAGACTGGCTCGGGGCGTTCTTGAATGCGGTTGGCGGGCTTGGTTTCATGTTGACTGGGTTGTTCTTGTTTGGGAAAGATGAATTTCGAGCGGCGATTGCTGCTATGATAGGCAGTTGGGCGTTCTTGGTTGGGAGTTTGGTGAGGTGGTATGTTGTTATGGAGTTCTGGTGAACCATATGCTTGGTGTAGACTGAACACGACTTCTCATCCTTCCAAGATCCAAATACATTAGTTCGTATCTCAAGGGAGGCAGTGGCCCGTCTATAGTTTGACCTTGATTTCCTTACCAAGGACATCGAGATGATTCACTTTGGCTCCTTTTGTCGTTCCGGTTGCCTCACTGTCCTACAATGCATCATTTACTAGCTGGCGGCAAAGGCGTGACTCCCGAGAAGCTTGTAGATGTACCACGGGCCTGACTCCCTGTCTCTGACTTAGCAGGAAAACCAGATAGCATGGGATATCGAAAAGGATAAGGGGAAATCATCTCACCGTAAGCCACATGCAACGGGCCTGAGACACATTGCCTCATGTGCTGGCGACGCTGCAAAGACCAAAGTACCCTAAGAGACTGTACACGTACCATGGATCGACGCGCTTCATGGATTCTTGTTCGCGCAAGTAGCTAAGAATGACAGCTGCTTCTTTGATACCGAAGTGCTCGGCGATATGCTCCAGCTGTCCTATCGTCCAATCGCGGGCCGAAGGAGGGCAATTCCGCGACCATGCGACAACGTAAAGACTGAAAATCAGGATATAAACGTCGAGGATGTGCGACATGGTATGCGTATGTGATGATCCGGGTGCTGAGCCGACGGGTAACTTGTGCTTTGCAGCAAACTCGCAGTTTGTCATCTGCGGGACAGACGCGCAGATTTCGCGAATCATCTCCACAATCACAACTTTGGCTCGCTCGGATTGAGCCTTGCTTTCCTCATCATCAAGAGTGCCACATGTTTCGATGATCTCTTCACATAGTTGTATACGTGTTATACGTAGGACATTCCACATCTGTGTTATCATTCGATTCGGATAAACGTCGTACAATGGGAAGAAGCCGGTGGGTACCAGCACTCTCTGATCATGGCCGGAGACAAACTTGCGCTCGTATGACCATGCGTGACCTGCTTCCAGCGCTATGGTGTCGAGCTTCTGATCTAGGGTGACACTCCTTGCAATTCTCTCTTTTGCTGTCGATGTACGATTGCGTACTTCGGCTGGGAGGTCGGTGACTTCGAGGATGCAATCACTTAGTCTCCACTTCGGGTAAGATGTGTCGACAAATTGTGTCGCGTGTCTTCTGATCTCTCGTACTTCTTCGGGAATGGCACTGCCTGTGCTCAATGCGCAGATAGTCGCATTAAGCGAAAGTCCTAACAGAGCTCTCATTTCCGAACCTTCGCGGAAACTGCTCACGCCTCGAAGCTTGACAAGCGCTAAGGCTCCTTCCACGTGTGCATGTCGAGACACCTCGGCTTCGGCACTTGGTACCATAATCTTCTCGAACAGATCAAGAAGCAAAGCACCTTCGAAAGTAGACAGTTTACTGGCCGACTCTGGATCCTGCACTGCCTGGTTGATCTTTCTTAGAGCCTCCACATACTTCTTCCGCCCCATCTCTCTCGCAGTAGGCGAAGAGACTTGATGCGAGAGAAAGGCCAGACTGACAGCATCGATACCCAAAGATAGATGTTCAGGTGCGACCCTGGAGTCCTGGTACGAGTACAAGAAATCCCAGGTATGGCTGAAATCAGAGACATAGTAGGCAAAGAACATGTCTCGTCCCAAGGCTTGGAGATTCTGGGGTAGATACCGGAACTTTGGTGGAACGGTAGATTGTTTGGACTGCGTGAGCGTTGCACGTGCGAAGGCTTTCGTTCGCACAAAATCTGTCTCATCGCTGAACCGAATCGCTGCTGTGCTGCGGTAGCCGGCACATTCTTCGCCTACCCGAATGCATGAGCTACAACTGGGCTTCTTGAGATCGCACTCGATGCTGTCAGTCTAGAACGTTGTACTAAATCGTCTGATTGTCCTACTTACTCGTAGTCTCCTCTCTCTGCACCTTGAGCAGGCCTTGGACGGCTTTCCTCGGAAGACCATTTGGCGGCACAAGGACTCCTATGGGAGCGATCGAAACGATTTCTGCATGGAGTATGCACTTCGCTTTTGTCGTGTCGTGTAAGAATATTGCCATAGTCGATGTCAGACTGCAGCAGTTGAGCTAGGAGTTAAGATCAACCTCGACTATGCTCAAACTGGAAAGCACTTCGGTGCTAAACCTGAAGCGGAACTGCATCATGAACGCTACGTCAGCACCAGGGACGCAGTAATTCGTGTGCGCAATGCAATCACGACTATGTCTCCTTATTTTAAGCCCTGTAAAGTACTGTCAGACGCTACCGCCCGCATCTTTGCGAACTTGAGCACCGGGGCAGAAAAGATCTACATGGATGTATTGCCCGTTCAGGCAAACTGATCGTGCAGTCCTTATTTCGAGAGCCTTATGATAGCACCACAGAAATTCCTTGCAGATGTAAAGAGAATGGTCGCCGTTTCGTGAACAATGTATATAATAAGAATGGTAGACAGGTTTGTGGCTTTTATCCATGAGAAACACATCGCCAACGTGCTGAACTACTCAAGAAGGCCTCGTATCGTTAACAGAAGCATACACGATGTCATTCGCATACAAGCACGTCCTGCTTATCGGAGCTACCAGCGGCATTGGAAAGGCTATGGCCGACCAGTTCATCGGTCAAGGCGTCAAGGTCACAGTAGTTGGTCGAAGGCAGCAACGTCTTGATGATTTTATCGCTCAACATGGTGGCGACAAAGCCTCAGGCTTCGCATTCGATATCGAGAAGGTGCACGAGATCCCGTCGTTTATCGAGAAGTCAGTCTTCCTGCCCAGACTCAAGGGCAATAGCTCACACATTGTAGTGCGTTCGAGACCCAGCCAACAATCGACTGCGTCTTCCTGAACGCAGCAACCCAATCTCGCTCCAACTTTAGCAAACCCGACACTGTGGACCTCGGTGCTTTCAACCGCGAGATCACGATCAATTTCACATCGCAAGTCGCTCTAGTCCACGCCGTGCTCCCTCATCTTCTCAAACGCAGCGGCCCGAGCAGTCTCATCTTCACTGGCACGCCCGTTACCATAATACCAGCATTTCCGATGCCGTCATACTGCGCTTCCAAAGCCGCTCTGGAGACATTCCTTATTTGTTTGCGTGAGCAGCTTCAGGATACGAACGTCGAGGTGCAGCACATTAGCCCTGGGCCAGTGCGAACGGAGTTGCACGATGCTGATATGGGCAAGAATGCAGGTCCAAAGTTCGGAATGGCATTGGAGGAGTTTGTGAACGAGGCATGGGCGGGATTGGTCGCAGGAGAGGCAGATATCTATCCAGGCTGTGTGGGTGGCTCGACCAAGGAGCAGTGGCTGGAGCTGGTGAAGTTGAGGGACGAAGCGGTAGCAAGAATGTCTGGACTTTTGAGGAAGATGATGAAGTAAGTCTGTGTAACAGCTGGGAATACAGGGCTAGTAGGTGTTGTGTTATATGAGTACGCGGAAGTGGTATCTTTACAAAATTACATGCTACTCGCTGTCGTCGCTGCTGGACGCATCGTCCTTATTTGTTGCAACCACTTCCTCCTCCTCTTCCTCAGGCTTGCCGGTCATTGTGAATGCTTTCAAGCAGGTTATCCTCGTTCCAGTTGTGTAAGTCCCGAGCAGCCGGCCCACCTGCTTCGCAGAGAAGCCCTTGTCTTGCTCGACCTCTGCACTGTTTTTCAATTCTTCGGCGTCGAGCGACCAGATGCGTACTGTTCCATCACTACTACCAGTGATAACGAGGAAAGCCGCTGCGTTCGGATTCGAAAGGGGTAAGATTTCGAAGTCCTTGATCCTACCGCTAATGCCAGCACCCGGTCCTCCGATCTGCGCGACTAGTTTGCTGGATGGGACACTGTCCTTGCTCTTTCCTGCGTCTTCGCTTGCTGGCGATGTGGCGCTCGTATCGTATAGTAATACACGGCCGTCCTCGGTAGACACCAATAACATGGAGGCATGCGCATCCGACGGCAGATAGTGCATTTGATGTATCTTCGTCCTAGGGGTTGGCGCAATTTTCGCTTTCGGCTTTGAATCAATGTTGAAAACCACGACGCCGCGCTCGAACGCGACAGCAAATTCTTCGCCATCCTTGTCCCATATCACTCTCCGTCCTTCGCCGGACCCGAATCTTCCTTCTCCTACCGCAGTGAGTATGTCCCTGCCGAAATTGAGTACGCCGGCTTTCTTGCCCGTCACCAAGTTCCAAAGTCGCATACACTTCTCACCCTTGCCGACGCTGACCATTAATTTCATGCTAGGGTGCACTGCAAAATCATTGATACCAGCAGGCACCTCGCCCGGTCCGGCTGTGTCACCACTAGGTCGTCCTTGAGGCTTAGGTATCGGTGCTTTGATCGTTGAAAGTGCCGTCCAGTCTCGCGTCCGGGTGATGGCTATTGTGCTGTCCTCTGCAGCGCTTAGAAGTTTGCTTCGTGTCGGAAAGTAAAGGGCTGTGATGTTCGATGAGTGGTGCAATAAGGAGCCTAGTTCCTTGTTCTTTGGGTTCTCTGTAATGGAGGCGCCATGCAGAGAGGGTAGTTTTGGTTGTAAATTGGATACTGCAGGTGGTGCAGTGGAGATAGAGTAGAGATTTATGCGCTCATCTGTGCTTCCGGTCGCCAACATGACTTTTGAGGTCTCCTCCGAGAGTGGGGATAGGGCCAGACATCTAATGGCAGAAGCATGGGCGTTGAACAGAAAAGTGTCAGCAAAGTCCAGCTTGGGCGTCGTGGTCTCAGGTGCGGAGGCCTCGCCCTGTCCCGTGATGAGGCTGCGTGGTATTGTTGCTGCAAATCCATGCAGAACGCGCTCGTATGATCCAGTAATGATTTGAATGGTCGTGGTCTCTGGTTGCGTGTCTTCATCCGTGGACATCGATTTGGCCGGTACTTTGCTCTTACTCGCGCCTGCCGTTCCGTTGACCGTGCCTTCCTTTCTCGCGGTTGCAGCCTGTTTCGGTCCCGAGGCGCTTTCTTCTTTCCTGCTCTTCAGCGCCTTTGCCGCACCTCCACCAGCAACAGCTTCCCTTTTTCGTTTCGCCATCATTGATTGCATCAAAGTGTTGGAGTGGCTGGCTCACGACCCAGGAAATTTTGGGATAGCACAAATTCTGCCGCAAGCGCGTTGCCGGACGCGGCCAAGCGCAGGCTTATCACGGCAGGCGGTAAACCTGGAACCAAGCAGCGCTCCTTCCCTCAACGATTGCTCCTGGCGCGAGGTCCAACCCCATCAAAGTCAAGAGTGTCGCAACCACAATTTCATCAACCAGCGCGCTCTACAATTCCCGTTATTCATCACCTTGGCGGCTTCGTGGATAACGGATGTCGGCCAAGCGAATCCGGTCCTCATATGTCCCTCAGCGGCCTAAGAGATGCAGCAATATGGGAACGACAGAGCCAAATAACGTAAGTTGCGATCTTACTCCCTCGTTTGGGCTCCAATATTGTCGCTTTGCGACTGAAAGTATTTTCAAGTCTATGCGACGTTCGAAGCACATCTTTTCATGGATTTTCCATGTTGTGGTGCTGACTTATTCGTAGGCAATGTGAAGCGCGGCGTCTGGCTGCGTTGCGGGCGCTTTACAAGTACACCGCCGCGGTCGCGTCGGCACGCCAGCTGCGCGCCGAAGACTTTGAGTACCAGGCGACACCACCCGACCACGACGAAGGCATCTACCTCGAGGAAAATGATCTGGCAAAGTAAGCTGACCATGATTGCTGTGCAGCTGCTGCATATTACTCTTCCTGCGCGGCATGTTGCTGTTGTCGTCCGTCCATTCCACTGACAAGCCTTCCTATGCAGAGGTCTCCGCTTCAACGATGCAACGCTACCCTTCCCGACACTCAACACGCACCAGCAACCACCGCTGCCGTCAACCTTACCGTTCCAGGCTCCCACCAAACCTTCGCAACATATTTTACCCAGGTCGTCGCCATCACCCATCATCAGTGCACCCAGCCTTGAGGAGCAACTGCGCGCCGCATCTGCCTCACCGTCTGTCGTGAGCCAGGCCCTTCCCCCAAGCAAGTCGTCCACACAAAGCGACACTATCCGCGTTGTCAGGCCATCATCAGCCGCTCCTTCACCCACTACTTCGCCAGATCTGGACGAGAAAGCCGGAAATGTCACGCACGTGAAGGCATCGCACCCATCACCGAACGAGCTCTCTCAAGCACCCGCTGTTCAGCATGCAAGAGGCGTAGATACTCGAGTCTCCGATGGACCGGCTGTCGATCCGACTGCGATTGCGACCCTGACTGAGGATAAGGATGATGCAGCTGCCTTGCCAGACTCTGTTGATTCTAGTATCGGACCGAAAGCACCACAGGAGACAGAGCGGAAGCTGGAGAGAGCTGCGGAGAAGGAGAGACGGGAAGACGAGAAGCTTGGGATACCACACGCCAACGGATCGACAGACTTGGTCTCCTCCCCTTCGTCGACTGTAGGCCCTTACTCTCAGGCGACTCCTCACGCGCCGCATCATTCTCCTGACACGAGTCCCGATACCGAGTCTTTCCGCGACCAAGCCCACCCAACTTTGCCATCTCACGATAGCTTAGACCCGGCTGCCCAGCAGGTGAAAGAAGACCATGAACGCGCATTGCAGAAACAGATGAGAGAAGCAAGAGAAAGCGCGCGCGAGATGAAATCGCCAACACCAGACGTCGAGAAGCAGATTGAAGATGAGCAAGCAATTCGACTCGCTCGAGATGGGAAGAGTCGGCTTGCTGGCTCAACAACAGATGCAAGAGCCGGCTTGATGTCAAATGTGGATGCTGCAAACCACGATGTCCAGCCCGCAAATCAAGCTATGGACGCTGAGGCTGAGCAAGACCATGCAGCATACTCTTTGCCAACCCCTACCACAACTGCTCCTGAGCCATCGACAGTCGGAGCTGACGCTAGCGAGAATGCCGTAACTAAAGTAGAGGATGCGGATTCCCATCCCACTCCTCCAGCAGATGTCGAAATGAATGACGTACCTACCTTGACGGAGCGTCCGAGAACTCCTACCCAGTCATCACGACCACGCATGACCACACGAGTGTCCTCGGGCGCTATTCGGCAGAAGTCTGTCTCCGAGATGATAGCCGATAAGTCCTTATCCAAGGCTGTGCTAACCCCCCGCTCGAGTATTCTCTCAACATCAGCTAGTCCCCCGCGCCCTAAAACACGCGACCCAAGGTCCAGAGGAGTTTCAACCGTGGTCTTCGCCAAAAAGAGTCCACGCAGAGGTTCAAAAGCTTTGCAAGTTTACAACGAAGACTATGCTTCTTTGCAAGGTGCATCTGAAGATTCCAGCCGGGACTATCTGGAGGGGCTCTTCAAGTATCAGGCCCATCACCCACCGAGATCGGTACCTTTACAAGAACTTGTCGCGTCTGCACGGAAGACCATCTCGACAGCTGGAACTCTTGCAATGATTCGCGAGCATCAGGACTACAAGATTCTTAAGAGGGTATATCAGTTGCAGAATGCGAATCGATGGTCTTTGCGACAAATTCAGAAGTCAGTCGAACCCGAACGCCCTTTCACACACCAGGATCAACTCCTTCTGGAGATGAAAGCAATGCAGACGGACTTCCGAGAAGAAAGGAGATGGAAACAGGCACTCGCGGCTACCTTGGCCGATTGGTGCGCAGAATACGTGCATAGCAGTCCAGAGGAACGGGCGATCTTACGGGTCAATGCACGTATTCCTCAAGCAATGAAGCTTGCTCAGTCGGACGATGCGCCTACACCGGATCTTGTGCAATCGAATGCACATGAAACGGAAAGCGAGTCTTTTGCCGATGAAGAGGAGCTACGCACCCCACTTAGTACCAACCCACCCACCGGGATATTCTCCCTGGGCTTCAACGATGTCGTAATGAAATACCAGCGCACGCCAGCCAGCGACACTATGTTCCGCGAGCTACCCTTCTACGAACCCATGCTCGAAGGAGCCAGCGACGGCAATCCATTTTCCTTGGCCGAACCACCCATACTACCTGTATCAAAATATGTCACTGGAAAACTTGTCTCTCAGATACGAGGTCCTCCTAAGAAGAGAAGCAGATACGACTATGATTCAGAAGACGAACCATCGACGCCACCCAGCAGGTCCGGGACCTCAGCTGAGCATTCGATGCCTTCCACTCCTGGCCGTAGACTGTTTTGTCGAAACGACCTGCCTCCGGAGATGACCGACGTGGCTCTCTTCAATGTGGAGAATAAGCACGTTCGCGACCGTCTTCAAGCCGCTCACCAGTTCCGACCGCCGACTGAGTTCAACATGCCATCCGTAGCTTTCTTCGAGAACAGGACTCCATCGCAGTGGTTATGGGAAGAGGACCAGAAACTTCGCGCACTAGTGAAAGAGTTTACTTTCAATTGGTCGCTGGTTGCACAGCAGCTTTCGTTGCCGTCCACGTTCGTCTCTGGCTCAGGTCGACGCACGCCATGGGAGTGCTTTGAGCGATGGGTACAATTGGAAGGTTTACCAGCAGAGATGTCCAAGACTCAATATTTCCGTACTTACCAAGGTCGTCTGGAGCAGGCCAACAAAACCGTCTTCGCTCAATACCAAGCACAACAGCAATTGCAGCAGCAGACGCAAGGTCAAACCCCAGCGCAACCGCGGAGAAGACCGACCACAACGCCAATTCGAGTCGAACGGCGAAGAGAGAATCGACATCTCGCTATCATTGACGGTATGCGTAAGCTGGCAAGAAAGCGAGAATCAGCAGCACACAAGCAAGCAGAATCTCAGAAAGCTGCTGCTTTGCGCAAAGCCCACGAACCTGCCCCTCCAAAGAGTAACGTACATACTCCTCAAGAATTCAGCCGTTTGAAGTGGGAACGCGAAGAAAAGATGAAATTACGGCAGCAGCAACAGGAAATGGCAGTTCGAGTAAGTTTAGGTGCCCTTTGATTCTTACAAGGCTAACAGTCGTAGCAACAGTTGGCGGCGCAACGTCAAGCTCAGATGCAAGCGCAAAGTGGCATGGCAAATGGCGTCAACCAGATGCAACGGAACGGGGCTGCGGGCAACAACCCCAATGTTGCTACGCAAATGGCTAACTCTGCCTCACAGCAGGGTCAGAATGTCGCAGCAATGGCCGCGCGAGCGCATCCAGGCCAACAGGGAATGCCTGCTAATTTTGGCAATGGCAACATACCCAGTATGCCGATGGGGACGCCTGGTGTTCCTCAGGCTCAGATGCAAGGCAATATGCAGCGACCCCCCGACCAGATGCGTATCGCAATGCAGCGCGGACAGTTTCCCAACACCAACCAGCAACATCAATTCCAGTTACAGCAACAGCAGATAAACATGGCCAGCAACCTGACTCAGGGACTTGGCATGAACAGTATGCCAAACGCAAACATGATGGCGTCAATGTCAAACCCTAACATGAACGGAAATATGAACGGGAACATCAATCCCGCACTGAACGGAATGCCGAACAATGCAGGGTCGCCTAGGATGAACCAGGTCAATAGCAATATGCAAACACCTGCCCGGCCGTTATCGAGTGGTCATATGCCAGGCATATTACAGCTCCAGAACAGCTTGAAGGTACAGCATCCGGAGTGGCCTGCCGACCAAATCCAGAAGGCTGCTTCGGACCAACTTCAGCGAATTATGGCTAAACAACAACGCACACAAGCAATGAACGCTGCCGCTGGCTCGTCTGGCATGTCGCCGTCCCCGCAGATCGGAAATAATCATTACCTTCCAGAACGTTGGCATGGCCAACAGCCCCCCAACACAAAGCGCGGTACAGAATTATCAGCAACAGCTCGTTCAACAACAGCGGATGATGAGTCAGGCGCGACAACAGGGTAGCAGTCCTGGAATGAATGCTCGCCCACCGAGCAGGAGCGCAACACCACAAAACCCGCAGATGCAACAAAGTCCCGGCATACAACAAGCGCAGGTCAATAGGTCCTAATCTGCCGCCTCTGAGAGGTGACCTCTATATTCCAAACCTTATGTTGCACTGCATTGTATATACATTTAATTGTTCTCTCTTCAGCGATTTGTTTGCTAGCGTGGGACTTGCGAAAAGGATGCTCAAGGGGCAGCAAGGTGTTTATGGCGTTGCAGCGGCGCGTTGTCCTGAATTAGGCTGGGAGGTAGACCTTCGAGGGTCGGTCTTTATGAGCAGCACCATTATGCCTCATGGGCCAGAGCGTGTAGAACCTTCTGAATATCATCGAAGCTCGACGAGTGATCGAGAAAGCTATCTTTTCATGCGACTACTTGGTAAACACGGCAAAGTGCTTGTGATGCAGGACGTATTGTTCGCTCCGCTATACTAGCGATGCGTGTGACTCGAGATCTTCATGATGCACAATTGCTGAATCTACGAAGGAGCTTGTATTTTTTTAGATGCAGGGCCCAAACAAGTCCTTATTGCAAAACCGCATAACATAACAACGGGCTTAAAGCGAATAATGTATCGTTTAGC